>JGI994J12354_10000025_pt1 | contig 125756 bp, 128 predicted proteins | sample IntmicLarv3ML3BL_FD_12354 | JGI IMG/M metagenome (IMG submission 12354) | reverse complement strand
AGAACAAAGGACTGCTATTAAACTTCTTATTGAAAGAAAATAAGAAAATTGGTATACTTCTATCAGGAGTAATGAAAAGGAGTGTTAATATGCCAATTCGCGTTAGTCAAGAAGCTTGCATCGGTTGCGGTGCTTGCATTGGAGTTTGCCCTACAGAAGCATTAGTTATGAATGCAGATGGCAAAGTTGATTGCAATGATGCACTATGTATTGATTGTGGTGCATGCATTGGTACTTGCCCAGTAGAAGCGATTTCACAATAAAAATTCCAAGCAAATGCTTGGTTTTTTTGAGAAGAGAAGGAGAGTTATGAGAAACAATTATCAATTACCATCACTAAAAAATGCTCAATTTCGAAGTAAGGAAAGATCAGAAATTCAATATGATTCTTTTGAAATACCTTCTGAAATTAATGAAATAGGAAAAGGAAGACAATACTTTTTACGTACTTATGGTTGTCAGGCAAATGAAAGAGATTCTGAAACCATTGCAGGAATTTTTGAACTCTTAGGGTATGAAAAGGCAGATTGTTTAGAGGATAGTGATGTAATTTTATTAAATACATGTGCGATTCGTGAAAATGCAGAGGATAAAGTATTCGGAGAGTTAGGCGCACTAAAACGCTTGAAAAGAGAGAATCCTGATTTGATTATTGGTTTATGTGGTTGCATGGCGCAAGAGGAAATTGTTATGGAGAGAATTTTGAAAACATATCCTCATATTGATCTTGTGTTTGGAACACATAATATTCATCAATTACCAAAGTTATTATCCCAAGTGGTTTTACAGAAAGAAAAGTCAATTGAAATTTTTTCTAAAGAGGGTGCTGTGATTGAAAATCTTCCTGTAAAGCGTTTTGGAAGTCATAAGGCTTGGGTCAATATTATGTATGGTTGTGATAAGTTTTGTACCTATTGTATTGTTCCCTACACAAGGGGAAAAGAGCGCTCTAGGTTAGCGGTTGATATTTTGGATGAGATAAATCAATTAGTAATAGCAGGTTACAAAGAAGTAACACTACTTGGTCAAAATGTAAATGCATATGGAAAAGATTTGGAGGAAGATTGCAATTTAGCATTGTTGTTAGAAAAAGTTGCGAAGACGGGGATACCAAGAATCAAATTTACAACAAGTCATCCTTGGGATTTCACCGAAGAATTAGTAGATGTTATCGCAACCAATAGTAATATTATGCCCGCATTTCATCTACCAGTGCAATCCGGTAATAATGAAGTTTTGAAAAAAATGGGTAGAAGATATACTGTTGAGGAGTATAAACACATCTTTGATTTATTGAGAAAAAGAATTCCTGATTGTACATTTACAACAGATATTATTGTAGGATTTCCAGATGAAACAAAGAATCAATTTGAAGATACATTAGCGTTGTATGACTATTGTGGATTTGATAGTGCCTTTACATTTATTTTTTCACCGAGAGCAGGAACTCCTGCTGCTAAAATGGATGATTCTATATCAAGTGATGAGAAAAAAGAACGCTTGAGATTGTTAAATGAAAAAGTAGCACATTATTCACGAATAAGTAATCAACGATATCTAGGGAAAGAAGTTTTAGTTTTAGTAGATGGACCTAGTAAAAAAGAAAAATCAGTTTTCAGTGGCTATACAGAGCATAATAAATTGGTAAATTTTAAACCCAAAAAAGCTACCATTGGAAATATTGTTCGTGTTAAGATTACACAAGTGAAATCTTGGTCACTTGATGGAGAAGAAGTTTAGGTATAAAAATTGTAATGGGTTTTCTGATAGAGTATAATGAAATATGAATTATGGAGGATTTAAATGGATAATATTAAAATAGTCGCTTTAGGTGGCTTAGACGAAAATGGTAAAAATATGTATATCATTGATACTGAAGATGGTATATTTATGATAGAAGCGGGTTCAAAATATCCGGATGCAGATCAATTAGGGATAGAAATCATTATTCCTGATTTTAAGTATTTAGTTGAGAATAAAGAACGAATTCAAGGTTTGTTTATTACACATTCACACGATGATGTAATTGGGGCAATTTCCTTTCTTTTGAAACAAGTGGATGTTCCGATTTATACAACTCCTTTTACAGCTGAAATCATCGAACAAAAATTAAAACAAGAGGGGATTAAAAAATTAGATATTCATCGAATTAAAAGGTCTAGTACATTTATGGTTGGAAATACGAAAATTAGAACTTTTGGTATGACCATGTCTGTTCCAGATGGGTTTGGATTAGCGATTCAAACAAAGCATGGGAATATTGTTTTTTCGAGTGAATTTATGGTTGACTTTGATATCAAAAATGAAACTTTCTCATGCGACATTACAGAACTTGCAGAAATAGGGAAAGAAGGAGTTTTTTGTTTGATGACAGAATCCACAGGTGCTGACAGTGCCGGATATACAGCGCCAAAACATCAAATCAGTCAGAAAATTGAGCCTTATTTTGCAGAGGCAGAGGGCAGAATTATTATCACTGCCTATGAACAAAATCTATATCGTATTATTGAGATTATAGAATTAGTAAATAAAATGAATCGAAAGATTTTATTTTATGATGATAATTTGCGTAATGTTATGAGATCAATAGAAAAATTGGGGTATTATCATATTCCAGCAGGATTAGAAGTAACAAAAGAAAAATTTACAAATGATTTAGAAAATGTTGTGGTGTTGATTACTGGTGGTGGTCCAAGTGTTTTTCGAAAAATGTTCCGCATTGCGACAGGAGAAGATAACATTATTCAATTAAGCGCAACAGATACGGTGATTATTGCCTCACCAGTAGTCGCGGGAACTGAAATTGAAGCTTCACAAATGGAGAATGAACTATATAAGAGTGATGTTCAAATAAAGAGTTTGCATCGTCGTGAAATTTCTTCAATGCATGCTTCACAAGAAGATTTGAAAATGATGCTATATCTGTTTAAACCGAAATATTATCTACCAGTCAATGGGGAGTATCGTCAACTAGTTTCCAATGCTAATATTGCGTTGGGAATGGGATATTTCGCAGATAAGATTATCGTCCTTGATAATGGACAAGTTGCTACATTTGAAAAGGGATTATTAAAGACAACAAGTGATATGATTGAAGTAGAAGAATTGTTGATTGATGGTAATGACAATTTGGATTCTAGTGGTTTTGTGTTAAGAGATCGTGAAACATTATCTACAGATGGAGTGATTATCATTGGTGTTGTTGTAAATTATAAAACAAAAGAAGTGATTGGAGGACCAGATATTCAATCACGCGGATTAATTTACTTGAAAGATGCTGATTATATCATTAAGGAAGTTGGAAATATCATAGAAGATACAATTGTGACTGCTGTTCAAGAGAATCGATATGAAAATATGGCTGTACGCATGGAATCAAAAGAGAAAATAACGAAATACTTGCTGAAAGAAACAGGAAAACGTCCGATGATACTTCCAGCAATTGTAGAAATAAATGCTAGTGAATAAGAGGGAATATGGCAAAAAGTAAAAAAACAAAAACATCAAAACAGAATACTGAAAATTACTTGAGCGTAATTGTGTTGAGTATTTTAGTACTAGGCTTAGCGATCATTGGGCTATTTGAATTTGGTCCTGTTGGACTTATGTTGACTTCTGTTTTCCGTTTGTTTTTTGGGAAAATCTATGTAATAACATTTCTTTTTGTAATTTTTCTTTCCCTTGCTTTACTAATGAGAAATCGTTACAAACTAAATGTTCGCTCATATGCTGGAATACTCTTGTTTCTTATTTCCTTGAGTCTTTGGGGGGCAATAATGCCTAGTGCAGATAGGGGTATGGTTGTTGTAAAAGACTTTTTTGCGAATTGGTCATCGATTTATCAGGGAAACATGGATTCTAGAGGAGGCATTATTGGTGCACTTTTGTATGGAATTAGTTCAGCTTTATTTGATAAGAATGGTACCTATGTAGTATTAATGGTGCTTGTAGGAATTTCTTTAATTTTAATGATTGATGTAAAGGCTATGAGGGCAGGATGGAATAAGCTGAATGATTTTCTTTTTGATAAAGAGGATACTCAAAAAACAAAAAGAAAACCAGTTATTATTGATTATTCACAAGATGAAAGAGAAGAAAAACAAGTTTCTACAGGAAAAAAGAAATCCGTTTTCTTAGATAGTGATAATGTAAATCCAACTTCAAGCAATGAAGAAAAATCAATTGTAAGAACAAGCTCGACAGGAACCGTTGTTGCATCAACTGTGTATCAATTACCAGCACTTGATATATTGGATAATATTAGAGTTCGCCAAAAATCAAATGCAAATCGTGATGCAGCGATGGCCAAAGGGGTTCGAGTAATTGAGGTTTTGAAACAATTTGGAATTAAAGCGAGTCTGGTTGCCACTCATATCGGACCTTCGGTCACTAAATTTGAAGTGAAACCGGAAAGTAATGTTAAAGTGAGTAAAATTGCAGCAATTTCAGATAATATAAAAATGGAATTAGCGGCACGAGATATTCGTATTGAAGCACCTATTCCGGGTAGAAATGCTGTGGGAATAGAGATACCAAATATTGAAACGACACCAGTACGTATGCATGAATTATTACGCGACATACCAGCAGATATGAATAAATATTCTCTTGTATTTGCACTGGGGAAAGATTTGATGGGGAAGACTGTATTTTGTCGATTGGATAAAATGCCTCATTTATTGGTTGCTGGAGCAACTGGTAGTGGAAAAAGTGTTTGTGTTAATTCCATTATATCGACACTTCTTTTACGAACTTCTCCAAATGATGTTAAGTTATTGTTGATTGATCCTAAAAAAGTTGAATTTACACAATACAGTGAAATTCCTCATTTAATTGGTCCTGTTATTTCGGATTCTTCTAAGGCTAGTAAGGCACTTAACAAGATTGTTGAAATTATGGAAAATCGTTATGATTGTTTCTCTAAAATTGGTGTAAGAAATATTGATTCATATAACGAATTGGTTGCAAAAAAAAGTAAAGAAGAACTTAAGAAGATGCCATGGATTGTAGTTATTATTGATGAATTAGCTGACTTAATGGCAGTCGCTGGAAAAGATGTAGAGCAGAGTATTCAAAGAATTACACAATTAGCACGAGCAGCGGGAATTCATTTGATTGTAGCGACACAGCGTCCTTCTACAGATGTTATTACAGGTATTATAAAGGCGAACATTCCTTCTAGAATTGCGTTTGCTGTATCGAGTGGAATTGATTCAAGAACGATCTTAGATCAAATGGGTGCAGAGCGATTATTGGGGAATGGAGATATGTTATATTTTCCGATTGGAGAACCTTCTCCTATCCGCTTACAAGGAGTGTATGTTACGGATGAAGAAGTAAGTCGTCTTGCTAAATATACTTCGGCACAAGCCAAGCCAGTTTATGATGATGCTTTTGTTCTTGATGATGAACATGAAGACATGGACGGAAATAGTAGTGGGAATAGTAGTGATGACCCACTATATGAAGAAGTGCGTGATTATGTAATTGATGCACAAAAAGCGAGTACTTCATTATTGCAGCGCCGATTTGGAATTGGTTATAATCGAGCAGCGAGAATGATTGATATTCTTGAAATGCAGGGTGTAGTAGGTCCTCAACAAGGAAGCAAACCACGCTCTGTACTAATGAAGAGGGAGGAAGAATAAGTATGAGTGATGTTTTAAAAATTATAAAAAACCCTACACTTACTTATCATCAAAAATTAATTTCTTTGGCGAAACTAGCAGAAAACAGCGATACTGAGTCTTTGGTAAGAGATAAGAAATATATTGAAGCAATTGAAGCGGGTTTAATCTGTGATTTAAACGAAGGCTCTGTTCCTTACCGCCCACGATATATTATTCCTGATTATAGAATTTTAATGCAAAAGGGAAGCAAAACATTAGGATTAGAGCCACCAAAGGATTTATGGGAAGCGTGTTCAGCACTTCAAATCATGTATCATCATGTTCCTTCTATCACAAGTTTTCCGGTATTTTTAGGAAACTTTGATGAGTTATTAGAACCCTATGTTTTAGAAATGGATGAGATAGAAGCAAAAAAATGTTTACGTCTTTTTTTAAAGCATATCGATACTACATTAACCGATTCTTTTGTGCATGGAGATATTGGTCCAAAGGCAAGTGTAACAGGACGTTTATTGCTGGAATTGAGTGCAGAAATGGAATTGGCAATCCCAAATATTACACTAAAATATGATTCTGATATTACACCAGATGATTTTGCTGAATTAGCAGTAAAAACGATGCTTGCAGTCGCAAAACCGTCATTTGCCAATCACAAGATGTTTGTGGAAGAATGGGGAGATGATTATGCTATTGCTAGTTGCTATAATGGTCTTTTAACTGGAGGTGGAGGATTTACACTTCATCGTCTTAAATTAGGTAGTATTGCGAAACAAGCAAGCGATATAGATGATTTCTTTAATGACAAATTACCAAATACAGTCTCTCTTCTATTAAATGCAATGGAAGATCGTATTCGCTTTATTGTTGAGGAAAGTTTATTTTTTGATACTAATTTTCTTGCAACAGAAGGCTTTGTACAAGAAGAACGTTTTACAGGGATGTTTGGTATCGTAGGGCTTGCGGAATGTGCGAATAACTTATTAGGAATCACCGATAGCAAAAAGGGTTATGGTCGAAATGAAGAAGCTGATAATTTAGCCATTCGTGTGATAGAAGCAGTAAAAAAACAAGTGAGTGAATATCGTTCTAAATATTGTGGTGCTTTAAATCATCAATTACGCTTACACGCACAAGTGGGCATTGAAACAGATGCTATGGATAATTCGCCAGGTGCGAGGATTCCTATTGGTTCAGAGCCTTTATTGCATGAACAATTAAATCATTCAATTCGCTATCAAAAATATTTTGAAACAGGAGCGGGAGATGTATTTACCTTTGATCAAACTTGGAATGAGTCTCCATCTGCATTGTTGGATATTATTCGAGGGGCAATCAATAATGGCTATCGATATTTTTCAGGATATAATGCAGATAGTGATGTTGTACGCGTTACTGGATATTTAGTAAAACGAAGCGAGATTGAAAAACTGGATAATCAATCAATTTCTTTGAATCAGGCTACTGTATTTGGACAAGGAGCACGTGATGGTGCAAAAGCACTTGACCGCAGAATTCATGATAAAGGCTCCCGTTAATAAAATTATCCCATTTTCAAATGTGGACGGTCCTGGGAATCGTTTTGCGATTTTCTTTCAGAACTGTCCTTTTCAATGTTTATTTTGTCATAACCCAGAAACAATTAATCCTTGTATTCAATGCGGAAGATGTGTGGAAACTTGTCCAAATGATTCCTTGAGATTAGAAAATGAAACTCTTGTCTATAAGAAGGAAAGCTGTATTCATTGTGATACTTGTATCAAAATCTGTCCGAATTTGTCTTCTCCTAAAGTTGAATTTATGGGCGTTAATGACATTTTAAAACAACTAGAAACAGTGCGTCCATATATTCGAGGAATTACAGTTAGTGGTGGAGAATCCATGACACACGCAAAATTTTTACTTGAGTTATTTCGCGAAGTAAAAAAACTGGGATTGACTTGTTTTATTGATAGCAATGGGTATTATGACTTCAAGGAATATGATGATTTGTTAAATATAACAGATGGAGTAATGTTAGATGTGAAAGCAGTAAATCCCATTTTTCATCAAAAGATTACAAACGGGAATAATAAAACAGTGTTGGAGAATTTGAACTATTTATTACAAAAAAATAAGTTGTATGAAGTGCGCACTGTAATCTTCCCAAAATACAAAGAAGAAAATGAGGAAACCATAAGCATGGTTTCTAATATTATTAAAGACCAATCTTGTTATAAACTTTTAAAATACCGTCATTTTGGCGTAAGAGAAGAGGGGATTCATTTTTATGGAATGCAGTCTCCTGAAATTAAAGAAATGGAAAAACTTGCTCAACTTGCAATAAAAAATGGGGCAAACAATGTAATAATTGTGTAGAATTATGTGAAAGTTTAGTGAAATATTGACTTTGAAATTTCAAAAGCGTAGAATCGTAACTGTGGAAAATCCACAATTTATGGAGGAAAACAATGAAAAAAATGTTAAAGATTTCTTTACTTGCATTTTTAGTGCTTGGACTTCTTGTTGGATGTTCAAATACATCAAATGATGAAGTAAAAGAAGAAGCAAAAAGTTGTGATTTTACAGTAGGTCTAGTAACTGATTTGGGTGGCGTTGATGATAAATCATTCAATCAATCAGCATGGGAAGGTGTTCTTCGTTATGCAGAGGAAAATGGTTTAACTGTGGACTCGAAAAATGCGGATGGAGTTGCATGTTATTCTTATTTGCAGTCAAGCTCTGAAGCGGATTATGTTCCTAATTTGAGTGCAATGGCTGATAATGATGTGGATTTAGTTATGGCAATTGGGTATTTATTCCAAGAAGCAATTGAAGAAGTTGCGCCTAAATATCCAAATACAAAATTCTTATTTGTTGATAGTGTAGCTGATTATGATAATGTTGCTTCAGCAGTATACGCAGCTGAGGAAGGTTCATTCCTTACTGGTGTAGCGGCAGCGTTACAAGCAAAAGCTGAAGGGTCTGACAAAGTTGGATTCATTGGTGGTATGGAAGGTGAATTAATTGGGGCATTCCAAGCAGGATTTGAACAAGGTGTTTGGGCAGTAGATCCTGAAATGACTATTTATGTAGACTATGCTGCAAGTTTTGTAGATGATGCGGTTGGTCAAACATTAGCAGCTAAGCAATATGGTGCTGGTGCTACAGTAATTTATCAAGCAGCAGGAGCAGCTGGTAATGGTGTTATTAAAGAAGCAAAAGAACGCAGTAATGATGGTGTTTGGGCAATTGGTGTAGATAAAGACCAATATAGCGAAGGTTTACTTGATGATGGTTCTTCAATCATCTTAACTTCAATGATTAAGCGTGTAGATGAGTCTACTTACCAAGTAATCAATCAAGTCAAAGATGGTACTTTTGCAGGAGGTGTATTAACATTTAACCTTAGCAATAACGGTACTGGTGCTGAATTAACAGAAGGGCGCAATTTAAGTGCTGAAGATATTGCAATCATTTTGGAATTTGCAGAAAAGATTGTTAATGGAGAAATTACTGTTAGTCCTGTTCCTGTAATTCCAAACGGTCAATCTGGTACAAAGTAAGTATTTTACTTGAACTATTATAAGTTTGAAGAGATGCATTATTGAAATGCATCTTTTTTGTTATTATTAAGATTATCAGCTAAGCTGGTGGATAGTTATTTTCTCTTGAATTTGATATAATAAAAGTCATGGAGTGATAAGTATGAATTATGTAGTGGAGTTATGTAATATTACAAAAAATTTTCCGGGAATCCGAGCAAATGACCAAGTCTCTCTTCAAGTAGAGAAGGGTTCTATCCATGCCTTGTTAGGTGAAAATGGAGCCGGTAAATCAACATTGATGTCCATTTTATTTGGTTTATATCAGCCAAGTGAAGGGCAAATCAAAATAAGAGGAAATACTGTTGAAATTTCAAATCCAAATAAAGCAAATGAACTGGGAATCGGAATGGTTCATCAACATTTTAAGCTTGTTCATAATTTCACTGTAACTGAGAATATTATTTTAGGGTGTGAACCAGTCAATAGATTTGGTTTTGTTGACAAGAAGAAAGCCAGCGCTGAAATATTGGAGTTATCTCATAAATATCGACTTAATGTAGACCCTGATCAAAAAATTGAAAATATTTCAGTGGGTATGCAACAGCGTGTTGAAATATTAAAAATGCTATATCATGATGCGGATATTTTAATTTTTGATGAACCGACAGCCGTATTAACACCACAAGAAATCAATGAACTTATGCAAATTATGAAAAATTTAGTGAATGAAGGAAAAACCATTATTTTAATCACACATAAGTTAAAAGAAATAAAAGCAGTTGCAGATAAATGCACTGTTTTGCGTCGTGGGAAATGTATTGGAACATTCAATGTTAAAGATACTTCAGAAAAGAAGATGGCAGAGTTGATGGTAGGAAGAGAAGTTGATTTTAATGTTGTGAGAAATGATGAAATAAAAACAAAGAAATGTGTTGAAATTATCAACTTAAATGTGAATACACCAAAAAAGGGAATTTCAATTACTGATTTCAGTCTTGAATTATATAGTGGTGAAATATTTGGAATTGCAGGGATTGATGGAAATGGTCAAGAAGAACTTGTTTATGCATTAACAGGATTAATTCCTATTGAATCGGGTTCATTTATTTTAAATGGTAATGATTTGACAAAGGAGAACACAAAAAAACGTTTTGATTTGGGTATGGGTCATATTCCAGCAGATCGCCATAAACATGGACTTGTTTTGGATTTTAAGCTTAAAGAGAATTTTATTATTCATGCCTATCATACTTCGTTTTCAAATAAAGGGGTACTTAATCTCAAGAAAATTGATGAATATGCTGACCGCTTAATTGATGAATTTGATGTACGAAGTGGTCAGGGAAAAGAGTCTATGACACGAAGTATGTCAGGAGGTAATCAACAAAAGGCGATTATCGCTAGAGAGATTGATCGTTCCCCTGAACTATTAATTGTTGTTCAACCAACAAGAGGTTTAGATGTTGGAGCAATTGAATATATCCATAAACGTTTATTGGAGGAAAGAGATAGTGGAAAAGCAGTACTCTTGATTTCTTATGATTTAGATGAGATTATGACACTTTCAGATCGCATTGGTGTTATGTACAATAGGGAACTTATGGGAATTATTGAGGCAAAGAATGCGGATGAAAATGAAATAGGATTAATGATGGCAGGTTCACGATTGGAGGATATAAAACATGTTAAATAAAAAAGAAAAAGTTTATATTCCTCTAATTGCAATCGCATTGGGCTTACTACTAGGATGTGTTATTTTAGTGCTTTCTGGAAGAAGTCCAATCTTGATGTTTAATACTTTAGTTAAAGTGGCGGTTGGATTTGATCCAGCTCGTCCAAGTGCAGGTATTAATACTCGTTTTCCGGGTGAATTTTTAGTTTCTGCTATGCCAATCATCCTTACTGGTTTATCAGTAGGCTTTGCGTATCGTACGGGAATGTTTAATATCGGTGGAGAAGGTCAGATTATTATGGGAAGTTTGGGTGCGGTTGCTACGGCATTGTTACTTCCTTTCTCAGGAATATTTCATGTGATTTTGTGTATTATTGTAGGTGGAATAGCAGGCGCTCTTTGGGGATTTATTCCGGGCTTATTGAAAGCAAAATTTAATATTTCAGAAGTTGTAGTAGGTATTATGCTAAATTACAGTGGTATGTATATTGCAAATTATTTTTTGAAATTGCTTCCTGACTCAAGTGCAACACGGACACAAATGATTCCAGATAGTGCTTCATTAGCTTCGAATTTTTTAGCAGGAATCACTAACAATTCGCGTTTAAATTGGGGAATTATTGTCGTTATAATTGCGATCATTGCCTATTGGTTTATCATTGAAAGAACCTCTTTTGGATATAGTTTAAGAGCAACAGGATTTAATAAGGATGCTTCTCGTTTCGCAGGATTAAAAGTTAATCGCAATATCATTTATTCTATGATGATTTCTGGTGCTTTGGCAGGACTTGCAGGAGCGGTATTAGTACTTGGAACATTTCGTTTTGGACGCGTAATGGTTGCCTTTGACAACTATGGTTTTGATGGGATTGCGGTTGCTTTAGTAGGAATGTGTAATGCCATTGGGATTTTGTTGGCAGGTTTATTGTTTTCTTTATTAAAAGTTGCACAACCTATTCTTCAAACGGTGGGTGTTCCAAAAGATATTGGTGAAATTGTTTCATCCTCAATAGTATTTTTTGTAGCTCTCCAATTAGCTATAAAAATGGCGGCAGATAAATTGAAACTTTTTGTTGCTTCTAAAAGCAATGGTAGGAGGAAGAAATCATGAATATTGTTTTTCAAATGGTGCCACATGCTTTAATGATTGCCACACCAATTATCATTGCTGCTTTAGGAGGAATGTTTTCTGAAAGATCAGGCATTGTAAATATTGCTTTAGAAGGTATTATGATGGTAGGAGCATTTGTTGCGGCTACGGCGACTGTACAATTGGAAGTTTTGGAATTTGGACGATCTGCGGCATGGATTTCTTTATTGTTTGCGATTCTTGCAGGTTTAATCTATTCGATTTTATTAGGGATTGCCACCATTACTTTCAATGCCGATCAAACCATAGCAGGAACAGCAATTAATTTATTGTCTGGTGGGATTACTGTATATCTTTGTCAAATTATTTTTAATCAACAACGCACAGAAACATTCCGAAATGGAATATCACGTTTGAATAATATTCCGTATTTATCCAATATACCAATCATTGGGGATTTATTCTTTAAAAGTATCTATCCTACAGTATTTATTGCCATATTGTTAGTGTTTATTAGCTATTATCTTGTTTTTAAAACTTCTTTTGGCTTACGGCTACGCTCTTGTGGAGAAAATCCTCAAGCTTCAGCTTCTATGGGAATTAATGTTGGAAAAATGCGATATGTAGGTGTTTTAATTTCAGGTGCCCTTAGCGGACTTGCAGGGGGAATTATGGTTTTGACAATGGGAACGCAGTTTTCTGCGGCTTCTGTTCATGGATATGGCTTCATTGCGATTGCTGCTCTTATATTTGGAAAGTGGAATCCATTTGGAGTCCTTGGTGCAGGTGTTTTCTTTGGTTTTTCTCAAGTGTTAGGGGCGTATGCAAGCCATATACCTGTTCTTAAACTATTGCCATCTGAATTTTATTCTGCAGTGCCATATGTATTCACTATTATTGCATTAATTCTATTTAGTGGAAAAACGGTAGGTCCTAAGGCGGCAGGAGAGATATACGATTCTGGTAAGCGATAAAAGTAAGTATTTAAAAAGCTGTTTGAATGTGCGAACGAATCAGCACTCAACAGCTTTTTTATTATATTGTTTTTTCCTCAAGTAATTTATTTTTTAAATCCCAAAGTTTCTGTGAAAGGTCCACATAGTATTTATGTGGAAAGCGTAGACGCTTTACTTCATCCCAAAGTGTTTGCATTTGTTCATAATGGTAGGTTTGTACTTCAAGTGTAGTAGGGACATCATAAACTAGTTTCCCTTTTTTCAAAATCGGTAATTGTAATTCTTTTACGATATAATTGGTGAGCGTTTTTCGCTTCCATGGAGAAATAGGATCAAAAATTTCATATTCGTTTGGATCAATAATTTCATCTGCAAGGGCAATTAGGTCTGCTAATGCCATATTAGAATCTTTATCATAGAAGCGATACAATTTTTTATATCCCGGATTTGTTATTTTTCCAATATTATCACTGACTTTAATGGTAGGAACAATTGTTTCTCCTTTTTCAAAAGCAACCACCTTGTAAACTCCACCTAAAACAGGGGATGATTTAGATGTAATTAAATTCTCTCCCACACCAAAGACATCAATTTTAGCATCTTGCATTAATAAATCATCAATCAAAAATTCGTCTAAAGAATTACTAACAACAATTTTTACATCTTGTAAACCTGCATCATCCAATAAAGCACGCGTTGATTTTGATAGATAGGCAAGGTCACCACTGTCTAAACGAACGCCTTTTAAACGATATCCATTTGGAATTAAATAGTCTTTCGCAACTTTAATCGCATTTGGAACACCAGAGCGTAATGTATCATAAGTATCAACTAAAAAAATACAATTCTCTGGGTTATTTCTAGCATAAGCAAGAAAAGCATCATATTCACTATCATATACCTGTACAAAACTGTGTGCCATTGTTCCAGAAACCGGAATATTATACTTCATACCCGCTTCAGTACATGCTGTTGCCATACATCCAGCAATTACTGCAGCACGTGCGCCTTCAATAGAGGCATCATGCCCTTGTGCACGCCTTGTACCAAACTCTAATACTTCTCTTCCTCTAGCTGCACGCACAATCCTGCTTGCTTTGGTAGTTACGAGTGAAGAATAATTAATACATTGAAGTAGAATGGTTTCAATGATTTGTGCTTCTATGAATGAACCGCGAATGGTAATCACAGGCTCATTTGAGAAAACCGGCGTTCCCTCAGGTACAGACCACATATCAATGTTTAAACTCAATGTAGATAAAAAGGTAAGAAATTCTTGATCAAATGCACCAGTGGAATGTAAATAGTCAATTTGTTCTGTTGAAAATTTAAAATTCTCAACAAAATGAATCAATTTATGAAGTCCATTAAATACATAATATCCACCACCATCAGGTATTGTTCGAATAAACATATCAAAATAAGCAATTTCCGTATGTCTTCCTTCTTTAAAATAAGTGTACGCCATTGAATATTCATAGAAATCTGTAACTAGCATTAATGATTGTTCCATATATTACCCCTCAATTTCTAATGTATCAATTATTTGGATACCAGCATTTCTCATTAATTCAAGAGAAATTCTATTGAAATACTCTCGATCGTGAGATTCTGAATGAAATGTATCAATAGTATCTACTGGAATGATAACATTTGTATTCAGATTATGCTCATTAAGAAAGCCTTTTAATGAAAGTGCAAATTGTAAAACACAGATATCAGTACAACAACCTGTAATTACAATGGAGTCAAAATGATTTTGATTGATGTAATTCAAAAAATAATCTGTTTGAAAACCATTGGTAGAATTTTTTTCAATGATTGTCATTTTATGTTCGTATTGTTTCAAGACAGGAACAAGTTCAGCTTCTGAAGTATCACGAATACAGTGTGCAGGGTAAGAATCAAATTCTTTTGCATCTAATTCATGACAATCAATAAAAGCTATAATTGATTGATGATATTTATCAAATTGTTGAATGAGTTGTATGATTGGTATGACAATATGTTCAATAGAATGATCAGCTAGAGGACCCTCATATAGAAAACCATTAATGACATCAACAACAATTAGTAGTGCATTTTGTGCCTTCAAGTTCATTTTATTCAAAATAATCACCTCATATATTCATTATATGTTGTGTAGATATTTTTGTATAGTGCTATAATAAGTGAAAGGAGTATGAATATGTCAACAATTAAAGTAATTTCATCTGAAAAATTCAATACAAATTTAATTTCATTACACTTTGTTCATGAACTAACAGTAGAGGATGCTGGCAAGATGGCGGTATTAGTGAATATTATGGTAGATCGTTGTGAAAAATATCCAAGTAAACAAGCAATTTCTCAACAATTAGATTTATTCTATGGTGCTAGTATCTCAAGTAAAGTAAGTGCATTAGGAAAATCACAATCGTTAGAAATTCAAATGAGTTTTTTAAATGATAAGGTAATAGATGAAATAATACTAGAGAAGACCATTGCCTTTTTAGCAGAAATGGTTTATCATCCGTTGATTACCGAAGAAACCGTGAAAGAAGCAAGAGAATTACATTATGATATGTTAAAGCGTAGTCTTGATGATCCTGCGAATTACTTGCAGCAAAAAGCGTTTGAAATTGCTGGTAAACAACAAGCTTTAGGGATTAATTCCAATGGAAATGCAGAAGAAATATTGGAAATTACGCTTGAAGATATGATCGATTGTTATAAAAAGCTAATGAACAAAAGTCAATTATTTGTTCATATGATTGGAGATGTTGATGAAGAAGAAACAGAAAAAGTAATTTCAAAATATTTCAAGCAAACTAAGGAGTTAAAACCAATTCCTTCATTCTATTCATTTTCGCCAATAGAAATAAATGAGCGAACAGAGAATAAAAACTTTACTCAATCATATGTAATTACGATTTATAATCATGATATTACAGTGGCAGATCCTAGATATTGGGCATTGCGTGTTGGAAATGCACTTTTTGGGCAATTACCATCTTCATTCTTATTTCAAGAAATCAGAGAGAAAAGGAGTTTATCATATTCTATTTATTCAACTCAACTTGCCTTTGATAGTATTATTTATGCTACGGCGGGAATTCAAACTTCACAGGAAGAGGAAGTCGTTGAATTGATAAAACAACAATTAGAAAAAGTATGTAATGGTGATTTTGATGAAAGCTTATTAAATACTACAAAAGAGATGTTGATTAATATGTTCAAAAGTTCCTTAGATTATCAAGCAACTGTTTTAGGTTTAGCATTTCAAAATAGTTTATTACAAAGAGATAAATCAGTAGAGGATATCGTTAAAGAAATTCAAGAGGTGGAAAAAGAGGAAGTTGTAAATGCTATGAAGCAATTATGCTTGAATACCGTATTTGTTTTGAAAGGAGAGCTCCATGGAGAAAGTAACGAATCTTAATTTACAAGAAAGCTATTATATTCATCAACTTGAGAATGGACTTCAAATCATTATTTTTCATAAGCCAGAGTTTGTTACAACAACAGCAGCATTCGCAACACCTTATGGAGCGTTAGATTTCAATCAAATTGACGAAAATGGAGTGCAGTTTCTCTCTCCTGCTGGAATTGCGCATTTTTTGGAGCATAAAATGTTCGAAAGTGAAAAAGGGGATATTATGACAGAGTTTTCTGCATTAGGAGCTAATGTAAATGCGTTTACTTCCTATACAGAAACAGTATATTATTTTTCAACATCTAATGAAGAGATTGAAACACCTTTAACACTTCTATTGGATTTTGTGCAAAAGTTAGAAATTTCTGAAGAATCAGTTGAGAAAGAAAAGGGAATTATTGCTGAAGAATTAAATATGTATCTGCAACTTTCTGATACAAGACTTATTTTTGAAACACTAAAAAATATGTATCATAATCATCCACTTTCAGTAGATATTGGAGGAAGTGTAGAATCCATTTATGAAATTTCAAAAGAATACTTAACGCAATGTCATCAACTGAATTATCATCCTTCAAAGATGCTTTTAATAGTTGCAGGACCAACTCCACCAGAATCTATTATTGAAATGGTTGAAAAAAATCAGAAAACTAAAGTTTTTAAGGAACGAGTTGATATAGAAAGACTTTCTATTGAGGAACCATTTAATTGTGTAAAAGAGTTTGCTGAAGTCGAAATGGAAATCAATCAAACTAAGCTTAGTGTTTCTTTTAAATTAAATATTTCAGAAAAAGATTTAATGAGTAGACATAAAATGGAGTGGGCATTGCGTTTTTTATTGGATATACATTTCAGTCCAATGTCACAACGCTATCAGCAATGGTTAGACGAAAAGAAGATAAATGACTATTTTGGTTATGAAATTAGTATTGGAAAAGATTTTGGGTTTTTGATATTTTATGGAGAGCAGGAAGATGAGGAAACATTCAAACAATTTATTTTCGATTCTTGGTGTAGCATAAAAGAATCGCTCACTACAAAAGAGGAATTGTCACGTTTGAAAAGAAGATATTTTGGGCATTCTATGATGATGTTCAATCAAGTAGGAGGGATTTGTTTTAGCTTTATACGAACTATTTTTTCTGGAATAGATTTCTTTGATTCTTTATCAATCATTCAAGAAATTTCTATGAAAGATATTCAAGCTGTGTATGATGAAGTTGATTTAAATAATCATACTGTCTTAAAAATATCAAAAAATAAGTGAAATTTGTTCATTTGATTGTTTTACAGTGATACACTCAATCAATGAAAGGAAAATCGTTTCCAATAATACAAATATACGTATTTGAGATTATAAACCCCTTCCTAGATAATAAACAGGGAGGTGTTTTATGTTAAATCAATATATTGTAGTTGGACGAATCAAAGAATTACCTTTAATTCGTGAAACATCAGGTGGAAATAAGGTATCCACATTATTGCTTGAAGTTGATAGGAACTTTAAGAATAGTGAAGGATTTTATGAAACTGATCTCTTTCAAATTACTTTATGGAAAGGAATTGCAGAAACAACAGTTCATCTTGCAGAAGTCGGCTGTCTTGTTGCGATAAAGGGCAGAATTCAATCTAGTCAATATGAAAACAAGGAGGGCTTACAATTTTATAATTATGAAATCATTGCAGAAAAAGTAAGCTTTCTGACACAAAAGGAAAACCAAGAATAGGTTTTCTTTTTGTATTGTGGTGAATATGATAAAATAATATAGTATAAAACCATTTTTAAAAGGGATATAGGGGAGGCTTTATGTTATTCACAAAAATTATTGAAAAGAAAAGAGATGGCAAAGAATTAAGTGGTGCAGAAATTGATTACTGGATTAGTGAATATGTTAAGGAAACCATACCCGATTATCAAGTAAGTTCTTTATTGATGGCAATTGTTTTAAATGGTATGAATGATAAAGAAATTTCTCTTTTGACAAAAGCAATGTTACATAGTGGAAATATTTATGATTTGTCATCAATTCAAGGAGTTAAGGTGGATAAGCATTCTACTGGTGGAGTAGGGGATAAAACAAGCTTGGCTTTAGGTCCAATGGTGGCAGCCTGTGGTGCTAAAATTGCGAAAATGAGTGGGCGTGGTTTAGGCCATACAGGCGGAACGCTTGATAAATTGGAGTCGATTCCTAATTTTCAAATTGGCTTATCAGAAGAAGATTTTATTGCACAAGTAAATAAAATTGGAATTGCATTAGTTGGTCAAACGACTTCAACAGTTCCTGCTGATAAGAAATTATATGCGTTGCGAGATGTAACGGGAACAGTTCCCTCTATCCCATTAATTTCATCTAGTATTATGTCAAAGAAATTAGCAAGTGGAAGTGATACCATTTTGTTAGATGTAAAATATGGAGATGGAGCATTTATGAATACTGCGGAGGAGGCAGTAGAATTAGCGGAAACGATGATTAAAATTGGTAGAAGTTTTGATAGAGATACCAGAGCAATTATAACGAGTATGGATGAACCATTGGGATATGCGATAGGGAATGCGTTAGAAGTTCGTGAAGCAATTGACACACTAAAAGGAAATGGTCCTGATGATTTTGTTGAATTATGTCTTTCTTGTGGTGCCATTATTTTGATACAGGCAAAAATTGCGAGTACGATTGAAGAGGCAAGAGAATTATTAATCGAAGCGATCTCTAGTGGAAGAGCCTTTGATAAGTTTGTTGAGATGGTGGAAGAGCAAGGTGGCGATATTGAAACAATTAAAAATCCAGTGTTGTTACCAAAAGCGGCTTTCATCACAGAATTAAAGGTTAAGAAAACAGGATATTTGAGTAAAATAGAAACAGAAACTTTAGGACTTTTAGCTATGCAACTTGGTGCAGGCAGAGCACAAAAGGAAGATGAAATTGATCCTGCAGTGGGACTAATTTTGCCACATAAAATTGGTTCTTTTGTGGAAGCGGGTAATTTGCTTTTAGAGATTCACCATAATAAGCCACTTACAGAAGAATTTATGAATGATATCTACTTGACTATAAATATAGATGAAAAACCAATAAATTCATTGAATTTAATTTATAAAGTACTTTAGAAAGTGCTATAATAAGTATCGCGTGAGGTGAGAGAATGTCCTTTACAGTTAGTATTAATGAGTTTGAAGGTCCTTTGGATTTAATGCTTCATTTGATTAGAGAAAAGAAAATGGATCTTTTTAACTTGGATATTTTTTATCTTACAGAACAGTATTTAACTTATTTGAAACAAATGGAAGACTTACATTTGGAAATAGCGAGTGAGTTTTTGACAGAACTTGCTACATTGATTGAATATAAGAGTAAAAGACTCTTACCAAAAGAAGAAACGGCTCTAGAAGGAGAATATGAAGAGGATCAGCGTGATCGCTTAGTACAACGCTTAATTGAATATCAGCAAATCAAAGATGTTACAGAAGAATTAGAGATTCGTTTTTTACAAAGGAAGCAACAATTCTCAAAACCAATGGAGAGTGTGGCTTTAGGCTTTATGAAGGAATTAGACATACAAGATATTGATGGAACACCTTATGATTTAGTAAAAGCTATGACAAAGTGCTTGCGTCGTTTAAGCTTATCTGCTCCTTTACAAACAAAAGTAACAAGAAAAGAAATGTCTGTTGATGAACGTATTATTCAATTGAGAATTCAATACCAAGATGTAAAGGATTCATTTCAATTTAGTAGAATATTAGAAGAAAGCCCAGATTTGCATGTTGCTATAGTGTCATTTCTAGCCGTATTAGACTTAATAAGGCGTAATTTATTGTTTTTCACAATTGATAAAGAAGAAACAATTTGGTTGAGATGGGGAGAATTAGATGGATAAAGAAATATATGCAATTTTAGAAGGATTATTATTTATCGTTGGAGATGAAGGTTTGACTTTGGAACTATGTTCAGAGATTTTAATGATATCCCCAGAAATATGTGAAACATATTTGAATGAATTACAACAACAATTATCAAGTGAATCGAGAGGGGTAGAATTAGTATCCTATGGTGGTATTTACAAATTAATCTCTAAGCCATTTATTCATGTGTATGCAGAACGTTTATTTACAATGAATAAAACAAAGACACTTTCTCAAGCGGCATTGGAAACATTAGCAATCATTGCTTATAAACAACCTATTACAAGAGTTGAAATTGAAGAAATTCGTGGGGTAGGAAGTGAAATGATGTTAAGGAAACTTGCCTCACGTGATTTAATCAAAGAGGCAGGCAGAGCTGAATTGCCGGGGAAGCCAATATTATATGAAATAACGAATGAATTTTTGGATGTATTTAAATTAATCAGTTTAGAAGAGTTGCCAGACCTTCCTGATTTTTCTGAAGAAAATGATTTTGAAGAAGAAGAGTTGTTTTCAGAATAGGAGATAAATATGGAACGCTTACAAAAAGTAATTGCAGCAAGTGGACTTTGTTCAAGAAGAAAAGCAGAACAATATATTGTAGATGGAAAAGTGAAAGTGGATGGAAAACTTATCACTGAATTAGGGTATCAAGTAAAAAAATCATCTTTTATTGAAGTAGAAGGAAAGCCAATCATAAAAGAGGATAAAGTCTATTATGTGATCAATAAACCCAAAAAGGTTTTAAGCAGTGTCACAGACGATCGTGGAAGACAGACTGTGCTTGATTTAATGGATGTAAAACAAAGAATTTTTCCAATTGGAAGACTTGATTTTGATTCCACTGGTTTGTTATTGATGACAAATGATGGAGAATTTGCGAATTTAATGATGCATCCACGATATCACATCGAAAAGGTTTATCATGTAGTAATCAAAGGGATTCTTTCAACAGAAGACATGATTTCTCTTCAAAAAGGAATCTTATTAGATGATAAGAAAACCTTACCTACAAAAATAAAGATTCATACACGTGATTCAAAAAAAGAAATGACCACCTTTACCATTAAAATTAGTGAAGGAAGAAATAGACAAATTCGTCGAATGATGGAATTCTTTGGCTATGAAGTCGTTAGATTACATCGTAATCAGTTAGGAACAGTGAGTATAGGAAGCTTGGAAGCAGGAGAATATCGTCTTTTGAAACCACAAGAAGTAAAAGACTTACGAAAATTAGCGAACAGTGAAAGTGAATAAAGGTAAAAAAATGAATTCTTTTATGAGAGATCGTTATGGAACAGATGACTTAAACTTTTTCATGATGCTTTTAGGTTTTTTGTTATGGGGTATTAATTTATTTTTGAATAATTTTATTATTTTACTTGCTTCTGTATTTTTAAATATCTTTTTTTGTTTTCGAATATTTTCGAAAAACATTCCAGCACGAAGAAAAGAACTGAACTTCTTTAATAAATATTATCATCGCTACAAACAAGCGATTTCTATTATTCATAAGAATTTGTTTAAAAAAGATAAAAATTATTATGCAATATGTCGTAATTGTCGCCAAACACTTCGTCTTCCAAAGGGAAAAGGGAAGATTGAAGTGAGCTGCCCTAAATGTGGCTATAAATTTGATAAGAGGACTTAAGTATGCAACAGTATTTCGTGGATGAACTTCTTTGCCTTAATAAAATAATAAAACCGAACCCTGAACAGGGAAAGCACATTTCCAAAGTAATGCGTATGCGTGTGAATGATAGAGTTCGACTGAGTGATGGAGAGAGTGTTTTTCTTTCTCGCATTATTTCTATCGATTCAGAAATTCTTTTACAGTGTGAAGAAGAGCTCTTCGTGCATAGTGAATTTTTGTATCCTGTGAAATTAGCTTGTGCCATGTTAAAAGGAGAGAAGTGGGATTTAGTAATTCAAAAAGCAACAGAACTGGGTGTTACAGAAATTTTTCCGATTGAAACAAGATATAGTGTTGTAAAAGCCAATGAAAAATCTACTAATAAAGTATTACGTTGGAATAAAATTGCTTTAGAAGCCGCAGAACAATCATTAAGAAAAAAGAAGCCTATTGTTCATGAGCCAAAGAAACTTTCTGAAATTTTAGAAATGGACAGTGATATAAAGATAGTGGCTTATGAGAAGGAAAAAGAAACCTTATTTCATCATTTAAATTTTGATGCTAAAGCAATTTTATTAGTGATTGGACCAGAGGGCGGATTTAGCGAAGCAGAAATTCAACAATTTGAAAAAAACGAATTCATAGTTGCGAGTTTGGGAAATAGAATTCTACGCTCAGAAACAGCTGCCTTGTATTGCATGAGCTTATTAGGAGCATTGACGAGTATATGGTAAAAACATTTGCGATTTCTACACTTGGATGCAAGGTTAATTTATATGAATCTGAGGCCTATGTAGAACAGCTAATTTCTAAAGGATATCAAAAAGTTGATTTTAAGGAGTTTGCTGATATTTATATTATCAATACTTGTACTGTTACTAATTCTGCTAGCTCAAAAAGTAGACAGCGAATCGTTCAAGCAAAATCAAGGAATGAAAATGCGTTTATCTGTGTGGTTGGTTGTTATGCTCAAATATCTGCGAAATTGTTAAAAGAAAAGTATGATGTTGATTTGTTGATTGGAAGTAGTCAAAAACATGAATTAGTGAAATTAATTGAAGAAACATGGGGGAATTCCGTCTTAAACCTTGTTAGTGACAATAGAGATATTGAGTTTGAATATCTTCCTGTTCAAACTTTCTCAGCACAAAAACGTGTATTTATGAAAATTCAGGATGGTTGTAATCAATTTTGTAGTTATTGCATCATTCCTTATGCGCGTGGAAATGAGCGCTCAATTGACTTAGATACTGCGGTTCATCAAGCCAGAAGCTTTGTGAGTAATGGACATAAAGAGATTGTACTTTCTGGGATTCATACAGGAAGATATCTTGACTTTAAGGGAAGAAATCTTACAGATTTATTACGGGCATTGATTTTGATTGATGGACTTGAAAGAATACGGATTTCTTCTATTGAAGTGACGGAGATTACTGAGGAGCTTTTAGAATTAGTAGCGAGCTCTAAAAAGATAGCAAATCATTTCCATATTCCCTTACAATCAGGAAGTAATACTGTTTTGAAAAGAATGAATCGAGAGTATGATTTTACTCAATTTCATAGGATGATTGAAAAAATAAGAGTGAAAATACCTGAAGTAAGTATCACAAGTGATGTTATTGTCGGTTTTCCTAGTGAAACAGATATTGAGCATACTGAAACAATAAAGTCCATTATTGAATGTAATTTTACTTTCTTACATGTTTTTCCGTATTCTATGCGAAAGGGAACACTTGCAGAAGGGATGCCTAGGCAAGTAAACAGTCTTACTAAGAAATCGCGTGCAGAAGAAATATTGAAGTTATCAAATAAGCTTAAAGTGAATTTTATGAGTCGTTTAATGGGAAAGACACTTACTGTCTTAGTAGAAAAACGACAAGATAATTTCCTTGTAGGACATTGTGAAGAATATATAGAAGTTTATTTTATGGGAGATGAAGAAGATATAAATCAATTTGTAGAACTTGAAATTGTTGAGATTTCAAATGGGAAATGTTATGGTAATAAAAAGAAGAGGTAAACTATGAAACTATCGAAGTTGATTCATGATGCAGCTAATATTGATATTGGTAGCTTATTCACCGATTCACGTAATAAAGTAGAAAAAGGGATGTTTTTTTGTATCAAAGGAATGTTGCATGATGGACATAAATTTGTAGAAGAGGCGATTGAAAATGGTGCTATTTGTGTAGTGCATTCAGATGAATTAAACGAAGCGCATAAAGATGTTGTATATATTCAAGTGGATAATGTTCTTGAAACTTTGAATGTAGTTGCCAGCCTTTTTTATCAGCAACCTAGCCATAATTTGACTGTTTATGGGGTTACAGGAACCAATGGCAAATCAACAATCTCATTGGCGTTAAAAGACATTATTGATCATTTTGAACCTTGTGGTTATATGGGAACCATTTCTGTAGAGTATGGCACAATAAAAAGGCAGGCTTCACTGACAACACCTGATGTTATTGAACTTCATAAAAATTTGGCAGATATGGTTTCTGCTGATATGAAAAGTGTTACTTTGGAAGTATCTAGTCATGGATTAGAATTAGGGCGAGTTGCTTCTGTTGACTTTGATGTGGCAATATTTACAAATTTAACACATGACCATTTGGATTTTCATGGAACCATGGAAAATTATTTTGAATCAAAAGCAACTTTATTTAAGAATTTAGTGAAGGGTAATATTGCAGTTGTTAATGCTGATGATACTTATGGTCGTAGATTATTTAATTTAACGGAGGCAAAACTTGTTTCTTATGGTATTGAGAATCCCGCAACCTATATGGCAAGTGATATTGAACTATATCCAGAATATTCTACATTTACTTTGGAGTGTTATGAGTATAAATATCAGGTCAAGACGAATTTAGTCGCAAAATTTAATATCTATAATGTGCTTGCGATTATTGCTGCGCTCCACCAAAAAGGTTATAATTTAGAAGAAATAATTCCAATTTTAGAACATATTCGTCAAATTGATGGTAGAGTAGAAGTTATTGATGAAGGTCAATCATTTCAAGTGATTGTTGATTATGCTCATACGCCAGATGGTTTTAAACAAATTTATGAATATGCAAACTCTATTACAAAAGAGGGTGGTAGAATTATTACTGTTTTCGGCTCTGCTGGAAAACGAGATACAAAAAAGAGAGCCATTTTAGGAGAAGTTAGTGATCATTATTGTGATATGATTATTTTGACGGAGGAAGATCCAAGAGGAGAGAGTGTAATAGAAATCTGTCAGGAAATTGCTGAAGGTATCCAAAATACGAATTATAGTATTATTGAAGATCGGTATGCAGCGATTCATCAAGCAGTTGAAATTGCAAATTCAAATGATACCATATTGATTTTAGCAAAAGGTGGCGACAGATTTATGAGTAGAGCATTTGGTCATGAAGAATGGATGGGAGATGACCAAGCCGCAAAAGATGTATTACATCGATATTATTTAGGAGAGGAAGAATAAAATGTTAAATAAATATATAGATCATACCTATTTAAAAGCAGATGCAACAAAGGAAATCATTACTAAATTGTGCCTTGAAGCAAAAGAATATGATTTCATGTCTGTTTGTGTAAATCCAAAATGGATTTCATATTGCAAAGAGTTATTAAAGGACTCAAATGTTCTCGTTTGCACAGTAATTGGATTTCCTTTGGGTTCTAATACAACAGAAGTAAAAGCATTTGAAACAAGAGATGCCATTCAAAAGGGTGCAGATGAGATTGATATGGTTATCAATATCGGAGCATTAAAAGACAATGAATATTCTTATTTGTTGAATGATATTGCTGCTGTTGTTGCTGCTGCGGAGGGAAAAACGGTAAAAGTAATTATAGAGGCTTGTTTACTTTCGCAGGAAGAAAAGATAACTGCTTGTAAAGCTTGTTTAGAAGCGGGCGCAGATTTTGTAAAGACTTCTACTGGATTTTCTACAGGTGGCGCAACCATTGATGATGTGCTGCTTATGAAATCAATGGTGAAAGACCAAGCAAAAATCAAAGCTGCTGGCGGGGTTAGGTCATATGATGATTTTGAGAAAATGATTGAAGCGGGTGCTGATAGAATTGGGACTTCAAGTGGTGTTTCTTTGATGCAAAAAAAGGAAGTAAATACGGATTATTAGGGCTTATCTTTACTAAAAGTGATGATGAATATGTAATTATCACTTTTTTCTTTGTTAAATAACAGAATAATTAAGATAATTTCTTGATTTTTCTAAAGAGTTTCGCTATAATTTAATTGCTTGCTCAGAAGGGAGGTTGTGTATGTCAAAAGTTGTATTGAAGGATAATGAGGTTTTAGACGATGCCTTACGTCGTTTCAAACGTCAAGTTTCTCGCAACGGAACCCTTGCTGAAGCTCGCAAACGGGAGTATTATGTAAAACCTGGTGTTCGTCGTAAGCTAAAATCAGAAGCTGCTCGAAAAGCACGTAGGTCCAAGTAAGGTTATCAAAAAGGAATCAGCTGATTCCTTTTTTCTTAGAAATGAATATAAAAGTTAGGAGTGAAATTTTGGATACCATTCACTTAACAGAATCTAATGAATTAACATTTGAAGATATTAGACTCTTAACAGGTCCTAATAACAATCATTTGAAGATGTTAGAGGAATTACTAGAGCTTTCTATTACCATAAGGGGAAGTGATTTGATTTTTGAAGGAAGTGTTAAAAATCGTGAATTATTCAAAAAAGTAATTCATAACATAATCCCTATTATTAAACGAAATCAGGCAATAGAAGCTCAAGACATCATTTATATTTGTAATTTAGTGAAAGAGGAAAAAGAACATTTGATGGATGAAATTGATTTTTCTACAATTGTGCGCACATACGATGGGAAATCAATTACTGCAAAAACACATGGACAATATAAGCTAATCCACGCTATGAAATCAAAAGATATTGTATTTTCAATAGGTCCTGCTGGGACTGGAAAAACTTATCTTGCTGTAGCTTATGCGGCCTCTCTATTAAAACGAGAAGAAATAAAGAAAATAGTATTGACAAGACCAGCAGTAGAAGCAGGGGAGAGCTTAGGATTTCTTCCGGGTGATTTAAAGGAGAAAGTAGATCCTTACTTACAGCCGCTTTATGATGCCTTAAATGAAATTTTTGGTAGTGAACAAGTCCTTAAATATATGGAGAAAGGAGTCATTGAAATTGCTCCACTTGCCTATATGAGAGGAAGAACACTAAATCACTCTTTTGTAATTTTAGATGAAGCACAGAATGCAACAAGCGGACAAATTAAAATGTTTTTGACACGCCTAGGATTTCAATCAAAAATGCTAATTAATGGTGATGTAACCCAAATAGATTTACGCAATCAAGAATCATCAGGTTTGAAAGGGACTTATGAATTATTAAAAGATATCAAAGAAATCTCTTTCATTTATTTAAGTAGTCGTGATGTAGTGAGGCATCCACTAGTTCAAAAAATTATAGAGGCATATGAAAAAAATGATAAGTAAGCATAATATTTTGAACATGGTATAATATAGTAGAGGTAATTCAATGCAAATAAACTATGAGATTTTAGCAACAGAAATTGAAATTGAAACAATAAGCTCTTTATTTGAAAAATTGTCTTCTAGAATAGAAGAACTGCTTCAAATTCAAATGGATTATGTTATTTCTGTTATCTTTACAAACAGTAGTGAAATACAAAAAATCAATCGACAATATCGTAATATTGATTTGTCCACTGATGTTATTAGTTTTGCAATGTTAGATTCTACAACAATAGAAAGTAAAGAAATCGAAGTAGAGTTGGGTGATATTTTCATTAATACGGAATTCGCACATCAACAAGCAGTCACTTATGGACATAGTGTAAGTAGAGAATATGCCTTTTTATTTGTACATGGGCTACTACATTTACTAGGATATGATCATTTGAATGAACAAGCAGAAAGGGAAATGTTTCAATTACAAGACGCTATTTTAGATCCTATGATTCCGAGGGAAGCATGAAGAAATTAAAGAAGAAGTTTTTACCTGCTATTTCAGGAATGATTGAGGGAATAAAAAAAGATTCAAGCATCCAGTTACAATATTTACTAGGAGTTCTTGCGATCTCTTCGGCATTTTTTTTCCGTTTCACTGTTTTTGAAACAGTGATTGTACTCTTATTTATTGTGCTAGTAATAGCGTTAGAATATATAAATACAGCGCTTGAAATTGTATGTAATGAATTTACTGTAAAAGAGAATGAAAATGTGAGAAGGGTAAAAGATTATGCATCTGCGGCAGTGCTGATTGTATCTCTTGGTGCATTGATTGTGGGATTAATTTTTATTTTTAAACATATTAGTTGAGGTGAATTATGGAAAGAAAAATTGTAAAAAAAGCATTTGAAGCATTGGAAAATGCTTATGCTCCGTATTCTAATTATAAAGTAGGAGCGTGTGTTGAAACAAAGGATGGCTCATTTTTCTTAGGAGCAAATATTGAGAATGCTAGCTATGGAGCTACAAATTGTGGAGAGAGATCCGCAATTTTTGCAGCATATTCTTGTGGTTATCGCAAAGAAGATATAAAAGCGATTGCGATTGTAAGCAATGGTAAAAAAATTGGAATGCCTTGTGGAATTTGTCGACAAGTATTATCTGAATTATTACAGATGGATACGGTGATTATTTTAAGCAATGGAATTGATGTATTAGAAAGCAATATGAATGAATTATTACCATTCAGTTTTAGTTATGAGGATTTACTATGAGTTTTAAATCAGGTTTTGTAGGATTGATTGGTAGACCAAACGCAGGAAAATCAACATTATTGAATGCACTTGTTGGTCATAAAGTTGCAATTATGACGGATAAAGCACAAACAACTAGAAATGTAATTCGTGCAGTTCGAACTGATGATGATTCACAAGTGGTATTTGTTGATACACCAGGGATTCATAAACCAAGACATAAACTAGGTAGTAATATGGTGAAAGAAGCATTAGCGACACTACATGATGTTGACATCGTGTATTTATTAATTGATGCGAGTAAGAAGTTTGGTGCTGGAGATGAATTTATTTTACAAATTCTTCAAGAACAAAAAAAACCTGTATTTTTAATCCTAAACAAAATAGATTTACTTTCAAAAAAGGAATTAATAGAAATGCTTGAATTTTGGGCGAAACAATATGATTTTAAAGAAATCGTTCCTATTTCTGCCTTAAAAGAAAATAACTTAAAGGAATTAATTCATTCTACTAAGGAATATCTAACAGATAGTGTATTATATTACCCCGTAGAACAAATTACTGATTCCCCTGAACAATTTATGATTTCAGAGATTATTCGTGAAAAAATCATTCAAAAAACAGAAGAGGAAATACCACATTCAGTTGCCGTGATAATTGAAAGTTTAAAACCAAAAAAGGAATCCATTTTGATTCATGCAATGGTATTAGTTGAGCGTGATTCTCAAAAAGGAATTATTATTGGAAAAAATGGAAGTATGATCAAACAAATCGGAATTGAATCACGCACAGAATTAGAAATTTGGTTACAGAAAAAAATATATTTAGAGTTATTTGTTCGTGTGGAGAAAGACTGGCGAAATCGTGAAAGATTTTTAAATAACTTAGGATATGGTAGTAGTCAATAATATGAATATCATTGTTGTTGGGATTGTGATTAAACAAGTTGATTATAAGGACAATGATGTTATTGTTACAGTAATTGATAAAGATTCAAAACTTTATAGCTTTTATGCAAGAGGAATTCGCAAACCAAAAAGTAAGAATAGCTTTGCATGTAGTTTATTTTCAGAAAGTGAATTTGTGCTTCAAACAAAAGATAATAAGAGATATCAACTATTAGGGTCAAACTGCTTGAAGAGTCAAATTGGACTATTTAAACACTATGAAAAACTCATTTATGCTAATATCATTAGTGATATTGTATATGAAATTTGCCAAAAGGAGCCATTTCCTCTTTATGATTTACTAGAAGAAACACTGACAGAGCTAAGTAGTCGTGATGATTTCAACTTGATACTTTCTTTGTTTCTAGTAAGCATTTTAAAGAATTTAGGGATTCAGATAATTGTTGATTCTTGCTCGCTTTGCGATAGTAAATTAGTGAATAGCATTTCAATCCATGATGGTGGTTTTTTGTGTGAGAATTGTCGTAACAAGTATGCAATATGTTACGAAGAAGAAATTTTGAAGAAGTTTCGCTATATAAATAAAGCTCGATTTGATCAACTCAACGACTTGGAAGCACTAGGTAAATTCCCAGAAACTCTGATTGAAATTTTATATCAATTTCTGAATAACTACACTGGTTTATCAAGTCGCTCCATTCAATTTTTGCAGTCTACACAAAATTTTAGATTTGATTGAAAAAAGAAGTGAATTTGTGTAAAATAGAAATCTAAGAGAAGAGGGAAAATATGTCTGATTTAACACTTGAAAAGATTGTTTCGCACTTAAAAAGCATGGGATTTGTATACCAAGGTTCAGAAATTTATGGTGGGCTTTCAAATACTTGGGATTATGGTCCTTTGGGTGTGGAATTATTAACGAATATTAAAAATGCATGGTGGAAGAAGTTTATTCAAGAAAACGCAATGAATGTTGGATTAGATTCTTCTATTTTGATGAATCCTAGCGTGTGGAAAGCAAGTGGACATTTAGATACTTTTTCTGATCCCTTGATTGATTGTAAAGAATGTAAAATGAGATTTCGTGCAGATCAATTAATTGAACAATATTCAAAGAATAAAGAAAATCCGGGCGGTTGGACAAATGAGGAATTAATGGGTTACATTACAAAGAATACAATCGCTTGCCCAAATTGTGGAAAACATAACTTTACGGATATTCGTCACTTCAATTTAATGTTTAAGACATTTCAAGGAGTAGTAGAAGATAATAAAAATGCGATTTATTTACGACCTGAAACAGCACAAGGAATATTTGTGAACTTTAAAAATGTACAAAGAACAACTAGAAAGAAAGTACCATTTGGAATTGGACAAATTGGGAAAGCGTTCAGAAATGAAATTACTCCGGGTAATTTTATCTTTCGTACTCGTGAATTTGAACAAATGGAATTAGAATTCTTTTGTAAACCAGGGGAAGATATGAAATGGTATCATTACTGGCAAGAATTCTGTATGGATTGGGTAAAAGGCTTTGGTGTTGATGGAAGCAAATTACGATTGCGAGAACATTCTCTTGATGAATTATCTTTTTATTCAAAAGGAACTTGTGATATTGAATATGAATTTCCTTTTGGTTGGGGAGAGATTTGGGGGATTGCAAATCGTACAGATTATGATTTAATGAAACACCAAAATACAAGTAAATCAAGTATGGAGTATCTTGACCCAAGTACCAACGAGAAATATGTTCCTTACTGCGTAGAGCCATCTGTTGGTGTAGGGCGTTTATTTCTGACTTTTGTTTGTGATGCTTATGAAGAAGAGGAATTGACAGAGGATTCTAGAATTGTATTGAAATTACATCCTTTCTTAGCTCCAATTAAAGCATGTATATTACCACTATCTAAACAATTATCAGAGCAGGCACAAGAAGTATTTCAGGGTCTAGCTAGGTATTTCACTTGTGATTTTGATGAAAGTGGTAGTATTGGAAAACGGTATCGTCGTCAAGATGCAATTGGAACACCATTTTGTATTACTTATGATTTCGATTCATTAGAAGACAATTGTGTAACCATTCGCCATCGTGATTCAATGGAACAAGAGCGTATTAAAATAGGAGATTTAAAACAATTTATTGAAGATAAAATAATGATTTGAGGGGTGTCATGACTCGTATTACGGATGAAACGATTACGAATATACGAAATAAGGCAGATATTGTAGATATTGTTGGACGCTATGTTTCTTTAAAGAAACAAGGAAGAAACTTTGTAGCTGTTTGTCCTTTTCATGATGACCATAATCCATCAATGTCTGTTTCTGTTGATAAACAGATTTATAAGTGTTTTGTTTGTGGTGCTGGAGGAAATGTGTTTACCTTTGTGCAACATTTTGAAAAAGTCAGCTTTCCTGAAGCGGTACAAAAAGTGGCTTCTATGGTGGGGATTCAAATTGAAGTTAACTTCACTAAAGTTGATAAGAAATATGATGAAGAAACATTACAACATTTTTTGATTATGGATGAAAGTGTGCGATTTCTAACTTATCAATTACAAGCTCAAGATGGTGTTTTCGCAAAGGAATATTTGGAGAATAGAAAAATATCTCAAGAGGTCGCAAAATATTTTGAGCTTGGTTACAATAAAGATAATCAATTATCTAATTTTCTGATGAAGAAAGGATATTCTACAGAAACACTGATTACTTTGAATTTGATACGAGAATACGATCAAAATTATTACGATGTTTTTCAAAATAGAATTGTCTTCCCTATACATGATTCTCTCGGAAAACCAGTTGGATTTAGTGGTAGAGCATTTAATACAGAAAATGCAGTAAAGTATATCAATACCAGTGATACTGTATTATATCGAAAAGGAAATATCATATATAATTATCATCGAGCAAAAGAAGTGGCAAGAAAAGAAGAAGAAGTTTTCTTAGTTGAAGGCGTTATTGATGTAATTGCTTTGCATTTAGCAGGTAAAACAAATGTAGTTGCAAGCTTAGGAACTGCTTTAACAAAAGAACAAATTAGATTATTGCGTATGTTGTCCAAAAAGATTGTTCTTTGTTATGATGGTGACAATGCTGGGAAAATGGCAAGTTATAAAGCAGGAAAGTTGCTTTCCGCTAGTCGAATATCATTTGATTTTGTAAAGTCATTAAATGAGATGGATCCTGATGATTATAGAATGAGTTTAGGTAATGATGCACTTAATCAGGCATTGGCAAAACGATTAACTTGGGTTGAATTTTTAATGGAGTACTTGTTAATGCAATATGATATTAATAATTATAGTGATAGAAAGAAGTTCGCATTAGAAGTGGCTGCTGAAATTAATCTTTTGGAAGATTCCTTTGACAAAGAAACATATTTCAATCAATTGGCTAGTGTTAGTGGGTTTTCAGTTGAGCAATTAAGAGGTTTAGAAGTTAAAACTGGGAATCAAATGAAGCAAGAAAACCGAACGATTCAAGTCGTACGACAAAAATTTAACAATCGCCTAGAAAGGGCAGAATATACCATTATTGCTCAACTGCTTTCTAGTAAAAATGCTTGCAAAGATTTCCAAAAAGAATTAGGATTTCTGTTTCGACAAAACTTAAATAAAATTGTATTATTAATTATAGATTATTATCGTCTTCATGATACAATGAACATTGCTGATTTAATCACTATTATAGATGATGATAGCAGGAAAATCGTTTTAGATATCAGTGAGAGTGAAATGTTTTCTCTTGAATATGATACCATTGTATTGAAGGAAGCAATGGATGTTGTCAAAATATCTCTAATTGATAATAAAATTCAGGAACTTAGAAAGCGAAAATCGGTAGATATTAATTCAAATAATAAATTAGCGGAAGAGTTAATTGAGTTAAAAAAAGAAAAAGAAAAGCTAATTAGGATGAAGGAGGAATAGCATGGCACAGTACAAAACTTTAGATCAATTAAAACAGGAGTTTAAAGAGGAATTTATTAAAAAAGGGAAAATATATCAAGATTTTATTTTAGAGTCTATTGATCATCTTGATATGATTGATGCCGAATTAGATGAACTTTATGAATGGTTTGGAACACAAAAAATCACAATTTCTGAGGCGGATTTAGACGGAATTGAAGAAGATGAAAAAATTGAGTTAGATGACGATGTGGATGATATTGAATTAATAGATGATGTTGAGGATGAAGACGCCGTAGACAATAGCTATGCAGCCGCAGATATTACAAGACTAGAAGCATCCTTTGCGGAATCAAGCCAAGGTAAAGTTAGTGATCCTGTAAAAATGTATTTAAAAGAAATTGGACGAGTTCCTTTATTGAATCCAGATGAAGAGCCCGCGATCGCCAAAAGAATCCAAGAGGGCGACGAAGAAGCAAGACAAATTTTAGTGTCTGCAAACTTACGTTTAGTGGTTTCAATCGCCAAAAAATATGTTGGTCGTGGAATGTTGTTTCTTGATTTAATTCAAGAAGGGAATATGGGACTTGTAAAAGCCGTAGAGAAATTTGATTATACCAAGGGGTTTAAATTTTCAACTTATGCTACTTGGTGGATTCGTCAAGCGATTACACGAGCAATCGCCGACCAAGCACGAACGATTCGAATTCCTGTTCATATGGTGGAAACAATTAATAAATTAACTAGAATTCAACGGCAATTAGTACAAGATTTAGGGCGTGATCCTACCGCAGAAGAAATTGCAGCAAAAATGGAAAACATTACCCCTGAAAAAGTTCGTGAAATTCAAAAAATCGCATTAGAGCCAGTTTCTTTAGAAACACCTATTGGTGAGGAAGATGATTCTCATCTTGGAGATTTCATTGAAGATAAAGATGCTGTTTCTCCTAATGAATATGCAACAAACCAATTATTAAAAGATGAAATTAATTTAGTGTTAGAGGGATTGACAGAACGTGAAGAGAAGGTATTACGATTGCGTTTTGGCTTATATGATGGAAGAACTCGAACACTAGAAGAAGTAGGGAAAGAATTCAATGTAACACGTGAGAGAATTCGTCAAATAGAAGCAAAAGCACTTCGTAAATTAAAACATCCTACTCGTTCTAAACGATTAAGGGATTTCGTGGACAAGAATTAAATGCTTTCAACACGCTTACAAATGATTTATGATTTGATTCCTTATGGAGCAAGAGTTGTTGATGTGGGATGTGACCACGCTTATTTATTAATAGAATTAGTGAAGAAAAAGAAAGCACATACTGTTTTTGGGATTGATAATAAAGAGGGTCCTTTAGCACAAGCAAAGCACAATATAAACTCTGAAGGAGTCGAAAATAAAATTAAACTGATTCTTTCTGATGGATTATCTAGTTTTGATGGTGATGCGGATACACTTGTTATTTCAGGGATGGGTGTAGAAACAGTGATTCAGATTCTGGAAGATTCGCTAGGGATGCTAAATCAATTTAATCAAATCATTGTTCAAGTTAATAAGAATATGGAAGACTTGCGTGCTTGGATTGCCAAAAAGGAATTTAATATTTTAGAGGAAGAAATTTGTTTTGATGGTTTTTATTATCAAGCAATCCTCTTTAGTGTAAATTCAAAAAATTCCTATTGTGAAGAAGAAATATTATTAGGACCAAAGTTGTTACAAAAAAAGTCCTCTGTCTATAAAGAGTACATTCTCTTTCAACAGAAGAAATTAGAGTTTGTTTTATCAAAAAGAAGAGATGAGAAGCTGGAAAAGAAACTGCTGATTTACAGAACTTTTGTATAATCAATCGTTTCTTTTTTATTTTGTGGATAGGATGTTAAGTAATCAATAACCATAGTTAAGATGTAAAGTGGTGTAGAGGCACCTGCCGTAATTGCCACAGTATATTCAGGATCTAAGATATCAGTTTCAAGTTCCATTAAACTTTCAATTAAAACAACTTTTTTAAACCCACAATTCTCTCCAATCTTTTTAAGACTAAGCGTATTATTAGAGCGCTTATCTCCCACAATAATCAACAAGTCAATTTCAGAAGCGTTCAAATTCATGATGGCTTCTTGGCGCATTCTAGTTGCATTACAAATTTCATCCATGAAAATAGTTTGGGGATACTTCATTGTAATCATTTCTACTAAAGAATGAACTTCGTATAAGCTCATTGTTGTTTGACAAGTAATGACACTTGGTTTTGATATTGTTGAAGGAATATCGAGGGGACTACTGATTAAGAAGATATTTTGAGGGTCAATTGAGATCATTGCTTCCGCTTCTGGATGATTCTTTTTTCCAATATAGAAAATTGAATAATTTTCTGATAGATAATGCTTTAGAATGTCTTGGGTCTTTAAAACATCTACACAAGAAGCATCAATGATTGTTAAGTTTTTCATTCTTGCTTTATTTCTCACATCATCACTAACACCATGCGCACTAAAAATGACAATTCCAGATGAAATCTCATCTAATAGCTCAAGTCTATTTTTTCCAAAAGTGTCATGGACACAAACATCTAAATTCTCAATGGCTTTCTTCACAAACCCATTGTGTATAATATTGCCAAGCAAATGTATTTCTTCATTTGGATAGTCAATCACTGTCTTTTTCACTATATTAATTGCATTTATAACACCTTTGCAATAGCCACGAGGTGTTATTTTAATAAGCTTCATTTTCATCACCATTTATATGATAACATAACTTTGTATTTCAATCCAAAAACAAGTATAATAAGGAACGGGTGATTAGAAATGAAAAAATTTATAAACTTTAATTTAAAACCATCAACAATATCTTTTATTGAAAAGAATCATTTTGAAGTAGCCACACCAATTCAAGATGCTGTGATTCCTTATGCCATTAAACAAAATGATATTATTGGGATCTCAGAAACAGGCACAGGTAAAACCCACGCTTTTTTGATTCCTATTATGGAAATGATAGATAGCAGTCAAAATCGTGTTCAAGCGGTTATTATTTCGCCTACAAGAGAATTGGCAATGCAAACTTATAAATTTGCTAGTAAAATGAAAGAAGTAGATGAAGAACTCTCTATTTATTTATCTGTGGGAGGGAAAGGGAAGGAAATGCTAAATCCTGACCATCAACCGAATCTTGTTATTGGGACTCCTGGAAGAATAAAAGATTTGTTTCTAAACGAACAATTTTTGCGTTTGGATCGTGGTGACTTAGTGGTAATTGATGAAGCGGATATGATTTTTGAATTAGGTTTTCTTGAAGATGTTGATGCAGTTATTTCAAAAATGTCTAAATCAACTCAATTGCTAGCTTTTTCTGCAACCATTCCACAGGCACTTAAACTATTCCTTCGCAAATATATGAAGCATCCAAAAATGGTTCATATAGAGGATCATCTTAGCAGTAAAGCAAATGTGACAAATGTGTTAATTCCAGCAAAACATTTATCTTATCATGAAAAATTATTACAGATTCTTTCGGGATTTCAACCATATGTTTGTCTCATTTTTGCCAATACGCGTGAAGAAGCGGAACAAACTGCTGAATTTTTACGAAATCATCAATATAAAATTCTTGAACTACATGGAAATCTAAGTGCTAGACAACGGAAAAATGCTTTGAAAACATTACAATCTCATGAATATAGCTATATTGTTGCGACTGATATTGCGGCTAGAGGACTTGATATTGAAGGCATTACACATGTTGTATCATTGGGTTTTCCTATGGATTTAAACTTCTTCATTCATCGAAGTGGTAGAACTGGTCGTAACAAAAGAGAAGGAACCTGTTATACCATTTATAAAGCAGGGGATGAATCTAGTATAAAGAAACTTCAAGTGCGAGGTGTAAAATTTCACCATATGGATATTAAAAATGATAAATTCTATGAATTGAAACCAATTTTTTATAAGCGTCAAAGTAAAGATGATGAGCTTGAAAAAGAGATTTCAAAATCATTACAGCGTAAAAAGAAAGTGGTTAAACCAAACCATAAAAAGAAACAAAAAGAAACCATACAAAAATTAAAACAACGGAAAAAACGAGATATTATTCGCAATGAAATTAAATCCGCTCAAAAAGAACGGGCAAAATCAAAACAAAAAAGAACAGCTAAGTAAATTTAGCTGTTTTTCCATTTTAAAATCTCTTTTTTAAGTTCTTCTACTAAGTTCTCTTGCGGGATTTTTTTAATCACTTTTCCTCTTTTAAATAGTAATGCTTCTTCTTTTCCTCCAGCCACTCCAATATCTGCTCTACTGGCTTCTTGAGGACCATTTACTGCACAACCCATTATAGCTACTACGATATTGCTACGAATGGATTTTAAGAATACTTCAATTTCTTCTACTATGGGAAGCATATCATATTGAATTCTTCCACAAGTAGGGCAACTAATTAGTGTAGGGGTATCTAAACGTGCTTGAAATGAATTTAATAAACGTTTCGCAATATCAATTTCCTCTACTGGATTGCTACTGATAGAAATACGAATGGTATCTCCAATTCCTTGGTACAGTAGAGGGGCAAGCGCTGCAGATGATTTGATTGCGCTATTGACTAGAGGACCTGCTTCCGTTAAGCCTAAATGTAAGGGGTAAGAGAATATTTTTGAAGCTTGAAGACAAGTTTCAATAGTCAAAATAACATCACTTGCTTTAAAAGAAAGAACGATATCATAAAAATCTAAATCTTCAAGAATTTTTACATGGCGTTTTGCACTTTCAATCATCATATCTACACTCACTTCAGAAGCGTCTTTTAATATATCTTTTTCAATACTACCTGAATTAATCCCAATTCGAATGGGAATGCCTTTTTCCTTACAGGCTAACACAACCTTTTTAACATTTTCCGCATTTCCTATGTTTCCGGGATTGATTCTGATTTTATCAGCACCAGATTCAATCGAAATAAGCGCAAGTTTGTAATCAAAATGAATATCTGCAACTAGAGGAATATGAATTAACTTTTTAATATCTCTTAGTGCATAGGCATCTTCTTTATCTAAAACAGCAAGGCGAACGATTTCACAACCAGCTTCTTCTAATTGTAAAATTTGAGCGACACTTGCTTGAACATCTTTGGTTTTTGTATTGGTCATTGATTGAATGGAAATAGGAAAGCCATTTCCAACAACTACATTTCCGACTTTAACTGCTTTTGTTGTTTTACGCTCCATGTTTACTCCTGCTTTCTTTTTATATCATTATTATACGATAAAAAATAGATTTTCACGACTCTTCTATTTAACTGAACCAATAAATAAGGTAAAATAATAACGAGGTACTTTATGCAGAAGTTAAAATTTGAAGAAATATTGAAGAAATTAAATATGGAAGACAATATGATGTCTTTTTTCAATAATGGAGAATGTACTCGTCCATTACTGTCATCAGATAAAGATGCAGTGTCATTGACATTGTTTTTAGAGGATGCTTTGCCATTCACTGTTTATGCGACTTTAATTAATAAACTAGAAATATTTTTACAAGTAAATATCATCTTAGAAATTCAAACAAGCACTTGTACGCTTTCTTCTTTTGATGTTCAAAAATATATGCATTATTTTATTAGTAGTATAGGGAAACATGGATATTCAAAAGACGCAATGATTAGTGTGAATCAATCTGAGGTAATTTGTTTATTCTCTAGTCATGATATTTTTGAAAGGGCAGTTTCGGAAAAAGAAGCAATTGAAGCATTTTTGCTTACTTGTGGGATTCCCTATTATTTGAAAATGGAATATAAGGAAGCTGAATTTAAAATTAATTCTGTACAAATGGAAGAGAAGCCAAAAAAGGAAAGAACTTCTTTTAGACAAAAGAATGCAATGGCAATTGGTAATCTTCTTGATGAACAAAATAATGTTAGAATCAGTGGCAAAGTATTTGATGTTGATGTTAGAAACTTAAATAGAACCAATAAATTGCTTTTAACAATCGGTGTTTTTGATAATACAGATGCTATTTTTGTGAAGCTATTTGAAGGGCAATTATTTAAGAGTGATTTTATTAATTCCATAAAAGTAGGACAATTTCTTTATATTGAAGGAAATGTACAATATGATAAATATAGTCGCGAATTAGTATTATCCGCAACAAAAGTCAATCTAGTTGAAAATGATAATTTGCGAATGGACAAGGCAGAGGAAAAACGTATTGAGCTTCATGCGCACACTAATAAATCTGAGATGGATGGAGTAGTCACTGCAGAGGAATTAATTGAACAGGCATATCATTGGGGACATAAGGCAATAGCGATTACTGACCATATGGTAGTACAAAGTTTTCCTGCAATTCAAAGAACAGTTGCGAAGTTAAATGCAAAAGGAGAACATAAAATCAAACCAATTTATGGAGCAGAGATGAATTTAGTAGATGATGCCATGAAAATTGTCAGCAATACAGATTTAAATCAATTAATCCCTGAATCATTTATTGTATTTGATATTGAAACGACGGGATTATCAAACCGTTATGATCATATTATTGAATTTGGAGCAGTGCTTGTAAAAAATGGAATTGTCGAAGCTCAAAAGCAATTATTTATAAAGCCTCCAATTCCTGTTCCTGCACATATTAAAAATTTAACTGGAATTGGTGATCAAGAACTGATAGATGCTCCGCCTATTGAATCAGTATTAGATGAAATACTTGAATTTATTGGGGATTTTCCATTAGTGGCTCATAATGCAGATTTTGATATTGATTTCATGAATGCAACTTTATTGCATTTTGGAAAGGAAAATTTGAAGAATCCTGTCATTGATACTTTAAATTTAGCACGTACAATCCAAAAAGATAGAAGAAACTTTCGCTTGGGAAATGTAGCACGTTTTTATGGGATTCCTTATGATGAAGATGTAGCACATAGGGCAGATTATGATGCAGGTATTTTAGGGCAAGTCTTTTTTAGAATGTTGTCTGATGTTCTTGCGAAAGATTGTAAAACCTATCAAGATATTCAAAATTTACAAGATGAAAACTATTATAAAAAAATAATGAAAAGACATGTTACTGTTTTAGCTAAAAATCAGGCAGGTTTAAAAGACTTATTTGAGTTAATTACCTTATCTCATACGGATTTTTTATCGGTATTAGGAAAGTCAAGTAAAGGGGAAGACGAATATGCTTCAGAGCCTAGAATTATTCGTTCCATCTTAGCCTCTCGACGCCAAAACTTATTGATTGGTAGTGCTTGTTATAACGGAGAATTATTTGAAACAGCCGCAAATAAAAGTCAAGAGCGTTTAGAAGAATTAATGGATTTTTATGATTATATTGAAGTTCAACCACCTGAGAATTATATTTATCTTTTGACACAGAAAACAATTCCTAGTGAAGAAAGACTTCTTGAAATATTAGAGAATCTCATTATGACTGCTAAAAAATTAGGGAAGTTAGTTGTTGCAACAGGAGATTTGCATTATTTAAATCCTGAAGACAAAATATTCCGTGATGTTTATATTTCAGCACAAGGAATTGGAGGGGTACGTCATCCTCTTTATATTTATGATAATGAAAGAAGAAGAAATTTTGTTGCTGCTGATCAACATTTCAAAACAACAGAGGAAATGTTTACCTCTTTCTCTTTCTTAGAAGAGAGTCTTGCTCGTGAAATCATTGTTGAAAACACAAATAAAATCAGTGATTTAGTGGAAATGGTATATCCAGTCAAAGATAAATTATATCCTCCTCATATTGATGGTGCAGATGAGAAATTACGTGAGTTGTGTTATCAGACTGCTCATAAAATTTATGGAGATCATTTACCAAAATTAGTTTCTGATCGCCTTGAAAAAGAATTACAATCCATTATTAATCATGGCTTTGCAGTCATTTATTATATTTCTTATCTATTAGTTCAAAAATCGTTAGATAATGGTTATCTTGTAGGTTCAAGGGGATCTGTTGGTTCTAGTTTTGTTGCGACTATGGCAAAAATTACAGAAGTAAATCCTTTGCCGCCACATTATATCTGTCCTGACTGCCATTACAGTGAATTTGTTGAAGAAACGAGTGTGGGAAGTGGATATGACTTAGTAAATAAAAATTGTCCTCATTGTAATACGATAATGTATGGTGAAGGGCAAGATATTCCATTTGAAACATTCCTTGGATTTGAAGGAGATAAAGTGCCAGATATTGATTTGAACTTCTCAGGGGATTTTCAAGAATATGCCCATGCGTACACAAAAGAGATTTTTGGAGAGTCCTTTGTTTATAGAGCAGGGACTATTGGTACTGTTGCTGAGCGTACGGCGTTTGGTTATGTTGCTGGATATTGCGAAGAAAAGGGTATCAGTGATATGCGACAAGCAATGAGATTACGACTTGCAAAAGGTTGTGGGGGAGTAAAAAGGACAACTGGACAACACCCCGGTGGGATTATTGTTATTCCTACGGATATGAATGCCCATGATTTTACGCCTATTCAATATCCTGCAAATAATCCAACCAGTGATTGGAAAACAACTCATTTTGAATTTCATGATATTCATGACAATGTGTTGAAATTAGATATTTTAGGACATGTTGATCCAACGGCAATGAAACTACTAGAAGAAAGCTCTGGAATCGATGTAAAAACAATCCCGATGAATGATGAAAAAGTAATGTCACTGTTTAATTCTGTTAATGAGTTAAATATTGACAGTCGCCATTATTCAGAAAAGACGGCTGCTTTAGGATTGCCAGAGTTCGGGACAAGTTTTGTCCGTGGAATTTTGGAAGCAACAAAACCAAATTCTTTTTCAGATTTAATAAGGATTTCAGGGCTTAGTCATGGCACTGATGTATGGTTAAATAATGCTAAGGATCTGGTTGTTACTGGGAAAACATTAAATGATGTCATTGGATGTCGTGATGATATTATGGTGTATTTAATTCAAAAGGGCTTAGATCCAAAAACTGCTTTTGACATTATGGAAAGCGTGCGTAAGGGAAGGGGACTAAATTCAAATTGGATTAGTATTATGAAATTGAATAAAATTCCTGACTGGTATATTGATTCTTGTCAAAAAATTAAATATATGTTTCCAAAAGCCCATGCGGTTGCTTATGTGACTATGGCTGTTCGTGTTGCTTGGTTTAAAGTATATCACCCTCATTACTATTATCAATCATTCTTTACATTGCGATGTGATGCTTATGAAATAGAAACTATGATAAAAGGTAAAGAAGCCATTGAGCAACGCTTAATCGATATTCAAAATAGATTAAACAATCGTGATTTACAACGAGATGTTACTTCAAAAGAAAAGAGTTTGATTTTAACATTGGAAGTTGCTCTTGAAATGTATTTAAGAGGGTATCGCTTTAGTAACATTCGTTTAGATGAATCTGATTCAAAAAAATTCTTAGTTGATAAAGAAGATTCTAAAGTGTTAATTCCTCCGTTTTCTGCCTTAGATGGACTAGGAGAGAATGTGGGTCGCTCTATTATGGCAGCTAGGGAAAATAATGCTTTCTTATCCAAAGAAGATTTACAAAATAGAACCCAATTATCTTCCACACTAATTAGTAAATTAGATAGTTTGAAAGTGTTAGATTCTTTACAAGAAAAAAATCAGATGTCATTGTTTTAATTTTTAGTTTTATAATTGAGTTATTAGAGAGAAGGAATAAGAAATGGAAGAATTAAGTTTAATTGAGCCAAAGATGAAGCATAAAAAAGAAGCTCAAGAATATATTAAGGAATTTGAAGGAGAAAACACGCATATTGATGGTGGCTCAAATATAAACAAGTTTCCATATGAAAAGTGGCTAAAAGAGTTAGATTTAGAGAAATCCAAAGAAACCTGTCAAAAAGATAAAGTTCCAGCACATACCTTTTTTCTAATGAGGATAGAAGATAATAGAATCATAGGAATGATCAATATTAGACATAAATTAAATGAATACTTACTGCGAGAAGGAGGCCACATTGGATATTCAATTAGAAAATCGGAGAGGCAAAAAGGATATGCCACAAAGATGCTAGAATTGGGTTTGGGAAAATGTTTGCAACTGGGGATTGAAAAGGTATTGGTGACTTGTAATAAAAATAATATTGCTTCTGCAAAAACGATTCAAAATAATTTTGGTGTTTTAGAAAATGAATATCAAGAAGAGGGCAGAGTGACTCAAAGATATTGGATTCACATCAAAGAGGCATTGGAGAAAATAAACTTTACTAAACAATTTTAATTCTACTTGGATTAAGTGTTTTTTCTGTTTCTCAATTTCATATCTGTTGTAATAGACCTGTATTTTATACAATAATTTTGTATTTACCTTGCAAAATCAAAGCATATATAATATAATTTTATTATATTTATGAAACAAGGAGTGGTTGCGCCACTCCTTACTTTATGTAAGAGGGAGATATGAGAGAAATAGAATCCGTAAAATTATTAATTGAACCAATTCTTGAAAAACATAAGGTACTTCTTTATGAAATTCAATGGGTTCAACAATCGCATGGAAAAACATTGCGAGTTGCTATTATGCACGAAGATGGCACAATGAATGTAGACACTTGTGCTTTAGTTTCAGATGAGATTTCAATCTTGCTGGATGAAGATGATCCATTTCCATTCATTTATTATTTAGAAGTTTGTTCCCCGGGTGCTGAGAGAATATTGAAGACAAATGCCGATATTCAACATGCAATTGGCAAATATGTATATCTTGACCTTGTCCATGCAGTGAATAATCAGCATACATTTGAGGGTACATTAAATGATTATAAAGATGATTTAGTTTCGATTGAGTATCGCGAAAAAACGCGAGTTAAAAAAGTCGAAATTGAATTTCAAAATATTAAACTAATTCGCTTAGCGGTAAAGATTTAAGGAGAAAAATATGAACTACAAAGATTTTATGTTAGCAATGCAAACAATTGAAACAGACCGTCACATTGACAAGGATATTGTTATTTCTGCATTGAAAGAGGCATTGGAAAAAGCAACTAGAAAGCATATTGATATTGCGGATGTTTTAGTGCGTGTTGAGATTGATGAAGATACAGGAAAAATTCAATCATTTAGACAATATAAAATTGTTGAAACGGTAGAAGATGATGAATTAGAAATTTCTTTAGAGGATGCACGAAAAATCAATCAGAACTACCAATTAGAAGATACTTATGATGTTGAAGTAACATTACAAGAATTAGGAAGACCTGCAGCATTGCTTGCAAAGAATGTTTTAAAGCAAAAAATACGTGAAGCTGAAAAACAAGGCGTCTATGATGAATATGCTTCTCAACTTGGAGAAATGGTTATGGGTTCTATTGAAACAGTGGAAGAAAAGTTTATTATTGTTAATCTTGGAAAGACACTTGCTTTAATGCCAAAGGCTGCTCAAATTCCAAATGAGAATTATTATGAAGGTTCTAAAATTCGTGTCGTTGTTACAGAAGTAAATAAGGAAACAAAAGGGGCACAAGTTTTAGTTTCTCGTGCAGATACTAAATTAGTTAGGCGTTTGTTTGAAAAAGAAGTTCCTGAAATCTTTCAAGGCATTGTTGAAATTAAAGCAATTGCAAGAGAAGCAGGTGAACGCACGAAAATGGCTGTTTATTCAAAGAATGAAGATATTGACCCAATTGGCGCTTGTATTGGACCGAGAGGTTCTAGAGTTCAAGTGGTTATTGAAGAGTTAAAAGGTGAGAAAATTGATATCTTTGAATGGAGTGATGATTTAGTTGCATTGATACGGAATGCACTGGCACCTGCTCAAATAGCAGGCGTAATACCATCTCCGGCACAAAAAGGACTGATTGTCATAGTTGAAGATGATCAATTATCCTTGGCAATTGGAAAGCGTGGTAAAAATGCACGTCTTGCGGTTCGATTGACAGGACAGAAAATTGATATTAAAACACTTACTGAAATTGAAGAGATGGGGATTGATTACCAACACGCTATGTTAGAATATACTGCTGAATTAGAGCGTGAAAGAAGAATGAAAGAAATTGAAATTGAAACAAAAGAATCAACAGTTGCTGAAGAAGTTACTACTGAGATAGTTGCAGAGGAGCCGACTACTATTGAAGAAGCGGTCATTTCTGAAGAGATAACTCCTGTTGTTGAGGAAGTAGTACCTGTAAAAGAGAAAAAGGTGAAACGCGTAAAGAAAGAGTTACGTGAGCGTCATGAGTATGTTTCGAAATTTGAAAGAATTCTTGATACACCAAAAACACAGGAACCCAAGCAAAAAGTTCGTAAGAAGAAAACAGATGTTGAAGAAGAGAGAAAAATTCGAGATTTGGATTTGAGAAAAGAAAAAGATTACGATATCAAACCAATTTATACAGATGAAGAATTAGAAAAAATTCGTGAGTCTGAAGAAGTTGAAGTGTCTAATTCTTGGATTGAGAACGAAATTGACTTTGATGAGTTTGATGAATATTACGATTAAATGAGGTGATTTAATGAGAAAAATTCCTATGAGAAAATGCATTGCAACACAAGAGAGTTTACCCAAAAAGGAATTAATTCGCATTGTAAGAACTCCTGATTTGCAAATTGTCATTGATGAAAGTGGCAAGCAGAATGGTAGGGGAGCCTACTTGAAGAAAAGTAAAGAGGCAATTGAGAGAGCCATTAAAACCAAAGCACTTTCAAGAGCGCTTGAGTATGAAATTCCAGAAAACATATATAAAGAACTATTGGAATTAGTGAATGAATAAGCTTTATCAAATTCTTGGTCTTGCGATGAAAGCGGGAAAATTGTCATATGGTGATAAAGCGATTAAATCAATTCAATCGAAAGAGGCAAAACTTGTGTTATTGACAAGCGATGCTTCTGATAAAACCAAAAAACGAATTACCAATAAATGCTTTTATTATCAAATTGAGGTCGTGTTAATTGATGATTCGGTTTATTTATCGCAAAGTATAGGAAGGTCAAATTGTATGTATGTGTCAATCCTAGAGGAAGGCTTTGCAAAAGAAATAAAGAATTGCTTGAAATGAGGTGTATAGAATGGCAAGACCGAAAAGAAAAGGACGTAACAAGACAACCAATACGCAAACAGTGGTGAAACAAAAAGTTGATTATCCAAAAAGTATTACTTATTTTGAGGGTATTACTGTTGGGGCACTTGCAGAACGTCTTGGTAGAAATGCTAGTGAAATTATCAAACTTCTATTCATGTTAGGAAAGATGGTTACCATCAATACTAATATGGATGATGAATCAATTCAGCTTGTATGTATGGAATATGCTGTTGAATTTGAATTAGAAGTTGTAATTGATGAAGTTAGTTTAGAAGATTTGGAAGAAGAAGATGTTAAGAATTTAAAACCTAGACCTGCGATTGTTACAATCATGGGACATGTTGATCATGGAAAAACAACACTTTTGGACACGATTCGTAATTCAGAAGTAGTGAGTGGAGAATTTGGTGGAATTACACAACATATTGGAGCTTATCAAGTAAGCGCAAACAATAAAAAGATTACTTTTCTTGATACACCAGGACATGCTGCCTTTACAGCAATGCGTGCTCGTGGTGCAAGTGTAACGGATATTATTATTTTAGTAGTTGCTGCTGATGACGGCGTAATGCCTCAAACAAAAGAGGCGGTCGATCATGCAAAAGCAGCTGGTGTTCCGATTATTGTCGCAATTAATAAAATTGATAAACCTGATATCAATATTGATCGCATTATGAATGCAATGGCTGATTTGGGACTATTACCTGAGGAGTGGGGAGGAGAAACAATTTATTGCCAACTTTCTGCTAAAACAGGGGAGGGTGTCAATTCCTTACTTGAGACAATATTAGTGCTTTCAGAAGTTCATGAGTTTACAGCAAACCCAGACCGTAAAGCCTCAGGAACAGTAATTGAAGCAAAATTAGACAAAGGAAGAGGTCCTGTTACAACATTATTAATTCAAAATGGAACACTTCGTACTAGTGATTCTGTTGTTGTTGGTAGTGCTTATGGTAAAGTACGCCGTATGACAGATGATCGTGGGCGTGAAATAAAAATTGCATTGCCTTCTATGCCAGTTGAAATCATTGGTTTGAATGATGTTCCTGAAGCAGGAGATAATTTTAAGGCTTTTGATTCTGATAAAAAAGCAAGAGAAATTGCTTCAAAGCGTTCTCAGTCTAAGATTGAAAATGATCGTAGAAGTACAAGTGCGTTAAGTTTAGATGATCTTTCTAGACAAATACAAGAGGGCGAAGTTCAAGAGGTTCCTATTGTTTTAAAGGCGGATGTACAAGGTAGTGCTGAAGCAGTAAAGGCATCATTAGAAAAAATCAATGTAGATGGTGTACGCGTTAATGTTATTCGTTCTACTGCTGGAGCAATTAGTGAATCGGATGTTATGCTTGCAAGTGCTGCAAAAGCAGTTGTATACGGCTTTAATGTGCGTCCTGATGCAAATGTACGCAGAAAAGCGGAAGAAGAAGGAATTCAAATTCGTTTACATAATATTATTTATAAAGTTGTAGAAGAAATGGAAGCGGCAATGAAAGGGATGCTTGCGCCTGTATATGAAGAAGTTATTTTTGGACAGGCAGAAGTTCGTAAGACTTATAAAGTGTCAAAAATTGGAACCATTGCAGGTTGTATGGTAACGGATGGTAAGATTGTACGTGATAGTAATACTCGCTTAATTCGTGAAGGTGTTGTTATATATGATGGCAAGCTTGGCTCTCTTAAACGCTTTGAAAATGACACAAAAGAGGTTAATACAGGATATGAATGTGGTATTACCATTGAAAACTTTAATGATATTAAAGAAAGCGATATCATTGAGTCTTATGGTGAACAAGTGGTACCTATAGAATAGGAGTGAATGATGGCGACAATTAAGCAAGAAAGAATTGCAGGAATTATCAAGAAAAACTTATCAGAAATTATTCAAAACCAATTAAAAGATAAGAATGTTGGATTTGTAACAATCACTGATGTTGAAGTCACCAATGAATTATCATTTGCGAAAATTTATGTTACCTTCTTTGATAAGTCAGAAATGCGCTTAGAAGCATTAAAAAAGGCAAAAGGGTATCTTAAAACTGAACTTAGCAAGAAAATGAGCACTTATAAAGTTCCTGATTTATTATTTCAATTGGATGAATCTTTAAATCAAGGAAATCGTATTACAGAAATCATTGATAATTTAAAAATGGATTAAAAAGTGAATTAATTTGAAAATTGATTTAAAATGATATATAGAAAACCAAGCACTTATGGAACAGCTTGGTTTTTTTATTAGTAATATATAATTCTATTTATATTGTAATTCTCTTGATAGAAATTCTTTTGTTCGAATATTTTTAGGTTGTTTGAAGATTTCTTTTGGTGTTCCTTCTTCGACAATAACACCACCATCCATAAATACAATACGATCTGCAACATCACGAGCAAACCCCATTTCATGAGTAACAATCATCATGGTAAGTCCTTCTTTTGCTAAATCCCCAATTACTTTTAATACTTCTGAGACCATTTCAGGATCTAAAGCACTTGTTGGCTCATCAAATAAGAGTACACTAGGGTTCATACAAAGTGCTCTTGCAATGGCTACTCTTTGTTTTTGTCCGCCAGATATTTGTAATGGTGAAGCATGTATAAATGGCTCCATTCCTACTTTTTGTAAATAATCTTTTGCGATACTCTCTGCTTCACTTTTCTCTCTTTTCAATACTTTAACTTGTCCTATTACACAATTCTTTAATACGGACATATTGTTAAATAGATTAAACTGTTGAAATACCATCCCAATTTGTTTACGATGCTCATTGATGTTAATTTCACCACTTAATACATCTTTTCCATTTAGAAGAATGGCTCCAGAATCTGGTGTTTCTAATAAATTAACACAGCGAAGTAGGGTGCTTTTTCCACTACCACTTGAGCCAATAACACAAACAACTTCACCTTTATTTAAGGAGAAATTGATATCTTTTAAAACTTCAAGCGTACCAAAAGATTTCTTTAGATTTTTGATTCCAATTAATTGATTCATCTTCATTCTCCTCGCTGTAAAATATTATTTGGAATGGTCTGGGAAGAAGGGTAACTAGATACCGTTTTATTCAAACGTTTCTCTACTAATTTAAGGATTAAAGTAGTTGAATAAGTTAATACAAAATAAATTACTGCCGCTACAAAATAGGGTAGAGTAGAATTGAATGTACTTCCCGCAATTCGTGTTGATTGAAAATATAATTCAGTAACCGCAATTACATTTAAAACAGAAGTATCTTTGATATTTACTACAAATTCATTCCCAATAGAAGGAAAGCTGTTTTTAATTGCTTGTGGCAATATCACATAAAACATAGTCTGTAATGAAGACATTCCGATACTTCGTGCCGCTTCTGTTTGTCCGTTATCAACTGATTGAATCCCAGAGCGGATAATTTCAGCCATATAGGCACCTGTATTGATAGAAACAATAAATATCCCTGAATTAACAACATTCCAACCCAATACAGGTCTTAAAAACCCATAATATATAAACATGGATTGTACCATCATAGGAGTTCCTCTAAATATTTCTATATAGACTCCTGTAAGAATATGAATACATTTCTTACTTATTTTTATTAAACGCTTATCACGAATTTCAATTTTTACTGCTCTAATTCCACCTACAAATAAGCCAATTACCAATCCAATTATAGTACCACTAAGAGAAATTAGTAAAGTAATCCTTATTCCATATAGAAATAGGGATGAGTACTCATTAAATAACTGAAATGCCTTTTGAAGAAATTCCATATTATTCGTCTATAGCAGGTTGACGATTTGTAGCATCAATCATCCAGTCATTACGCTCTTCTAAAGAGATGTCATCTAAAATCGCTTGAATCACATTTAATAAGTCCGTATTTCCTTTTTTAAGTGCAATGGATACCGTAGTATCTACTTCAAATCCTAGTCCATCTGCAAAACGCACAATCACTAAATTATTGTGAGCAGCAACAGTACCAGTAGCTACTGGTAGTTCAGCAGTTAAGGCATCTACTTCACCGTTTTGAAGTGCCATAATCATCATTGGATAACTGGCAAGTGGTGTAGCATGAATCACGCCATCTATTTGTGCAATAATATCATCATAAGTAGTGTTTAATTGACCTAAAACTCTAGCGCCTTCAAATTCTTGAATACTAGTAGCACTCGCATATTCACTATCATTTTTTGTAATGATAACCATTTCTGATTCATAGTAGGGAGAAGTGAAGTCTGCATTTTCAGCACGCTCTGGTGTTTCTGTCATACCAGCAATAATAGCATCAATTTCTCCAGAATTTAGTGCTGGCTCTAGTCCTTCCCAAGCTATCGATTTAATAACCAATGTCTTTCCTAAACCATCTGCAATCGCTTGTGCCATTACTACATCATAACCATCACAATAAGAACCATCTGCAAGTTGAACAGCAGTATCATTTGCATTAATTTGCATCCAATTGAATGGTGCATAATTACATTCCATTCCTACAATAAATGTTTCTTCTTTTGGTAAGCTCTCTGTTTTACTGCTAGAACACCCCACTAATAGTAGAGCAAGCATAATAATCATAATTCTTTTCATTGTAATATTCCTCCTTGAATTTTTCATAAATTAAAAGCCGTGCTATCAACACGACTTAGCTCTCATGTTATAGCGCCACTTCCTAAGAAGGAGTGTTATAGGTATTTCCTATAACCCCATAAATGAAATATGCCTATCTCACTTATTCGGCGATGATTGCCTTTCAAATGTTTCAACGCTTGCCAGCTCACCATTTTACTTATCTGCATCGCTACCTCTATGCTTTTAATTCGTTATCATTATATAGTATTTAAATTATTTGTCAACCGCTTTCATCCATAGGGCAAGTTTCTCTTGGTTATGCAACATTTTGAGAAAATTTTGTTTTGCCATAGGATATTGTTCATATAATCCCCATAAAAGTTCTTTTGCTTCTTGTCTTTTTGTATGACCATCCATTGGACAAGTAGTTGCAACAATTGGTAGCGATGTATGATGACAGGCATTTATTATATCAGATTCAAAAACATACACAAAAGGGCGAATAAATGTAGTATCGGTACGATCCATATACATATTGGGTTTAAAAGTCGATAATCTACCACCAAATATTGCATTCATTAACAGCGTTTCAATGGCATCATCTGCATGATGTGCAAAAGCAACTTTATTACATTGATATTTTTTTGCAGCTTCAATTACAGATGCTTTTTTAAATTTTGAACAAAGGGAACATTTTAAACGCCCATCCTCTTCCGCATTTAATTTTAAAATCTCATAGATTTGGCTATCTTCATGATGTAAAGTAATATTGTTTTCTTTAAAGAATACATCTGCCTCTGTAAAGTCCATATTGGGAAAGCCCATATTAATGTGAATACCAATTAAATCAAAATCTTTAATTTTCATTTGTTGATATAAAAATAAAGCATATAGCAGAAGCATAGAATCCTTTCCGCCACTAACACCAACAGCGATACAATCGCCATCTTCTATCATTTGATAATCTTTGTCCGCTTTTTTGATACAACCTAAAATTTTTCTCATAATAACCTCGCTTTGATATTATAGCATGATTTGTTATAATTAATATGGTTGGTGATAATGATGAATGGTGTTTTATTAGTAAACAAACCTAGTGGTATGACATCACATGATGTGGTGGCATTTTTACGTAGAAAACTTAATATAAAAAGAATTGGTCATACAGGTACTCTAGACCCAAATGCAACGGGATTACTGATTTGTTTAGTAGGGAACGCAACGAAAATAGTTCCTTATTTAGAGCGCCATGACAAGACATATTTTGCAAGTTTAAAACTAGGAATTCAAACGGATACTGCGGATATTTGGGGAGAAACCTTAGAAGTCGCCTTAATACCAAAACTAAATGAAACAGAGATTAAAGATGTTTTACATTTTTTCTTAGGACAACAAAAACAAGTTCCTCCTATGGTTTCTGCGATTAAGCATAAAGGAAAAGCACTCTATCAATATGCACGAGAAGGAATTTCTATTGAGCGGAAAGAGCGAGATATTATTATTCATGAATTAGACTTTCATTCTTATCTTGGGGATACAATTCGTTTTTCAGTTTCTTGTTCTGCTGGAACCTATATTCGCACTCTATGTGAGGAAATAGGAAATAAATTAGAAACGCTTGCTACAATGTCCGCATTAAATAGAACCCGTATAGGAAATTTTCAAATTGAAAATGCCTATACCTTAGAAGAAATTGAAAAGGGAAGTTATGAACTATTATCATTAGAAGATGCTTTGCATCACCTATCAAAAGTGGAATATCATGATGAAAAGACAATTCTAAATGGAAAAGCACTTTTACTACCAAAGACAGAAGATTTAATTTTAATAATGAATCAAGGAAAAGCTTTAGCAATTTACGAATGGAAAGAAAACCAATATTTTTGTAAAAGGGGACTGTGGTAATGAAAGAATTTATTGTTAAATTGAAAAATAAAACTATATGGGAAGAAAACTTTTCTGCTTGTATTGGATATTTTGATGGGATCCATCGTGGTCATCAAAAATTAATTGAAACCGCTTTAGAAGAAGCAAAAACAAGAAACATTAAACTAGCTATGATTTCTTTTGAACCCGATCCTTGGATTACTCTAGGAATCAAAACAAATGTCCAACATATAGTACCTTTAAAACTAAGAAAACAATTAGCCGCAAGCTTTGGTGTTGACTATTGGATTACTTTAGAGTTTACAAAGGAAATGGCAAATTTATCTCCGGAGGAATTTATCTCTTTATTAAACGAAATGCCATTAGAAGTTTTAGTGTGTGGTTTTGATTTCAACTATGGTAAAAAAGGAGAGGGGAATATTCAAACTTTGCTTGCTGCTAAGCGAAAATTTGATTTTATAAATCTTGCTCCTGTTACTGATAAAGGAGTAAAGATTAGTACTACACTTATATCTGAACTGATTGTAAATGGTCAAATAGAAGAAGCTAATTCTCTGCTTGGTTATCCACTTCCGCTTGTAGGAACAGTTACTCATGGTAAAAAAATTGGTAGGGAAATCGGATTTCCCACTGCAAATTTGTCTTATTCCAATGAATGCTTACTACCAAAGGAAGGCGTGTATGCAGGAAAAGCCTTCTTGAATAATGAATCTTATTTGGCAATGATCAATATTGGAAAAAACCCAACAATAGGAAGCCGTGAAAATAACTCTCTTGAGGTACACATTTTAAATTTTTGTGGTAATATCTATGAGCATGAATTAAAAATTGAATTTTATACACGAATTCGTGATGAAATTAAATTTAGTAGCATTGATGAATTAAAACTACAATTAAAGAAAGACAGGGATTTTACAAAGGATTTTACATATGACTAAACGCTTAAACTTATTAAACCTTGTGGACGAAACTATTGATTTATTGGAATTGAATTATTCTTCTTATCTTTATGTTGAGGGTTTACTAAAGAAAATCTTTGCGGAAATTTTGGATACACAAAACAGTTATATTGAATTGAATAGTCGTATTAAATCTGAAAAAAGCTTGAAAGAAAAAATAATTAGAAATAAATACTATTTAGAATATACTGACGGAAATGAAATATTAAATCATTTACCTGATTTAATTGGCATCACTGTGAAATGTAGGTTCATCAGTGACGAAGAAACGATATTTAAATATATTGCTAGTTTTTTCAATATAACAGAAACTTCCTTTTCGCAATCTAAAATAAATCCTAATTTGTATCTAAACATTTTGGATGAGCAACCAAAATTAGAAGTGAATGGTTATAAAACATATCGTTTAGATGGATATTTTGTATATAATCAAAAACAAGTTAATTTTGAATTACAAATCAAATCATTAACACATAGTTTCTGGTCAGATATTGAGCATGAAATCATATACAAAAACAATCAATTCCTGATTTCTGATGGATTCATGAAGCGTATTATGAATTCCATTCGTGAAAATTTAAATGTGGTAGATTCTCAAATTAAATATGTGTCTGAAGAAGCACTTAGTCAAAATTCATTACAAAAAAACATAGGCTTGTCAGAAGGGAATTTTAAAGTTTTTTTAGCAAAAGCAATCAATGATTTATATTGTAAACAAATGCAAGCCTTAACTGCGATTGATACAAACTTTAAAAAAAGCAGTGAGATTATCAGCCAATATATTTATATTCAGGGATTTTTGCGTAGTAAGTTTCCGCAACAACAAATGATTTCATATTATGAACAGTTAAATTATTTACATCAATCAGAAATTGGATTAATACAAGTAATTGAAATAGAAGAAAATGTTTTAACAAATGATGATTTCATTGATAATCTTGGGAATTTTTGTTTATCGAAGATGAATATTGATTTTGATTTTCATGCTTTTTTTGCGATATTGTTTTCTGTTCAAAATGACTTTAGTATTGAACAATTGACGCAGTTTCTTCGTGTCATCAGAGAATTATATTTTCCACCAGCATTCTATCAAATTCTTAAAGAAATAAAATCTTCTAGCCACCAAGAGAAAATTTACGCTTCTTTTATGAACGCTGTTTCTGATGCCTTGATTTCTGTGGGGGATATTTCAATTTTTTATGAGGAAAAAATCACAGAGATTTCAAAATTATTAATTGATTATATAACGGAATTAGTTACTCTATCTGCTAAAAAGGTAGAGGTGGAATTTTTCTGTGAATTACGACTTCAAATTAAAAAGATTTTTTAGTAGATATATGCTATAATAAATGAGGTGATAATATGGCAAATGATTATTTAATGATTCACGAAAATGTGAATGACTATGGAACAATTGGATTAAGCAAAGTTGTATTTGAAACAATTTCTTCAATTACAATTCAGGAAGATAAAGATGTTGTGCTTCCAGATACAACACCATTTTATAAACCAATTGTTTGTAAAGTCGAAAAGAATTCTTTAAAGCTTAATATTGATATTAAGTTAAAGAATGGAAAAAATGTAAATGAAGTTACATTGCGTGTGCAGAAGAAGATTTCAGATGCAATTTTAGAAATGACTGCATTACAGATAAGTAATATTGATTTAAAAGTTGTGGGTTTTGTATTCTAAACACCATTTGGTGTTTTTTTGGTTCTTTGGAGGTAGTATGAATCGTCATCAAAGTCGTGAAAATGCGATGATTGTAATTTATCAGTTTTTATTGATTGGTTTGGATATAGAAAAATCAATTGATAATTATTCTCATTTTGAGGATTGTAGTTTCTTTAATCAATTAGCTCGTAATACGGTTCATAACTTAGATTTCTTAAAAGAGTCTCTTAGCAGGCATTTAAAAGATTGGGATTTTGATCGCCTTAATTATGTTGAACAAGCAATTCTTTTAGTGGCTACTTGTGAATTACGCTTAGAAGAGGTAGAAAAAGCAGTAGTCATCAATGAGGCAGTTGAATTAAGTAAAAAATATTGTGATGATAACTCTTATCGTTTTATTAACGGAGTATTAGATCAACTATGAGTGAGTTCTATTGGCGTGTTTCGCAACTTGTTCAATATTTAAAGTTGCGTTTAGATTCGGACTTAAAAATACAAAATATTATGGTTGAAGGTGAAGTTTCTAATTTTACGCATCATAATAGCGGTCATTTATATTTTTCTATCAAAGATGAGAAAAGTACTATTCGTTGTGTTATGTTTGCGAGTAATGCAGCAAGTGTTAATTTTCCCATAAAGAATGGTGATTCTGTCATTATTCAGACAAAAGTTTCTGTGTTTGAAGTGCAAGGACAATTACAATTATATGTTCAAAAAATACAACCTAGTGGAATTGGTGCCTTATATTTACAATTAGAAGAATTAAAGAAGAAGCTTTCCTTGGAAGGCTGTTTTGATATTGAAAAAAAGAAGAAAATTCCTGCTTATCCATTAAAGATAGGTGTCATTACAGGAGATAATACTGCGGCAAAACGAGATGTTCTCACCACTTTACAGCGACGCTGGCCACTTGCTCAAGTTTGTGAATATAATGCGCTTGTTCAAGGAGAAGGCGCTTATAAAACAATAATTGAGGCGCTAATAAATGCTGAGCAAGAAAACTTAGATGTATTATTACTAGTTAGGGGTGGTGGCTCTCTTGAAGATTTATGGAATTTCAATGAAGAGGAATTGGTTCGAGTAATTCTTAGACTAAAAACACCTATTATTACTGGAGTGGGTCATGAAACAGATACAACTTTAGTTGATTATGTTGCGGATCAGCGTGCGGCTACACCAACAGCAGCTGCAGAACTAGCAACTCCTGACATAAAAGAAGTTCATAGACATTTACATTCATTTTCGCAACGAATGTTTCAAACGATAGATACAAAGCGAAATACAGAACAAATGAAACTTGATTATTTCAGAAATAGAAATGTGTTTCAAAATCCTAGAAATCTACTGATTCATCAGGAATTTAAATTAAGGGATTATGAAAAACGCTTATCATCTTGGGCACAAATCATTTATCAATCTAGAGCGAATTTAAATGATTTATTAATGCGCTTGCCACTACAAGCAAATTCGATTACTCATTCTGTATCAAATCGAATTAAAACTTATGAGAGCCGTTTAAAACAAGCAATGGAATTCCGCAAGAATAATCAAAAACATCAAATGATGAATACGATTTCACTATTAGATGCCTATTCTCCATTAAACACATTGAAAAGGGGATACAGCATTACTACCATAAATAATCAAGCCTTAAAAGGAATAAATGATGTTGTAATAGGAGATTTTATTAATACCAGTTTATCTGATGGTAATATTTGTAGTAAAATAGTTAGTAAGGAGAGTAAGTATGACAAAGAATAGTTATGAAGATTCCATGAAACGCTTAGCAGAAATCACACAGCTTTTAGAGGGCAATGAACTTGATTTAGATACTTCTATGAAATTATTTGAGGAAGGTCTGATTTTAGTAAAAGAGTGCGATTTAAAATTAAAGGAATTTGAATCAAAAGTTAGTCAATTAATCTTGCAGCATGGTAATCATGAAAATGAATGATTTTGAGTTATTTTTAGAAGATTACTTCAATAATGAATTCGATTCTACAACAAAAGAAGCTATGAAATATAGCTTGTTTGCGGGTGGAAAAAGAATTCGTCCGGATTTGTTATTGTCTTTAGTGCATGACTATGAAATTGATATTACACTTGGATTTCATGCAGCTGCAGCACTTGAAATGATTCATACCTACTCTTTAATTCATGATGATTTACCTGCGATGGATAATGATTCTCTTAGACGTGGTAAAGCTAGTAATCATATTCAGTTTTCAGAATCAACAGCTATTCTTGCTGGTGATGCCTTGCTTACAGAAGCATTCTATTGTTTAAGTAGGGCTGAACTTGAGGCAAAAAAAATAGTGGAACTCCTCCAAATATTAAGTCAAACTTCCGGATATAAAGGAATGATTTATGGACAAGAACTCGATATGAATGGAGAAACTACAAAATATCAAATTGATCAAATTAAAATAACCAATTATTTTAAAACAGGAAATTTGTTTATTGCTGCCCTAAAAATGGCTGCTATCATTGCTGATAAGAGAAGTGATATTCCCACTCTTGAAATGATTGGAACTTCCATGGGCATTGCATTTCAAATTCATGATGATATATTAGAAGTAATTCGCTCAGAAAATGAGTTAGGAAAATCAAAAAGTGACGATATTAATCATAAATCTACTTATTTAGATTTATTGGGAATGAAAAAATCACAAGAGGAAATGAATTATTATTATGATAGAGCTGTCTTAGGAATTCAGAAATTAAATTTAAAATCTTCTTCTTTGTTGACATTATTAGATCATATAAGAAGACGTCAAAAGTAGGTGAAAAAATGGATTTAAAATCTATAACAGGTCCTGATTTTATTAAAGATTTATCAAACAATGAAATGAAAGAATTAGCGAAACAAATTCGTTCTTTTCTAATTGATTCTGTCAGTAAAACAGGGGGACATCTTTCTAGTAATCTTGGAGTTGTGGAATTAACGATTGCTTTATTACATAGTTTTGATGTGAATTCAGATAAAGTTTTTTTTGATGTGGGACATCAAGCTTATATTTATAAGATTTTGACAGGGAGAGCGGATCGTTTTTCCACCCTTAGACAGTGGAAAGGCTTATCCGGTTTTCAAAAACGAGAGGAAAGTAAATATGATGTTTGGGAAGCAGGACATTCTTCTACCTCTCTTAGTGCCGCATTAGGAATGGCAGTTACTCGGGATTTGAACAATGAGACCTATGATATTATTCCCGTTATTGGGGATGGTTCTATTGGCAGTGGCATGAGTTTTGAAGCATTAAATCATATTGGTAGTACAAATAGAAAAGTCATTATTATTTTAAATGACAATAATATGTCTATTTCTTCAAATGTAGGTGCTGTTACACAACGACTGGAGCGCTTACGCTCTAGTAAAAAATATACTGATATTAAGCGTGAAGTAAAAGGAGCATTATCCAGCAATACCGTTGGTGAGAGCATATTGGGCGGACTTACCAGTGTTAGAAATCATTTGAAGCGTACTGTATTAGATACTACAATTTTCAATGAATTAGGTTTACAATATTTTGGTCCTGTTGATGGGCATGATATTAAGGAGTTAATCCGTGTTTTTGATATTGCGAAAAGGGAACAACGTCCAGTTGTAATTCATGTTGTTACTACAAAAGGGAAGGGATATTCATTCTGTGAGAAAGATAGAAATGGATATTGGCATGGTGTAAGTTCATTTAATCCTGAAACAGGAGTTTCACTTTCTTCATTGCCATTTGGTCATCTTTCTTGGTCAGAATGTATTTCAGAAACATTAATACGATTAGCAAAATCAAATGATGATATTATTGCAATTACGCCAGCGATGGCCACAGGAAGTAAGTTAGAGAAATTTCAAAGTCTATTTCCAGAGCGTTTCTTTGATTGTGGGATTGCAGAAGAACATGCAACGACCTTTGCTGCTGCCCTTGCATTGGATGGAAAAAGACCTTTCTTGGCTATTTATTCTTCTTTCTTACAGCGTGCTTATGATCAAGTAAATCATGATATATGTCGTATGAATTTACCGGTTGTACTAGGAATCGATCGCTCAGGAATCGTAGGGGAGGATGGCGAAACGCATCAAGGTGTTTTTGATGTAGGTTTCTTATCCGCAATTCCTAATATTATTATTGCTCAACCAAAGAACGCAGAAGAAGCACAACATTTACTATTTACTGCATTTCAACAAAACAAACCTTTTGCTTTGCGTTTTCCTAGGGGAAGTGTAACTTATAACGAAGTAAAGGAGTTTGAAAAAATCGAAATTGGAAGCTGGGAATTACTAGAAGCACCTGTTAAACCAAAAGCAATTATTATTTGTTATGGTAGTGATGTTGAAAAATACCAACAAAAAATACAAGCAAATCTACTCCCAATCTTGGTAATTAATGCAAGATTTTTAAAGCCACTTGATACAAATCTTTTACATGAAATAGCGATGATGAAAATCCCTGTTTATACAGTTGAAAATGAAATGCTTCATGGTGGATTTTCTAGTATGGTGATTGAATACTATAATGATAATCATTTGAATGTAAGCTTAAAACGTTATGGAATTAATGATGTATTTTTACCTCATGGGTCTGTGCAACAGTTACGAAAACATTATTCCCTAAACTCAAATGATATTTTAGAAGAAATTATCTCTGAGTTTAAGAAATGATGCGTTTAGATGTATTTTTAGTGAATCATGCTTATTGTGAAACTCGAACAAAAGCAAAAGACTTAATTATGTTGGGAATGGTATCTGTAAACAATGAAATTATCGTAAAACCTTCACAATTGGTTTCTGAAGAGGATTTAGTTATGGTACAGAATTGTGATTGTTTTGTTTCTCGTGCTGCTTACAAGCTAAAACAAGCACTTGATACATTCCAAATTGATTTATCAGAAAAAATAGTTTTGGATATAGGGGCTAGTACAGGAGGCTTTACAGAATGTGCTTTACAATATGGAGCTAGTTTTGTTTATGCTATCGATGTCGGAACAAGCCAATTACATCCGAAACTAAAACAAGATGAAAGGGTATGTTCTTTAGAACAAACAGACGCAAGAAATTTAGTGATATCAATGTTTGAAAAAGCAATTGATTTCATTTGTATGGATGTTTCTTTCATTTCATCAAGAAATATTTTGCCAATAATTGCCGATTTATTGTATGATAAAAAAGAAGCAATTATTCTTGTAAAACCACAATTTGAATTAGAGAAGAAAGTACGGAATAAAAGAGGGATTGTTAAAAATGAAAAAGATCGTGAAATGGCACTTAAATCGGTCATTAAAGAAGCACAAATTCTGGGTTTAACAGTCATTGATTCTATTCCTTGTGATACCATTGGAAGAGATGGAAATATTGAATATTTATTGTATTTAAAGAAATGAGGTTATTATGTTAAAACATCTGTGGATTAAAGACTACATTATTATGGATGAGATTTCTTTAGATTTCCGTACTGGCATGAGTGCTTTTACTGGTGAAACAGGGGCAGGGAAGTCCATTTTAATTGATGCCCTTGCGATTCTTTGTGGTGCAAGAGTAAGTGGCAGTGTTGTTAGAAACGGAAAGGATAAGGCAATTATTGAAGGTGTTTTTTCTATTCGGAAAAAAGAAGCTTTACAGATTCTACAAGATGCTGGAATTGGACTGGAAGATGAATATATTATTACACGCGAAATTAATCGCGAAGGGAAAAGTATTGCAAGAATCAATCACCGTGTGGTGAATAGCAGTTTACTAAAACAAGTATTAGAAGGTGTAATAGATATTCATAATCAACGAGATAATCAATATCTACTAAATTCCAAATTGCATATCAATTTATTGGATCATTATCATGGTAATACGCAATTACTTCAAGATATTTATGTTAAATATAAAGAATATTCAAGCTTATTACAAGAATTAAATCTTGCGAAAGATACAGAACTAAATAAGACAGAATTAGAATTTTTACAATTTCAAATTCAAGAAATTGAATCATTAAATTTGATAGAAGGAGAATATGAACAGTTAGAAAACAAACAAAAACAGATGGAATCTTTTGAAAAAGTGAACCAGATTCTAAACGAAAGCAAACAATTATTGAATGCTCAAGCAGGGATAATAGAAAGTTTCCATCGTGTGAATAATCATTTGTCTTCTGTGGATATTGATGAAATTAATTCCTTTCATGAAAGAAGTAGTTCTCTCTATTATGAAATTACTGATTTATCTGATGCGATTAATCATTTTCATGCACAATTAGAATTTGATGAAAACGAATTAAATCGAATTCAAGAAAGACTCTTTACGATTCATCGCTTAATGAGAAAACATGGAAATTCTGAAAAAGATATTTTTAATGCCTTATCATCCATGAAAGAAAAGATTAATTTAATTGAAAATAGACAAGAGTATATTCAACTTGCTGAACAAAAAGTCATACTTGCTTATCAGGAATTTGAAAAACTTGCAATGATATTACATTCTATTAGATCAACTGCTGCTGCTAAACTTTCAAAGGAAATAGTCATTCACTTGCATGATTTAGAATTACCGTATGCAAACTTTGAAATCGAAATCCTAAAAACAACACCTAATAGTACAGGATTGAATAGTGTTATCTTTAAGATTTCCATGAACAAGGGAGAAACACTAAAACCACTAGCTCAAGTAGCAAGTGGCGGAGAGTTATCACGCTTAATGTTAGGTCTTAAAACCATCTTCAGTCGATTACAAGGCATTGAAACCATTATTTTTGATGAAATCGATACTGGTGTTAGTGGAAAAACCGCTACTATGATTGGTGTAAAAATGCGCTCTTTAGCACATAACACACAAGTGTTCACGGTGACTCACTTAGCACAAGTTGCTGCTTATAGCGAATATCATTATTTTGTGTCAAAAGACCAAAGTGGCGATAATACAAAGACCATCATTACTGAATTATCAACATCACAACGAATTGAACAATTAGCCTTAATTTCAACAGGAACTACAACTCCTACCGCTATTGAGAGTGCGAAAGAATTATTATTCTCATCTCAAAATTTACTAGAATGCAAATTCCTCAAGACCTTCAAGTAAAACTCGATTATAAAAAGGAAGTGATAATTCCTAGAGTAGTCAGTAAAAGGAGAAAAAGCGGAAATAAAAATATGAATTTGGTGTAAGAAATATCGAACATTAGAAGTATTGAAGTCTTTTCATTTTTCACTTCAAAAAGCAGGATTAATTTGTTATAATTGTTGTTATGTTAGAAAGAGATATTCTTATTTGAGGTAGGTTAAATGACATTTATATTGTATTTCATCATCGTATTGTTTGCGACTTGTATTGGAGCTTCTGTTGGCTTGAGTGGTGGCGTTATTATAAAGCCTTTGTTTGATTTAGTTTCAGTACACAAAGCGGACTCCATTAGTTTTTTTTCATCCATTGCGATCGTATCAATGGCTTGTGTCTCTATCTATAAGCAATATAAAAATAAAGCACAATTCAATTTCCAGATAACAATTTTTCTTGCTTTAGGTTCTATTGTAGGAGGTTATACTGGGAACTATCTTTTTTCGCATGTATTTAACATCTTCCAAGAAGCCACGAAAGGGATACAGAATTTTTTATTATGCACAGTATTATCAATTCTACTTATTTATACGGTTAATAAAGATAAAATTAAAACCCATCGTCTTAAAAATACATTTGTAATATTTTTTGTAGGCTTATTAATGGGGAACTTATCTGTTTTTCTTGGGATTGGGGGAGGTCCTCTTAATTTAGCAATTCTTTCACTCTTATTTTCGTTTACTTCAAAAGAATCAGTTGTATTGTCGATTAGCATTATTTTCTTTAGTCAAGTATCAAAATTAACAACTCTATTTTTGGAAAATCAATTTGCAATCTACGATACCAGTGTAATTCCTTATATTATTATTGCTGCATTCATTGGTGGAAATATCGGTTCACAAATTAATAAAAAAATGAGCAACAAACAAGTTGATAAATTATATATTTTGACTTTGTTTGGTTTAATTCTATTAACACTCTTTAATATTCTAAACCAAATTATTTAGTTTTTATCTTATAAAATATTGTATACTATTATTAGGTGATTCTCATGGAAAAAGTGATTTTTCATATTGATTTGAATGCTTTCTTTGTGAATGCAGAAATACTTTTACATCCTGAATTAGAAAATGAAGTCTTGGTTGTGAGTGGATTTGGAAGAAGAAGCGTTGTTGCAACTGCATCTTATAATGCTAGAAAATATGGGATTCGTAGTGGAATGCCTTTATCACAGGCGAAGAAGTTATATCCGGATCTTACCATTTCAAAAGGGAATTATAGTTATTATAGTAAACTCTCTAAGTTCTTTATTTCATATATTAAAACATTTACGAATAAAGTAGAACAATTATCAATAGATGAATGCTATGCAGATATGAGTGAAGTAATATTAAAGTATGAAAAACCTTTTGATTTAGCTTTAGAAATTCAAAAGACACTTTTACACAAATATCATTTGAAATGTAGTATCGGAATTGGAAAAACAAAATTTTTAGCTAAAATGGCATCAGATATGAAAAAACCATTAGGAATAACTGTAATTCGTGATGATGAATTAGAATCAAAACTTTGGTCACTTCCAATTCGTGAAATGTATGGTATTGGAAAGAAAACAGCACCTTTATTGGAGAAAATAGAAATCAAAACAATTGGTGACTTAGCAAATATAAAGAGTTTTGAATTACTGCGAACAATTTTAGGAAAAAATACACTTCATTTTATTGACTTAGCAAACGGGAAGGGTAGTTCAGAAATTGAAGCGGAAATTGATGCAAAATCAATTGGTCAATCAATTACTTTCAATGATGACTTAAATGATTATGATGAAATTAAATATCAATTTTCATTACTCGCAAAAAAAATTGAGTTACGAATGGAAAAAGAAAAACTTGCTTCGAACCATATCTCTATTACCCTAAGAAATTTTGAATTTAAAACCATCACAAGATCTTGTAAATTGGCTTATTATATTTCTAATAGTAAGGAAATTTTAGAAGAAGCATTAGTTTTATTTGATGATAACTTAACAGATGAGCCTGTTCGATTAATTGGAATCAGTTGTAATAATTTAAAGCATAATGATGATATTATTCAACAATTGAATTTATTTAATCATTAGAAAGGGTATGGAAATGAAAATAAGGGAAGCATTTGATATTTATAAACATGAATTGTATGTCAATCAAAAGAAGTCATTGAAAACAATTGATAGTTATCAAAATGATTTGTATCAATATTTTGCATTTCTTGAAGGTGAAGATATTCTTACTATGGAAGATATTGATTATGATCATGTAATTCAATATATTATTCAAATTTCAAATACAAAACAATCTGCTTCTGTGAGTCATGCTTTGAGTAGCATCCGAAATTTTCATCAATTTATTTCTTATCTTTATCCGGAAGTTAAAAATCCAGTTCTCCGCATTAAACATAAGCGAACAGGCAAGAAATTACCAAAGTTTTTTAGCGACAATGAATTAACTATATTTTTTAATAGTTTTTCAGATTCAGAAATTGATTCTTATCATCATGCCATATTTGAATTAATTTACTCTACAGGGCTTCGTGTAAGCGAAGTTTGTTCCTTGAGCTTTAATCATCTTAATATTGAGAATAAGATGCTTAGAGTCAATGGAAAAGGGGGAAAAGAGCGTATCATTCCGATTGCTGATTATTCCTTAAGTATTTTAAAGAAATATTTTGTTGTTAGAGATGCTTGGAATAAAAAAGGCAGTAACTATATATTTATAGGAAGAAATGGAAATCCATTAACCAGACAATATATTTGGACTATTTTAAAGAAAAAGAATCTTGAGTTGAATCTTGATTTAGATTTATCACCGCATTCACTTAGGCATAGTTTTGCAACTGATTTATTATCAGGGGGAGCAGATTTAAGAATCGTCCAAGAATTACTAGGGCATAGCAGTATATCAACGACACAAATTTATACACATATACAACAAAAGCAATTACATGAAAATTATGATCAATTTCATCCACGAAATAAAAAAAAGAAAACAGATTGAAGTATTATGGAAGCAATTATAAGCTCATGATATAATAGTTGAGTACAATTTACTCAAAAGTATAGATGATTAAAGAGAGGAAGAAAAATGAACTATAAACGAATTATTACAATTGTATTAGATTCAGTAGGGGTAGGGGCAATGCCTGATGCTAACAAATATAACGATGAAGGTAGTGATACTCTTGGTCACGTTGCTAGTGCTGTTGGAGGATTAAAAATCCCTTATTTACAACGATTGGGAATTGGAAACTTACATCCTATATTAGGGGTAGATCCTGTTAAAGATCCACTTTCTTATTACACGAAGATGTTAGAGAAAAGTGTAGGAAAAGATACCATGACAGGCCATTGGGAAATGATGGGCTTATACTTAGATAAACCATTTCAAAGTTTCACAGAATCTGGATTCCCTCAAGAATTAATTAATGAATTGGAACATCAAACAGGTCATAAAATAATTGGCAATTATGCAGCAAGCGGAACAGAAATTCTTGATCAATTAGGAGAAGAACATCTAGAAAGTGGAAAAATGATTGTATATACATCAGCGGATTCCGTTTTACAGATTGCAGCACATGAAGAGAGTTTTGGATTAGAAGAGTTATATCGTTGTTGCGAAATAGCGCGTGAAATAACAATGCGAGATGAATGGAAAGTCGGCAGAATAATTGCACGTCCTTTTCTTGGCAAAAAAGCAGGGGAGTTTACTAGAACATCTAATCGTCACGATTATGCGCTAAAACCATTTGGAAAAACGGTATTAGATAGTTTAAAAGAGAAGGGCTTATCTGTGATTTCAGTAGGAAAAATTTATGATATCTTTGATTCTGAAGGGCTAACAGAAAGTAATACATCAAAAAGTAGTGTTCATGGAATGGAACAAACATTAGAAATCATGGATAGAGATTTTACTGGATTAGTATTTACTAATTTAGTTGATTTTGATGCCTTATGGGGACATCGAAGAAATCCTCTTGGCTATGCCAAAGAATTAGAAAAATTTGATACTTATTTAAAGGAAGTCCTAACAAAAATGAAAATGGACGATTTACTAATTTTAACTGCTGACCATGGAACAGATCCATGTTACCCCGGAACAGACCATACAAGAGAAATGATTCCATTACTAATCTATTCTCCAGCATTCAATGGCTCAGGTTTATTACCAATCTCAAAGACATTTGCGGATATAGGAGCAACCATAGCAGATAATTTTGATGTAGAAATGCCTGAGCATGGTATATCATTAAGGAAGCATCTATTATAAATATTACATAATATACATTATGCGAAGTTAATATAATATATATCTTTTAGAGAATTATGAATTAAATCAACTAAAAAGAATGACTGGTTACCCAAAAGAATTATTTTGTGAAATTGAATTATAAAAAAGAAAAACCACACTCAGTGTGGTTTAACAATTTATAAAACATATTTTTAAAAGAAATAAGCTATTAATCTCTTCTTGATCTTAACATCAGTAATCTAACAACTTGGAATACGGTTGCTAAGAATGCTGCGATATAAGTAAATGCTGCTGCTGTCAATACTTTATTAGCTCCAGCTATTTCATTACCGCTTGCAATATTAGTTGCTATTAGCTGTTCTTTTGCACGTTTAGAAGCATTTAATTCTACTGGTAATGTAACAAACTGAAATAAGGCGATTGCCCCTACTGCGATAAGTCCCACATAGATTAAACCTGTTACATCACCGAAAATTCCAAACATCAGTGCAGACCAACCAAGTGTTGAACCAATTTGTGCAAATGGCAATACAGTATTTCTAAATACCAAGATTTGATAACCAACATGGTGTTGAATTGCATGCCCTACTTCATGAGCCGCAATCGCAATAGATGCAATGCTATGCCCTGCGAAGACTTCTGGTGAAAGATTAATTAATTTATCTTTAGGATTATAATGATCGGAAAGTTTTCCGTTTCCTTGGCGTACCTCCACATCATAAATATCATTGTATTCAAGAATTCTTTTTGCAGCCTCAGCTCCAGTAATTCCTGAATCATTAGCTATCTTAGCATATTTGCTATAAGCAGATTGAACCCACATCTGTCCAAATCCCATTAAAACAACAGGAATTAAATATAAAATTAAATTTTCCATTTTACACCTCCACTAATTTCTTATTTAAAAAGAAGCATATTGCTTCTTTACTTTATTGCGTCCTTAAATGCTTTTGCTGCTTTAAATGCAGGAGATTTTGAAGCTGCAATCGCCATTGGTTGCTTAGTAGCAGGATTAATTCCTGTTCTAGCAGGACGATGCTTCACTTCGAATTTCCCAAAACCGCTCAACTCTACTTTACCACCGTCTTTTAATGTAACAGTAATTTCATCAAGAATTACATCAACAGCTTCTTGAGCAGCCTTCTTAGTAATATCCAATTTTGTCGCTAAAGTTTCAACTAATAATTTCTTATTCAATACATTACTCATTTGTGTTCCTCCATTCGTTAGTCTTTAACACATATTAATCATATCATTATTACCACAACAAGACAATAAAAACTAGTTATTTTCTAAAATTCAGGTTTTAAGTCCCTTGTCATTAATTTCGGTACCGCTTCACTAGGTTTAGTTCCATTATAAAGAACTTCATATATTTGTTCTGTTATAGGCATTGAAATTTCTCTTTTTTTGGCTTCAAGATAAATGATTTCACAAGCCCTTACCCCTTCTACTGTTTTAACATTATCTTCCCAAAACATTTTTGCTGAATCTTCCTTACCAATTGCATATCCTGCTTGAAAATTTCTAGAATGAGTACTAGTACATGTAACAATCAAATCCCCTACCCCAGTTAGACCTAAGAAAGTTTCATCTTTTCCTCCTAGTGCTAAACCAAAACGCCTAATCTCTGCAAGTCCTCTTGTCATTAATGCAGCACGCGCATTATCTCCTAAATTGATTCCAGAGCAAATTCCACTAGCAAGTGCAATAACATTTTTAGCTGCAGCACCAATTTCTGCACCAATAACATCATTTAAACGATATACTCTAAAATAATCATTAGAAAATATTTCTTGAATAACAGCAGCCGCCTCATCATCTTCACTAACTGCTGAAACTGCAGTTTCCATACGCAAAATGACTTCTTCAGCATGAGAAGGACCAATTAAATTGACAATTGCCTTTAATTTATCTTTAGCAAAGTTTTTTTCAATTACGACTGATAATCTTTCATGAGTTTCGGGATCAAATCCTTTTGCTACATTTACAACGATGACCTTCTTTTCCATCTTCTTACTTATATTTTGTGATAATTCTTTAATCGTAAAGGAAGGAGTTGCTAATACGATGACATCAGAGTCATAGATATCTTCAAGGTTATTACTTGCGTCTAACTGATTATTTAAGTGAACATTAGGAAAATATTTACTATTTTGATGGTAAAGATGAATATCTACTACTTCATCAATATCCACTCCCCATAAAATTACATTTTGTCCGTTATCTGCTAATACTTGACCAAGAGCAGTCCCCCAACTTCCTGTCCCCAAAATTGAAATCTTCATATTATTTCCTCTCTCTTGCTAAAATCACAATCGGTGTTCCTTCAAAATTGAAAGCTTCCCTCAAACGATTCTCAATATATCGTTTGTACGAAAAATGCAACAACTCTGGGTTATTTACAAACAAAATAAATGTTGGTGGTGCTGCTGATACTTGTGACGCATAATAAATGCGTAAACGTTTCCCGTTATGAGTAGGTGCTGGTGTAAATGATTGCGCATCTAAGATTACTTCATTTACAACACTAGTAGAAATTCGCTGATTTGAATTCATGTATATCGCATCAACAATTGGTAAGATTTGATTGATTCTTTGTTTTGTTAAAGCACTTACAAATAAGATTGGTGCAAATGATAAATAAGCAAATTCACTTTTAACTTTATCTATAATTTGATTCATTGTGGCATTGTCTTTTTCAACCGTATCCCATTTATTGTAGACAATCGCAATTGGTTTTCCAGCCTCATATGCGTATCCAGCAACATGCTTGTCTTGCTCACGTATCCCTTTTTCACCATCTAACAAGAATAAAACAACATCACTTCTTTCAATTGCTGACATAGCACGCAATACAGAATATCTTTCGATGTTCTCATATACTTTTCCACGTTTTCGAATTCCCGCAGTATCAATAACAACATATTCCTTTTGATCCGCTTTAAATGGAGTATCAATCGCATCACGAGTCGTTCCCTCAATCTTACTTACTATAACTCTATCTTGATTTAATACTGCGTTTACTAATGAGGATTTCCCTACATTCGGCTGTCCAATCACACAAAATTTAATCATACCATCGTAATCTTTTTGTTTTTTACTAGGAAATGAGGAAATGACTTTATCTAAAACATCTCCCATGCCAATACCATGTATTCCACTCGCTGCAATGGGATCTCCATATCCTAACGCATAAAATTCATAAATATTATTGATGAAAGCAATATCATCAATTTTATTCACTGCTAAAATGACTGGCTTGTTTGTTTTACGAAGTAACTTTGCAATATATTCATCATCATTTGTTAAGCCATCTTTACCATTTGTTACAAAGATAATGACATCAGCTTCTTCTAATGCAATTTCAACTTGCATATTAATCTCACTTTGAAAAGGTTGATCAGTTAACTGAAATCCCCCAGTATCAATGACACGGAAATCCTTTGTTAACCAATTCGCTTTCCCATATATTCTATCTCTTGTTACTCCAGGTGTGTCATCAATAATAGAAAATCGTTCCCCTATTAAGCGATTAAAAATCGTTGATTTCCCTACATTCGGTCTTCCAACAATGGCAACTACTCCTTCAATCATGATTTTCCTCCCCTTTCAGTTTGGAATCAATAATAAGTGATATCATTGTAAGCACTTCATCAATTGATAGTACAGATGTATCTATTTCAATGGCATCACTTGCTTTTTCTAAAGGTGAATTAACACGATTGGAATCCTGAAAATCACGCTTTTTTATATCCTCAAATACTTCTTCAAAACTACACTCAATGTCTTTCGATTGATATTCTAAAAACCTCCGATTTGCACGCAAACTAGGATCAGCAGTCAAAAAAATCTTAACCTCAGCATTTGGAAGAACCACGGTTCCTATGTCACGTCCATCTAAAATGTATCCTTTTTCACTTGCAATTGTTTGTTGTTGTGCTACAAGAAAAGACCTAACAGAAAAATGCTTAGATATCGTAGATGCAATCCAAGAAATTTCTTCACCACGAATGAAATCAGTAACATTTTCATTGTTTAAATAAATACATTCGTTTTCATCAAATTGAATATTAATGGAAGGAAGAATCTCCTCTATTTTGATTTCGTTCTCTGAATCAATTGATAGGCGTTTAACCGCTAACGCAACACATCGATACATTGCTCCTGTATCGATGTGAGTCAGATGATACTTCCTTGCAATAGCTTTTGCTATTGTACTTTTCCCTGCTGAACTAGGTCCGTCTATTGCAATATTCAGTTTCATTAAATAATTCCTTTAGAAGATAATATCCAGAAAACCGCAATTCCCAATATAACTAATAACGCCAATATCAATAAAATTAAAATAAAGTTCAATATTCTATTCGCATTTGTTACTTTTTCCTGAGCGACTTCCAAATCGTCTTCGTACTCTTCAATTTGAATTTTTAATTGTTGTGTTTCCATCAACATTTCATCATGAAGTTTCTTTTGGCGATCGTTTTCAGAATCCGCAAGATACTGCTGTTGAAGTGTATCAAAATTCTTTGAAACATTACCCGTTATTTGTTGCTCGACCTCAGGAACAGGAATATAATTCGGATCTGACATATATCTTTCTATTTCAGAACTAATCTGTTCATGATTTTTTAATGGTACATATTGCTTATCAGTAGTTTGAACTGGTGTAATCGTTGCATTTGTTTGCATTTCAGCTTGATGATACAGTTCTTCATGTTGAACAAATGGATTTCCATTCGCTTGTGGTTGTACTTCTGGATTTTGATATACTGGTTCTGGAATATTAACTTGTGTTTGTGTATCAACAGTAACAGCTTCTTGATAAAGCGGAGTTTGTTGTTGATTGAAGTTTGGATTCTCTTGATAAACTGGAACTTGTTGTTGATTAAGGTTTGGATTCTCCTGATAAACCGGAGCTTGTTGTTGATTAAAGTTTGGATTCTCCTGATAAACCGGAGCTTGTTGTTGATTAATATTTTGATTCTCCTGATAAACTGGAGTCTGCTGCTGATTAATATTTGGATTCTCCTGATAAACTGGAGCTTGTTGTTGATAATTTGGATTTTGACTTCTAATTTCATTTAAAATATTCATTTGTGTATCTTCAGCAGTACGCAGACCTTGCTTCATGTTATAGTCCTTAACTTCACTAATGAATTCATTCATATAATCATTGTTTTGTTGATTTTGTCCAACTTGTTGTTGATACGGATTCTGTTCTGTCATAGGGGGTTGTTGTACAGCTTGTTGATTTGGGGTCATTTGATTCATATCATTTACCCGAGCACGACTTCCCATCTGATTATTTGACTCATCCATACGATTAAAATTACCAGAATCAATCTCATTTAATTTATTGGCATATTGTGAAAGTTCATTTGACTGAATATTACTTTCGCCATCTGTTTGAATTTCTTTATGTAAATCTTCATATTTTTTACTTCTTGAAAAATTACTCATATTAATCCCTCACTATCTCATCACATTATATCAAAAATGAATTTGAAGATAAACAGTTTTACTGAAATCTATCTAGAGTCTTTTGTAAAGGTTTCAATAGAAAATAAGTAACAATTGATAAAATGGTTCCCTTCAATAGATTAAATGGAATAAAAGAAGCCATAATCATAGGAATTCTTGCTTCAGCAGAAACACCATATAATGGCAATGTAATAAAGTAATTCACAAAACACATGGCAAGCGTCATAAAAACTGTCCCAATAACCATAGAAACAATAATTTTAACGGAGTTTTTTGTTCTTGCGGCAATAATGATTGGTAAAATAAACAGCACACCAGAAACAAAATTCCCAATTTCTCCACTTGCTGCAACTTCTTTTGTAATAAAAATCAAATGCAGAACATTCTTAATTGCCTCTACTGCTATCCCTGCTAATGGTGTTAGTACAATTCCCGTTAATATTGCGGGAATATCACTGAAATCAATCTTTAAAAATGGTGCACTTGTAAAAATAAAACCTACAGAAAATTCAAAATAATAAAGAACAAAAGCAAATGCTGACATAATACTAATAATTGCTATAGATCTAATTCTCGATTTGTTCATAAAACCCTCCTATAAATAAAAAAATCGGAATCCTCCGAGCGTTTTAAAAAAGATAAAAATATCTCCTTCTTTCATCCAGACTATACTGTCGCCACTGGAATTTCACCAGTTCTGCAATTGCTCGCGGGGTATACCGCCGGTAGGGAATTACACCCTGCCCTGAAGTTATTAATATCATAACAAGTTCAAATAAAAAAAACAATAGTTTAACTATTGTTTATGCTCTACTTGAATATTTTCCATCTGATGTATTCACAATAATCATTTCATCTTGTGCAATGAATAACGGAACTTTTATTTCTAAACCAGTTTCTAATATAGCGTTTTTTGTAGCATTTGTTGCCGTATCCCCTTTGACTGCTGGTTCTGTTTCAGCAACTTTTAATGTTACTTTATCAGGTAAATTCAATCCCAAAATTTCACCTTCAAACATAACAATGGTGATGTTATCATTTGGTTTTAGGAAATTCAATTCCCACTCTAATTTATCCTTTGGCATTTCGATTTGTTCATATGTTGAAGTATCCATAAATACCAGTGCATCCCCAGAATCATAAAGATACTGCATTTCAGTTTTATCAATATGAGCAGGTTCAACTTTATCTCCACCAGTAAACGATAATTCTACAATAGATCCTGTTCTAAGATTTTTTACTTTTGCTTTAATAATCATTTGGCGCATTGCTGTTTTATTGTGTGTTGCATCCAACACTATAAATATATTACCTTCATGCCCAAAAGTGATTCCCGGTCTTAAGTCATTTACTAAAATCATACAATTCTCCTTTTTTCTTAAGTATTATATCAAAAAGGTTTTATTCATTCAAATAATTGTATGTAATTATACACTCACAAAAATCATCAAAATATAATTCTGCAATAAAATTAAACTTTCCTTCTACATTGATATGTGCAACTAAATCATTATAACTTACCCTAATAAATGAGTAATTTATCTCCATTTCGAAGTCCTTTTCTTCATATGATGTAAATTCCTCAACAACTCTTTCAATGATAATTCGCTCTAATACCAGTCTTTCTTTCAAATTACTTTGTATTTTTAGCCAGTGCATTCTAACTTGTAATGTTTCCATATAAAACAGATATACTGCTGAAACAAAACAGAAACAAGATAAGAAATAAACCAAAATGAATCCTTTTTTATTTTGTGATTTCAACATAATATTCCTTTTCTTTATTTTTTCGTGTGAAATTAATTTTTATATGTGTTTCTTCTTTTGAAAAATAAGTTTCTTCAACATCTAAAAATAAAATTTGTGTACCCGGTGTAAGTATAATATTTGCATTTACTTGTTCAATATAAAATGTTTCTTCCCCTATTAATAATTCGATAGAATCATCATCAACTTCAACAATAGTAGAAGTCATGAATAAAGATTCCAATTGAAAGACTGTGATTAAATCCTGTGTTTGATAGATATCTACTTGTAAGAAGTAATACTGCTTCATTAACTGTGATATTACTGTGACAGATAAATTACTAATAATCAATAATAACAGTGCCTCCAACAAAATACTTCCTTTAATAATTGACTTCTTGAATCGTATTTTTTTCATAATTGTTCACCATTAGACTAAAATGCGAAACTTGTACTAGCTGATTTACCATAATTGAAATAATGATTAAAACAAGCAAACCCTCTAATAATAAAAACCCTTTTCTATTTGATAAAATGTTTACCAGCTCCTAAATATATTAGTATCCTATTATTTTCAATCGTGTCATTGATAAGAATCGTTTGAGCACGATTACTGTTTCCTTTCCCGTTAAAACAAATCGGGTAGTTAGTTTGTAAGTTCGCATTCTCATAACATAGTCTTTTCACTTGATGAATAGCATTGATTTGAACACTAGTTATTTCATTTAAATAACGATAAGCAACAAATTCACTACTGGGTATTGCTGCTTGAGTAATCATAATAGTAGAAATTGCTACAAGAGCAACCATCATTTCTAACAATGTGAATCCTTTATTCATTGTAGTAAGCTTGTCCATCTGAAATATATATTTCCTTTCCATTTGGGCATTTGGTTTGTTTCTCCGACAATAAATCTTCTGATACAAGGTCAAAAATATCATTCGGTGTCTCATCATTTAATATCATATATTCAACGATCGCTGATTCTACTATTTTCACTTGGTTATCACAAGATTTATTATGTACAATGGAAATTACTTTTTGAATGTTTGGTATCGTTAATAAGAATAAAGCCGCAATAATTAAAATAACTACAATCATTTCCAACAAAGTGAAGCCCTTTTTCATAATTTCCCTCCTAGAATTGGTTGATTAATTGCATTGGTAAAAATATAATTTGGTACATGATAATTAATAATATCGAAATATATAGATAAGAAGACAATTGTAATATCTGAGCTATTTTATTCAATCGTTTTTGAAAGCTCAATTCTTTAAATTCAAGATAATCATTCAAAACGCCTATAAAATCCCCTGATTCAATCGCAATCAAGAAATATGCCTTTAATTCTTTTGTAATCTTTGCGTTAGTAATACCTAGTCTTAATGATTTTCCCTCTTCTAATTGTGTCAATATATGATAAGAAATATTTGACAGCAGTACCTGTCTTTTCAAAATATGGATTGCTTTGAAACATTCCTGAATTGATAAACCACTCTGATAAAGTAATGAAAGTAAATTAGCAAATTCCAAAGATATCCAATCAAAGAAAATAGTTTTTGAAAATTTTTTATAGGAAAAGGAATACAACAATATTTTCAGAATATGATTTCTACAAATAATTAAAAATGTGCTAATTAAAAATAGAAACAAAAATAGAACCTTTTGAATGATACGGATAAAATCAATAAACATTTGGAATTGAGCTTGCATTTCAAACTCACTAAATGAATTCATAATCTGTGGAATTAGAAAATGAATAAAGAAATAAGAAATCATCAATGATGTCAACATTAAAACAATAGGATATGTAAGATTTTTTCGTAGCTTCTCTTCTAAATTTTTACGAAACTTATTTCTCTTTAAACTAAAGTATAAGAGGTTTTGCAAATCAATTTCTTTTAACAAAAATCCGTATTTTCTGACCATTGAATGTTTCAGAATCTCTTCCATTGTCATTGCATAAGCAGGTAATAATTCATTGATTTCTTTAAGACTATACCCATTTTTCAATAGTAAATAAACTTGCGTTATTCCATCATCTGATTTTGAAATAAAAAGATTAGCTCTTATATTTCTTTTTAAGTAAGAGCATTTGCTTTTCAATACTAAGAGTTTTGCCTTTATCATATTGATTCTTTGCATATGCTTCAATCTCTCCTTGCTCCATCAGTTCATACAACGCAATTCTCTTTTGATTTTGAAAAGGAATTAATCGTTGGTTGCTGACAAGTATTAATGTTTCAAACAAATCAAAGCGATTCACACCAAAATCGAGCATTCTTTGTAAGGAAGAAAGAGTTGACTTACTATGAATACTAGCAATTACTAAATGACCTGTTAAGCTACAACGTATTGCCATTCGTGCTTCAATCTCATCCCTTATTTCTCCAATAACAATAACATCAGGATCATGTCTTAAAATTTGCTTCAGCCCTTCATCATAGCCAAAATTACGACTCTTATTTACCTGAAGCTGAACAAGAAAATCAAAATATATTTCGATAGGGTCTTCAATCGTATATATTTTTTTGTCTTTTATCTTACTTAATAGATTATATAAACTTGTTGTTTTTCCACTTCCTGTTGGACCACTTAATAAAATCAACCCTGTTTGCCGCTCAATCGCATTTGAAAATATTGAGTTTTGCTTTTTTAAAATACTTAATTTGTTATGAACAAGAAGTTTATTTAATATTCTAAGAACAATAGATTCTGTATAAACCGTCTTTATGCATGCCAATCGAAAATAATATTCAAACCCTTCATAATAATAATGGAAGCTTCCAGATTGGGGTTTTTGTGGATTAGATAAATCAATATTTGCTTGATATTTCAAATATTCTATTAATTCAAAACTGTAGTATTCATTATCAACTCTTTGCATTTTATAAGCGGTTCTTGCTTCAACACTTAACACTCTATCTTTGATCTCAAAATGAATATCACTTGCATTCCATGATAAAATCAAGGATAGTAATTTCTCAAATAATTGTTCCATATAAAATTATTCTTCCATAAATGAAAATGACCTAAAAAAAAGAAAGATTTATCTCTCTTTTAAATGTTGATTGTTTTTTAATTCGTGTTCAATGGTACTAGATTCTTCATGCCCCGGTAAAACAATTAATTTTGGATTCAATGTTTTAATAAACCCTAGAGACTCTAGCATTTTGTAATAACTGCCTCCTGATAAATCGGTTCTTCCAATATCTTCTAAAAATAAAGTATCCCCAGTAAACAAATAAGGTCCACACTCTATTAGTACAGAGCCTTCACTGTGTCCGGGCGTTTCATGAACTGTGATTTCAAAAGGTCCAAATCGATACTTTCCTGCATTCAATGATTCCAGTTTGATATCTTCATTTAATAAATCAACATCACCGAAATGCATATAAACCTTCGTTGGATGAGCAATCAGGATTTCAGGAATCGCAGCTGTGTGATCCCAATGCCCATGTGTTAATAAAATAGCTTCTATTATATCCTCTTTTTGTAAATGGGATAATATCTTTGATGCATTATCTCCGGGGTCAACTAGTAAAACATGATGCCCTTCTTTTAACAGGTAGCAATTTGTTTCTAGTCTTCCAACAATAATTTGTTTTAATTTCATAATTACAAACTAAAAATAGCCCTGTGGCTACTTTTATCTCTTTTCCTTATGTTCTGTTTTTTTATTACAACGTGGACAATATTTATTAATGGCCATTCTTTCAGGATTTTTCCGTTTATTTCTTGTGCCAATATAATTTTCTTCCCCGCAAACAGAGCATTTAAATGTAATGTTATCTCTCATTGATAAACCTCCTGCGCCGCTACATGATTATAGCATAAAGATTTATGATTTCCAACAGTTTTATTGTTTCTGTAAATAATTTATGATATTTTCTGCGGCTTTCTTTCCATCTCCTAGTGCTGCAATGACTGTTGCACCACCATTAATGATATCTCCACCTGCAAAAATATCCGCAAAATTACTTTGCATGGCTTCATTAACTTGGATACATCCCCAAGCATTTAGTTGTAAATCAGGAATGGAAGCAGAAAGACTACGATTAGCCATTGTCCCAATAGCAACAATAACAGTATCTGCTTTCATTAGAAATTCGCTATCTTCAATGGGACTAAAATTTCTTCGACTATCTTCACTATTTTCCACTAATTCCATTTGAACAAGAGAGATACCATTTACCTGATTAAACTCATTTGTTAAAAATCCTGTAGGATTAACACGCTCAATAATGTGAACACCTTCTTCAAGTGCGTGCATAACTTCTTCTTTTCTAGCTGGCATATCAACAATTTCTCGTCGATATAGAATCGTAACTTCACTTCCCGTACGCAATGCACAACGCGCTGCGTCAATAGCGACATTCCCACCCCCAATGACTACAACATTTTTTCCAATATGTAAAGGTGTATCATATTCTGAATGCTGAGCATTCAGAAGATTTACTCTTGTTAAAAATTCATTGGCAGAAAATATTCCAATGCTCCCTTCATTTGGAAGGTTCATGAACCTAGGGTAACCCGCACCACAAGCAACAAAAAAAGCACAATATCCTTCTGTTCTCAAATCATTGATAGTGATGGTTTTACCAACTAAGGTATTTTTGATAAATTGACAACCCAACTCTTTTAATTTTTTAATCTCATCATCAATAATGGAGTTTGGTAAACGAAACTCTGGAATTCCATAACGAAGAACACCGCCAAAATCATGTAATGCCTCAAAAATTGTGACTTGATACCCTGCCTTCAATAAATCACAAGCACAACTTAATCCTGCAGGACCACTGCCAATGATTGCGACTTTCGTAGGTTTTTTGACGATTTTATTAGCGCTACTTGTTTGAAACTGTGAAACAAAACGTTCTAATCCCCCAATAGAGATCGCATTATTTGCTTTCGCCAGAACACAACTGCCTTCACATTGCTTTTCTTGTGGACAAACCCTACCACAAATAGAAGGAAATAAATTTGTTTCTGTAATAATATTGTATGCTTCTACACAATTATTATCTGTAATTGCCTGAATAAACTCTGGTATTTTAACATTGACAGGACAAGCACTGACACAAGCTCGTGATTTACAGTTTAAACAACGCTTTGCTTCTAACATCGCTTCTTCTAGTGAAAATGCACACTGTACCTCATTAAAAGTGGTTTTTCGTAAATTATCAGCAATCGTTTTAGCGATTTGTCTACTTTTCATATTGAGCCTCTAATCTACATTTATGATGGTTATCATAAGTCTTATTTCTACTTAGTAATTCATCAAAATCTACTAAATGCCCATCAAATTCTGGTCCATCAATACAAGCAAATTTAATCTTACCATCAATGGTTACACGACAGCCACCACACATTCCCGTCCCATCAATCATGATTGGATTTAAACTAACTTGTATTGGAATATTATATTGTTTTGCAATAGAAACAACTGCCTTCATCATCGGAATAGGTCCAATACAATATATAAAGTCATAGGAATTACTAGTTAATAATTCCTTCAAAACATCTGTTACAAATCCTTTCTGTCCAAGACTACCATCGTCAGTAACAATATGTGTGAACTTACTTAAGTTTCGAATTTCGTCTTCCAAGATAAGCAAAGTAGATGTACGAAATCCAAGAATACTAGTGATTTCATTATTTTGACTAGCTAAGGCAGATAATGTAGGGATAGCAATTGCAGTTCCTACTCCACCTGAAACAAGTAATACTCTTTTATTGCTTGGTAGATGACTCGCTGTTCCTAAGGGACCTAACACATCTAAAATATAGGAATCCTTTTGAAGTAATGAGAGTTTTTTTGTGGAAACACCAATGGCTTGAAAGATCAATGTAATTGTTCCCTCTACCAGATTCACACCAGCAATCGTCAAAGGAATTCTCTCTGCCTTATCATCGCCACGAATTATCACAAATTGTCCTGCTTGATAATGACTTGCTACATTTGAAGCCTGAATTTCTAATTGAAAGGTATTGTCATTTAATTGAATATTGTTAATTACTCGATACATTTTTTAGTCCGCTTTCATCAATGATACAACAAGTTCCTAGTGAGCGTATTGATAGAACAGAACAGCTATCTACTCCAAAAACTTGTTCCATCTTCTGCTTATAATCTAAAACACAATCCGTAGGAACAAAAGCTTGAATTGTTCCTGCAAAGCCACCTCCATGTACTCTGCACGCCCCAGCACCCTTTAGCATTACTTCAGACAAAGATAACGCAATTGCTATGTTTTGTTCAGAAATTTCATTGGGTAATGTTACATTCTGTAAAAATTTGAAAGAAGAATTCCCTGATTCTTGAATTAATTTTAAAAACGCTTGCATTGCTTTATCCTGTATTGCAGTTTTTAAATCATCTACCCTTTTCATTTCATTATCATAGTGTATTGCACGTAAAACTGCACGATCAGAAACCGTTTTCCGCAAACAATCAATATTCTTATAGAAATCAGTAAAATCAATCTCAGAAAGTAATTCTTGATCAAAATAATTAGCAATCATTTTCATTTCAGTAACAATAGCACCATACTCTCCAGAGAGATTAGCATGACTTCCCCCCGTATTTACAACACAAAGCTTAAACCTATTTTCTTCTAAAATAGATTGTAATTGGACAATCTTAGGATTTTCTTTTTCCTTAAAATCAATATAAACCAAGTTCCCTACAGCACAAGCCATTTGATCCATCAATCCACTTGGTTTTCCAAAATAGGCATTTTCACTATATTGTCCAATTTTTGCTAAAGTGATAGCATCAATTGCCCCATCATTATAAAGATGGTTTAAGATATTTGCGATTAATACTTCAAATGCTGCCGAGGAAGACAAACCAGAGCCTATTAAAACATCAGAAGTAACTACTGCATGAAATCCACCATATTGATACCCTAACTCTTTAAACCTTGCTGTAACTCCTCTAATCAATGCCATAGAGCTGTTTATTTCTTCCTGTTTTGGTGTTAATTGCGAGATATCAATAGGATCAATCGCAACCCCCTCAGAAATGATAGAAATTGAAGTATCATTTTTTGCTACTAAGGCAAGCATATCTAAATTGATACTAGCTGCAATTACTTTTCCATTTTGATGATCTGTATGATTCCCAATAATTTCACTTCTACCCGGCGTAGAAAAAAGAAATACATCACTTTCACTAAAATTAGTTTCAAACTGTTGTAATAATCCAGAAAGGCGTTTATCTTTCACAAGAAAAGATGACTCCTCCATATATAATTTAGTATACCAATCATGTAATCCCTGAGAAGAAATCAGAGATTTAATTTCATTAATCTTCATAATGAACCTCCTTATTTACAATGCAATATTGTGTAGTAAAACGTTTTATATCCCCTTTTTTTAATATTGATTTAGGAAATTGTTGATTGTTGATATTATTGGGATAAAATTGTGTTTCTACACAGAATCCTGTCCTTGGTGCATATTCAACACCACTTTTCCCAAAATACGATTTTAAAAAGTTCCCGATATAAAAATGAAAGCCTGGTAAATCACTTTTTACAATCAATGATAACGCCTCCCCTTCACTAACAAGCATGTTGCGAAATCCAGAACCCGAAACCAAAAAGTGATGATCAATTCCTCCCCCATATACAATTTGAGGATGAGGATGGATGATTGCTTCTTCTAAACTTTTAAATTCATTAAAATCAAACGCTGTTTCCTTTATCTTCATTGTTTCATTGATTGTTAAACCATCTTGGTTTAAACAAGCAATCTCTTCAGCAGGAATTTTAAAGCTGTGAGATAAAATAGAATTTTTACCATTCAAATTAAAATACGCATGATTTGTAATGTTAAAAATCGTGTCTTCATCACTAGATACAGCATACGAAAAATTCAAAAATTGATCTTCAACTTGATAACAAACTTCAAGTGTTAGCGTCCCAGGAAAGCCTTCCTCAAGATGCGGACTACAAATGGTCAGTATTAATTTATCTTGATTCACCAAACTCGAAAATACTTTTTGATTAAATCCAAATTTTCCACCATGCAAAGTATTCCCATTATTATTTTGATGTAAATGATATTCATTATCATTTAAAATAAAGCTTCCTTTTTCAATACGATTGCAATATCTCCCAATAATAGCACCTGTGTAAGTGTCCTGATCATCAAAATATTCTTTTATGGTTTCATATCCATGCACAATATCAACTCCACTATGCTTATCAATCAATGTTTGAATAATTCCACCATATTCCAGTATTACAACACGCAAAAATTTCGATTCTAACTCATAGGCATAGTAATCAATATTTTGATATTGATCAAAAAGAAATCGTTTCATCATTTCACCATCTTCTTAAAGGCATTTCTAGCTGCTTCTTGTTCTGCCTTCTTTTTACTTTGACCTTTTCCTCTTCCAAGAATGATATCATCATGTTTCACTACAATCTCAAAAGTGGGTTTATTTGAGGGGCCACTAACATGAACCACTTCATATTTTACTGTCTTACGAGAATCTGATTGAATATATTCTTGTAGTTTTGTTTTATAATCAATGATCGCTGGTTCAATTTCTGATACTTCAGAAAAATGAATCACTTCACTCAATATAATATCAATTGATTTCATTCCAGTGTCTTGATATACGGCTCCTAAAAAAGCTTCAAACATATCCGCAACAATAGAACTTCTTTCTCTGCCACCCGTTTTTTCTTCACCAACACCTAATTTCAAATATGTATTTAACTCCAATTTCTTTCCGTATTTTGCTAGTGCTTCTTCACAGACTAAAGAAGCACGATAGGTCGTCATCAATCCTTCATTGAGTTCCGGTTTCAACTGAAACAATTTATCACTAATCCACAATTGTAAAACAGCATCTCCCATAAATTCTAGACGCTCATTATCATGTGCTTGATTTTTATGTTCATTCACATAAGAAGAATGAATGAATGCACGCTCAATTAAATCTCTATCTTGAATTGTTATCTTACGCTCATTAAGCCAATCAATTACTGTCATGTTTCTCTCCTATTCAATACTGTTTGTAACTATTTTATCACTGATACTATCTAAAATGCTTCTATTTTCTAAAAAATCTTTATTTTCTAATATTTCAAGTGCATCTTTTTGTGCAATTTCGAGAATATTATGGTCATGAATCAAGTCCCCTAATATAAATCCTGGTAAACCACTTTGTCTAGTTCCTAAAATATCCCCGGGACCTCTTAAACTCAAATCCATCTCAGCAATTTCAAAACCATCATTACTATTTACCAGTACAGACAATCTATTTAGGACAAGTTCATCTTTTGAATTGGTAAGCAAGTAACAAAATGATTGAAGATTATTTCTTCCAATTCTTCCACGCAATTGATGTAATTGTGATAGTCCAAAACGATCGGCATCATAAATTGCCATCATGGTTGCTTCAAACACATCAACACCTACTTCAATTACTGTGGTACTAACTAGAATTTGATATTTTCCTGATTTAAAATCAGCCATAATTTCATCACGTTCTTCTGTTTTCATTTTCCCATGTAACAGCCCTATTTCAAATTCTCCCTTATAAGTAGTTTCAATTTCCTGTTTAATTGCTTGATAAATACTTACTACACTACGAAGTTGTAAACTTTCACTTTCCTCAATGCTAGGACAAACAATATAACATCGCTCATTTTGACGTAGACGCTCAATAATAGAAGGAAATACAGTCATCAGACTATTTGTAAGAATACTGGTTTGAATCGGGATTCTTCCGAAAGGCTTACTCAGGATATTACTAATTTGCATATCTCCATAATAAGCACTCGCAAGTGTTCTTGGAATGGGAGTAGCACTCATCATGAGATAATCCACAAATTGTCCTTTTTCTGCTAGCTTTTGCCTTTGTTTTACACCAAAACGATGTTGTTCATCTGTAAGAACTAAACCTAAATTATGAAATTCAACTGTTTCTTGAATAAGGGAATGCGTTCCCACTACCAATGAAATATCTCCGGATTTCAATCCTAAAAGCACTTTATTTTTATCTTCACTACTCATACTAGAATAAAGTACTGCCATCTTTATAGAAGCGACTTCAAATAAAGATTTCATAGACTCAAAATGCTGCTTTGCTAAAATTTCTGTCGGAACCATAAAGGCAGATTGATATCCCGCTAAATAATTAGCATACATGGCAAGAATACCAACGATTGTCTTTCCACTACCCACATCTCCCTGTAATAAGCGATTCATTGTCATTGGGGATTTTAAGTCATTTAATATCTCGTGAACTGCTTTTGTTTGTTCCTCTGTTAAACAAAATGGTAATTGTATTATAAACTGATTCATATCATCCATTGAAAATGATTTCATCTTCCCTAATTTTTCTTCGATAAAGACAAGCTTTCGCATTTGTATTGCTAATTGAAAGCGTAGAAATTCTTCATATTTTAAACGCCGAATTGCCTGTGATAAAGTATTTTCAGATTTCGGATTATGGATATTTTTAATGGCATCTTTTTTATGAATTAATTGATATTTCTCTAACAAGTATGCGGGTACTTCCTCTTTTATGTACTCATCTACATACAGTAGAGTTTTTACGATTAACTTGCGAAATGTTTTTTGGGAAATCCCCTCTTTCAAATGATAAACAGGTTGTAGTCCATATACTTCTTCAAAATTTGAAGTGTGATATTGAGAAGCAATTACTTTTTGTAAACCAACATACTTACCAATCATCAACATTTTTGTCCCTATTTGTGTTTGATAAATCCATTTTCGATTAAAAATAGTTACTTCAATTGTTTGATGTTCTGTTTCAATTTGTAATTTTGACATCATTCCTTTTGGATAACGAATGTTACGAACTTTATCAATTAAAATACCTTCAAATATTACCGTATCATTTATATTCCAAGTATCAAAAGGCTTAGGAATATTCCTTTCATAACGAAAAGGATAATAACTTAATAGTTGAAGAGGATTCTCAATTTCTAAGATATTTAGGTTTTCCAATTCTTTTTTTGTATATTTCAATTTCATAACTCTATTATATCATTCAAAAAGAAAAAGAGCATTGCTCTTTTACTCAACTCCAATAATAAATCCATATACAGGCTGTTCACCATTGATTGTTTCAATTTCAATTTGATAATGATTACTAATATATTCAGCAACTGCATTTGTTTCTTCAACACTGGTATCTTCCCCTTTGATTAAGGTAAGAATTTCCGTATCATTATCAACCAAATGATTTACTAGATCCATGACTACTCGCATTTTATCTTTGGAATTACTGACGATTTCTTTCCCCATAATTCCCATATAATCCCCCTCTTCAATTATAACACCATCGAAAGAAGTATCTTTTATTGCATAAGTAAGTTGCCCTGTTTTAGTTCTCTCTAATGCAATTTGCATTTCCACCAAATTTTCTTCTATAGAAACTTCTGGATTAAACATTAAACAAGCCGTTAAACCTTGAGGAATTGTTGTCGACGGTATTACATGAATATCACGATCTTCACAAACCTGTTTTGCTTGTTGGGCTGCTAAAACAATATTAGAGTTATTTGGTAATAAAATAATATGTTCTGCATTCAAGCTATTAATTGCCCCTACAAAGTCTTCTGTTGAAGGATTCATTGTTTGACCACCACTAATCACAACATCAGCACGAAGTTCACTAAAATACTCTGTTAGTCCTTCTCCAGCAGCTACAACGATAATACCATACTTCTTTCTTTCATTTGTTTTTGAAGTATTAAGCGGATTCCCTTTGTTTTCTGTTGTCATTATGTTCTGATGTTGCTCTTGCATATTCTCAATTTTAAGTTTTAAAAATTCACCATAACGCTGAGCAAGATTTAAAGCATCACCGGGTTTCAATGTATGTACATGGACCTTAACAATATCTTCATCTTGAACAACAACAATAGATTCTCCAAGTTTTGCTAATGCATTCTTTAATTTCTCTTCATTGAATGAGCGTTCTCCAGACTCAGACAGTTTAATAATGAATTCAGTACAATAACCAAACTCTTCTGACTCTAGCATGGATTGAACACTTTCTCTTGAAGATAAATTTTGATCTAATTGAATTTTTATTCCTAATAAAGCATCTCTAAATCCTTCAATAATTAATAGAAGTCCTGCTCCTCCACTATCCACAACCCCTACCTCTTTTAATACAGGTAATAACTCTGGTGTAAATTCAAGTGAACTGTTCATTTCCCTCACAAAATATTCAAAGAATTCTAACAAGCTACACTCAGGATGATCTTCAACATATTTGAAAGCCATATATGAACTTTCTCGAATTACTGTTAATATTGTCCCCTCAACAGGTTTCATCACTGAACGATAAGCTACTTCACTACCCTTCATGAACGCTTTTGAAAGTGTCAATACATCGACTTCTTTTAAACCTTCAACACCTTGTGCAAAGCCTCTAAAGATTTGTGATAATATGACCCCAGAATTTCCTCGAGCACCCATCAGTAATCCTTTTGACAAAGCCTTCGCAAGTTCTCCCACATATTCACTTAGTGTATTTACTGCATCTGCCGTTCCTGCCGAAAAAGTAAGATACATATTCGTACCTGTATCACCATCAGGAACAGGAAAAACATTTAATGCATCAATTTCTGAATGACGATTTGTTAATAAATTACTACCATTTTCAAGCATTTGCTTGAATTGGCTTGCATTTAATATATTCATTTAATCTACAACTCTAATTCCTTGAACATAAACATTAATACATCCAAATTCTTCATCTAAAGAACGTTCAAGTTCATATTTAACTTTCTTTTGCACTTCAAAAACCACTTCAGAAATTTTAACACCAAAACTGATAATTAGAAATAAATCTAATTCATATCCTGACTCTTTTTTATTTACAACGATTCCTTTACCATAGTTGTCCTTTTTCAATAACTCAGCAAATCCATCCTTTAGGATTTTTTGGGATGCCATTCCTACTACACCATAGCATTCAGCAACAGCTCCACCAGCAAGCGTAGCGATTGCTTCTTTTGAAATTTTTACATTTCCAAGCTTTGTGTTTCTTTCAATAGACATAGTTCTCCTCCTAATCTTTGCTATTATAACAAAATATCATTCAATTGTTAATAAATCATCCTATTTCACTAAAATTTCATTGTTTATTCTTCTGTTGGAATTTCAATTATTTCCCCAATATCCTCCTCCTTTGGACAAACAGTACTATAAGCAGAACCAGATATTTCGTCAATATAAATACAAGAATTTGCTACTTTTAAATGATTGAGAATCTCTAAATAATAATTTAATGATTTCAAAGAAAGTAAAGAAGTAAATACTTGATTTCCATCCTGCATTACAATGCGAAGCATATGTTCGTCATAGGAAGTTGAATATTCATGAATCTCACTAATCATACGAAACACCGATTCCTCTACATCAAAAAAAGCAAGTCTAACACGATTTCTAACTTCAAGCTCTAAAAACCCATTCAAATACGGAACATTCATCAAATATGATAGTTCTGCCTCTGAAAGTGTTGCTTCACTTCCATTAAAAAAATATATTTTTGAATCTTCTCCAAATTGATAAGCAAAAATTCTTTTCTCGCTGATAACAATTTCCAAACTTCCATTTCCTGTTTTGTTGACAATAGCACTTTCAATGAATGGATTGTTCTCTAAATTTTTTTCTACACCGGCAGGAAAAACAAAGAGATAAAAATCATTATATTGAATGCGTCCTATTTCAAGCACTTTTTGATTACTAAAAAGTTCATTTCCTTTCACAGAAATAGTTTTAAGTCTTGAAATGGGAGATATAAAATATAAAAACACAACAAAAAGAAGTATCCCAATCGTTCCAAAAACAAATAACTTTCTTCGCAAGGCTTTATTTTTATTGGACTTAATTTTATTGCGATATTCTTGATATACTCGATAATAAGAACTACTCTTCTTTTTTTCCATGAACAACCTCATCTATTACACAAATTAAATCATGGACAGCATTTGGTCTTGCTAGCGATAATGTCGCTTTTTTCATTTCTTGACATTTCTCTTCCGATATTAGAATGGCATCAATAATAGACATCAATACACTTTCATTCATATTCACTTCTTCAATGATTCTAATAGCACCTACTTTTTCCATTTCCACAGCATTTAAATACTGATGATTATTAGGAACATATGGGCTAGGTATAATAATACTAGGCACTCCTGCTACCATAATCTCTGCTGCAGTAGTTGCCCCACCTCTAGCAATCATTAAATCAATTACTTTTAAATATTGCATTTGGTCAATATAATCAATAACACAGATATTATCACTCTGAATGGCTTGTGATGAAATAGATTCATAATGCTTTTTTCCAGTAACAAATATCACTTGATAAGGTTTCTTCACTAATTTCACCAAAGTATTCACAATGATTTTATTCATTGATTCAGAACCTTGAGACCCCATTACAATCATAATTGTCTTTTTATCTTCCCGTAGTCCAATCTTAGTCAACAAACCAGAAACAAGCGGAAAGTCAGCCATTTCAGTCGCACGTGGATTCCCTAACAACATCCCTTGATTTTCCTTTAACTGTGATAGTACATCCTCATAACAAACAACCACTTCCTTTGCATATTTAGATAATAGTTTGTTTGCTTTTCCCAAAAAAGAATTTTGTTCATGTACAATTAATGGTACTTTTTCAAAATGGGCAGCCATCCCAACAGGAACCGTTACATACCCACCAAAGGTTACCACAACATCAGGAGAAAATTGCGAAATAATTTTTCTACAATCAAACATGGAACGAAATGCAGTAAAAAGTGCCATCGCTTTTGTAAAATAGTTCCCCCTTAACCCTGCTGCTTCAATCCCCTTAAAAGCATATCCTGCATCAGGAATAATATTTGATTCCATATGGTTTTTTGAACCAATGAAAAGAATTTCACAATGATCATCACCCATCTTTAAATATTTCGCTAAGGTAAGTGCAGGATAAATATGACCTCCAGTCCCACCAGCTGATATCAAAACTCTCATAAACATTCTCCTATTTCCAATGATATTATATTATATTATCATGAGTGATACAATGAATATTCCATCAGTGCTTCTTATTAAATGGGATTTGAATAGAGAATCTTTTGTTATTTCTCAAATCACAATAAAAATCATGTTTTCATCAAGACGCTTAACATCAAGCTAGATATTGTCTCTTAATATCTCAGTGAAGTTTTCTTTCGTTTGAAAGTATTACAGATAACTGAGTGATATTACTGAAATCTATAAATAAAGAGATGAAATTTGCAATACACATTAGTAATGTACCCACTGTATAAAGTATAGATGCTTTACTATTTTGATAGATTATCAGACTATTGTTACCACCAATCTCGTTTAGAGAATTTCATACACGCTGTTTATACAGTGTTTGAGAGAGTTTGCTACTTCCTAAAACTCATTGAATTATACATAAACTCATCTTTTTCAATTATTCAATCAAAAACCAATCTTAATATCGTCTCGAACCTGTTGTAAACACATAAACGATAGACTGTGCAATCTTCTGGGACATGGACTATTTTTGACTTAAGTCATATAATGAATTAAGTGGATAAAAAGTAATTTAATCGGAGGTATAAAATGGCAAAGTTAAATGTTGAAATATTAGAAATTGATAAAACTACAATTTATTGTTTATCGAAAATGTCTAATGATAAAACAATATCGAAAGATATTACCGAATTATCAAAACAATATAAGGATATAGTAAAAAACGAAACAGTGTTGCCTTATTTTATATTATCAAAGAATTATAACGAGTAAACAAAAGATTTTGAAATGTTTATAGGTGGTACACTTGAAAGCAAACAGTTAGAGCAATACATTATTTCAAAAGGCAAATATGCTAAAATAACGATTAAACCTAAATTTGGCTTTTTTTGGGGTTTATCAGTTGGTGAGGCAAAGAGATATTTTTATGCTAATTGGATAAAAAACAGTAATTATAGGCCTTTGAATATGGAATATGAGTATCATACTGAAAAAAGCATAGGTAAAAAACCAACAATAGATATTGTTTTTTCTATATCAGAAAAATAGATAAATTACAATTTTTTGACAAAAAAGGACTCCCGTTTGGGAGTTTCATTTCTGTGATAATTGAATTGATTTCGTTTCAATCTATCCAATGATATCATTTTTGTTTCCATCTCCAAACTTGTATTGAAACTAACAATTTATAAAAAAAAACTGACTTTACCATAGATAAAGTCAGCCAAGTATAAACTATCCTTTTTAAACAATTACCAGCAACGCATTCTATGCCAGTATTTTTCAAGATAGTATTCGTTTTTCTCACGTCCACCATCCATGTTACCACTCCAAAAGATAGGAACCTCTACACCATCTTTCAGTAACAAATCAATGGCACAAACTAATATAGAATGAATAATAAATGTTGCTGCAAAATTCGAAGTAGGACCTACTGGTTGCGCTAGTCCTTCTAATTGAATACAAGCATCCCCAAAGACAGAACAATTATCAATTACAATATCTGTTAGTTCACAAAGTCTTTTTCCAGACTTATGACGGCTAGATTGACTCATAGAATAACTAACAGAAGTAATACAAACAGTTGGAATTCCTCTTTTGCGTGCTTCCATTGCCATTTCCACTGTAACACCATTTCTACCCGAATTTGAAATAATAATCAAACAATCATTAGAAGTAGGTTTGTGATAGTTTAAAATGCACTCTGCATACCCTTCTAAACGCTCTGTATATTCAGATTTCGTAACTTCACGATTTCCTGTAATACCATCTTCAATAATCGCATAGACAGGAACCAATCCTCCTGCACGATACATAACTTCTTCGGCAATTAAATGAGAATGTCCTGTACCAAAAGTATAAACAATACCATCTCTTTTAACAACATCACGAATTAATTCTGATGCTTTTTCAATACTATCTCTTTCTTGGTCTTGGATTTGTTTGATAAATCCAATTGATTTCTCTGCATATTCATTAAAAATACTCATAACATTACCTCCAAGATTAATGTAACATATCCAAGAAGTTCAGACAATAAAAAAAGATTCTCCTTTAGAAGAACCCAAATACAAATTAAAATAAAACTTCATTATGCAATATCTTCAAATGTTCATATGCACTTTCAGTTACTACACGTCCTCTTGGTGTACGATTAATAAACCCAATTTGCAAGAGATAAGGCTCATACACATCTTCAAGTGTCATTGCTTCCTCAGAAATACTACTTGCAAGGGCTTCAAGACCCACAGGTCCCCCTTTAAATCGCTCAATAATCCCCTTCAAATAACGAATATCAACTTCATCCAATCCTAAACTATCAATTTTAAGGCGATCTAAGGCATCCTTAGCGATATTTACAGTAATTACCCCCTCATTGTACACTTGTGCAAAATCACGAACACGACGTAACAAACGATTGGCTATACGTGGTGTCCCTCGTGAACGTTTTGCAATTTCAATGACAGCAAGCTCATCAATTTCTGTATGAAACACCTTTGCAGTTCTTTTTACAATATTACAAAGTTCACGCTCACTATAATATTCCAATTTATTCACGATTCCAAAGCGATCACGAAGAGGAGAAGTAAGGTCTCCTGCTCTAGTGGTTGCTCCAACCAGTGTAAATGGTGGCAAATCTAAACGAATAGAGCGTACACTAGCGTCCTTCCCCACCACAACATCAATACAAAAATCCTCCATTGCAGGATAAAGAACTTCTTCAACCACTTTTGGCAAACGATGAATCTCATCAATAAAAAGAATATCTCCTGCTTCAAGCGTAGATAAAATGGCCGCCAAATCACCACTACGCTCAATACTAGGTCCACTAGTTGTCCGAATATTCCCTTGCATCTCATTAGCAACAATATGTGCTAGTGTTGTTTTTCCTAAACCTGGTGGTCCATACAACAAAACATGATCCAATGTTTCATTTCTTTTTCTTGCGGCCTCAAAAAACACAGATAAGTTATCCTTTAAACCCTCTTGTCCTATGTATTCTCTTAAACTTTGTGGGCGTAAACTAACGTCTTCAATATCCCCAACATCCTTTGAAGCAGAAATGAATCGATCCATTTTATCCACCTTTCTTCTTCAGCAACAATTGTAAACCACGCTTCACATACTCATCAACTGTACTATCATTATTCTCTTGTAACGCTTCCACAATGCCACTAATTTCTCTTTGTTTATATCCCAATGTCTTTAATGCAGCAAGCGCATCTTCTAATGATTGATTCAAGCGTAGTTTATCATTATCCTGTGCAACCAATTTTCCCTTTAAATCAAGAATGATTTGAGAAGCTGCTTTACTACCAATACTAGGAAGCCGTTTTAACATTGTAATATTTTCCTGTTCAATCGCTGAAATTAAATCTGCCACAGATGTAACCGCTAAAATCCCCAATGCTGTTTTTGGTCCTACCCCTTTCACAGAAATTAAACTTAAAAATAATTCTTTCTCTTCCATACTATAAAAACCAAAAAGACTGATTTCATCTTCTCTAACATGTTGATAAGTAAAAATAGTCACTTCCTTATTTAAGGCCATTTTTTCAGGATGCACAAAAGAAAGATAATAACCAATTCCATTATTCTCTAATACTACATAATTACTCCCGTAAGACTGTACGATTCCTTTTATATATGCATACATAAAATCACCAAAAATATTATATCATATTTAGCCATAGATACCATTATTCAACAAATTCAAACTCATAATCAATAACACGCACCATATCTCCATCTTCAGCTCCTGCTTTGCGCAGTGCATCATCAACACCCATCTTTCGTAGTTGATGAGAAAAGCGAGAAATCGCAACTTCATTATTAAAGTCTGTCATTTTTGTTAAACGATATAATTTATTTCCAACTAATTCAAAACGCCCATTTCCTAAATTATTCACTGTGAAATCAGGCTCTTCTTCCTCAAATTTATATAAAACGCCTTGTTGTCTTGTTACCTCTTTCAATGGAAACTCCTCAGTAACCTCCAATAAATCCGCAAGTTTATATAATAAAGATTGCACGCCCTCTTGAATAATTGTAATGGTTTCAAATACTACAATATCAGGATACATTTCTTTAAAGCGCAATAAGTTTTCCTGTGCAAGATCTAAATCCATTTTATTCGCCACAACAACTTGAGGACGCTTCAATAAATCATACTCATATTCTTCAAGTTCTTGATTAATAATTCTATAATCCTCTAAGGGATCCCGTCCATCACTGCTTCCCATATCCAAAACATGTACAATCACACGACAACGCTCAATATGACGCAAGAATTGATGACCCAAGCCTCTTCCTTGTGCCGCCCCTTCAATTAATCCCGGTAAATCAGCCATCACAAAAGATCTGCCATCCCCAACAGATACAACCCCTAAATTTGGAATAATCGTTGTAAAATGATAAGCAGCAATTTCAGGTTTTGCCTTACTAACCACTGATAGTAAAGTAGATTTCCCCACAGAAGGAAAACCAACTAAGCCCACATCAGCCAATAATTTCAGTTCTACTAAAACATCAATATCCTCACCTGGTTCTCCCAATTCACAAAATTCAGGAGCCGTATTCCGACTAGACATGAAATGATAATTTCCACGTCCACCACGTCCACCTTTAGCAATTACAGCCTGTTGTCCATCTTTTGTTAAATCCGCTAAAATCGCATCACTATCACTTGTTTTAATCAAAGTTCCAATGGGAACCTTAACCACAATATTCGCAGCATCTGCCCCATGCATTTTTTTTGTTTTTCCATTACCACCCGGAGTCGCTTTAATCACTTTATTATAACGCAAATCTAATAAGGTAGATTTATGAGAGTCCGCTTCAAAGATAATATTACCTCCAGCCCCTCCATCTCCACCACTAGGTCCTCCAAATGGCACATATTTCTCACGACGAAAACTGACAATACCATTGCCACCTTTTCCTGCTTTTAAACTCAATTTCACTCTATCAATAAACATATAAACTCCTTGAATAAAAAAATCCCAAATGGGATTTATGCTTGTGGATAAACAGAAACTTGCTTCTTGTTTTTTCCTAATCGTTCAAATTTAACAACACCATTTACTAACGCAAATAATGTATCGTCTCCACCTCTGCCAACATTACGACCGGGATGTATTTTAGTTCCTCTTTGACGATATAGAATACTTCCAGCTTGTGCAAACTGTCCATCTGCTTTTTTGCTACCTAAACGCTTAGAATGAGAATCACGACCATTCTTAGTAGATCCTACACCCTTCTTAGAAGCAAAAAATTGAATCTGAAGTTTTACTAACATTTTTCCACCTCCTGAATAATAATCTGTATATTTTTAGGGAAACTATCTTCAATTGTTTTCAATTGAATCCATATTGTTTCCATAATCACTTCAACTTCATGATTGAGTTTATCAATCGTAATACAAATATCTTTATCACTCACTACAAACCATTCATCACCCTGAAGATATTTCCCCAAAGCATTAATACCACCAAATAGAATACAACTGACACCCGCACAAATTGTATCTTTACCAAATACATCAAAGCTTGCATGTCCACTAACCTTCATTTGATAATATGAATGATTCTTATTAATTCTAACAACAACCATTAGCCATTAATTGATTCAATAATCAATTTAGTATACGGTTGTCTATGCCCTTGTTTTCTATGAGAAGAACCTTTTTTCGCTTTATACTTAAAGATTGTAATTTTCTTCCCTTTTCCCTGCTTTTCAACTTTTGCAGAAACCTTGGCACCTTTGACATATGGTGCTCCCACTTTCAAGCTTTTGTCAGAAACTACAAGCACTTTATCAAATTCAACGATATCACCTTCGACACCCTCTAATTTTTCAACAAAAATAGCTTGTCCAACTTCAACTTGCAATTGTTTTCCACCAGTTTCAATCACTGCGTACATATTGCACCTCCTTACTTTTCACAGACACGCCAAATATGGTGGCTATACGCACTTAAACCATAAACTGAGCGGTTGTAGCCAATAAGGCGTACAACATTAACAATACTAGCATATTCAAGCATTATAGTCAAACACCATAGCATTTTAATTAACTAACATTTTCTGTACTATACCCCTCACTATATAAAAATATCTCTTCTCTTACTTTACTTCTTTTCTCCTGTTATCATTTCAAAGAAACTATCATCAATATATCCAAGGAAACGAATACTATCTTTTGGGATATTTTCTTGATTGATTGCTCTATATCCCCCTCTAATTATTCCGCTCGGATAATAAGCAAATAAATAATCATATCTTTCATCTTTTCCCACTACTGGCATATTATATCCTAATATTATTTGCACCCTGCCCATCTACTTCAAAAACTGTTCCTATCGGAAGTTGAATCCTATTATTATAGAACTCAGCTACTAAATCTTGTGAAATATCTTTACTCAATAAATCTTGAAATCCAGTTTCATTATTCATTTTCAAATTTTCAAGTAATAAATTCGCAAACTCTAGAAACTCTTCATTTACATGTCCCAATTGATATATAACCTCTATATGGGTCGCGTTAAACGCAATAAAATCATTCAAATCGATTGTTCCTTGTGGGTAATACACGCCGTAATAATCATATCTTTCATCATTACCATTCTTCTCATATAGTACCCTTGTGTCAACGATCATCACTTTTCCCTTTGCCCCTTCAACTGACACAATAGTCCCTATTGGTAAATACTGATCTTTTTCTAAATAGCTTTCAGATTCCTCTACTGTTATATCTACAGTCTTTTCAATTTCGATGGTTTTCTTTTCATTCCTAACACATCCAAAATAGGCTTAATGTAATTATTAATAATGTTGTTACTTTGAAAACTTCTCTTCTCATCTGCTACCCTCTATCTCTTTTATAACAAATCTTTCCACCCCTTATTAGTCCACCTATATGAAAGGTCCAAATTCAAGTAGTTCTCCATTTTTGTTTTCATGTTTTACTCTTATTCCAAAAGTAATCATCAAAATGAATAAGATTAAATTACCCCCTACCATAGCAAGAAGAGCTAGAATATTTGTTTCCATATACCATATCTCAAATAGAATCATAACTAGCAAAACGATTCCAATTATATGCCAAATCATTGATTTCAATGTTTTAAATGAAAATAATTTTATTCTGATTTTCAAATATATGCACTTGCTATAATTTGTATCTTCTGAATGCATTAGAGTATAAAATACTACGGTCATCAAAACCTGTGATAAATAAAGTACAATTGCATATAACCACACATATTCCTCTGGTTTATCAAGTATAAAAGCATCTTGAATAATTCTTACTATTCCGACCGTTAATGAAGATGAAACAACTGCTCCCGCACTCCAGCTATTAGCATTTCCGTCTCTCGTACTTCCCCTTGCAATTTCAACTCTACTCTTCGGATAAGTTTTTAACTTATACGCCCTATGAGGAATGAAATAGGTAAATCCCAATAAAAAATAATGCCACCATTTCTCATATAAGTTAAAATAATATTCTTCTCCTGTTGTTTCATTAATTGTATACATAATTTTCCACTCTATACCCTCACTATGTAAAGACATTTATTTTTTACTCAGTATAGTTTTTCTCCCTTTCTTCTATGCATATGGTAACATTACCCACTGTTATTTTTTCAGCGCAGTACATGTGCATTCCCACATAAATTGCTGCACCTCCGATTACCAGTTCTTCTGCTTCTCTTTATTGTTGTATTCTTTTCGCTTCGCGTATTTAATTTTACACAAGGAAATACACTTGTTAATGAACTCTTCTATATGTTTCTCATCAAAAATATACTCATTTAATGGTAATAAATTCAGTAAAATTTCAACCGCAAATAAATTTGACATAATTGAAGAACCAATTTCACTATTTGCACCAGTATAAAAATCCAAATTCCCTGATGGAATTGTCCTCGTTATTTCATTCATAATTATATAGTCCATCATTGCTTCCGTATACTCTACATTAATCCCTAAAGTAATTCTATCATATGAATATGACAATCTATCCTCCAATATAGTGTCTTTCTTATTAAATGAGTTAATACTGATTTTTAGGGTACCAGTTTGATTTGGAACATATCTCATACTCAAACAACCATAATTGCTCACATGACGACGCGGCAAGAAATACTCAATAGATAAATCTTTTTCATCTAATTCAGCCTCTGTTATTATTTGAGTCTCATAATCAACAAGGTTTCCATTGTAAAATGGCAATCCTATTTCTTCATCTATCCATAATCTAATTTCTTTTAAATTTGATATATATTCTTTCACATTTTATCCCCTATCTACTGTTTTCCCAATAATCTATCCAGTTTTCATTGAAATACTCAAGATACATTTCCATAATTTCTCTTGAATAAATCGCATATGGCGACATATTATACCACTTCAAAGCCTCTTGATGTGCCAAACAATATATCTATTAAATCTTCCTGTTATAACTTCTTTTTACCACTAATTATTTTGAGTTCGCTATACTCTTCGACATCTATCTCTGCTCCTTCAATAAACATATAAAATAGATTTAGTACCTCTTTTTTACTCAATCCATTTTTTTCTACTAATTTATTCGCTCCATCTTCTTTTCTTACTGGTACTTCTACATGAAACCCTTCTGGTAAAAGAATGGTTTGTACAAATGAATCAGTATTGTTATTTGCCAATACTAAAAACTGGTCATCTCCTTTTTCTGTCTCTACCTCAATATAGCTAACTGCTTCTCTTATTGAGTATCTTGAAACAACTCTATCTCTAAAAGCATCTCCATTTACTCTTAAACTGAACTCATCCATTATTAATATTTCCTCGCTATTCTAGAATCGTTTCTAAACTTTCTCTAACTCCTCTTTGCTATATCCTATAAAGTTTAATAAATCAACCTCAAACTGTTTTACATCAAAATTCGTTCCTCTTTTTGTTTTTATCATTCTAGACGCCTCTATAACACATTTAATTGTTAATTTTTTCCTGTCATCTACAGACCCATTCATATATTTGTCATAGTATATTTTTTGAAATATACTAATTCTTCCTATAGATTTTGTAAACATATTAAGGGCTCTACAATCTGGTTTTGTTTTTAAATAATCCTCTGGAGCCACAATTGGGATTACATCAAACTCTTTAATTACCTCGCTATAATTTCTATCACTCATATATTCTTTTATTTCGGAACACATAACAATTATTTCTATATCCACCTCGCATTTTTCAGAATAATAGCTGGGGGCACTTATCTCAAAATTCATATATCTCTCCTTCTTACCAATCACTTAAATTCAGTGGGTGTTTCTCTAAAAACTTTTTAAATATTCCCTTTATCTCATTCAGAAAGAAACATTTTTGCCTCAAATCTTCTAAATGATTTTTCAGAATTATCTGCTATTTCTTCCAATTTTTTTCTTGCCACATCAGGCATAACGTCTAATTTCAACATATGAGCACAGCATGTAATCAAGGCACTTGGACTAGTAGATGTATTCAAGATAGTGAGGTAGAATTCCTCTCTTTGCTCACATGGTCTAGCTAAATCAAATATTTTTTCCGTTTTTTTAAACGCACTATTATTTGCTTTGTAATCGCCAATCATATTTACCTTATCCCTTATGTTTCCATCGGATTATTTGTCCTTATATTCTTTAATTAATTCTTCATACTTCATTTTTTTCATATTTAAAGCACATAAATTCTTAAGTTGTTCGTTTAAACTCCAATCACATGGTTTTAATTTTGGAACAAACCAATTCATTCCATTATCAATCCAATATGCTAAAAACCTCTCTTTACCTTTTTCTGTGGAATCTTCGTATCCGAACTCCACGCCACAGCATGGACAAATTTCAAAGTTTGGAGTGCTCCCGTCTTCCCCCCAAGGTGGGGTATTTAATTCATTGTAGCCGCATGTAGTACAAATATATTTCATAATCCACCTTCTTTACTTACCACCAAATTGGCTATAGAAATATTCTAAATTAGTAAGAAAACCATGCACTTCATGATTTGGATTGTCTTGACCTTTATATAAATCATCAACTATATTGTTTAACTTTTGGTTTTCCACTTTTGGTTTTTTATCAAAATCAATTCCACTATTACCCTCTGGGATGGATATGTTGAAGGTAAAATTACTAGTTTTACTTTATTATTTTATCAACTTGAATATAGATATATTTCAAGTTATTTTCGTCATCAAATCCAAAAATATAATTTTTGTTTATTCTAACAGCTTTCTCATTCCCATTCATTGTTCCAAGCAAAATTACTTTATTTTCTTCGTCATAAGAAAGTTTTGTTAATACTTTTTCATATACCATGCCATTCATAGTTACATCTGTCACAAAATATTTTTCACTTTCAGGAAAATAATTGAAATAGTCGTACCCAATTCCCTGAACATATTCTTCTGGGTCTATCGGAAATTTTATCCTATACTGTTTGTCAGAATAATTCGGAATATCAATTCTTTCCATTCTAGCTCTAACAAGAGGTAAAAACCCATTTATTGATAGTACCTCACCATCTGAAGCACTACAATTGATTTCAACTGCATTTATCACGAAAAGAACCTTTTTCACCCATATTAGTTGACTTTTATCAGAATAATACAATCCATGTTCATCAAATTTATATATTAACTCATTCATCTTTTGCCTTCCTTCTGTTTGAATAAAAAGTGCCAGATTGTAGTTCCATCAGGACTAATCAACAATTCATATATACCATATGATATGACATCTTTAGTTGCTGTCATAAATCCTCCATCAACTTTCCAATACAATCCATCACCTCCCAAAGGGTCAGCACCCAGAGGTCCAGAATCTATTATCTCCTCCATAGTCAATGTTGAATCTTGATATGGTCTGCTTCCATTTTCATTATGCCATATACAGGCTCTTAATTTTTTCCACATTTACCTTACCATATTATGGAAGTTTTTTCTATATAATGGACTAATACTTAAAAAAAATTGCTTTTTCCCTCTGAATTACTCAAGAAACTAATTCTTTTAAATGATAAAATATCACTTTTATTTGTTATGGAACTCTGAAGTTTATAACTATTATTCTTGTGACTGTTTTTGCATTTTTTTATAGATTCTTCTGCTTCTCATTCAATGATATATAGTCCTTATAGAGGTGGTCCAAATTTTATAATGTCTCCATTCTCTAAAACATGTTTAATTTTTTGAGCATAATGAGTCATTAAAAAAGATATAAGTACTACACAACACACCATAAAACCTATCAGCTCTGAGCCTCCATTTTCAAATCCGAATGGAGCAACAACCAAAAAAACAATCCCCATTGTTCTCCATATTATTGTTCTAAAAGTATTAAAACTAAACAAATTAATTTTGATATCTATATATTTTCTCTTGTTAATTTCTACTTCTCTTGAACGAAATACATTCCATAAGATTATCGTTACTAAAACAATTAGTATATAACCAATTACTAAATAAGAAAAAATATTGACTTCCAATGCAGTCGAGGTCTCGAAATAGAAAATATCTCGTAAGATTCTTACTGCTCCAATTCCTAAAGATATCATTATCCAATCCCTATTCCTCCATTCTCGTAATCTCTTTTTAGGATAGTGCGTTAACTTATACGCCCTATGCGGAATGAAATAAGCAAAGCCTAATAAAAAATAGTGCCACCATTTCTCATATAAGTTAAAATAATATTCTTCTCCTGTTGTTTCGTTAATTGTGTACATAATCCTCTATTCCTTTCATAACATTCCTTTTTTATTTCTTTAAGTCTAGAGAGGAAGATACTATGCGATTTCCTGTCTTATGATCAAAAAGGAAAATATCTTGTTCATCTAAGTGAATCCCTATTTCTTCTCCTATTTGTAGATTTGTTTTTTTATTTGTAATACCTTGTAGTTTTATTCCCTCAATTTCAATAGTGAAATGAATGCTTGTTTTTTTAAAGTGAATATTTGTGATGATTCCTTTCAAGGAAGAATCATCATTACATAAGTTTATATTTTCTGGTAGTATCACTAAATCTATATCGTTTATACTTGTTTGAATGGATTGAAATATTGACCAAGAATTCTTTGATTCATTTGGAGTAAAAAAATTATTATTTATGCTTCCAGAAATACAATTTAGGGATCCATTGGTTAAGAAATCTAGTACAAAGAAATTATTTGGATTTTGATAAAGAACAGACGGCGTATCAAATTGAATGAGTTTTCCCTCATTCATTATAATAATACGATCAGAGATTTCTAAGGCATCTTCATAATCATGGGTAACAAAAATTGTTGTAACTGCCATTTCTTTTTGAATTTTGTGTATCTCATCTCGTAATTCCTTGCGCAATTTTGTATCTAAGCCACTTAATGGCTCATCTAACAACAATAATTTTGGTTTTCTTACAAGCGCTCTAGCAATGGATACACGTTGTTGTTGACCCCCTGATAATTGATTTGGTTTACGATCTAATAAATCCTCTATTTGTACAAGCTTTGCCATATCTGTTGCAAGTAGCTCACGCTCTTGTTTTGTAAGTTCTTTATGGTATAAAGAAAAACAAATATTTTCTAGTACTGTCATATGTGGAAATAGTGCATATGTTTGAAATACAAAGCCTATTTCACGATTTTCTGTGGCTATGTTTGTAGCTTCTTGCTGTTCAAAATAGAGGGAGCCAGAGCTTGCTTTTGTAAGTCCTGCTAAGAGGTTTAATAAAGTTGTTTTACCACAGCCAGAAGGTCCAAGAATCGTCACCAACTCCCCTTCAAAAAAACAAGCATCAAACTGATTCACTGCCAAGATTTGACCATATTCTTTTGTTAGTTTACATAGTTTTATCTCCATAAATTACTCCTAGAAGAACACATAATAAAGAATAGGAAATAGAATGGCTGGTAGCATATTTGCAATTTTCAATTTCTTGATGTCTAGCAAATCAAGACCAATTGCTATTATTAATAAAGAGCCTACACTATTCATATCTATTAATGCTACTTCTGTGAAAATCGTATTTAACCAAGAGGCGCCTAACACAATAATACCTTGATATACAAAGACTGAGCATCCAGCAAATAAAACACCTATACCAAAGGTAGAAGCAAAGAAAATGGCACTAAAAAAGTCTAAGATGGATTTCGCAAATAAGATTTCATGTTGACCATTAATTCCACTTTGTAAAGAGCCCATAATGGCCATTGCACCCACACAGTATAACAGTGTGCCTGTGATATAGCCTTTCGCAAAAGAATTATCCTTAGTTCTACTGAATTTACTTTCAAGAAAGAAACTGAATTTCTCTAATTTTTCTTGTAAGTCTATTTGTTCTCCAATTATTGTTCCTATTACTAATGATATGATTACCAAAAGGATATTGTGATATTCCAATGCACCTTTCATTCCAATCAATAGTGTACATAAGCCTAACACTGAAAAAATACTTTGTTTCATCGTTTCCTTTAAGGTTTTATTTAGAATTAATCCAATCATGCCACCTAGAACTACTGCCACTGTATTAATTACTACCCCTATCATCTCTTTATCCATAAAGGTGCATTAACTTTTAATTGCACTTTTTTTCCTTTCACTATCTCTAATAAAACCCCATGTGCATAATCATGATTTTCATCATATATCATTGTCATTTGACGAAGATTCAAGTTATTTTCAAATAAGCACGAATAGAGTTCATTTAAGCGATTTGCTCGATGAATGATATAACAACGCCCTTTTTCTTTTAACAGCCTGTTAATGGTCTTAAATAAGCCCTGCATTGGTAAATAATACTCATTTCTAGCAATCTTTCTTTTAGAAATTTCTTGCTGATCACTCACTTCAAAATAAGGTGGATTACATACGATTACATCTACTTGATTCATATCAAAATTTTGTATATCAACACAATGTATTTCTACATTTTCAATCTGATGATACTTCATATTTAAACTTGCAATTTCGCAAGCTTCTTCTTGAATATCTACTCCTATCATAAACTTAGGATGATATTGCTTCGCATATAATAACAAAGCACCATTATTAACCCCAATATCTAATATCGTTTCATTGGACTTCAAGTTTAAAAAATTACCCAAAAGATGGGTATCTGTATTCATTCGAAACATATCCCTTGACTGATATAAATAAATATCACTATTGGGTAAATAATCTTTTGTTAATTCATCTATATTTTTCATGACCTTAGTATAATACAAAACCCAGCGAATGAAAACTATTCCCTATATTTCACCAGATCAAAAAAGAAGGTACTTCCCTTATCCACTTCACTCTCCACCCCAAAATAAGAATGATGTGATTCTAAGATTGCCTTTGAGATTGCTAAGCCTAATCCAGACCCCTCCTTATTACGAGAATGATGTTTATTAATACGATGATAACGATCCCAAATTAAATCAATTTCTGAAGAAGCAATCCCTATTCCATGATCAATTACTGCTACTCGATAAGCATTATTTAAATCACTAATACGAACAAGAATCAAATGATCACTACCAACAAATTTCACTGCATTTCCAATAAAATTAAATAATACTTGCCCAATTTTAACAGAATCCACAAACACAAACGCATCTTCAATCCCTTCCAAAACAATCTTAATTTTAGAAGATTCTTTTTCCAATTCAAATAAAGCAATAATTGATTTCGCAAGTTCTGTAATATCGATCTTTTCTTTATTTAATTGCGACGACATCGATTGCACTTTAGAAAGTTCTAACATATCACTAACTAAGCGATCCAAATAATTAACTTCATTAATAATTACTTTAAGATGTTCTTCTCTTTTCTCTTTAATTTCTCCAGACAAATCAAAAATCATCTCTGCATAAGCCTTAATCATTGTTAAGGGTGTCTTAATATCATGAGAAACATTCGCCACTAAATCACGACGAAGCTCATCTGTTTTAGATAATTGCTCTGTCGCATAATTAAGTGTACTAGCCAATTCATCCAATTCATCATAAGAAGAACTATTAGAAGTAAAATCAATATTATAGTTTCCTTCCCCTAACATTTTAGCTGTCTTCCTCATTTCAACAATCGGCTTTGACATTCCTCGTGAAATCAAATAAGAAACCACTGTTGATAATAAAAGTACAGCAGCAGATAACAATATAAATTGATCCTGAATAATAAATACCCCATCACTAATCGGTTCTACATAAGAATTAATCAAAATATAATATCCGCTCAAATGCATAAATACTTTACTACCATATACAACCATATCATTATTTTGTTCCCCAACATTGATATACGCAATATACGATTGATCTAAATTCTGATTAATCTCTTCAATAAATAAAATTGGATTAATACGATCTTCTAAAGGAATTCTTGTATTATTCAAATAACAACCCAGTCCAACTCCATCATGAAAACTAATCAGTCGTGCTTGCGAATCATAAATTGAAAAACACATATCATTCATACGCGCTATTTCATCAAAATAATCAACATTATAAACACCTGATTGTAACTCATTAACAATGTTCTGCCTAACATTCCGAATCGAACTTTCCTTTACACTACGAAAATAGGGTTTCATTGAGGAAATCTGTAATACCCATAATAACCCCAAAATACCCACAGCAAATAAAGTGAAATAAAGCCAAGTTTTAAAACGAAAACCATTTAGCTTAGACTTCAAATTTATATCCCATTCCTCTCACAGTTACAATGAACTTCCGATATTCCCCTAAATTATGACGCAACATCTTAATATGGGTATCTACTGTACGATCATCCCCAAAATAATCATAATTCCAAACTTCTTCTAACAATTTATTACGCGAAATGGCAATATTCTTATTACGCATTAAATGCAATAACAAATCAAATTCCTTTGGTGTAATATGAATTTTTTTCTCATCCACAAACACATTATGACCATCTACATCAATTCTAAGTCCTTCAAAGATTAAATTCTCATTATTATTTGCATGAACACGATCTAAAATGGCTTTAATTCTTGCCATTAATTCTTTTGGCGAAAACGGCTTTACCATATAATCATCAATTCCTAATTCAAACCCAAACAACTTATCATATTCTTCCTCTCTTGCAGAAAGCATTATGACAGGCAAATTCTTGATTTTCTTGATCTGTCGACAAGCTGAAAATCCATCTAAATTTGGCATCATGATATCTAAAATCACAATATCAAAATCATCTTCTCTGATGTATTGCAGCGCTTCTAATCCATCACTCGCCTCTTGTGTTTGATACCCATTGATTTGAGCATATTCTCTAATTACTTCACGAATTTTTATTTCATCATCCACAATTAATATTTTTTTCATAATATTACCTCACTATTATTGTAATTCATCAATGTGATAGTTCTATGAACTATTCATTCTGTGATACTTCAATTAATTGTACCACATAAGAATTCATTTTATCACGCTTTGCTTCAAGCAATAGAAACTGATTTCTGTTTAAAAACTCTTGATAGCGTTGATATAAATTTGGCATAACCACTACATCCATTTCTCCACTTTCATCTGCGAAGTTCAAAAATGCCATCATATCTCCTTTTTTAGTACGATGTGTTTTCACTCGATGAATATAACCAAATAAACGAATTCTTTCCTTTCCTATTGAAATCGTAGAAATAATATCTCCATCAAACTGCATTTCTTTTTTCAAACGATAGATTGGATGATCAGAAAGAAAGAATCCCAATACTTCCTTTTCCTTTTCTAATTTAATTTTCTCATCTTCTTTGATACTATAAGGTACTGGTTCACTTACCAAATTGAAATCAATTTGTGAAACACCATTCTTTTCAATTTTAATTAATTCTGCATAAGCAAGTGCTTCCTCTAAACTAGCACGCATACTCGCACGATTTAGTTGAAAACAGTCCAAAGCTCCTGCATCAATTAAAGACTCAATTACCCTTTTTGAAATACGCCTTGTATTAATGCGGGCAATAAAACCATAAAAGCTATCATATTCCCCATTTTCTTCACGCTCTGAAAGAATTTCAGCTACTGCTGCATGACCCACATTTTTAATACCAAGTAAAGGGAAAATCAAAGCATCTTCTTGAATGAAATATTCTTGCTTGCTACAACGAATATCAGGTGATAATACGCTAATATTATTACGACGTGCTTCTGTAGTATATTCACTGGTTTTTCGCTCGCCTCCAATCACACTGGATAAAAGAGAAGCGAAAAATTGCAAAGGATAATTTGCTTTTAAATACGCCATTTGATAAGAGATAAGTGCATAGGCAACACTATGAGATTTATTAAAGCCATAATTTGCAAAACGCTGAATTAAGGAAAACACTTTTTTTGCTAATTCGCTTGTATAGCCTTTTGTAAGACAACCCTCTAAAAATTCACTTTCAAGCTGATTCATTTCTGTTTCATTTTTCTTACTCATTGCTTTTCGTAAGATATCTGCTTTTGCTAGTGAAAATCCTGCCATTTTCTGTGCAACTTGCATAATTTGTTCCTGATAGATCATAATTCCATATGTTTCCTTTAGAATGGGCTCTAAATCCGGATGAGGATATTGTATCTTCTTTAAATTATGTCGAGCCTCTAAGTAAGGATTAATATTTTCCATGGGTCCCGGTCTAAATAGTGCAATTGTAACCACAATATCTTCAAAGATTTCTGCTTGCATTTTACGAAGTAATGAGCGCATTCCATCTGATTCTAATTGAAAAATACCACTAGTTTCAACGCGTCGAATTAACTCAAATGTCTTTTGGTCATTAAGAGGAATTTTTAAAATATTTACTGTATCATCTGTATTCTTTACAATTTCATCAATAATCGTAAGATTTCTTAAACCTAAAAAATCCATTTTTATTAAACCCAATGCTTCTAAATATTCCATTGAATATTGAGTAGAAACCATATTATCTTCTATTTGAATTGTAGGTACAATTTCAGACAAGGCTAAACTAGAAAGAACAATCCCTGCTGCATGAGTTGATAGATGGCGTGGCAATCCTTCAATTCTTTTTGCCATTTCAAAACAAGCTTGAAAACGTTGATTATCATTAATCAGTGTCTTTAAGCGCGTACTTTCTTGTAATGCCTTCTCCAATGAAATACTGACTGCAAATGGAATGGCTTTTGAAATACGATCTACTTCTGGAACGGTCAAACCAAAAACACGTCCTACATCCCTAATTGCTTGTTTTGCACCAAAAGTACCAAAAGTAAGGATATGAGCAACATGTTCACTTCCATAACGATTGTAGACATACTCAATAATCTCTTCTCGCCTATTATCAGGAAAATCAATATCAATATCAGGCATTGTTTTTCGCTCAGGATTTAAGAAACGCTCAAATAACAAACCATATTTTATAGGATCAATATGTGTTATTCCTAACACATAAGCAACCAAAGAACCTGCACTACTTCCTCTTCCGGGTCCTACATATTGCCCTGCTTTTCTTGCAAAGCGAATAATATCCCAAACAATCAAAAAATAATCTTCAAAATTCATTTCTGTAATCGTCGTTATTTCAAACTCCAAGCGCTCCTTGTATTTTTTAGGAATGGGGCTCCCCTCAAACCGCTTTAATAAACCTGCTTGGCATAGTTCTTTTAAGTATTCTTTGCTACTAACATCATGTTCATTCACAAATTTTGGCAGTTTTGCCTTTTCAATTTGTAAGTCGATATCACAATGCGCCATCATTTCCTCTACTGTTTTTAATTCTTCACTATCAAAAAGCTGCGTCCACTCATCTACCTTACGAAAATAATTATTTGTATTAATAACCAAATTCTTATCATTCAATTGAATCCCACTATGGATTGCTTGAACAACACGAGTCGCTTGTAAATCATCTTGATTTAAATAAGATAGTTTAGGTAATGCAATGGGTTTTATATTGAATTCACTTGCAATACTTTTTAACATTTGATTTCTACTACGCCAAAAATTAGAATCATTACTTGAAATTCCAATCATAAAGGAAACTTCAAATTCAGCAAATTCTTGAAATAATTTTCTGATTGAATCATAATCTTCTTGGATTAAAAGCGCTTCAAAAATCCCCGCTTCTCCATACAAAATAACAAAGCAATCATGGACAGATTTCAAAACAGAAAAATTTAATTTTTCATTTGCGCACTTCCATGAAGAAAGTTTTAGTAACTCTTTATAGCCATCATTATTTTTAGCATACAGTAATGCAGGTACAACTTTTTCTTTAAAGTTAAATTCTGTCTGTAGACCAATCATTGGTTTAATATCATGTTTCTTACAAGCATTATAAAACTCCAGTACGCCAAACATAACATCTTTATCTGCAATTCCAATGGCTTGATAGCCAAATTCCTTTGCTTTTTTTACAAGATCATTAGGTCGAATAATACTGGATAATAAACTATAACAAGTATTTACATCTAAATATGTACTCATTTTTCACCCTATGATTATTTTATCATAAGACACCACTATTAGAAACAATCTATCTCTTCATTCTTTAATTCTTTATTTAAAAAAATCAATTCTCATGAATTGATTCTTATCATTTGTTATTTTGCTTCTGTACAATGACATTCTGAATGAATGCAGCTACAGTTAGGATTATAACCACTTGCACATTCGTCAGTACAAGTACATTCTTGGCTTTTTAGGCTCGAAAAGGCTTTTAACAAGTCATCTAATAATAATTGTGTCTGTCGATTATCTAATCCTTTAATTCCCGAAGCAAACTTATGGCCTCCACCACCGTATTTTCCCGCAATTTCATTGATTCCAACACCACGAGAGCGCAAACTAACATTAAAGATATCTTTTCTCTTTTCATCCTCAATAAATAAGCACCAAGTAGCAATCCCTTCAATATTGTTTAGTAAAGTAATGCATTCTTTCGCTTGATTGCTACTAATCTCAAATCGTTTAACATCATCTTGTTTTATTCTAATATACGCGATATTCTCAAGAAAACAAACTTGTTCCATAAGAAATACTTTAAATTGAAATAGTTTTTTTGATACTGTAAATAAATCATTTGTAATAACAGAAACATCAATACCACTGCTTACTAAGTAAGCGGCTGTTTCAAGGGTCAGTGCATCTACACTGCTAACAGAAAACGATATTGTATCTGTTACCATGCCATAATATAAGTATCTACTTACTGTTTCACTTAATGCTTGTTCTGTATGTTGTTTTAATAGCATTGCAATTAATTGACAGGTACTTGATATATTAGGAGAAACAATTTCGTAATCCGTAAACTGTTCCACACTGATATGGTGGTCTAAGCGAAATGTACATTTTGCACTGAATGCTCTTTTATCATCAATTCTTGCAGAATTTGATGTATCTACAATAATCGCTAATGATTCTGCAATGACTTCATCTGTAAGCTTGTCATGTTTTGGAAATAAATGCATGATACTTGAGTTATCTTCTCCTAAAGCATACACATTTTTTTGAGGATATTGTTCTTTTATCCAATGGAGTAAGCCATATTGGCTTCCCAAAGCATCTCCATCTGCATTAACATGATGAAAAATAGTGATGATATCATATGATTCAATTAATTCAAATAGTCTTTCTCTCATTTTATAAGCTCAAAAGCTTCTTTGTATCTCTTGCGATTACTAGTTCTTCATTTGTTGGAACTAACCATACTTGTATTTTTGAATCCGAAGTACTTAATAAAGTTTCAACACCTCTAGACTTACGATTAATTTCTTGATTCAAGACAACCCCCATTGCCTCTGCAATCTTAGTACATACCGCTTCTCTAACACCAGTATCATTTTCTCCAATACCAGCAGTAAAGGCAATGGCATCTACATGCCCTAATTGAATAAAATAACTTCCTATTGTTGCAGCAATGCGATTTGCATAAATCTCACTCGTTAAAATAGCACGAGGGTTTCCTTCCTTACAAGCATTTTCAATATCACGAGCATCATTAGAAATATCACTAATTCCTAACATCCCTGATTTTTTATTCAATATATCCAATACTTCTTGTGAAGAAAGTCCTTCTTTTTCCATAATAAATGGCATAATTGATGGATCTACATCACCAGAACGAGTTCCCATCATAACACCAGCAAGTGGTGTAAAGCCCATAGAAGTATTAACGCTCTTGCCACCTTGGATAGCAGAAATAGATGCTCCATTTCCTAAATGACAAATAATTGTATTTGCTTCTTTAACATCTTTTCCTATTAACTCCGCCGTTCTTTTGGATACATAATCATGTGATGTTCCATGAAAGCCATAACGACGAATTTTTAAATCTGTGTAGTAAGAATACGGAATTGGATACATATAAACATCTTCCGACATTGTTTGATGGAAAGCTGTATCAAATACAAATACATGCTTCGCCTTTGATAGTGCCTCCTTAAAAGCACGATATCCTACTAGATTTGCAGGATTATGAAGTGGTGCTAAGTCTGATAATTCAACCACTTTTTCTTCAACATCTGCATCCACAATAACAGAAGCATTGAAATATTCACCACCATGAACAACACGATGACCCACTCCATCAATTTCATCTAATGATGCTACAATCTGTAAAGTAACTAATTTATCTAATAACATTTTAACGGCCACTGCATGGTCAAGGATAGGAAGAACCTCTGTTTGTTTCTCTCCATTCACCTTGATTGTAAAAATCGCATCGCTTAATCCTATTCGTTCTACTACACCACTAGTAACCACATCCTCACTCCCATTACTCATTTCATACAATTGAAATTTTAATGAAGAACTTCCGGCATTTACTGAAATAATTTTTGACATATTTAATTTCTCCTACTCTATGTTTAGCAATTCATCAATTAATTGCTGAACTTCTATACTTTCTAATTTTCGATAACGCTCAATAATTTCATTTTGTTTCTTGTCTACTATAATCATGCTTAATTTCTCTTCATAATGCTGAAGTGTCCCTTCACTGCGCTTTATCAAATCATGAACTGCACTACGACTTACCTGCAAGTTTTCAGCAATCTCTGCTAGTGATAAATCATCCTTAAAGTAATAAGTCATAATTTCTTGTTGTTTATCTGTTAGTAATTCCCCATAATAATCCAACAATAAATTTACATATTCTTTATGTTCAAGCATTAGAAACTCCTTCAGATATACTGTAAATATAAGTATCAATGTCAAACTCTTTGATATCTTCGGGCTGTTCTCCCAAGGTTACAAATACTACTGGTATATTGAGTTGATCTTTAATGCCTAAAACAATACCACCTTTGGCTGTTCCATCCATTTTCGTCAACACCACCGCTGTAACTTCTGTCGCTTCTAGAAACACTTTCGCTTGTTGTAAGCCATTTTGTCCTGTTGTGGCATCAATCGCCAACCAAACAGCATGAGGAGCATTAGGTATCTCTTTCGCAATAACACGTTTCATCTTAGATAACTCATTCATCAAATGCGTTTTATTTTGCAAGCGTCCTGCTGTATCACAAATTAAAACATCAATATCATTCTCATTGGCATAACGACATCCATCTACAATTACAGCACTAGGATCTCCTTTTTCAACCCCTGAAATACAAGGAACTTGAAGTCTTTCCGCCCAAGATTGTAATTGATCAATCGCACCTGCCCTAAAGGTGTCTGCCGCAACAACTGCCACCCGCTTCCCTAAATCTTGATATCGTTTAATTAATTTAGCACAAGTTGTTGTTTTCCCACTTCCATTCACTCCTACCATCAAAATTACCACAGGCTTTGTGTTAGGAAAATCAACTTCCGCTTTAAACTCTCCATACACTTCTTGCATAATTTCAAATAAAAAACCAATCGCTTCTTGAAATTTCACATTGTAATACTCATTACATTTCTTTTCAAGCTTTTTTATGATTTTCTCTGAAGTTTCAAATCCAATATCACTTTCTAACAAAATAATCATAAGCTCTTCAAGAAACTCTTTATTCACTGATTTAAAATTGATGGATAATCCACTAATTTTCTTATTCAAGTCATCTCTCGTTTTTGAAAAACCACTTAAATAAGAATCCGTAGAAGACTTTCCACTTACTTTGTCCCTTAACTTTTTGAAAAAACTCATGAGATAATCTCCTGTTCTTCACCATATGTCTTGGCTTCTGCAAGGCGAACTTTTAATAGCTGTGAAACTCCATTTTTAGGCATTGTAACCCCAAATAAAGAATCACATTGTGCCATGGTACCGGGTCTGTGAGTAAGCAATACAAACTGCGTATTATCAAATCTTCTCAAATAGCGTGCAAATCGTTCTACATTTGCTTGATCCAATGCTGCCTCAACTTCATCAAAAATACAAAGTGGTACTTCACGCGCTTTTAAAATCGCAAATAAGACACAAATCGCAATTAAGGTTTTCTCTCCTCCAGAAAACAATCTAATATTCTGAACTGATTTTCCGGGAGGTTGAACATCAATATCAATTCCTGTATTTAAAATATCCTCTGGATTTTCTAATATCAGTCTTGCTTTTCCACCCCCAAATAATTGTGTGAATGTCCCTTGAAGTTCATAGTTGATTTTATCAAACATCTCTTTGAACTGAGTAATCATTACACTATCCATCTCATCAATGGCTGTTAATAATTGATCTCTACTTTTTTCTAAATCTTCATACTGATGTTTCAAGAAATCATAGCGTTCACTAACTTCACTATATTCATCAGGAGCATCCATATTGATATTACCCAAATTTTCAATTTGTTGTCTAAGCAATAGCACTTCTTCTTTTGCGTTTTCTACTTTTTCTTCACTTTTGATTGTCTTGGCATATTCAAAAGTCAATTGATATTCTGTAGCTAAACGCTTTAAATCATGATCAATTTTTGTTTCAAGTCTTGCTTGATCAATAGAAATCTCCTTCAATTCATTTTGCCCTTTTGTATATTCATTTCTAAATTGTCTAATTTGTTGATCTTTTCGCTCTACATCATTTGTTAATTGAAGTCTTTTCTCTCGTTTTGACTTAATGAGTGAAGTTACCTCATCTCGTTTAGAATAAGACTCATTCAAATTAATAATTAAATCATCCGCAAATACAGTTTCATCTTCAGCACTATTTGGGGCAATTAATTCTAAATCACTTCGCAATCTTTCAAACTTTGCGCGCTTTGCATCAACAATGGGTTCCAATTGTGCAAAATTAAGTCGCTTCTCCATCAACTGTTCTTCAATATCCGTCTTTCTTTTACGATAATCCGCAACGACTCTAGAAAATTGTTCATGATTATCCATCTCATTTTTCAAACTTACACTAATATGCTCTAATTCCTTTTCAATGGTAAGTGGAGATGTATTGTTTCGGATTTTCCCACCAGTCATTGAACCACCCTTATGAATGACATCGCCTTCTAATGTAACAATCTTATATTGGTATTTCAATAGTGTAGAAAGTCGATTTCCATTTTCAAGACGATCTACTACAATTACATTTCCTAACAAAGAATTTCTAAGTGTATCAAAATTTGCATCGTTTGTTACAAACTGCTTGGCAACACCAAGAAATCCAACCGCATTTTCACAAACAATTTGTTGCTCACGATTCACATGGTTTTCTCTTAAAATATTGTTTGGTAAGAAAGTAACTCTACCCGATTCATTCTTCTTTAAAAATTGAATCGCACTTCTAGCACTTTCCTCATTGATAGTAACAACATGATACATAGCAGCACCTAAAGCTACACTGATTGCTTCTTCATACCCCTCTTGTGGATTTAATACTTGAGCAACCACACCTAAAATTCCGGGAATACTATCTTTTGAATCCACAATAGCTTGAACTCCTGCTTGTTGAATAAATGGCTGTCTTTTTAAATTCATTAACACTTCTTCACGATTTTGAAGTCTTCGTACAATACCAGCTGTTCCCTCTTGGTTTTGTGTATATTGCAGTAATTGTTCTGCCGTCAAACTCAACTCTTGTGTAAAGGTTTCGATATCTGCTTGGATAGCAGATAAACGCTTACTACGATCTTCAAATTCAAGGCGTGCTTCTTTAAACAATGAATTTAATTCTCGAATCTGATCTTCACTGCTTCCTTTTTCTAGTGCATATTTTCTCTTTTCATCAATTTCTATTTTTCTTGTTTCTAAAATTTGTATTTCATTTACTAGTTTTAATAGTTGGTCTTGAAGAGCATTGATTTCCAAGTCCAATTGTAATTGTTCTTTCTTTGCTTCTGTTAATGAACTTTCATGCACATGAATCGAAGTTTCATGCATGGCAATTTTTGAATCAATATCAAAAATCAATTTTTTCGCTTCTTCCATTTGTGTATTAAAATACTCAATATCATCTACTAAAACAGAAATTTCAATTCTCTGTAAGCGCTCTTTCTTTTCTTTATATAATTCCGCTTTTTTCGCTGCCCTACGCAATGGATTCACTTGTCTTTCTAACTCAACAAGAATATCATTCAAGCGATCCATATTGTCCTTTGTGCGTTCCAATTTATTCAATGATTCTAGTTTACGTTTCTTATACTTCGCAACTCCAGCCGCATCTTCAAATAATGCTCTTCTTTCAATTGGTTTTGCCTCTGCAAAGGAAGTAATGTTTCCTTGCGATACCATACTTAAAGAATCTTTCCCAATTCCACTATCTAGTATTAATTCATGAATGTCTTTTAAACGCACCGAAACACGATTAATAAAATACTCACTTTCTCCTGTCCGATATATTTTACGAGTAATCTCTAATTCTTCCATTTCCGCATTTAGATTTTTTCTTGAATTATCAAAAATAAGCGTCACTTCTGCCATATTTATTGTTTTTCGTTGCGTACTTCCTGCAAAGATTACATCACTCATATTGGAGCCACGTAACGATTTGGCAGACTGCTCTCCCAATACCCAACGAATCGCATCTACAATATTACTTTTACCGCATCCATTTGGTCCAACAATACCTGTAATTTGTTCGTCAAACAAAATAGATGTCTTATCTGCAAACGATTTAAATCCTTGCATTTCAATTCGTTTTAAAAACATGGAATCCTCCATTCTACAATAACTAATTATAACGCAAATTCATTAAAAATTGAAGTCATTTTTATATTCCCATACAATGAAAAAACAAATGACCTATTTTTTTAGGTCATTGCTTATTTTGCGATTTTAATAATAATCTCTGTATCCAAATGATAAGTTCCCGGCGTTAAATTCTGATAAAACACAACACCAGAAGCTGCACCATTTGGATCAATCTCAATCGTCACACTATAATTCGTAAAACCAAAAGCAGCTAATTCTGATTCAATGGCAGTCTTTACCTCATTCGGATTTCTCATCCCATCATAAAGAGAATCATAAGCCTTTACAATTGCTTGAGATGACCCTTTCGACTCAATGACAGTTATCTGCTTACCATTAATTGTTTGTTTGCTAGATATCAATTGCCCTTTCGCAACCGTTTCACTAAATTCAGCAGTTCCCCTAACAATAGTCCAACTTCCTGCACCTTTTCCATTTGCTGCATTAATCACAGCTTGCGCTTCAGCAAATGTTCCTGAAAATTGAGGTGGTGTATACTTACCAATTGAAACATAATAAGTAATGCTTGCTCCCTCTGCTACAGTACCACTGGAAGGCGTATTAGAAATAACTCTTCCTGCGGCTATCGTATCACTATATTGCTCAACTCGATTTGTCCCTAATTTATTATCCGCAATCCATTTCACGATATCCGCCTCAACTTGATTTGCGAAGCTCTTAACTTGAATAGAAACAGGTTCTTTCCCTTTTGAAACAGTTACTGTGATCGTTGTACCAAGATCAATAGTTCCACTGGTAACTGATTGAGAAATAATACTTCCACTCGGCACAGTACTACTAAAAGCATCTTGATTTCTTGTAATTTTTAAATTAGCACCATTTTTGTTTAATCCAGCAATATAAGATTCCAGAGAACTATATGGTTGATTCACAAATGTTCTCATCGCAGGTTTCCCTAAAGAAACAACAACATTCACTGTACTATTATCCGTTATTTTTCCAGAAGAAGGTGAATTTGAAATAATTCTGCCTTCTGCTATCGTGTTATGATATCGATTTTCAAAGCTTAACTTGAAGCGATTGTTACTCTCTTTTAGCCATGCCTCAATTACTGATTTATTTTCTCCTGCAAAGTTTTTTGCTGTAATTGCAGGTCCGTATGAAATAGTAACTGTAATGGTCGAATTTGTTTTTACTTTAGTACCCGCAACTGGACTTTGAGAAATAAGCTTATCTTTCGCTACTGTATCACTATTTGTATAAACATAGTTAATTTTAACACTATTTGCAACCTTCCAATTCTCAATTTGAGCCCTAGAGTAATTACTAAAATCCGCAACCACAACTTCAGCATCACTTTCTCTTCCTAACGAAATTGTGATGATAATAATTTCATTTTGCGCAACTTCTGTTTTATCAGTAGAAATCCTTATGAAATAGTCTTTCTCAATTGTATTACTTACTTCATATTCATAGCTAAATTCTGTCAAACCATTTTCTTCAACAAACTTTTGAATTTCATCTACTTTCATATCAGAAAAATCAATTAGTTGAACCATTGAAATCTCTGGTCCTTTTGATATTGTAATTACAATCATATCAGTTTTCTTTATTTTTGCATCTGCAGCAGGTGTTTGCTCAATTACTTGCCCCTGTGGAATGTCCTCACTAAAAACTTCTGTGAATTCCACAAGAATTGTGTTTTCACTTGCCCATGCTTCAATTTCACTGATTGTCATATTCCTAAAATCAGGAACCACCACTTTACTATCTTCATTGCGATTTATACTCATAGAAATAACATAAGCAAGTAAAGCAACAGAAACTAGCGAAATTACAATATATAATATTAACTCTTTTTTATCTTTCATCCTTAAGCTCCTATTCGCAATCTATTTAATAGTAATCGTCATTTTATTGTAAACTTCTGTATCACGCTCTAACACAATTACCTTATTTGCAATGCTACCAGTAACAGAATAAGTCACATGATTAGAAGAGTATGGAACTAAATCATAATAATCTCCATTTTGAATACGAATGAATATTTGATATGTTCCTTTTTCTAATATAGACAAATCAATATTCTTTCCACTAAACCAACAATGGGTATATGAGTGTCCAGAATTGACATTTGGTGTTACATCATAAAGTCCAGTAATCGTTTCAAGTTCAAATTCAGCAGCAAGTTCCCCATTTACATCCACAAATACAAGATGATAGGTCGGCTTTTGTGCCAAGGAATGATTTGTATTGTACATATAAGAGAATCCCTGCAATTCAAGAATACCACTTTTGATAGTAAAATCATCCATAAAGAAACTTGTAAACCTTGTGGTTGGTGTTTTAATATCTTTCAATAATGGAAGCATTCCCTTTTGAATTGATAACTCATAGCGTAATAAGTATTTTTCATTCTTCTTAAAATGAATGCTGTTTCCATTGACTTCATGAATACTAGGTATTCCACCTGCACGATTATTAAGCATCTGTTTCTGCCCAGTATATATGCCATCTCCTGTTTCACTTTTTACAGCAACTTCAATTCTCATTTGATATTCTCCAATTGGCAAATTAGAAACATCCAAATTCGCATCAAACCATGCATATTGATAGTTGGCACCATCTCCAATTTCGAAATAGAAAGTGTTTATTTCCTCATGACTACGCGCTGTAAGCGGATAGCGATATTCATTTCCTGTCTTAATATTTGTAATTACAAGCACTTGGTTTACATTGGCTTTACTTGCATGAGAAACGCGCTCTAATGCCGCCACTCCCTGAATATAGAGGGTGTCATTTACCCAATCAAATTTCTCAATTCTTGTAAATAAAGTTCTTTCATATCCACGAACAATTTCCAATTCCAAAACATTGTTATTTAATGAGAAATTATACTCTGATTCTGCACTACCACTTGGCAGACTATTAACAGCTACAGTTTTCGTAAAATTAACATTATTATAAGTAAGGATTAATTCTATGCTATATTTCCCTTCCTCAAGCAAACTCAAATCTATATTCGAACTAGTAAAGGTCGCACCAGCATAATCAAACTGCCCTCTTCCATAACTTGTATTTAAGCTTGGTTTTAGTCCCCCATCACCCAAATCGAAAACAACGGTTTTAGAAGCATCTGTTTTATGAGTAAAGACAAGCTTATGACTAATATTAGAAACATTAGGAGAAGTTATTCCCACTTGGAAAGCATGGCCAACTGCGATCATATTGTGATTATTAATCGTAAGAGAATCAAAATTAAAAACAAGTGGCTGATTCAATAATTCAGACCTTACAACACCCGGAATAGGATTTAAAGTGTCTGTATTAGCATATTTACTGGCACTAATTGGTGTTATTTGACTCCTCTTTAAATAAGCAACAGATCGAGCAAAACTATGAACTTCGGCTGCTTGAGTTGTTCCACTAACCCTATGCGTTATCATCGTTCCATTGCTTCGTATTCCATTAGAGAACATAACTTGAATATAATCATTATCAGCACTTTGATTCATGATGACAATGAATTCTTCTTGGTATGTTGAACCATATTGGCTAGTTGCAAGTGTTGCAGAAGAATCCAATGCTTGTGCTTTAAACGGCACCGCATATTGATTAATCATACCTAAATCATAATAATTGTGATCCACTAGTCCTGCATATTTGTCAATTTCATAAGCGTAGGATGCGATTTTAATCCCCCAATAAGGGTCAGAAGCATATTTTACATTAAACCCACTCTTCTTTTCGCCTAAATGAGTCCCAAAGAAACGGCCATCCGTAATATCCATATACCCACGCAAATTATAAGCATACTGTTCTAAGATACTCTGTTCAATATTAGCATATTGCGTTGCCCCACCGGGATTACTATCAACGGCAGCCCATCCAAACAAATTATTCTGGTTTAAAGAAATATTGCTTCGTCCATAGCCAGATTCATGAATCGCCATCGAAAAAACAAGTAAGGCATTGGTACCATATTGCGTTTGTCCTTGAATGAATGTTGCCCCTGTATTGACCAATTGTGATTGCGTAGTTCCAGCTGAATTCCCAGTAGGTTTAGAAGTATATCCTTTACTATTGATATAAGCATTCAATTGTTCTGCTGTAACATTTGTTTCACTACGCAATGGTAAAAACATATAATAATTATAATATGTCCCCACTTTATTTTTAAAATTGTTATCTGAATAAAAATTAACAAAATCCCAACTATAATACCTTGCTCCAACTTGCATCCAAGCAGGTGCCGGTCCAATCACACTATTTGCTTTGTTAATGCGATTTCCAGTACTTGGACTTGCATAATGAGATGGACTCACATAACGAAGTTCATTGACCCCATTTCTCGATTCCACAATAAAATAAGCTTGTCTTATTGATCTACTAATATACGCTTGTTCATAACTTGCAGGAGATGTTTTTCCACCCAAATACATGGAAATACCGTTTTCAATATACACTAGTGGAATAATATCAATTTGATCTAAATTTGTATATCCATTAAACCCAGCTAATCCAACATTAACTTTCCCAGTTCCATCACTTGCATTAAAGCTCTCTGTTCCAAAATATGCTAACTCAAAGTGAGAGCCTACATAAGTTGATTTTGAATTCGCAACATTGTAATCAACAAACTGATAAATATTCATAGTAACAGCGGCAGAATTACCACTCGCACGCCTGTAAGGATACGATTGTGCAACGGCACGCGTAGCCGCAACAATTTTCTCAGGACTCTTTGAAGCATTATGTTTCACAACTCCATTGGTATAAGAAAACATTACATTCTGTGCACTCGAAAGTGAATTATAACAACCAATACTCCTTTGTGTGCCATTTGTCTGGATATCCACAACTTCATACGCATTACATGATGCGGATACAACAACTGCTTCACTTGGAAATGTCAATACTGTAAATACAATCGTAAATACTAAAAACATCACAATTTTTTTCATATTATAAGCCCACCTGTACTTTTACCCAATAATCAAGACCTTTTAATTTAATATACAAATCACCTGTATAGGTAATTGGCAAACGCTCTGGATTTAACGTTATAAAAAATAAACACCCTGTTTCCTTTGATGTAAACACTTTCCCAATAATTCCATCTCTTTTCTCAGTACTATAACCCATGCCCAAAGCTTGGAATTCACTGCCATTATCCCCTTCAACATATTTCGCATCTTCAATAATTAATTCCTCTCCACTCAAAGACTCAATATCCAAATAAAATGCATGTAATTCCGCTGTTGATGGATAGATTTCTAGTACATCTTGAAAATATAAACTCTCTCCTGTTATTTCAAAAGCACTACTAACCGTCATAGAATAACGACTACCATCTGTAATCACTTCATCTGCGTTATATACAAACTCATCATTTTTTTCGCTCACATTCATACTCAAATCAAACTCAACAACTCCAAGTTCCTCAGGAAGTGTCAAACTCAATTTTTGTAAGCCTTTATCTTTAATCGGAATAAACAGATTAACCAAGACTTCCGATTCCTCACTACGAATCTCAAAAACGACTTGCCTTCTTCCTACATAAAGACTCTTTTCAGTCATCGCACTCAAATAAAAGTCCACCTCTGACAAAACTAAAGTTTCGCTTGTCATAAACAAGCTTAAAGGAATATCAATCTCAAGATTAGAACGAATTCTAAACTTAGCAATGATAAAATTAAAATCTAACTCCTTGAGATCATAAACATCATATTCCACTAAATCAATCTCATAAGGTCTTGTTGTATCTACAATCAAATCATCTTCTATTGGATTATCCGTCCCGTTTTTACTAAACACATTATATAACAAAAAAACTAGTATCAAGCATACTAATCCAATGGAACTAATCAACAATATGCGTTTTCTATCAAGTTTTAATTTTTCCATATTTTCCACCATAATTATAGTAACACAAATACAAGTTTTTTTCATCTATTTACAAAAGTGATATACTTATGAAAAGAGGTGTTAATAATGAAGCAAAAGAAAAGCATGAAAGAAAATATTAAGTTATCATTTGGAGAAGAAATTGGAAATAGTGTATCTCATGGAGCAAGTTCCATACTATTACTGTTTTTACTTCCTTTTTCATCTGTATACGCTTATATTAGAGGTGGTTTAACATTATCTATTGGTGTTTCTATTTTTGTTATCAGTATTATTTTAATGTTACTGACATCCTGCATTTATCATTTCATGCCTTTTGATACAAAACATAAATTTGTAATGCGCATTTTAGACCATAGTATGATCTTTGTAGCCATTGCAGGCACTTATACTCCTATTCTTCTTTATCTTGTAAAAGGTTGGCTAGGATATGGAACCTTACTCTTTCTTTGGGTTTGTGTTGTATTTGGAATACTCTACAAAGCCATCGTTCAAAATGCCGATTCAAAAATAGCCCTCATAATTTACTTGTCTATGGGTTGGGTTGCATTAATCTTAATCCCTAAACTCATACAACTCAGTAATCCAATCTTCATTGGCTTAATTGTATTAGGCGGAATCCTATACACGATAGGTACCTATTTCTATTCTAAGAAAACAACTCCCTATTTCCACTTTATTTGGCATATCTTCATTATATTAGCACTTAGCAGTCATTATATTGCGATTCTCTTTTTTCTATAAATAACTTATCAAATCAAACATAACAGTAACAAGGTGTACGTTCTCCACAAACTATTTTGAAATGAATATACTTTTTATTGTCGGTATTCAAAAGGTGTGGTTTTTCTCCTTTGATTCTATGCATATGGCAACATTACCCACTGTTATTTTTTCAGCGTAGTACAAAAAGTGAATTTCAAACTCAAAACAAAAACACATCTCTTTAGGCTGTTTCTAATCACTCCAATTTGATGTGTTTTTTTACTGTAAATTTCTCTAATAATTTATTATTCTTCCACAACAACCTTTTTAATATTCCCTTTATCCCATTCAGAAAGAAACATTTTTGCATTGAATGAGAAAATTGGATGATATTTTTCATCATCTCTTATTTCTTCTAGTTTTTTTCTTGCTAAATTTGGCTTTATATCTAATTTCATCATATGAGCACAACATGTTATCAAAGCACTCGGGCTATTGGAAACATCTAAAATTTCTAAATAGAATTTTTCTCTATCATCACTTTCTTTTGCCATTTCAAAAATATTCTCTGTTATTTTCAATGTTTTGTTACTTGATTTATATTCTCCAGTAAACATAGCCTCATCTTGTATTTGGCCGCATTTTATAAATTTCTCGACGTAATTAAATAAATTATCTTTCATATATTTCCTTTCTATCTAATACCGAACATCTCTAAAACATCTAGCCCAAATTGATATTGAAATTCAAAACTTTTTCCTGCTAACCAATCTCTCACGCTTAATCTATCTGTAAATGACAGTGTTGTTCTATTATAGTATCCAGTAATATCACAGTGTTACTTCAACAATGTTATTAGTGTTATGTATTTGTTGTGGATCAAATCCTGACTTATCAATTTGTGATTGTTCTACAATATGATGTTGATGATTTCCTGATGTTTCCACTGGATTATCTTTTTTATAGTCGTTAAATGTGTCATACCCAACTTACATTTCCTAATCCATCATAAATATACTTTCTTTCATCACTTTTATAGAAGTTCTATAAAATAGGGCCAAATTTTATAATATCTCCATTCTCTAAAAGATGTTTAATTTTTTGAGCATAATGAATCATTAAAAACGCTATAAATCCCACACAACAAATCATAAAACCTATTGCTGCCGAATCATAAACTTCAATTTCAAATGGATATATAACACAAAAAATAATCCCCATTGTTCTCCATATTATTGTTCTAAAAGTATTAAAACTAAACAAATTAATTTTGATATCTATATATTTTCTCTTGTTAATTTCTACTTTTTTTGAATGAGATGCATTCCATAAGATTATCGTTACTAAAACAACCAACATATAACCAATTAGTAGATAAGGAACAATATAACCTTCCAATGTTATTGAGGTTTCAAAGTAGAGAGTATCTTGTAGGATTCCTATTGCTCCAATTCCTAAAGATATCATTATCCCTCTATTGCTTAAATCTTGTAATCTCTTTTTAGGGTATTGTGTCAACTTATACGCCCTATGTGGAATGAAATAGGCAAAGCCTAACAAAAAATAATGCCACCATTTCTCATATAAATTGAAATAATATTCTTCTCCTGTTGTTTCATTAATTACATACATAATTTTCCACCATTTCTTCTATGCATATGGCACATTACCCACTATTGTTTTTTCACCGCAGTACAGTTGTTACTCTGAAAATTTTCGTTCTCATCTGTCACCCACTATCTCTTTAATAACAAATCTTTCTACTCACAGTTAATCCAATTATATGATAGGTCCAAATTTAAATAGTTCTCCATTTTCGTTTTTATGCTTTATCCACATTCCAAAACTTATCATGAGAAGAGCAAGAGGAAGATTAACTCCAACCATGAAAAAGAGAATCATAAAGTTAGTTTCTAGATACCAAATCTCAAATAATACAATAATTGTGACAACAAGAATAATCACATGCCAAATTATTGCTTTCAGTGTTGCAAATGAAAACAATTTCATTCTAATGGTTATGAATATATCTTTATCATATTTCGTTTCTCTTGAATGCAGCAGAATATATGAAGCAGCAGTCGTTGCCACTACTGATAAATAAAGAACAATCCCATATAACCACACATATTCTTCTGGTTTATCAATTATGAAGATATTTTGATAAACTCGTAATATTCCAACTAATATGGGAATAGTAATTATACATCTGTTACGCCACTTATTTAAATCTTTGTTATTTGAAATATCTTTTGTGCTATCCACTCTTTCTTTTGGGAATTTCTTTAATTTGTATAATCTATGTGGAATGAAATAGGCAAAACCTAATAAAAAATAATGCCACCATTTCTCATATAAATTAAAATAATATTCTTCTCCTGTTGTTTCATTGATTGTATACATAATTTTCCACCATTTCTTCTATGCATATGGTACCACCACTCTTTTTTCTACACAACACAGTATCATTTATTGAATTTTTATCATTTGCGATAAATCAATATTATTTATTCCTTTAATTCTCTGAAAATAACCTTGCGAAAAAAGTTTGTTTATTGTTCGTGTTATTTCAAACTTACTAGTTTCTTTTACAAGTATTAAATTTGGTTCCACAGAATAATATCCACTCACTTGTAATTCTGTGTCAAAATCTTGCTGCAATCTAATTAACGTATATACACTCATTTTATATACATTCTCTTTCAAATATACATAGACATCTTCTCTATACCCTTTCATTATTGCTTCATATTCAATTAATTCAGTATCATCTGAAAAATAAATTCTTAATTCATCCATTTTTTGCCCTCTCCACCTATTATTTCATCGGGATTAAATCTATCATATCCAACAATGCTTGAAAAGCCTCTAGTGTCATAGGATATGCTGGAACTATTTCAAAATGCATTAAATTTGCTCCTCTTTGTATGATATTTAAACCATCTGGTAGATTTCCGATCTCGTATGCTCCTCCGAAATTTGAAACAGCGTTTGGATCAACATTAACAGACACTCCATGTGTTGTTTTGGTTAATCCTGTTTCAGTATCAATTTTCACTTCATTTAGTTTAATCGTTAAGTTACTCCCTCCTCGATACACTTCTTTTTCTTCACCATTGTAATTAACCGTAACTTTCCCCGACCTCTGAATATTTTGGTTGATGTTTCCGCCCGGAGGTAAATCACCACTCCAAGTCAAACCATCCTTATTACCATAAATCTGATAATTGTATCTTTCCTCTGCAGTCCAACCATCATTTATTTGTTGTTCCCACTGGTCATACTGTGCTTGTTGTTCAGGAGTCATATCTTCATACCATGACCTATACTCATTATTATTAACTACACCATTATCCTTAGGATTGGGATTAGATGAAGCAAATGGATTTCCAAACATCATATAAAAGAAAATTGAATTTGTCGCAGCTCCTAATAGATTTGCAGTACCATTGTCTAGTCTAGCTGCTCTCTCTTCATCACTTAATACTCTTCCATCTAATCCTATTCCTATTGCAGCTGTTCCTATGCTTCCTGCAGCACTGCCTCCTTGTAAAACTATTCCTGTTCCCAAAGAGAGACCCCCGAGCCCTATAAAAGCGCTTCCAATTGTTAAAGTTATTGGATTAGGAACTTGACTAATGCACACTCCCGTGTAAATTGCTGCACCTCCAATTGCTGATAAGGTTGCACCAATTGCTCCAATCTCTGGCAAATGATTATCTACCCATTTCACTCCCTGCATCAGTCCACTACCAATCCAATCAAAGAGTTCAAATATATCTCCTTTTGAATAAGTTTTCTTACCAACAACAGGAAAGAATCTTGATTCATTTAACCACCCTATACTGTTGTCACTTGAATTATCTTTCTCCTCACCATCATCGCACAGACCTTTTAATCTATCCCATAATGACCCTTGTGTATTTATTAGGTTGGCAAATACATTGTTTATTCCTGCTACTTTATCTCTTTCTACTGCTTCTGGCATTTTCCCTAGCTTGCTTGCACTTGTTAATATCTTATTTGCTGCTCCTAGTACTCCTACTATTGTACCACTTTGTTCACTTACTTTTTGCTTTACTTCATTTGATGCTGTGTCTACTGCTTGCT
>JGI994J12354_10000024_pt1 | contig 126523 bp, 89 predicted proteins | sample IntmicLarv3ML3BL_FD_12354 | JGI IMG/M metagenome (IMG submission 12354) | reverse complement strand
CGAAACTTTGACTCACTTATTTTGGCACGGTGGATGTATTTGTTTTCCAAAGAAAAACCTCACTAATATATTATATCACATCCGCCTGTTCTGGGGAAGACCCTATAAAAATACATAATATCGGTATTTTTTCATTTATAAATCAAGATAATCTGTATGAGCTAACCATTCCAAAAGGTGTCGATCTTAACGGACGTAATGCATTTTCTGATTGTAAAAACTTAGAAAAAGTAATATTGCCGGAAGGTTTAAAACGAATCTCACATCTAGCTTTCAAAAATTGTATTTCATTAAAATCTATAGAAATACCGAATAGTATAGAGATTCTGTACTTTAGCTCATTTGAAGGGTGTGACAGCTTACAAGAAATTATCGTCACCGGTAAAAATACAGAAATAAGAAGTCTTTACACCATATTTAAAAACCCAAAGCCTATTATTTATGCGCCGGAAGGGTCTTTAGCTAAAAAATTCGCAGAAGAAAATGACTATGTATTTAAAGCTATAAAGTAGATTTTGTAAATAGAATATCAAAACTAAAACTAAAACAGGGATGAATATTCAAACTCATCCCTGTTTATTTGTTTTAGCGACTATCTATAATTATTCAACAACAGGTGCGCGCTGAATATCGGGGTCGGTAAAGATATCAGCCTCGTCCATACTACGAGTAGAAAATTCAGAGATAATAGCCCCGTCAGGACCACCCTGAAACCAATGCAATGTATTTGGATAAAGGGTGTATTGCTCACCCGGATTGAGGACTATTTCATGCCATACAGTAAAGCTGTCTTTGCGTTTTTCGGGAACTTTCCCTTTAGGGTTCACTGTAGCCTCGCCCTCTACATAAAGATAAACTTGACCTGCCCTACAGCGAAAAGTCTCCTCTTTACCGTCTCTACCCTCTAATGACGGATGGCGATGCTCTGGGCAAATCTGACCCGCAAACAAAAGCATTTCCTTAGAACAAACCTTATTCGTATTAACATATGTAACCAGTTCAAGCCCTATGTCATCAAGTTCGTTTAGCCCGAAATCTGCAACTTCAACATTATTTTTCTCTTCTTCAGTAAGCACTATGCCTGCTCTTGAAAAGGCATCTAACAATTTTTTCCTTGAATCTTCATATTGCGCTTTAGTTATCATTTTTCATTATCTCCTCTAAAATCTTTTTATCTATTATCTTATTTATATCCAAATTGGATATCTCTATTAAGGTATTTTTATGCCCTTTTTCTTTTATCATATTCATAACTTCAACATCGGGCGCAAACATATTACCGCTCTCGTCCGTAGCAGTAAAATCTAAAGCCGCGCGCGCCACCATCGCCATATTAGTTATATCAACATCGGCTTTTATTGCCAAAGTCATCGCGCCTATAATACGGTCTTCATGGCTAAGTTTTCTCTTCAAATCGCGTCCGACACGGTAAACAGTATCCATCAACGCTTTATTTGCCATACGCTTTAATAGGTCGTCAATATGCTCCATTATCTGCTCAGCACTAAACGCGTCGCTGTATGTTTTAACCAATGCCGCGCCGCTCTCTGTCATAACTTTGCGAGCCGTATCGTAAACATCTTTATCGTCCAATGCCTGCCAAATATACTCTATATTTTTGTCCTTTTTGTAAGCCAAATACGCAACAGTCGCATGTCCTAAATTATGTATATACAGTTTTCTGTCCACGTATGCCGTCATATAAGGAGTTGGGTAAAGCCCTTTGACGTCAGGTATTGGGTTTAGAAATGCCAATTTATCCAGTATCAAGGTGTTATATTTTTCAGCGCAAACGAGCAGCGGATCTTTTGCTTTTTGCTCTGCTGTAAGTAGTGGCGACATCTTCCCGATAGAAGTCTCTATAGCGCCCAAAACTTGTGCTACATCAATATCATTCGGCAAATACTCACTTACACCTTGTTTTAGTATATTGGCGGCGCTACGGAGGTTTTCAGCCAAAATAATATCTAACGGGCGACCATTACGTTTCACAATACCTGCCGCAATATTTTCATACAGATATTTTAGCGCATTAGCCCCGACAGCAGTAGCCGCTATGTCGGCGCTTGCGATAGCCTCAACAACTGCCTCAACGTCATTGCCGTCAATGGCGCTGACATTAGTTACCGTAATAGTTTCGGGACTGTCGTCGTCTGCCAAGTAAACAGGATAACTACCTCGTTCATTTAACAATCTGACCAACTCTTTATCAACATCAATAAAAGTTACATTATAACCTGCGTTAGCAAAAATAGGCGCTATAAACGAACGGCCTATATTCCCGGCGCCAAACTGAATAAAATTCCCCTTCATTTACTCCCTCGCCTTCATGGTTTTCGCAGCCTCAACAACCTGTTCATAGGACAATATACCTTCAATTGTTGAAACATGTATAGCTGCCGCAGCCTGAGCAATTCTCACTATATCAGTTAAGTTCCCTTGCTTATTGACAAGTCCGATTAATATGCCCGCTGTAAAAGTATCACCGGCACCGGTAGTATTTATCGCTTCAGGTATTTCAAAAGTCGGAATGAAGCTTGAAATATTGGCATCACTTGCTTTTAAATCAAAATAGTCCGGTATTCGTTTTATAGCATCTTCATTTCCTGTACAAAGATATGCGCCGCGTTTTCCAAGCGTAAGTACAACTATCGGGATACCGTAAGACAACAGTCTATGACTGACTTCCTGAAGTTCGGCAATAGTTATAATATCCTCAATATCTTTACCCTCAGTCTGAGCGCGCTCGTTCAGTTTATGAAAGTGACCGGTAACTTGAGAAGCCTCGTCAATATTTGGCGCAAAAAGATGGGTATAAGGAAGAGCCGGAGCAAGCATCTCAGTAAGTTTTCCTTTTTCAACTACAGGAGTAGTATCAAGCGACACTAAAACACCGGTTTCACACACTGCTTTTAACATTTCCTTTAAATTGTCGCCTTGCAACTTTGGAGTAAGCGGCGGATAACCGTAATGAAACACTAATCTCTCCTTTAAAACAGACAGATATTTTCTGTCCTCGCCAAAAAGATTATCTATAGTAGTTTCGCCGTTTGTACCAATGCTGAAGTATACTCCGCGCTTACCATCACTATACACAGGCAAAACACTGAGTGAACTGCCTACAGTATCGTGATAAGTCACAGAATCAAGATTAATACCGTCTTTCATCCACATATTTTTAAGTATCTGACCATTTTCATCCATTCCGATAACAGTCATATACTCCGTATACTGTCCCATACGTACTAATGCCTTTCCGGTGTTGGATGTCGCGCCGCCGGCACGATACTCAGCTCCTGTTGCAAGACTTAAACTCTCGCGAGTTGCGAGCGGAGATGTACCTAAAACAAATAAATCAAGGCATGACACTCCTGCGCAAACTATACCATGTCTGTCTGTCATTACAATTATTTCTCCCATTCTTCATATACAGGAACAGCAATGTCTAAATTGCTCCACGGACCAAGTTCAAACTGGGCCATAAGCCCTCCGCCTACTCCACCCAATTTATCTTTAACTTTTCTCACCGCTTTTCTCCCCTCTTCAACATCAGGTAAACACAGTATGTGTTGACGGTCAATCTCACCCCAAAAAGTTATTTTTCCTTTTGCAATATCAGCCAAATAATCAAAATCCATGCAAAAAAGCTGGCTATTGATAGCAGATACGCCAATCTCTATCAAGTCAGGATATATCTCCTCAATAAAGCCGTCTGAATGCATGAAAATAAATTTGTTACTTGCTTTTGCTATATCGCAATAGTCCTTATAGAGCGGTTTAAAAATTTCTTTCCATCTCGTATATGGTATGAGAAGCTGAGTCTGACTTCCCCAATCGTCCATAAAGTAAAGCGCGTCGACATCTGTTGAAGCCCAAAACTCCATTTCTTTTAAATAATAAGATTGAATTTTGTCCATTAGCTTATAAAATTCAGGTTCTAAATCCATTATATCGTACATAGCATTTATAGTGGTGCGCATAAATTGATAACGTTCCCAAGGGCGCGCGCATCTGCCCATCATAACAAATTTATCACTTTTCTCACAATATCTATTAACTGTATCGCGCGCCTCTTGTATATTATGAAGCGGCAAAGTCTCGTATGGCGGAATAACCTTGTCCCAATCTGATAAATCTTCTATGAAAGGCTTTTTTACTTCGCCAATAATTCCCGCAAATATATTCTCAAATTCAGCTCCCCATTCATCAACTGATATCCCTGTCTGATACGGGTCACCTTTTTCTACATTTGACGGATTGTAAATGTTAGGCGCATAAGCAATATCTTTGGGGTAAGCGGCTTCTATTTTTGCCATCTTTTCAGGATGGTTCATAAAACACCAAGGCAACGCCCATAGGTCTCGTGGAGGGCGTTCAGGATTATTAAAGGTAAGTGTTCGTTGTACAAGTTCTCTTGATGTCTGCATTTATTTCACATCCTATACATTAAATCTTATATTCATTATTTCGCCGTCTTCCACTATATGAGTTTTTCCCTCTAAACGAAACAGGCCGGCGTCTTTTATGGCATTTACACCGCCCAAACGATAGAGATCGTCATAAGTAAAACACTCCGCTCGGATAAATCCACGTTCCAAATCACTGTGAATCCTGCCGGCAGCCATTGGCGCGGTATCACCCTTTGTTGTTGTCCAAGCACGGCATTCATCTTCTCCTACAGTGAAAAAAGATATAAGGTCAAGAGCATGATAAGCGGTACGTATTAGACGAGATGCGGCAGATTCAGAGATACCCATAGCATCTAAAAATTCACCGACTTCTTCATCACTCAGCCGAGCAATTTCTTCTTCCACCTTACCTTTAAAGATAATCGTCGGCGTATCATTTACAAATATTAACCCATCTTCTTCTCTAACATCTGCAGTTACAACCATATCTGTTGTAAATTCATCACTTTCGCCCATATTAAATGCGTAAATCATAGGTTTAAGTGTTAACAGTGTATAACCTTTGACCATTTTCAACTCTTCATTAGTTAACTTTAGAGTGCGTACCGGAAGCATTTCAGACAAATGTTCATAAATCTTTTTTATAACCGGAAGTTCAAACTCCGCTTCCTTTTTATTACGGTTTCTTGCTATATCTTGCTCCAGCCTTGAAATTCTATTTTCCGCAACCGCCATATCGCTGAGAAGAAGCTCGCTCTCAACCAAAGAAATATCCCTCAACGGATCAATAGTATCCTTTGAATAGGGCACAGTAGGATCGTCAAAAATTCTTACAACATGAATAAGGGCATCAACAGCTTTTAATGCTGAGAGGGTTTGACCGCTAAATGATTCGTTTTTCCCCTCGCCTTCAGTGATTCCCGCAACATCAACGAAATTTATTGTCGCGTAAGTAGTTTTTTTTGGATTAAACTTATCTCGCAACCAATCAAGACGGACATCAGGAACTTTTGCTACACCTATGTTAGGTCCGGTATTTGCCGCGGCAAACCCTGTGTCAACAAAATTCTTTGTCACAATATTAAACAATGTAGACTTACCTACAGTACTGAGTCCTATAATTCCTATTTCCATTATTATATTTTATCATATTTTTATCTATAATTCAATCAAATTTACGCTCTGCAGCTCAATATGTTTAGAACTTTTTCAAATTAACACAAACAAAAAAATAACGATTAATAATATTCTACAGTAATAAAAAATCCGCTGCAGTAAAAAGCTGCAGCGGATAAAGAAGAATAATTGTTTTTTATAAACGAGTGATTATTCAAAAACTGCTAAAGCACTTGCATCTTTTTGCGCAAATGTTCCATAAGTGAGCGGCCACACTATCATTTTTTGAACATCCGCTCCTGGCATATCATTATCGTCTAAGGCTACACCTATTCTGAATGTTTCACCACTTAAAACTTTTGGTAACTCATTTTCGCGTCCTATAAACACTTCACTGTTAATAGGTATTTTAAACTCGGTAATAATTACACGACAATTCCGCATATTTATACCGTATATTTCTTCAAGCAGAGCTCTCTCTCCAACAGAGCTTGCATCGTTTAAAGTTGTTATTAAACGAGGTGCTTGCTCATTATCTAAAACAAAAGAATCTGTCCACCAACCTTCGCGCAATATAATATCACCTTTATCTGAAGTTTTAGTTATATTAAACTTAACACCGCTTACATAACTGTTTATGGCTAACTCAAGCGTATCTTGTTGATAAGCACGCTCAGCGCTCTGATGATGGGCGATGATATTATCAAAAACTATTAACTGACCATATAAGTACGGTACGTCAGATTCAATATTATAACCAAGACGAAGCAGTCCGCTTATATCTGTAACATTCCCTATTTTTTGTCCGGCACTATGTCCGATAAACTCAGGCGTTAAAAATATCTGTGGAGAAAGTATTGCTTCTCTCCATTCCTTCATGCTACCTAACCCATCAAATATTATTGGTTTGTTAAGTTTCTTCACAGTTACCTGCATACCGGAAATTTTCGGCTCTTTATACAACAATTCTTTATTTGGTTTGGTCTGTTCATTTTCTTCAGCCAAAGATGCATTTATATCGACCGAATATTCCTTAGTTTTCACATCTTGAACTCCAACCACCTCACACAACCAGACCGCGTTCTCATTGAAATTTCCTATAGCAACATAATGCCTTCCGCTCTCGCTTCGCGCTACATTAAATTGATAACTATTATCTATCCAACGGCCATGCCAAAAAATATCGCCAGGAGTGCCGATAATTCCTATCAACAGTCCATCGTTGTTGTAGACTTGAAACTGTTGTGTAGTAACACCTGCGCTATAACCAAGGTCATCTAATATCTTCACAGCAAGCGATGTGCCTACGCGAGGCATTGACCGCCACCATTTGAGAGTTGTATCCGGAAAATATCCGGCAACTTCAGTTCCTGACCAGTTAGATAGACCATGAACTCCGCTGAGTAAAAGAGGAGTACCAGTAAGCGTACCATCAGGGTAAACCGCGGTGTATCTGCCTAGCCCCATTCTGCTTTCTTCAACTGTTTCAAGATCATATGGTGAAACAACTGAATTAGAGCCGTCTTTACCAACTATCTTTTTGTATATTTTTATATTATCAAAGTCAAACAAAGGACGATCATCTTTAAAACCAACGCTTTTTAATTCATAACTGGTATCGTAATATGCAGCCATAATATCGGGCGTAAATGTCGGCGTGAGACTTTCCGGAATAAAAGCTTTTATCGTTTCATTATTGCTCTTTTTTATCAATTTCCATTCAGTAATATTATTAAGATCACCTGATAACAGTTCCGATCTCTCATACCAATCACCATCAAAAGAAGTCAGAGCATAAACCGGCGTACCAAATCCCTCGTCATACTTCATAAGAATAATGGCTCCGCTCTCTAAAGTATCAGCTAAATATCTGTTACCTCGATGATAAGCGTAACGAACGCCATCTATTTCAAATTGTTGCGTAATATTTGATGTATGAAATCCTTCTATATTCGGCTTTTCATAATAATATCCCATGTAACTCTCATCAGTTTTTTCATTATAAAGCATTGATACATTATATAAAAGGTCAATAATTTCTATCTCATCATCTTTTGAGGGACCAACATCTATAGCTCCTGACCATACACCGGACAACTGATAAGTTTCTCCGTTTGGCCTAAACAGTTTAATGCCTCGATTATCATTAACGAGCAGACTGCCATCTGAATTAATATCAATATTTCCAACGCCATTATAACGCGCAAAACCATCTGGATTTTGGAATTCAAAGCGATCAAATTCTACTTTTCCATATGGTCCATCACCGATTCCTATGCGTCCTATTTCTAACGGGCTGTTTATATTTATAATATCATATAACACAACCTGTCCAAGCTCAATGGATGACACAGCCATATAATTTCCGCGTATGGACAAAGAACACAGTTCAAATCCCGGAGCTATCCTCAAAACTTCCTTACCGGATAAGTCTATAGCTATTATATACTTATCTTCAGATATAAGCCATATAAGTCTTCGTACCATATCGCCAACAGGAGACTTTGGAGCAGAAATATCTATAGATTCCTCCAAATCAAACGCATTGTACAATTTATTATTCTCAGGTGCAGCAAGATAAACTATTTGCCTATACTCAGGTGTATAAACGCTACATATCCCATTGATCAAACCTACTTTTTCACGGCTAATATTTATACCATATTGATCAGGTGCTAATTGGTCAAATGCGTATTGAAAATTAATACGCTGCAGCATATACTCATCATTGTTTATTCCCTTTAAAATATAAGTTGTTGTCCTTGAACTATCAAATGACGCTCCGTAAAGATCTTTATTTCCGGGTATATTCCATATTTCTTGACTAAGATTATAGTTAAACCCTCGCACTTGAGCAGGAGACTCTGTCCAGTTATTGAAAACTACTATTTGTCCCCTAAAACCAAATATTGCCTTATAACTGCCTGTATTGCCATATGAATTTGGATTTTTTATTTCCATAGGGTTATTTCCCAACGTAGCTTTATACTCAAGATACAGATTTGCTTCAGATAGTTTAAGTAAATAATTCCCGGATTTAACCGGCTTTCCCTGTATATCGTGAGACGGTATCCAGTATTCATATCTTCCGCTTTTTAAAGGTAAAAGGTCAAAAAGCCAAAGGACATTTTCATTGCTTTTACTGTATAATCCTGCTGATTTATACCCATCAGATGAATCAACAATAAATTCACCATCAGCCGTATGATTCATCTGTTTTTTGCTGCTACCCTGTACCGCACCGATAGTGTCTAAAAATTTCTTGCCATTAATATCAAGTAAACTGCCCTCTCCCATTTGAAGTGAAGTTATCGTCACAGAAGAATTTTCATTGCCATCAATTATTTCAGATTTATCTTCGTCTATTTTTGCTGAAAATCCTTCAGACACTAAAAGCGGACGCCATGACTGATAAGTTACAGGAGTAAAATCGCCATTTAACGCATCGGCGAACTCAATATTTGTATAATATGAATGATAATCGTGACCTTCAAGACTTCTCCAACTTTCCAATGTTGTTATCGCACCATCGCGGCCTTTCCCGATCACTAAAGAAAAATATAAATTATAGTCCAGTATAATATCTTTAACATTTTCACTGACATAAACTCCCATGGCATTATTTGCAAAAATATTATTAAATACAGTAAGATTTATAGAACTATTTACCGACAGTCCCATAGCGTAATTATCATAAAATGTGCAATTTTGCAATGTTGAATAATTATAATTATTTAACGATACAGCTGTCCTGCATCTGTAGAACACAGAAGAAGTTATAACAGATCTTTCAGCGTTTAAAACAGACATTCCGGTTAAAGAACCGGAGAGCTTAATCCTTGTAATATTAACGTCACTGACATTAATAAGTTTTATTCCGCAGCTCTCCGCATCTTTTATCGTAAGGTCAGATATACTTATATCAACTACGTCTTCGAGAACAAATCCGTTTTGGCTGTTAAATTCTAAAAAAGTCTTATCGTGTCCTGCGCCGGTTATAGTTATACCGGACGGGACATTAACTGCCTCATTAAAACGATATATACCTTCACCAACAATAACAACAGAACCAATTTCAGCTTTTTCAATCCGTATTTTAAGTTCGCCTCCGGTCTCAGACAACAACATTCCAGACACTATAAACAATACAAAAACAAATAAAATACAACGCATCAGATATCTCCAAAACGATACAAATACCGTCACATATAGTTAAATGAAAGAGTAATAGCTAAAATATAGCTATTGCTCTCACATTAACTTGTAATCGTCTATTTTTTACTGTATAGACTCAAATTCAGTCCAACTAACATCATCTTCAATAGTTCTTTTCAATATCAAATTATCGAATTTCATTCCGCCGCCAACAGTTATAAAACGAATATCTTTTATAACTGACTCGCGCCCTGTGAGCCAAAACATATCTATGGTAACAGTTGTCCATTCTGTTGGGATATTACCTGCTATCTTGACCAATCTTCCTAAAGCACTATCTTTTCTTTCGCCTAAGAAAATATACTGTCCGCCAAATATTATACCCATACCCTTTGTAGAGACAGAATCAGCTTTCCAAGAAAATTGGAGATACCTATACTGTCCGGGATCCGGGTATTCAGTTATCTCAAAATTCCAATCTCTTACGTAATGTCCATATGGCGGAAACCATGCAGGCCATAGTTCTGCATCGGAATTCACTCCAAACGAAACAGCGCCGGAAGCTGCATCCGAATAATCAAAATACGCTTTATTCATATCAAAGGCAGTTCTGATATTATCAACAAATTCATCAAATAATATTGCCGTATCATTCTTAGCCAAAACATCAGGATGTGAACCACCTATCAACTCGCCGAACAGTTTTAATTCTCCCAGTCTTATATTGCTGACTATTCCGGGCTGCATAACTATTCTAAACCTTCCACCGGTCACAGGCGTTGATAAAGCATGATAGTGAATGGGCATATCAGAAAGCAGTGGCTGCACAAAATCCCATACTCCGGTTTCACTATTCCAAACTTCTAAATACACATCGCGCAACCAACTCTCCGGACGACTCTCGTCTTCATATAAAGCTATTCCTGTTAAAGTTATTGCTGAATTAAAGAAATCTATATCCAGATAATTTTCACCTGATCCTTCACCATACCAAGCAACATTTCCCCAATTAAGATATGGTTTATCAGGCGCGGACAAATCACCATCATACAATTTTGTCGCGTCCACCTGAAAATCAATAATCCTACTGGATGCATTTTCTCTGAACGTAATCTTTGGCATAACATCTGTTAAAAGATTTACCTGATTTGGTACAACATCTACTGCATTGCCCCAATTATTCATAATTGCTGTTGGCAAAGTATTTTTTTCCAAAATATTATCGGAAGTAAGCTGCGGAGCGTTTAAGTCAAGGTATTTATCATAAACTATATCATAATTATTATTTATCAACATAACCCTTCCCATCCAAGTTGCGGCAAAGATATTTCCATTATTTAACCATGACGAAATAGGTATAGATTCAAAATTTTGTTCGTATAAGCAATCACCTGATACTGAAAGAACATACAAAGTACCGAGTTCACTGTTTACAACTATCCTATTATCGTCAGGGCTGAATTTTGGGATTCTCAAATGTGAGTCTGCAGAAAATGACCAAATCATTCCTTCTCTTGGTACGTAATATTTTATTACATTATTCTCAATTATTACTATCTTATTGCCGTCATTTGTTATATCGAAGTTATCACCGGCAGAAGGAATAGCGTTGCAAATACTCTCCTTGCCGAAACTATCTAAAATAAATATCCTTCCACCGTTTGAAGAAGTGAATATAGCTACATTTCCGTTATCTGTAGCTTTAACTTTTAATATTTGTCCTTCAGTGGCAAGAGTATTCATCCATTTTGTTTGACCATTCTCAGCATTGACAGCTGTTATCTTAACACCATCTCCTATTAACAGAGTATTATTATCAATAGCTTCTATGTAAGGAACATACAATCTCGCGTCCCACCACCCTTCTTTTCCTTGGTGTTGCGCGTAATTTCTATTATCTTTCCAATCATCTCGGCTAAAACGTAAAGTACCATCATTACTCCATACAGCAACACCGAGATCACCGGAAGCCGCAACCCAACTGCCGTTTGGGGCAATAGCGAATTGATTCATATTATCATTTAGAAGATATGGGACAAAGCGTTGCGGAGTGCGTCTGGACACGCCATAAAGCGCGAATCGTCTATCAAAATCGCCATTACTGTTACCAACATATAAATGGTATCCTGACGCGCTCTCTAAGTCAAAACCTTGAACCGTAAAAACATCTCCGTTGAAAGCTTTTGGTTCAAAAGTAAAATGGTGACCAACCCTCTTTGACCAATTAAGGTTTCCAGTAGCAATATCAACAGAGGCAAGATTAGCATCCCAATTCATCATATTAATAATAGCGTTTTTACCACCATCTACAATCGCAATATCTTTAGCGTGCGGTCCGTAATAATATTCTTGCGGAATAATATCAGACTGCGACATAACACCGTTTGAATCCGCTCTGATAAAAGCTTTAAGCGTTGGCGCAAATCCTGAAACCGCAGTTTCACCAACATTAAACGTCAAAGAACTCTCTTTTCCGCTAAACAGCTCAGTTGCGCAAAGAGTTAATTCTCCGCTTATATTATAAGGAATATTGAAGATTCTTGAGTAGCTGTCTATATCAGAGCTACCGTAAAACTCATCCATAATATTATTTTCAGCATCGCGCAATATTAACTTCACAGGTATTGCGGCATTAATCGGACGATTATCAGAATCGTTTACTGTAACAAAAACTCCAACACTGCTTCCTGATTCAACTCTGGCAGTAGGACCTTGGAGGGATACGGACATTATTGGTTTATCAAGTACCGCAAATATCCTCGATGGTAATACCCGCATATCTACTTTAATTTTCCCATCTATAGGCGTTACTTCCTTCATAGCAAATACATCATAAATAACATTTCCCACTATTGGCAGATCGGTCACTACCGGAAGTCTTGAAGATATAACCAGCGCAGTCCTCCAAAGTTGTCCAGGCTCTAAAAGCGGAGTAGTATTGTTCACAAGCATAATATATCTGCCATCACCATTTACAGTTTCAGTCGCGAATATTTCCGGATTACTGATATCAACAACCGGAGAAATAACATTATCCAACGCGGATTTTACTGCCGGAAGATTTTCATTTACATACTCAACAAAGTCCCAATATGTAGCGTCATTTCCTGCCGGGTGACCATTTTTTTCTATCTTATTAAAAGAAACATCTATAGATATGAATCCTTGAACAAACTCTTCGCGGCAAGTATTATCATAAAATATGGTAACACCATTTCTTTTAGCTTCAGCCAAAGCCCTAGTAAGACGTTCTTCCATAGGAACACGCTGATCAACAACTAAAATAGCGGCATATCTATTAAGTGCCTGCGGACTTTCCATATCCTCAGGAAAGACTATACTGGCCGGATGATGCGCGTGCATGAGTGTAACGTAAGCCTCAAATACACGACAAAAGTGTTCTCCGGCAAAATGACCGTAATCATCTATAGCGTATGCTCGGCGTGAAGCAATAATAGCTACTTTGTCGTTATTTTCAAGAGTATTTAACCATGGACCATACATTTTAGCGGTATTATTTATAGCTTTATGAATGGAATACAGTCCCTGGCTTGCCAAACGACTATCTTCCGGAACCGGTCCCCATTGCGGAGCAAGACCTGACTGCCCTATACCATTTGTTCCGCGCATCATTTGAGAAAACAACGTCGGTAACACTTGATCACCTGTTCCGCTGTCATTCCAAATTTCCGGATGTGTCCACCCCTTCTTACCTGGTCGTTTATAAAAATCAACATTAAACATTCCGTTAAACGGAGGGCCCATCTGTTCCCATTGGATGTGGAGGTCAACCTCGTCAACGTTGGCAAGCGAAATAGGAGGATAAGCGTCAGTCCTACGGAAAGGACCGGCTGAAGCTGTTATATATTTTCCGGCAGGATCAATGGTTCGCAGTCTTTCAGTGAACATGCCGTCTGCTTCGTAAGAAAGAGCAGCCCAGTATACAAACATATCGTCAATCTGCTGATCCCACGCACCATTTTCTAAAGCGTTACGTCTCGCCGACTGATACACATCTCTCCACTCAGGATGTTCATAATACCTGTCAAATGCCCACCAGTTTGATCCCCAAATCCAACCGCGGAATGAACCAAACGGCTCTAAAAGTTTTGTAGCGCGTTCTATATCTTCCAAGAACTGTTCCACGGTTCTGCCATCGAATCCGGGACCTCCGATAGGAAGACCTGCATCCATATAAGTAAGAATTGACATCTGGCTAATTCCTGCCGCAGAGTATGCAGCTTGAGTTTGCAAAGCGCTTGTCAATATACCAACATTTTCAGGAGCTATACCGTCAGCAGAATTTCTAAAATACTCAGCAAAATTATTCAGAGTTTGTCTGCTACCGCTATCCCATGACGACATAAGGGATATACCGGATCCTATACCTAAGCGATCTGTTAAAAACGAAACATTTAATTTTTCATATAGATTTAATCGTCCTTCAACTAAATCTGAACTGCTCCACCAATCTTGCGAAGATATAAAAGTAGAGCCATAATCACCATAAACCAACCTTGGGTATTCCTGATTATAACTACTATGACCGCGTCCTAAATAAATATCTTGCGGAACGCTTACATAACCGTTGGAAACAGCGTTTATCCTATATTTACCGGTCTTTAAAAAGTCGGTAAGAGAAGCCTCTATTTTAAAGTCAAGTTCACGATTTTCTGCCGGTTGTGTCGGAAAAGTAAGAGCACCGGTCTTTGTGACTATTTTTCCATTTCCATCTTCTAACTGAATAACTATCGATTGCGGACGGGCAACAGCATTAATGTAAATTTTACCGCTTATAGTCTCGCCGCGGCCATACTTAGTTCGGTTATTAGTCGTGACTACATTTATAGTATTCGCGTTTCCATCCGGAAGAATCTCCACAATACCATACACCATATATTGCGACTTTTGACCGTATTGGATAGGCTGAACTTCAGGAGACACCTTCCAAAAATAAAGTCCGGCAGGGATAATCTCTGGGATAGTTGCTTTTCCATCAATAACAGGTAATTCTATATAGTTTGAATTATCAAACGGACGTAACCAAAGATGAAATTTCGGCGAAGTCCGCACCGCTTCAAATAGCTGTTTTACTAATGGCTCAAATTCTATTTTAAAATCAATAGTTCGTCCTTTCAGCCATTTATCATCGTCGTATGAAACTCGTAAAGTTTCACTATCAATAGAAGCTCTGTTTATAAAGCTACCATCCATAGTATAGCGTTCAAAAAGGTATTTATCATTTCGGCGTTTTAAAAATATCTCATTATTATATACAGCAAGGCTGTTAACCCAACTTCCGTCATCCAATCCGTCGCTAATAAGAATTGCATTGCCAAATGGATTTCCATTTTGGTCAATACCTACAACAACATTTGAATTAGCCGCTATTACATATAAAACACCATCAGAGTCAACAAAAAAATCACCATTATATCCTGACCATGATTCGCCGCCAATGCCGGCATTATATATATATTTAGTGCGACCATCAAAACCTACAGCCCTTATCTGTCCACTCTGCCGATAATAAAAAGTTTCCTGCTTTTCAGATACAAACATTTTATGTCCGTTAGTTCTATAAGGTTCTTCGCCCTCAGCAATCATAGTGTAATTTCCAACAACTCTATTTGAAGGAGTTATACGAAGAACTCTATTTCTGTGTTGGTCTATAGCGTAAAAATCCCCGCTTTCACCGACAGCTACCGCTCCGGGAGCGTCAAAACCAACAGCATCGCTGACTAAAAATTCATTAACAAAACCATATTCACGTAAATTCTTGTCGAACAGTGTCACTCTACGAGTAAAGTGAGCTGATGATATTGCTACAACAGAATTCTGATTAACAGCAATACCACTCATAGCATAGCTCATAGGAGCTCCAACTTTTCCGCTTCCATCAAGATTCATTTTAAGCATATATCCGCCCAAAGAGTCATGATTTCCATTTGCTATATAGACTAACCCATCTCGTCCTACTGTAAGCGTTGAGCTACTGCTATTTAAAGCTAATGCTTTATTTTCATGCGGGATAACCTGCTCTACAGTTACGCCATAAAAAGATGACAAGGCACCTGCCAAGATAATAATCAAACTTAAAAATTGTTTAAACATATTAACTCCATTTTCATCAGAAAATTTTTTAAACTCTGATTTAATTTTTTTATTCTGCATCATCTGTAAATATACTATCTGTAGTTCTATGCAGAAGTATCTTATCAAACTTTACGCCGCCGCCAATAGTATGAAACCTTATATCTTTTATAGTTCCATTTTGTCTTATAGCATCAAACAAGTCTATCCTAACCGGAGTCCATTCAAGAGGTATCTCTTCAGATACCTGTACAACCTTTCCATACATAGGATGAGTAGGCAAACTACCCATATAGTAAGTTAAGTCGCCAAAAGAAGGAAGTCTTATACTTATGCTTTTCGTATCGTCGCTATCTGCTTTAACCCAAATCTCAAAATATCTATACTGTCCAGGTTCAGGATACTCTACAACATCAAAATTCCATTCCGGTATCAAATGCCCCCATGGCCAATACCATAATGCTCCGACATCAGCATTTGGTCCTACAGCAAACGAAGTAACTCCACTAACAGCGTCTGTATAGTCAAACTTAGCGTTATTATTATATGAAAAAGAAAAAGAAAAATTGTCCATTGCTTCATCAAATAGAGTTGCAACATCTTTTTTCGCTAAAACATCCGGGTGCGCGGGACCAATAACCTCACCAAAAAATACTATCTCGCCAAGTCTTATATTACCGACAAGTCCCGGCGGAGAAATTATTCTAAACTTTCTTCCGACAACAGGCGAGTTGAGTTCATGGTAGTGCACTGAGCTATCAGAAAGCATCTTTTGAACAAACTCCCAAACTCCGATCTCGCTATTCCATACTTCTATATGAACATCACGCAGCCAGCTCTCCGGATGCTCAGGATCTTCATAAAAAGCTACTCCTGTTAACTTAACGGCTGTATTAAACATCTCAAACTCAAGCCAATTTAACGGAGCTCCTTCACCAAACCATGAGATATCTTTCCAATGAAGATACGGGGTTTTCGGAGGAGAAAAGTCACCATCACATAATTTTCTTGCCCGCTCTTCAGTATTATTGCCATCTTCAGGATTTGGGTCAAATTCTATCATGAATCTTCCATTATTTCTACCGCCGTCCACAAAATTAATCCTTGTCGTCACCATAGAAAGAAGATTATCACCCTCAGGTACAACCTCGCTGGCATCACTCCATTCTTCTATCCTAACAGTTGGAGTATTATCCTTATACAAAACATTGGTCGGTGTAAGCTGAGGCGCGTTTACATCAAGATGTTTTTCATATATAACATTGAAACTTTCGTCCAACAATGACACTTTACCCATCCAAGTTGTCACAAACAAACGGTCATTTGACAGCCAGGAAGATACAGAATGAGCTCCCATATCTTTTTCCAATAAAATCTTACCATCTGCTGATACAACATACAAAGTTCCTATCTCGCTGTTTACCGTTACTCTGTCATTGCTTAGTGATATTTTAGGCATTCTAAGCTGAGAGTCTCCGGAAAACGACCAAATAAGTCCTTTCTTTAATTCATAATATTTTAAAACATTATCTTGTACAACAACTATCTTCTCACCGTTTTCAGACAAATCAAAGTTATCGCCCAAAGTTGGTATAGTGTCAACTATTTTACCATCGCGGCTTACAACAAAAACTCTTCCGCCGGAAGATGTTGTTAAAATGGTCATATTACCGTTATTGGCTACCATAGCCTTTTTAACATCTCCGTTTGAAGAAAGTTCGAGACTCCAAAGTTCATTACTGTTTCTTACATTAATAGCAGTCAATTTAACTCCGTCTGCGATAACAACCGTATCATTATCAAGAGCTATAAGGTACGGAACGTCAAGGCGCATAGCATCCCAATTATTAACACCAAGCGCTCTGTTATAATTTCTGTTGTGTTCCCAATCTTTTCGGTCATAAAGCAACTTTCCATCTACCTTATCCCAAACAGCTATGCCTAAATCTCCGCTTGCCGCAACCCAACTAACATCAGGAGCGATCGCGAATTTATTCATGGTGTTATTAACCAAATATGGAATAAAACGCTGTGGATGTCTTCTCGATAGTCCGTAAAGAGCAAATCTTTTAGTGAAGTTCCCACTACTGTCCCCAAGATATAAGTGATATCCTTCCGCGGTATCCATATCAAAACCCTGCACAGCAATCTCATTACCGTTAAGCTGCTCCGGCGCAAAGGTAAAGTGATGTCCGACCCTCTTCGCCCAATTTAACTCGCCTGTTGCAGTATTAACAGATATTAGATTTGAATCCCAATTCATAATATTTATAACAGCGTCATTGCCATTGTTAGTAATTATCACATCTTTTGCGTGAACACCATAGTAATCCTCTTGAGCGACTGTTGATGATACAGCCAATTTCCCGGCTTCAGTCGGTTGAACTGTAGGTTTAATATTAGGATTTAAACCTAAAGCCGTAGTCGTTATAGTATTAAATGATAATTCACTGCTGATACCGCTAAACAATTCAGTAGCTGATAAAGTCAAAGATCCGCTTATATTATAAGGAATATTTATCGTTGTCTGCAAACCGTTAAGTCCGGCACTCGCGTAAAATTCCTCAATCACATAACCGCTACTGTCTTGTAAAGTAATCTTAACAGGTATATTAGCATTAATAGTCCTATTCTCAGCATTCATCACCGCTACATCTATACGTACAGAAGAACCGGAATTAATGTTTGCCGGAGGTCCATATAGTGAAACCGATGATATAGCAGACGGCAACACAGCAAATATTCTGGACGGTAAGCTTCGCAAATCGGCAGTTACTTTGCCATTAACAGGCGTTACCTGCTTCATGGCAAAAACATCATAAATAGCGCCGCCGTTTAATGTCAGCTCTTCTATTACCGGCAAACGTGAAGTGATAACTAACCCTGTACGCCATAAATTTCCCGGTTCAAAAAGCGGAGTAGAATTATTTACCAGCATTATATATCTGCCGTCACCGCTTACAAATTCGGTAGCAAAAACTTCAGGATTGTCGATATCTACGGCAGGAGGAACTATATTATCAAGCGTTTTTCTCAGTTCAGGTACATTTTCCAAAACAACTCGCAAACAATCCCAATAAGCATAGTCATTTCCAACAGGAACAGTTTCCCCATATTTATTAAATGCTACATCAAGAGGTGTAAAATCTTTTAAAAACTCCGCGCGGCAGCTCTTATCATATAACACTGTAGAGCCTTGTTGTTTAGCATTATTCAGCGCTATTTTTAGTCGCGGCTCAAAGTCAACCACTTGACCAACAATTATTATAGCTTTATATTCACCCAAACTGTTTGCTGTCTGCAAATCTTCTGTATAAACTATAGTTGCCGGATGATGAGCATGCATCAAGCTGGCATAAGCTTCTAATAATTGCGCAAAATATCTACCCATTGAAGCATGACGATAGTAATCATCAATAGCGCACATCCTTTGTGATACAACAAGCGCTACTTTATCATTATTTTCAAGTGTGGTCATCCACGGTCCATACTCTTTTGCAGTATTATTTACAACTCTATGAATTGACGGTATACCCTGACTAGATCCTCTGTTATCTTCCGCAACCGGACCCCAATTAGGACCTATACCGGACTGCCCCATTCCATCTACACCGCGCATCATATGCGCAAAATAAGTTGGTAAAATCTGATCACCGGTTCCGCTATCATTCCAAATTTCCGGATGAGCAAAAGATGGTTTACCTGGTCGTGAATAATAGTCTACATTGAACATTCCATTAAACGGTGGTCCCATCTGCTCCCATTGCGCGAAGAGATCTATCTCCTTAACATTTGCTAAAGACAACGGAGGATATGACCTTACATTACGCACAGAGCCGGCAGAAGCTGTCACATATCTGTCTTGAGGGTCAAGTTCGTTTAATTTATTATTTAACATTTCCTGCGCTATATATGCCTGACTTGCCCAAAAATAATATGCCTCGTCCAAAACAGGATCCCAAACTCCCTCTTCCCAGGCTTTTTTACGCGCTTCAGGATATGCGGTTCGCCACTCCGGATGCTCTTTATACTCATCATATATCCACCAATTGCCTGACCATGCCCAACCGCGCATAGCGCCATAATTTTCCATAAGACCTTGAATATATTCCATATCCGCAAAAAATCTCTCAGGAGTTCTATTGTCAAATCCGGGTCCTCCAAGCGGAAGTCCTGCATCCATCATCGTCAAAATAATAATTTCGCCCATACCATTTTTAGAATACCCTGCCATGGTCTGCAACGCGCTTGACGCAAGTTCTGCTTTAACAGGAGAAACTCCTATGCCTTCCACGGTCAACCGATTTTTCAGTTCATCCATTTTCGTTCTGTCACCGCCACCTATTCTTAAGTTTGCGTGCTGCGGAGGTGAACCGAGACGATCGACAAGTAAATTGACATTTAAACGTGCATAATATTTATTTCTTCCTTCAACTAAATCTGAAGAATTCCACCAAGTTCCGTTTCTAACATATACCTCTCCATAATCACCATAAACTATCCTGTTAAACATCCTGTCTTCATCTCTTGTACCGGAACCGATAATTATATTTTGCGGAACACTGGTGTAACCGTTGCTGACAGCAACTAAAGTATATTCACCGATACTTAAGTAATCAGTAAGATTGCTCTCTATGACAAAATCAAGTTGCTTTGAATTATTTAGAAATACCATAGCAGGAGTTTTTGCTATTGACTGACCGCTTGAATCTCTAAGTTCAAGTACAACACTCTGCGGTACAACATCGGATTGAACAAATATTCCGCCTTTTATGGTCTCACCGCGTCCATAATTAACTCTGTTTTGCGTTGTAGCTACATTAATTGTTCCCGTGTTATTTGCCGGTAATATCTCTACAACACCATAAACAAGATATTGAGACTTGGTTCCGTACTGAACCGGTTGAATTTCAGGAGACACTTTCCAAAAATAAAGCCCTGGAGATAAATTATCCGGAACGGTTATTTGTCCATCTATCATAGGAATTTCGATATATTTTGAACTATCATAAGGTCTCATCCACAGATGCCAATCCGGAGTCCCTAAACGTCCTTCAAGCGCCTGAAAATCAACTTGAAAATCAATCGTACCACCTGCTATCCATTTTTCATCATCAAAAGTAACCGCGAGTTTTTCGTGATCAATAGCTATCCTATTTTTAAATTGTCCGTCCAACCCATATCGTTCAAAAAGATATATCGGATTTTGCCTTTTTATAAATATATCACCATCACTGACAGCTAAATTATTAATAACTTTATCTGTATCTATACCATCACTCATAAGTTCAGCGCTGCCAAAAACATTACCATTTTGATCTACTCCAACAACCGTATTAGAGTCGGCGCCTATAGTGTATAATAAACCTTCAGGTGTTACCCAAAACCCACCATTCAATACACTGTCCCCACCGGCTAATCTTGCATAATGGATAAATTTTGTCCTTCCGTCAAATCCTATCGCTCGGATAGAACCTCCACTATTTCTATGATAAAAAGTTTCTGTACTCTCAGAAACCTGAATCTGATACATACCCGCATTATTCAGCGGATCTTCACCTTCAGCAATTATAGGGTATTCCGCGACTATTTTATTAAGAGGGCTGATTCTAAAAATCTTGTTTGTATGTTGGTCAATCCCGTAAAAATCTCCGCTCTCTCCAACGCACATATTGGCAGGAGCGTTCCACCCAACGTTATCACTAACTAAAAAAGGAGCCTGAAAACCATATTCACGCAAATTAGCGTCAAACAGGGTTATTCGGCGTGAAAAGTGAGCTGAGCTGACAGCAAATATTGAATTAGCGTTTGCGCCTATGCCGGTCATAGCATAATGTATTTGTCCGCCAAATTTCTCACTGCCATCCCTTTTTAGCCGAATAACGTACCCTGTATACTCAAAAGAATTGCCGATATAAACGAGTCCGTCAAATCCGACAACCATAGTTGATCTTGCGTGCATGAGATTAAAAGCAGCATTTTCGTGCGATATAACTTGTTCTACAGTTACGCCGAAAACATTTGTTAAAGCAGCACTTAAAACAATGAAAAAACAGATAACTCTAAGTTTCATGATTTCCCCCTTACTATAATACTTTATTATACTACAGTGAATAAAAAAAGACAATGCTTTAACCTAAAAAACAAGGAAGTATTTGTAGTTTTATGATAAAAAATATAAAATTATAAGCATTATTATTATGCTTAACCAATAAAAACATTAGTAGTAAACACACTCGCTAAAGTACTATAAAAATTTCAGGGTACCTCTAAAGTATGTATTAAATAATTTGTAAGTACCTTATTTTTTCAGAAAATTGATAATTATAATGTTTCATTAATATAAAATTAGTATCATAAGAAAATAGTAAAGAAGCAATAATATCATCCGGCAAATAAATAAAGCGCAATTATATAATCACTGATATTTCAGTGATTCAAAGAATAAAAAAAGGGCAATTATAATGGGATGCCCTAACCCAACGGCATTTAAGCCTTATCTTAGATCCCTCTGTTGAACAATGATATTTTAAAAATTAATCATCTAAAGTTTATGTGCCCTCTGTTGAACATTGATAAACCGATACTACAGAAATCCAAGTTACATATATATTTTATATCAAAAAAAAGGATATGTCAAGTAGGAAACGAATAAAAAATGAAGAAATTATAATAAAAAGCAAAAAAAACTAAAACATATCAAAAAAGGAGGCTAATATGGCGCAGAATGAAAAAAGGTATACCTTGGGGCTAGACATAGGTGTTCAGTCTGTTGGTTGGGCTGTCATTGAAACAGATCCGGAAACAGGGGATGGACATATAGTTGACCTTAATTCTTATGTATTTGATGGAAGCGAATCAACGAGCCCAACAAGTAAAGACAGCAAATGCCAAGAGGCAAGAGGATATCGTGTCGGTCGTAGGCAGGTTAGAAGGCGTCATCATCGCAAAGAACAACTAAAAAAAATGTTCGTTAAAAAATTGAACGTTATATCACCGGACAGTATAGATAATTTTTACGAAAACATGGTTGATATAGTAAAAAGTAAAAAAGCATCGCTAAATATTACTGACTTGCCAAGTAACGATCTGTTTGCCTTGCGAACTATTGCACTTGACCACAAGCTGACAAAAGAGGAACTTTTTGCTATTTTATTACATATTTGTAGCAGACGCGGCTATAAAGATTTTTATGACGATAGCGAGGAAGCTAAAAGCAGTCGTAAAAAAGAAGATTCGCGTTTAGAAACAGCGATTGAAGATACAAAACTATTAAGCGAAAAATACCGAACTCCGGGCGAAATGTTTGCAAAAGACCCTGCATTTGACGGCAAACCCGAATATCATGATTTCCGTAATGTAAGAAATCATAACAAAAAAGATAAAGATGGGAAAAAGTATAAGCGTAAAGATTTCTTTTACATAGTCAACAGAAAAGACGTGTTGGTAGAGGCTGAAGAAATACTTGAAACGCAAAGTAAATTTCATTCTTTTTTAAATGATTTTATCGAAGTACGAGAGTGGATAGCCATTGAAGGGTGCGAAACAGGAAAATACGCAAGTACCAAGCAGATAAAGGTAAACAAATATATTTTGGACATCTTATTCTCCCAGCGTGACTTTGAAGACGGTCCGGGCATCTTGCCATTTACAAAAGAAAAGGCTCTAAGTCAATCATATAATGAACAACGGAGCAGCCGCTTTGCAGGGTTTGCCGATACCATAAGCAACTGCATATACTATAATAATGAATTGCGTGGAGAACGTTCATCACTAATCGGTGATCTTTTTTCTACAACGAACTTGCTTTCGCAATATACATATTATTATAAAGGCAGCGGCTCTGTATTAGAGGACAATGCGATAAAATCAGAGGTAGCCAAAAGAGTAATAAATGCTTTCATAAAAAATGGCAAAATGGACGACAAAACTTTAAAAGCTATTTTAGCTAATTATCGTGACCCTAAAGCTCCGACTCTACAGATTAAGCCGACAAAAAGCGATCTTGGCAGCAATATATTGACCATAAAAAAAGGAGAAAAAATTGATGGTGAAGACACCTTTGGTAAATGCAACAAATTCACACACAAAATCAAGCAATTTCTCGAAGAAAATGGGATAGATTGGGAAGAATTTACCCGAGATTTATACGATGAAGAAGGTAATATAGTATTATCAACAGACTGTAAATTACAACGACTAAGTAGCTTACTTGCCATGAACATTACACCGGCAAGAAGAGAAAAAAAATTGACAGCCGACAATTTAGGGTTAACTGAAAGAGTTATAAAAAGTTTATTAAAAGAAAAATTTGGCGGAACTGCTAACTGCTCAAATAAATATATGATTGAAGCAATAGAAGCCTTTATGAGCGGTGAAATCTACGGCGATTTTCAAGCGAGGAAAAATAAAGAGAAAGAGGAAGAGCTGTTAAATATTATACCCGAAGATGAAATAATAAATAAAGTGCCGTCGATAAAAGATGCGGACATTATACGCAACCCTGCTGTTTTCAGACCGCTCAACGAAGTGCGAAGAATAACCAATCATCTTCTGTCAAATTATAATATAACACAAGTAAATATAGAAGTGGCCAGCGAATTAAACCAAAGTGCCACGGCAAAGAGTAAAATAGACACAGCTAAACGAGAAAATGAAAAGTTTAATGGTATGGTACGCAGTAAAATAGCTGAAAATGTTTTTGGTCGCCAAATAACTGATAAAGATATGGACAAATATAAGTTATACTTAATGCAAGGTGAAAAATGTATGTATAGTAATAAAGATATAATACTAGAAAATCTTTTCGGCACTGAGTCGCATTACGAAGTAGATCACATTATCCCATATTCTCTTATTTTAGATGATACATTGGAAAACAAGGTTTTGGTAACAAAAGAGGAAAATGCGAGAAAAGGACAACGTACGGCATTAGAATATTTAACACAGGATTACCCACAAGGAGTAGACAATTTCAAGGCTTTGATTAACAGTTTATATATTTCAGAAAAGAATAAAAAGGGAAATGTCAAAGAGGAGAAAGAGGGAAATCAAACACAAGACAAAAAGTTTGAGGAAATAAATAAGAGATTTAGACCCGGAATATCAAAACGAAAACTTTCTTACTTAATGGCTCCTTCTGTCCATAGTATTCCGGAAGATTGGAAATCGCGTAACTTAAATGATACTCGTTATATATCAAAATATGCGGTAAGTATGTTTAAAAACCTAAATTATATTGACGAAAATACCGGCGAGATAATAAAAATGGCGGTTACTCCTATTAAGGGCGGTATAACGGCAAAGTTTAGGAATGCTTGGTTTGATGCCGGAACTGATAACAAGCGCAACAGCAAACTTGAATTATATATGGATGTTGAAAAAGCCATAGTATCGCACCAGAAAGAAGAAGGTGATATTACAAAAGCTGTCAAGGAATTTAGTAAATATCTACTCTACAATAAAATCCCGACAACTCTTAATGATACTGAAAAGAAACAAGCATTTACAGAAGTTAAAGATATGCTTATGACAGAGTATATACTTACCGATATATGTACTCAAAACAATATAGATGTCAGCAAAGATAAACAAGGTGTTATTTATGATAAGATAAAAGAATTAGTGTTTGGTATCAGAGAGCAGGTAGAAAAAGATACAAAAAACACAATAAAAACGGTAGGAGATTTGATCAAAGCTGCAAACACATCAGCTAAAGAGATGGCGCAACGTTTATATAAATATGACATAGAAAAAATCAGCGAAAACTATAAGAACTATATTATCTCTGCAGAGTACATCAAACTTCTTTTTGATACGAAAATGCTAAAAACTAAAGATCGCGAAATATCAGACCTCCATCATGCGGTTGATGCGGCAATTATCGCCTGCTTAGACAGTACTACTGCGGAAATAGCGCTTGATGCTAATAAACTGTACCAAATATACAGAGAAAATAAAACTAAAGTTGGCGAATACGAAGAATATAAACAAAGTTGTTTGAATAAATACAAAAAACATAAAAAGTACATACCTGAGTATAAACTTAACACATTTTTAGAAACCCCCGGGTATATTCCCTGTATTTTATCTCATTTGAAGGACGAAATATTAGTGCGTACTACGCTTGACAGACCGGAATATGAGTCGCTTTTAAAAGAGTTAAGTTTTGAATTATACGGCTGCGATGGCTTATTGAAACTGGGCAATGATTTCGCCGAGTCTATCAAACCAAAGATAAAGGGCGCAAAACCTAACCGCAAATACAGAGGTAAAATTACAGATGAACAAGCAAAACAAGAAGAAAAAAACAAAAAATATTGCAAAAAAATTATTGATGATAAACGTAATATCTATAGCTTAATACCGGCAGACAGTAATTACTGCACAGAAGTCTATTTAGGTGAAAATGAAAACAAAGAAAAAGGTGTTTATATTTTAGGTGTAAAACGTATCGCGCTCATAAAAAAAGATGGAAAATTGTGGTTCAAACCTACCTATGAATACCCCAAAAATTATGTAAAACATATTATGTATCTATATACAAATGATTTTATTGAGGTGTATAGACCAAAGGCTGGGAAACATAATGGGTTTGAACTGCAAAATGCCGGTTATATTAGGTCTTCAACAGGTGGTTATGTAAAAACAGAAGATGGATTTGAAATTAAACAACAACAAATAACTATGTCTGAAATTAACAAGCCTGTAAGTCAAAATAAAAGCGCAACATCACTAGATCGCAATGGTAAAGGAAAAATAATAAAATACTATGTTGATGTTTTGGGTAACAAACATGAGGTAAAGAAAGAGAGCAAGCCTATAGAAAAACTTGTTAAATAATAAGGAGATGATATTATGTGGCGGACTTTGCTTATAGCTAATGCGCATAAGCTTTCTTTGCGCAACGGATGGCTTATTATTGAAGAACATATTGACGGACAAGAAGAGCCAAAAAATACAGAAATTCCTATTGATGATATTTTTTCAGTTGTTATAGATAACTGTATGCTCACAATAACAGTAGCAGTTACTAATGCGCTGACAGCGGCCGGAGTTCATCTTATATTTTGTGATGAAAAACATATGCCGGCGTCAATAATTTTGCCACACAATACTCACTACCGACCATTTAACGTCATAAAAAGCCAAATAGCTATGACAGAAGAGTTCAAGGATGTATTGTGGCAACAGGTAATCAGGCAAAAAATATCAAACCAAGCGCGTGTGTTATCAATGTCGGGATGCGGAACCAATATTTTCGAACAAATATCCGGATGGGTAGACGAAGTAGAGCCGGGAGATATTGGAAACCGTGAAGGTATAGCGGCAAAATTTTTCTTCCGCAGTATTTACGGCTCTGCATTTTTACGTATGGCAGATGACGGTATAAACTCAGCATTAAATTACGGATACGCTATTATCCGTTCCGCTGTTGCAAAGACGTTGATAGCGTACGGCTATAATCCCGTGCTCGGCATACACCATATTTCGGAAACTAATCCTTACAATTTAGCGGACGATTTGATGGAGCCATTGCGCCCCTTGGTCGATCTATGGGTTGACCAAAATAATGATGACTTATTGACCGAATTAAGCAAAGAAAACAGGCTTGATCTTGTCAATCTATTAAATGAAATAGTAGAATTTGATGACAAACGTATGAAAGTCAGATATGCTATTGACAGGTACATAAGCAGTTTAACTACTGCCATAACAAAAAATAATCCAAAATTATTAAAACTGCCTATAATAAAAAACTATACGCTTGACCCATTATCAAGGGGTACAGAGGATGAAAAACCGCTTTATGAGAGTTTTAGTCATGTTTGATTTGCCGGTTGACACAAAAAAACGGCGCAAAGATTATACGGAATTTCGTAAAAGACTTATTAAAGACGGGTTCTTTATGATACAATTTTCTATTTATGGGCTAATAGCAAGGAATAATGATGATGCCCAAAAACATGTTAATCGCGTGAAAAATTACTTGCCTACGGTCGGTTCTGTGCGTGTTTTAACTGTCACCGAACGGCAATACGCCTCTATGCTTATACTCGTAGGAAAAGAAACCGCGAAAGAAAATTACTTAAAACCTACGGATATACTTGAATTATAATTTATATTATGGTATAATATTTAAGGTTTTAGCCCTCTGTTGAACAATGATAAACTTATACATTATAGCAAATTTAAAGATAAAAGTCAAGTTTTAGCCCTCTGTTGAACAATGATAAACTTATACAATAAGAAAATTGAATTTTATCTTGTTTTCGTTTTAGCCCTCTGTTGAACAATGATAAACTTATACGTTTCGTTGATTTTAGATACCTTTTTGGAAGTTTTAGCCCTCTGTTGAACAATGATAAACTTATACATAAGAAAATTGAATTTTATCTTGCTTTTCGTTTTAGCCCTCTGTTGAACAATGATAAACTTATACAATATTATCCGGGGAAGTCCCACATTTAAAGTTTTAGCCCTCTGTTGAACAATGATAAACTTATACTGAGGGTTGAAGATTATTCTTTAATGTGATGTTTTAGCCCTCTGTTGAACAATGATAAACTTATACATTACTCAAGTCCGTTTCGTTGATTCTAGGGTTTTAGCCCTCTGTTGAACAATGATAAACTTATACTGACTGTACGCAACGCTGTACGCAACTAACGTTTTAGCCCTCTGTTGAACAATGATAAACTTATACCATAATAATGAAACTTACCGCATACACCAAGTTTTAGCCCTCTGTTGAACAATGATAAACTTATACTTGTAAAATTCGCCTTCTTTAGGTTTTACGGTTTTAGCCCTCTGTTGAACAATGATAAACTTATACCCCCGCATAGGTTAGCCTCTTGTAGGTAAGGTTTTAGCCCTCTGTTGAACAATGATAAACTTATACACGCGAACTTTGAACGCGTTTGCCTAAGTAGTTTTAGCCCTCTGTTGAACAATGATAAACTTATACTCTTAAATCTTCCATAATATCGAACCTTGTGTTTTAGCCCTCTGTTGAACAATGATAAACTTATACTATTATACATTATACGGCGCGCCGTGTCAAGTTTTAGCCCTCTGTTGAACAATGATAAACTTATACTAATTATAGCAAATTTGAATGTAAATGTCAGTTTTAGCCCTCTGTTGAACAATGATAAACTTATACTCGGCTATTGTTGAAAAGGAAACCGAAAAGGTTTTAGCCCTCTGTTGAACAATGATAAACTTATACTACATCGCCGCGCTTGAGCGAGTAGAGTACGTTTTAGCCCTCTGTTGAACAATGATAAACTTATACACCGGAAGTATTGGTGTGGATAGATGCTTTGTTTTAGCCCTCTGTTGAACAATGATAAACTTCAATAAAAAGACCGTTCTCCTTATTTTTTAAGGAGAACGGTCTCTTTTAAACTAAGTACAAATAACGTTTAATTTGCTGTTTGTACAGGTGTTATGCTATTTGATTCAGGCATTACCCATGGATTAAGCGGATCCATACCGATACCGATAGTAAACATATTACCTATAGCTTCGTTAAGTCCCTTTTCATCATTAGCGATAGCTGCTATAGCTTCAACATCATGACCAAGAGTCATTATGTTCCATGCGATCATTCCATTGCCAACACCGGGGAATTGAGCGTTAACTTTATACGGAAGAACTTCTCTTTCTGTCAAGAAAGCTATTAGAGGATTGTTTGCGGCATTACCGATAACAACTATGCTTCCAGGAACGTCGTAACCAACAACTTTAGGATTATACATACTGTTGTCATCTACGAGTTCACCTGTATCTTTATCCATAAATCCATTAGCCTGATTACCACTCCAAGTTAAAAGCTCTTCATTAGTTAACGGACGAGCATGATTTGCTTCTTCGGCGCTCATAATTTTGACGTTAACATTATACGGAGCAAAGATCTCGCTGATTCTAAGAGCAGCAGTCATACAGTAATCATCACTTCCGTAAACAACTGTAACATCTTTTGCGGTTCTGAAGAATTTATAGATATTAATCTCATCATCTTTATAAAACGCGGCGCGCGGAGCAAGACCTGCTGTTGCGCCGATATTTTTAGCTGTTTTATACTCGAAAGTATTTGATGAAGCCTTATTGCTTATAAGTTCGGTTGCTGTAATAGTCCAAGTACCATTCGCATCGTTTGCAGCCATAGGAAGTTCTATGGAACATACGCCATCTTCAGTTGAACGATAAATGTTAAATCTCTCAACACCGAAATTATCAGTAACGACTATCTGAAGTGGAGCTGTACCGGAAATAACGCGGCCATCATTATCAGCAAGACTAACCGCAAATTTTAAACGAATCGGATTTTCAGCCCTTGTAAAGTCTGAAGATACAGTTGCGGTTCCTACCTGAACGCCGCCAATCGGACGTGCAGTAAGTACATAAATCTTCATGTCGCCGGCGCCAAAATTAACATTATTCAATGTATATTCCGCCCCGGACTGACCTGCTGCAACTATTTGAACACCTTCTCTGGCTTCATAGATAGCTCTGTTATTTACATTGGTAAATGTCAGATTAGTCGTTGCGTCAACTGCGCCGCCAATACCAATAGGATTGCCGTTATCCTGTAGCATTCCGTCATAGCTGTCAATAGGTGTAAAGTTTACAACCATCACATAATCAATATCACCACGTGTTTGATGTCCGACAGCCATAGTATTTACAGAACTCTTAACCGGAGGAACGATACCTGCTTTTTCAAGTTCCGCTTTTACTTCATCAGCATAAGGTTTTGAGTATTCCATAATTCTCTTAAATGACGATGCTATTTTGTTAGCTGTAGTTTTCTCATCACCATTAGGCATAGCCTGAATTCTTGCGTGATCAGCAAGGATCACAGCAGTTGGATCAACGCTCATCATAGTAGCGCCTTTTATAGCAACTTTACTGTTTGGAGCTTGCAGTACGATTCCGCCGTCAGCGATAAAGTCTTCAAGACCTTTAACAGCAGCAGGTGAAAGATAATTAACACCGCTTATGAGAACAGCTTTATGACCATTTGCAACAGTTCCGTCAATAATATCTTCTTCTAAAACAGCATTAATCGGGAATTGGATCATCTTTGTAGCCATGTATTGGATAACAGAATCCCAGAACTGTGTATGTGTTTTTTTATAGAAAGAATCTGATTTTGAGTATAAAATAGCAACATCCTGCTTAGTATATGCCGGAATTTCAAATATAGTTCCGTATTTCTGCATAACTAAGTTAGATTCTTTTACACCTTCAGCAGGACGTGATCTTGCGTTAGTTCCCGGAGGAGTTGCAAGACCCTGAATACCTGTGATAAATGAAAGGTATTGTTCTTTTTTGTACTGTTCAGGAGTTTCATAAGAATACCATGTCGGCAAATACCAGGTTGGTTTATCTAACTGACGCGGAAGAGCAAACTCTAAGAACATAGTTCCATTGAAGTCACGTGGACCAAAGTCACTATATCCGCCGTGTCCTGATACTATAGGCATGCTTCTTACAACATTAAAATAATAACCGTCAAAAATAGCAGTCCAGCCGTACTGGCTTTGAGTAACTGTTAAGAAATTAGGTTTCATACGGCCAATAGCATCTTCTGAAGCTTTCCATAACGCATCCATATAACCAAGTTTAAATTCGCTTATCTTAATAACAGTGTCCAAATCTTCTTGATTGTTGGTATCAAGCGTCTTCCAACCGGGAAGTTCTTCATTAAACGCGCGGAAATAAGTATCTTGTTGATGCTTAATGTAATGAGGGCTCAGCGGATTAGTGCGATCATAATACTGCCATGCGTCGCCTTCGCTTGGTTCATGCCACCAAGTAAGTCCCGGCTCATCATGCATATGAGCTCCGACAGCGTTTGGCAGAGTTCTAAATATAAATGTTCTGTCCGTTCCTCGTTGAATAGCACCAATATAAACATTCGGGTCTGACCAGTCATTCGTAAGTTTTAAGTCGTGCTGGTGACCGCCGCCCATCAAGCAGTTACCCAAAATATCAAATCCTGCTGAGATAGTCATATCTGACGTACCAACACCGGGATTAGCTAACAAAACGTTAAATCCAAAACCTTCGAGTTCTGTAACATCATTCGGTTGATCACCTCTTATACCGCCCCATTTTATAGTTTTAAATGTACTCTGTCTTATGTGAGAGTAAACTACAAAATCCAAAGACGAAGTAGCCCCATTTGCGGTTACCGTCAATGTGTACGTGTCAGGGCGCAGCATATACCCATTAATATAGAGTATTTCTGTTTTGGCCGCTTCCTCATTGCCAGCCCTAACAGCTGCAACTGGGAAGCTAAATGACATTTGACTCAAACCTTGGCCGGACAACGCTACAGTCATATTATCAGCTGATAAATCTCCAGCATTTGTACGAACAACAGCAAATTCTATGCGTTCATTCGTCTGATAATCTGTACGTCCGAGCGGAGTCAAAATAGTAAGTTCTGCTGCAAACAGTGCTACTGTCGCAACAATCATGACTACGGTCAGTAGTGCACGAAAGAATCCTTTAGACATTCTTCTCTCCTTAGTTATTTTTTTCGCATTCAATTTAAGATACATTTGCTTTAGACACCGTTTTTTTAATATTGTTTTATTATAAACGTATTCTTTATGTCTGTCAACTGTTTTTTTTAAAAAAAAGATATTTCTTAAAAAAATATCTATACAACATTTCTTGAAACAAGGTACTTTTTATGGTATAATATCCATATAATAAAAACGAAATGGGACTAACATGATACATTTAAAAAATAATTGTAACTATATTTGGGATAAAACAAATCCATCCATTGGTCTGCGCTCACTTATATTCAAGCGCGAATTCAAAGCAAAGCAATATGCGGAAATAACTCTTTTTGCCGATACATTTTACACAATTATAGTCAACAACAAAGAAATTGGTTTTGGACCTATTCTCACAAGTCATCAGCATCCTTATCTCAGCAAATTTGATCTCTCAACATTTTTAAATGACGATAGCGAGAACAATATTATCATTGTAGAAGTTTGGTTTGACGGACGAAATCCACATGTTATATCTGACGCCGACCCATATAAAGGCGGTCTTATAGCTTCTATAGAGACAGACATAGAACATATAGTAACAGACAACAACTGGAAAGTAAAGGAAAATGGAATATACACTCCCGCAAGAGAAGAAAAACGAACTTTCGGGGGCAAAAGGGTAATGATAGCAGACTTTAACGGAAATAGTGAATGGGAATATGCAACAGAATATAACAGATATGACGACAAAAATGATATAGATAGCTGCATATCTCCTCCGTTCAATAATTTTACATGCGCAAGACTTGATATGAATATAATAGATCTTGGAATCAGTAGATGCAAAATAACTGTAAACTACGCAGACGACGTCAGCGAAAAAATGATAAAATCTGAGCTTGAAAGTTTTGCAGTAACATCTTACGGCATAAGTGTCTTGACTACAGAAAGTAATACCATAGCGCATACACTACCCGATAAAAATATCATTAAAAATTATACAGACGGAAAGATTATAAATATCCCTTACATTGATGATAGTGATTTTTATGTAACATTTGACGCGAGACGACAAACGAGCGGAAGTTTGTGGATCGACATAGAAAATGATGAAGAAGTAATTATAGATATAGGTTATGCCGATCACCTCATAAAAGGAAGGGTTGATCCTACTCTACAAAGCCATCCATTTGCTGATAGGATAATCATTCCTTCGGGTCAGCAAAAAATTCACCTGCCCTTTGATAAAGGATATAGATTTATTCAATGTAATTTCTCAAAAAAATGTGTGATAAATGACATCTATGTTAGCGAACATGTGTACAACCACGATGATAAAATAAGATTTAACTCCAGCGATAAAGTTTTAAATACCATCTGGCAGGGCGCGCTTGATACTCTTCACCAATGTTCGCTATCTATGCACGTTGATAACGCCAGAAGAGAACGCCAAGGCTGGGGCGGACCTGACATTTTTGGTATGAGTCATGGAGTTTTTTATGGATTCGGCGATACAAAATTGACAAAAAAGACGCTCATTGATACCATCTATTGTTTTAACGAACACGGATTTATACCGCAGTGGTATCCTGCCATATCTCCCGGTATAAAATGGATATCTGCCCATGACTTGTGGTATAGCCTAACTGTATGGGATTATATTTTTCATTCAGATGACCGCGATCTTGCGAAAAAATTGTTGCCGATAACAAAAGAAGTAATTAATTTCTACTGTTCTGTAAATGACGGAGAATTAAACACCAAGCCTTATTCTCACGCCTGCCGCTGGGAAGAATGGAGTTTAAATGTCGCACAAGACATCTCTACTTGGGAAAATATACTTGCCGTAATTTCGCTTCAATCAATAGCTAAACTGGAAGAATACCTCGGACTTGACTGCGCAGACAGCTTGTATAGAGCAGACAAGCTAAACAAAGCAATATTTAAAAGATTATGGCATCCGCACCATAACGCCCTTTGTCAAGGAACCAAAGAAGATAGTAGCTTAGTTGATCACGCCGGTCAATTAGAAAACGCCGTTGCCCTTTTGTACGGTCTTGTACCGGAAGATAAAAAGCAAGATGTTTATGACTTTTGCAGCGGAAAAAGCGGAATGTGGCCGACCAGCAGAAGCGGATGGCAAGGCGCGGGACAAGGAGAAAGAACCAGATATAATCCCAATGATATTATAACAGCCGGCACCCCATTTTCGAGCAGTATCTGCGCTAAAGTTATTAACCGCTTCCATTCAAGTATTGACGCGCTTTACTACATAAAGCATAATTTCGGTGAAATGTTAGAAGAATGTGATGGGACATTCGGAGAAATGTGGCCGGTATTCATTGACGAAATGAACGCCTCTACTTGTTTTTCACAAGGGTACAATGGAGCAATAACTTCAACTATAATAACAGATGTCCTCGGACTTAGATTTACCGCTCCGGGCGGTAAAAAGATTGAATGGCATCTATTAAAAAACGCGCTTGAAATGATTGAAGGAGAAATTGAAACTGTCTATGGAACAGTTTCTGTTAAACGAACAGGTGAAGATATTATTTTTAATGTTCCGAACGAAATAGATTTTAAGATAATAAGGTATTAAACTTTTTATGCAATTTAATTTGATAAAAACAGACGGTTCAGCCCGTCGTGGCGAAGTCATAGCTAACCACTCAACTATTCAGACACCTGCTTTCATGCCTGTAGGTACGCAAGCAACAGTAAAATCATTAACCGCTGAAGAAGTAAAGTCAACCGGTGCTGAAATTATTTTGAATAATTCATATCACTTATATCTCCGCCCGGGGCTTGAACTCATAAAAAAGGCCGGTGGGCTGCATAAATTTCAAAATTGGGACAAATCAATACTCACCGACAGCGGTGGATACCAAATATTCAGTTTGTCGTCGTTGCACAAAATAACAGAGGATGGGTTAAAATTTAAATCGCACATTGATGGTTCCATCCATTTCATGTCTCCGGAAATAGCCATAGAAACTCAGAGCGCATATGGTGCAGATATTTTCATGTCGTTGGACCAGCCTATTCCATATGGAGCTACATTAAAAAAAGCAACTGAAGCAACTGAACTGACTCATCGCTGGGCAAAACGAGGGTTTGACGTTTATGACAAAAGCACAGGACAAGCATTACTCGGCATTGTACAAGGCGGGTTTGATGGAGAACTTAGAAAATATAGCGCGGAAACTTTGAGCGTTATAAATTTTCCTGGTTACGCGATAGGCGGTTTATCGGTTGGCGAACCAAAAGAAGTTATGTGGGAGATGCTTCCTATTGTCACCAAAGTATTACCTCAAACAAAAGTTAGATATCTTATGGGGGTCGGAACTCCTACAGATTTGGTACGCGGTGTCATGAACGGTGTTGATATATTTGACTGCGTACTTCCTACTCGCATGGGACGAAACAATACTGCGTTTACGTCTCTTGGCAGACTAAATATGCTAAACTCCAAATATACAGAAGATTTTTTACCGCTCGATCCTAACTGCGGTTGTACAACATGTAAAAATTACACCCGCGCATACCTGAGACACCTTTTAAAATCAAAAGAAATATTAGGCGTCAGAGCTCTTAGTTACCATAATATTTTCTACTATCAAAACCTCATGAAAAACATACGGCAATCTATAGAAAGTAATACCTTTAAAAGATTTGCAAAAGATTACTTATCTTTTGGCGATGAAAATGGATTATAAGTCATTATATTAATCTCTTATTAAACAGAATATCCATTATCTCTTAAAACATCTAAATTGCCTTCTATCCTGTTTGCGGAGTCATGCAGCGCTGAGAGTTCATCATCTGTAAGTGCAAGCTGGGCTATCATTTCTACACCATGCTTACCTATAATTGCCGGCACGCCTACATACAGATCATTTATCCCGTACTCGCTATTGCACCACACACTACATGGAAGCATACGTTTTTCATTTTGAAAAATGGACTTAACCATAGTAAACAGCGAAAATGCCGGCGTATAGTATGCTGAACCGGTTTTCAAAAGTCCGACAATCTCTGCTCCTCCTTTTCTGGTTCTATCGATTATAGCATCCAATCGTTCGTTGCTTACAAGGTCTACAGCAGGTATGCCGGCAACAGACGCGTAACGCTTCAAAGGAACCATATCGTCTCCGTGTCCGCCGATAACCATAGCGGATATATCTTTCACAGAAATACCAAGTTCTTCCGCTAAAAAACTGCACATTCTCGCGCTGTCAAGCACACCAGCCATCCCCATTACTTTATGCTTTCCAAATCCTAAAACAGCAGACGCAAGATTAACCATTGGGTCAAGAGGATTCGTTGCTACAATCACTATAGAGTTAGGAGAATATTTTTTAATATGTCCACAAACATCTGCAACTATTTCTGCGTTTTTTAAAAGCAAATCTTCTCTCGTCATACTAGGTTTTCTTGGCAATCCTGAAGTAATAATAACGATATCACTATCTTTGCACATAGAACCGTCTGTTGAACCGATAATATCAATATCATATAGCGAGAGAGCTGCGTATTGTTGTAAATCGAGCGCTTTACCCTCTGCAAAACCGTCAATCACGTCAATTAAAGTTAACTCCGTTAACTCGTCCTGAACTAATAAATGAGCTGTTGTAGCTCCGACGTTTCCGGCTCCAAAAATAGTTACTTTCATAACTATCCTCCTCTATATTTTATATTTATTTACTTCATAAAAGCATTTATCTTAAAAGCGTTGTCGGTAAATCCCTTAATCGCTCAGCAGCATTCTCCGGTGTTATATCCCTTTGCGGAGTACCAAGCATTTCAAAACCTACCATAAATTTTTTTACAGTGCTTGAACGCAAAAGCGGCGGATAAAAATGCGCGTGTAAATGAAACTCATCGTGATTTTCTCCATCAAACGGGCGTTGATGAAATCCCATGGAATACGGGAAATTGCATTTAAAAAGATTGTCATATTTTACCGTTACCTGATGAAAAATATCGGCAAGACCCAACGATAATTCAGGAGTAAAATCTAAAAATGATCCTAAATGTTCTTTTGGCATCAACAATAACTCAAAAGGCCAACAAGCCCAAAACGGCACAACAACAATAAAATTATCGTTCTCAGCAACTATTCTATCATCCTTTTCCTTCTCAAGAGATAAATAATCGCAAAGCAAACAAGAACGCTTTTTCTCTTCAGAATATCTCTTTTGCGCCCTTAATTCCTTAATTATTTCGTTAGTAAGAGATCTTGTAGCCCAAATCTGTCCGTGCGGATGTGGGTTGCTGCACCCCATAACTTCACCTTTATTTTCAAATATTTGGATGCAGGTGATATCATCCTGTACGCTTAAACTTTTCGTTTCGTGTATCCAGGCATTTACAACCTCCAAAACATTATCCATTTTCATCATAGATATTGTCAAGTCATGGCGAGGAGAAAAACAGATAACACGACAAACACCGCTTTCTGACTTAACTATTAACAGATCATCTTCATTAATTTCTTTATGAATATCATCTGACAAGAGAGCCGGAAAATCATTTTCAAAGGTATAAACTCCACTGTAATTCGGATTAATAGCGCCTTCTGCTCTTTTATTTCCCGGGCAAAGATAGCACGATGAATCATATTTCGGCTTATCATCTTTATTTTCAGACTCTTCTGCCCCGAGCCATGGACGTTTGGCTCTATGCGGAGATACCAAAACCCACTCATCAGTTAATATATTTTTGCGTAAATGACTTTTTTCTTCTAAAAATGAACTCATAAAATCCTAATCAATCTCCACTTCACGCCCTCTTTCCGCAGAAAGGTATGTCGCTTCAATAATTTTCATTATTTTAACAGCGTCTTTCGCCGGCGCTAAAGTTTCATTCTTACATTCTTTTATGCAGTCGACAAAATGCTTTGCTTCATTATTTCCCCAACCGCTTGTGTTGTAAACGCGCGGAGTTATATCAACCATTGAATTGTCTTGCATAGCAAAAATAGTAAGCTTATCATTTTCGAATTTCATACCACCGGTTGAACCTATTAATTCATAAAAGAAAACTTCTCTTTCAATGTGACTTCCCCAACTAAACTCAAACTCCATACTCATACCGTTATCAAAACGCAAAAATCCTGTAGCCATATCTTCAACCGTATAGTAAGGATTTCCGTCTTCACGATAAGATATCGGTATAAATTTGTTATACGTAGAAGCAGTCGCGGTCTTTGGTGCTGGATAACCGGAAAGATACAAAGTAAGGTCTATATAGTGCACACCAAGGTCTATCAAAGGACCACCTCCTGAGATTTCTTTATCGCAAAACCAGCTACCTAACGGAACGTAACATTCACGTCTACGCCAACCACATCTGGTATGATAAATTTCTCCTAAATGTCCTTCATCAATATAATTTTTAGCAAACTGCGATAATTCAGTAAAACGATTGTTTAATCCAACCATTAGTAGTTTGCCGGACTTTCTTGCTGCTTCGTCCATATCAATAGCTTCTTTAGAACTCATTGCTATTGGCTTTTCAACATGTACATGTTTATCACTGTTTAAAAGCGCTATAGTATATGGAGCATGATATTTATTTGCTGACGCCACGGAGACGAAATTTATACTGTTATCAGAGCAAAGTTCATCCAATGTTGCGTAAACTTTTAGCCCACCATTTTCTTTTGCAACCTTTTCCGCCAGATTAATATCATAGTCAAATATACCTACTATATCAACATCGTTTTCCAATTTTTGATATGAAGCAAGGTGTTTTCTGGTTCCGCAACCGCCAGCTCCTACCAACACGTAACGCAATTTTTTACTCATCTCTTTTATTCCTTTGTTCTGGATTTCTTTTGCCATCTCGCAAGCGCTGAGAGCGCTTCTCGCGGTGTAATATCGTCAAGATCTATGCCTAATAATTCTTCAACAACAGGATGTTCTTTTACCTCAAAAAGGGTCATCTGAGTTCTCGGCAATGGCGGCGGTATTGCTGTATTTTTAGCTGATAATCCTCTTGCGTGTTCCACAGTTTCGTCATTTTCTTCTAAATACTGCAATACACGTTCAGCTCTATATAAAACTTCATCCGGCAATCCGGCAAGACGAGCAACATGAATACCGTAACTCCTGTCTGTTCCACCTTTTACTATCCGCCTTAAAAATGTAATACCGGCTTCATCTTCTTTAACTGCTATACGGTAGTTCTTCGCTCTCTTCAATGTATTTTCTAATTGGTTCAATTGATGATAATGTGTTGCGAAAAGAGTTTTGCATCCTATATCTTCATGCAAATATTCAGCAACAGCAAAAGCTATTGAAAGTCCATCAAAAGTTGAGGTACCACGCCCTATCTCATCAAGTATAACAAAACTTCTTTCTGTCGCGTTATTTAAAATATTCGCAGTTTCAGTCATCTCAACCATAAAAGTAGACTGTCCTGTCGCTAAATCATCACTAGCGCCTACACGTGTAAATATCCTGTCTACAATACCAAGCGTTGCCGCTTCAGCCGGAACAAACGAACCTATTTGCGCCATCAGTGTTATTAGTGCTGTTTGGCGAAGATAAGTTGATTTACCGGCCATGTTTGGACCTGTCAAAATAATCAATTGATTATCATCATTTGACAGTTTAGTATCATTTGGGATAAATCTGTCTGTTGTCGTTAACTCTACGACCGGATGACGACCATTAATAATCTCTATTTCTATACCATTATTTACTGCCGGAAGGTTGTAGTTATTCTGGCTCGCCACATAAGCAAAGTTACTAAGCACATCAATATTAGCTACTGCGTTTGCCAATTTTTGAATGTCAGATGATAAAACGCTCACCAAATCACGAAGTTCTGAAAATAGTTCATACTCAATATTTTTTATCTTATCCTCAGCACCGAGCACCATTTCCTCAAAATCTTTCAAATCAGGAGTTATAAACCGTTCATTATTTGCAAGCGTCTGCTTCCTGATGTAATCCTCTGGAACATTAGAAGAATTTGCTCTGCTCACTTCAATATAATAACCAAAAACACTGTTATAACCGATCTTCAACGTCCTGATACCGGTCCTCTCTCGTTCCTTATTTTCAAGTTCAACTATATATGTTTTACCATTCTTCTCAACATCTCGCAATTTATCAAGTTCTTCATTATATCCCTTTTTTATGATTCCGCCTTCACGAAGAGAAAGCGAAGGATTATCAACGATGCCTCTTCTTAAAACTGATGCTAAATCCTCCATACTCGGCATGTCAATCGCTAACTCTAACAATTCATTACCAGCATTTGTTAAAAGTTCAAAAATTTCCGGCAATGACTCAAGCGAATCCCGCAGCTGGGCAAGATCCCTTCCATTACAGTTCTTTGTCGCAGTGCGAGACAATAATCTCTCGAGGTCATATATTGATTTTAATTTATCACGCACTTCACCGCGCAATAAATCAAGAGTTCTAAACGCCGCGACTTTTGATAATCGCCAATTTATCTCGTCTAATGATAAAAGCGGAGATGATATCCACTGCTTTAACAAACGAGCGCCCATTGAAGTTTTAGTATTATCAAGCACCCATACTAATGAATTAACCCTGCTACCACCTCTTAACGACTCAGTCAATTCAAGGTTTCGTCGAGTAAAACTATCAAGCATCATAATATTAGATGTTGAATATTTTGTCAGCGAGCATATCTGCCCAAGCGCGCTTTTTTGAGTGTTTTGTAAATATCTGAGTAAAAATGCCGCAGCTTGAGTCTCAACTGAGTCATCAGTAATACCAAATCCTAACAAAGTTAAAACCTTAAACTGTTTTTTTACGAGTTCATCATCATTATCAAATGTTAAATTGACTATTTCCGGAGAAGATACTGAGGAGTGTTGCGGTATAATTTCACGAAATGTCTCATCGCAAAACAGCATGGAAGATAAGATAATCTCGCTTGGACTAAGCCGCGCAACTTCTTCTCTAATGCCACGCAAATCATTTAATTCAAAACTTGTAACTAAAAAAGCTCCTGTCGAACAGTCGGTCACAGCGAGTCCTATATTATTTTTGTCGGCAATTATTGCAACCAGATAGTTGTTAGTACGTTCATCCAACAAATAGTCTTCAACTAATGTTCCCGGAGTTAGTACACGAATAACATCACGCCTAACAAGTCCTTTTGTAGTCTTTGGATCCTCCATTTGTTCAGCAATAGCAGTTTTATAACCGGCAGATAACAGTCTCGATAGGTATCTGTCTATTGCATGAAATGGAACGCCTGCCATAGGAAGCCTGCTGCCGCGTACATCACGTGAAGTTAGAGAAATATCCATGGCTTCAGCGCCTTTAATTGCGTCATCGCCATACATTTCATAAAAATCGCCGCAACGGAATAGTAATATAACATCAGGATATTCACGTTTTAAGTCCTGATATTGTCTAAACATAGGAGTAAGTTCACCAGCTGACATTAGTCTACCAACTCACCTAAATTCTGTCCGCCAAGGAGATGAAAATGCAAATGTAAAACTGTTTGACCGGCATCTTTACCATTATTTGTTATAATTCTGTATCCGCTTTTTTCAAGTCCGTTTTTCTTAGCAAGTTCATTAGACACATAAAAAATACGGGATAATAGTTTGGCATCAGCTTCTGTATAAGCATCAATGCCAGACAAATGTATCCTCGGAACTATCAAGATATGTACCGGAGCTTTTGGCGAAATATCATTAAACGCTACAACAAGCTCGTCGGAATATACTATATCAGAAGGTATTTCACCCTTTGCTATTTTGCAAAAAAGACAGTCGTTCATATTTCCCTCATTGTTCAACACACACTATTGCTAAATCTATTTTACCATACAAGAGCAATATAAGTTAATATCAAGAATTTCTATACAATATATTATATCATGGGATCGTTTTTTTTGCAAGTGATTACTTTACTTTATCTGTATGAAAGAGAATACAATTTCGTTAGTAAATGCGTTTAACTTAATATAGTTTTTAATCGCGGATAGGCTATAAGCGTATTTTCTGTTGTGATTTTTTTAACCTCTTCAACAGAAATATTTTTTAATTCAGCGATATTATTTGCTATAATCGGAATAAATGATGGTTCATTTCGCTTACCTCTATACGGAATCGGAGCAAGATACGGAGCGTCAGTCTCCAACAACATTTTATTTAATGGAATCTCCGAAACGATTTCTTTAATATTCTGAGATTTATTAAATGAAACTATACCGGTTATGCCTATATAGAATTCTTCAGCAATTATTTTTGCGTTCTCAAGCTCAGTTGTTATACAATGCCAGTGACCTCCATTTTTTGCTCCGCCGTTATCTTTTAAAATCTGCCAAACGTCTAAAAAAGCCTCTCGTTCATGGATAACTATCGGCAGACTCAACTTTTGTGCGAGACCAAGCTGAACTTTAAAAGCTTCTTTTTGTATCTCAGGAGGAGAAATATTATAATGAAAGTCTAGTCCTATCTCACCGTATCCGACAACTTTATTGTCCTTTGCAAGCTCTTCAATTTCAGATAAAGCTTTATCGTCTAAATCTTTGGTCTCATGCGGATGAAATCCTATTATCGCACCAACATTTTCATGCTCATGCGCTATCTCAAGTGCCATTTTGCTACCCTCAATTCCGGAACCTGAAACTATCGCGCAAACAACATCAAACTCTCTCATACGACAAAAAGTCTGCTCTATATCATGAGCAAACTTTTCATCATTTAAATGGCAATGAGCATCTATAAACCCGTTTATTTTCTTCATGCCACAACTATTCTTTAGCGCTTTGAGTCACAAAATTCATTTGAAGAGTACTTACAATATTTTTAAGTTCTGTCTTAACGTTTTCTTCAACTTTTGGCGATAAAACTTTAACAAGCGCTTCAACACTGTCTATGGATAGACGAGCTTCATCCAAATCCTTAGTGATAGTATTTGTAGCAGGATTTGCCCTGACCCCCATTTTTACCCATGCTTGTTCAACCAGCATTGATATTGTATAGAAAAGAAGATCACTAACCTTTAACTCAGGTACATCATACTGTTCCTCATTTTCAAGTTCAGGATTTTCTTCATCTACAACTTCAACATCATCAAGGTTTTCACCGTCAACACTATCATTTTTTATATAATCATCAGTCATTATCAAATACTCCCATAATAGTTATATTTCATCAATTTTTTTCTAAAATTCAATCCTACTTCCATGTGAGAAGGCGTTTAATAACAGCATCGGCATCTTCTTTTGTATCAATACCGCCAACTCCAAGCCATACACCTTGCGGTGAAAGTTCCCGCATCATAAAATCAAGCTCACTGATATCTATATATATCTGGACTCCCTTTCCTGCTTTTTGTACCTTCTTATAAACATCTATCCAGTCGCTCGCACGTTGAATTCCATCTGCTGTATAAACCCACTGAATAGCGCACAGCTCTTTTATACTCAGTAAGCTATCAAGATGTTTTAGCGCTCCCGGACCGTCTAAATGGTAAATAGATGCCTCTAATGACTTACATTCACGTTCAAGTTCCGGCAAAAACACATCATCAAACATTGATGGTGAAACCATACAAGAAAAATCATTTGACGGAACATACCAACGTCTTGTAGAAACTATGCCGCACCAAGCTGATATTGCCTGACTATGCTTCTCCAACATAGATGCAGAGTGGTCATAGTATTTGATAAAGCAATCTGTTACATAATGCAACAACTTTTTAACTTCATCAATATTCTCAATCATATCAATATTTAGTTCTGCCGGGTCACGAAAAGCAGCTATAGCATCGCCGCCAGGATGAATATCTGTTATACCGGTAAAATACATTCCATCCGCAGCATTCATAAAATCCTGCATCATAGCATCCATTTTCTTATAATAGAAGTTGTTTTCATCAAATCTTATCTTGTCAACATCATTCCAATCAAGCAAATTAGGTATGCTCCATGAGGTATCAGGACCATATTCAATTTCTGTACCAAAAAATCCGCTAAAGACTTCCGGTCCTAAATTAACATATGCATGAGGAATACTGTCTCCCAAAAACAATGTATTCTCAACATGCACCTTTGCGCAATCTATAAGATACTCAGTATCATAAGATCTCTCAAAATGTGATGTATGCTCTTTTTTAGGTATCGGTTTATTTTTGCCGCTGGATATATGCATCATGACCGGAATATGGTCAACAATATCGCAATCCCACCATGCGTCCTGTCTTTTGAGCCGCATTTCAAGATCATCAATCCCGTTTAATAACGCTATACTTTTCATTTTTTCTTTCCATCCAATACTACAGAAAAGGTTACAATCTGATTTGATTTAGCTTTCACAACAACAGCTTTTCCGTCCGTTTTTATTTGCCCGTCTGTATCCTTTAAAGTGTCTTCAGACATTGTCAAAAGCTTAGCGCTCTTTACTTTCTGATAAAAATTTAAAGTTTCAGTCACCATTTTGGCTTCATGATTCCACATTCTGATAATTAATGTTCCGTCTTTTTCAGCTTTTAATGTTGTCATAATAAGATTATCGCTCTTTTGCTCTAAAAAGCTGATTCTTGGATTCTTGCTTCCCTTCATCTCCGGATAACCTGATTTTAATTTTCCTGTCTGAGAAACCAGCAATCCACTCTGCAGTTTTGCGTTCTCTATCAACGCTTCACCTTTGGGAAGTTTTCCTGCAAAAGGCATTAACCTATATTTTATATCAAAATTGCCAAGTTCAAGTCCGTCAGGCTCAGAAACATTGCCTATAGTTCTTCTATAAGAACGGAGGAAGACAACTTGCATAGTGCGACGACTATCATCTATAACTCCGCCCTCATGCAACCCTGCTTCAGATAAAAATGCGATCCCTCTGTTCTTACCATCTCCGATAGCCTGCATATCAAGAAATGGTTTCTCTGAAATTTCAGCTTCCTGCCAATTTTGATTTTTATAGTCAAGCTCTATTTTGCGCTCTACAAGATCAAACGGATGGTGAGCAAAATAGCTCTTTGCGTTAACGTCTGTCGGTAAATAAAGTTTTAATTGATGATCTTCGATAACATTAGTGAACTTAGTTTCAATATCAATAACTTTTGCGCCTTTTCTAAGGGTAACATAATGATTCACGATCTGTTTTTTCGTCTCTTTACTTCTGACTTCTTCCATCTCGTTATAATTTTTTGGAATGTTCATTTCAACAGAAATTCTGTATGTTAATTGCAAAGGACCGTCAGTGATTATTGCGACATCAGCAAAAGCAGCACTTGTTATATACAGCTCGTCATTAACGCTTGATACGTGGAACCATCCATCTCCGGTCTCAACACTATCGCCGAGAAGAAGAAGATCGCTATAAACTTCACCGGTTAATTTGTCAGTAATATTAATCGTTCCGTTATTATTAATTTCAAGTCCAAGAAACTCATTTTCAGCAGTTGTCATACTGGTCTTCATGGTCTGCATAGTACGTTTAGCAACTTCTTTTGATGGTCTGATAAGAAGAGCAGTAAACCCTAATGCCGGAAGTTCAACTTCAACAGCAATGGTATATTTCTCATACTCGCCCGCGCCTTCGTCAACAACACCCGGAATAGCATAAACTGTCCTATGCTGGAACCTCTTTATCTTCGAAACCTTTTGATAAGAAATTTCTGTTAATTTTCCATTATCGTCCACAGCCAAAACATCAAAAACAAAGTACGCTTCTCCTCTAAATCCATCATTGAAACGGCATGAATAATTATGAGGAAACGCTATTTCAATATTAACAACTTCTTTTCTAGCTATTGGGATAGGATTAAAAATATTAACAGTAAACTCTTCAGGACTAGATGCTAATTCTTTATACTCAGCCGTAATAGCGCCAAAAGCTTTAACTCTTAATTGCTGTGCTAAAATATCTATTGATTCATACCTATTTTTCATATCACGATGAACTTGGTCAATAGAACATCCGCAAATGCTGTCATGGGCATGGTTCAAAAGGAGATCACGCCAAGCAATGTCAATATAACTCTGGCCGGGCAGTGGAGAATCACCGACTTCACGCTCGGCAAAAGCTGTTATCGGCTCAACCCATTTGGTAAGAAGTGTCTGGCAACGGTCATTTTGCTGTTTTAAACGTACTCGGGAAGATACACAGTTAGGTATCAAAAAATTGTAATCATTTTTGGTGTTACTGGGAGCTCTAAGCTCGCCAACCCTAACAGGTAAATCCTTAGCGTATTTATCAACATCAGCAAAGAATTTTGGCAATGTAGAATGTTTTGCTTTTACGCTTGGCTGGGCTTTTTCAACAAGTCTTATATATTTAGCAGCATCAGCAGCGGGAGCCTGATGATCAAGTGCGTCTATCAGACAAAGTACGTTAGAGTTTGACCTGTTAATCTCGTGTCCTACATATTTTTTCAGACTATCTACAGCTACATTTTCAGCCTCTTCTATATCGCTACCTTCTTTCTCGGCTTGCTCAAGAGCCCATCTGGAACCTATGAAAGCTCCGTAACCATTCCAGTCTTGCAGTTTAAATGTCAAAACTTGACTGCCATCTGAAGATTCCCAAGTAAAAAATGATGGAGTATCAAACTCATTTGTGCCGCGACCAAGCACACAATGTTTTAGTCCAAAACCATTATATATTTGCGGCATCTGTGAAGGGTGACCAAACATATCACAGGTATAAGCGACATTCATAGGTTCAACACCCCATTCATGAGAAACAGCTCTACCTTTCAGTAAATTACGAACTAACGCTTCATCACCGGGACCGAACAAGTCAGGCATTGTAAACCATGGACCAACAAGAACACGTCCTTCAAGCATGAGCTTATGAAGACGTTCACGATTTTCAGGCCGAACTTCCATATAGTCGTGAAGTACACAAGTCTGACCATCTAAGTGAAAATAATCAAATGAACCATTTTCGTCTTCCATAAGATCAAGCAAGATATCTATAACCTCTACAAGCAATAACCTGTACTCAGGAAGCGGTCTGTACCACTCTCTATCCCAATGTGTTCCGGAAATATAATGCCCGATAAACTCTTTATTTGCTGCCATAATATTTACAACCTCTTTTCCATAATTATAATACTTTATAGTTTATCATAATTTAATCTCAACGTCAAGAAGATATTATTTAAATTTTAAAAGTAATCTCACTGTAAAATTTAATAATTACATTTCTATATATCTGCTTTCGCAAATGTATCGGAAGCATTAATACTGCCTACTTTTAATCCCCATATAAGCTTAATATTAGCTTTATCCGTTGAAGAAAAATTGACTATCTCCGCTTCACCTATTAAAGATTTATTTCTTACGATATATACGTAATTGCCTTCCGCGTAATTTTTCGAACTTAACTTCACCTCAAAATCCCTTTTGATATCCGGATCCTTCCCATCATTTTCCACGATATCATTAAATACACGAAAGGCTCGGCGTAAAGCTGCCGCCGCTACAGTACCTTCAACATTATCATTAATCCCATCACTAAGAGCAAATAGTTGCCTGGCAGGATTTTTCAGTTCATCAGCAGCTCTGCCTGTTATAGTTGCATTTTTTGATGATGACTTACCATAAACAATGCCGCTATTCCCTGTTCTATGTTTCCACGAGACAGCTACTTCAACGGTTTTATTATTTATAACTCTTGTTAAGAGTGATAAATCGTATGCTTTTACATAAGTGCTTATAGCGTATAGAGTTTGTTTGTACTCTATAGGGATATTTTTATTTTTACTCCGTATCAAGTCGCTTGGCACCTGAGGAGGATTATAACCCTTTTCAGGAATAACCGCAAGGTGCCCTTGAGTAACATCCGATAAAATTATAATTGCGTAATCAATAAGCCAATTATCTTTATCAATGCTGTCAGGATCAATTTCCAAAGTTACTCCATGGACATAATCAACCATCTTCGGCGGATTATTTTTATATTTATCAGCAGCTATTTGGAGCTCATCATATCTTTTTTGAGTATCCGGATGACTTGCAAACAACCCTAATATAGGAACAGTTGCTTCTCCTCTTCCATAACGATCAAGCAAAAGTTTCATACCACTGACAGCCTCTTTTGGGTCATATCCGAGCATACTCATATATCTTATGCCGCCGGCATCAGCGCGAAGTTCATCTTTTTGGCTGTACTGCCCTGAAACCAACATACCGGTCAATACACCGACCAATAAAGCGTCACCATCCTCTCCGCCGACAGCTTTTGTACCTATATATCCTGCCAGTATAGCTCCAACAGTAGTATTATTCTGTTTTTCGGAATGCTTTTCTACCACATGTGTAACTTCATGTCCCATTATAAACGCTATTTCTCCGTCTGTCGCGTCCATAAGCAACCTACTGGTTACAAACATACGCCCGTCAGGAAAGGCAAAAGCGTTATAAGAATCATCATTTATTATCTGAAACGAAGCATTTTTTACTCCAGCGGCATATGCTAATCTATTTCCAATAAATACCACGCGCTGGTATGCTGCGTAATCAGGAAAATAGCCGTATTCCTTTGCAAAATCATCACCAACATCAGCAACCGCAAATGATAATGTGAAAAGTAATGTTAAAGGCAAAATCAATTGCTTAAATTGTAACCATTTTTTTAATATAATCATCACACCTAATACTCCTTAACTGTTCAAGCATCCTACATTTATTAACTTATTTGATTCATAAATTGAGAAAAAGTTTTATTATTTATTAATAAACATCAAAATACCCTTGCAAAAAACGCAAAATTTTGATATTATATTATAACATATTTTTATACTTTTGCGCCAGTAGCTCAGTGGATAGAGCACTAGTCTTCGGAACTAGGTGTCGGGGGTTCGAATCCCTCCTGGCGTACCATTTTATACAAATAAATTTTAGAAATTATTAACAATAAATGCTACCTATTCGAAAAATAAATTTTTGCAGCATAAACTCTTAAAAGCCACTTAAAGAAATTAATTTAATTTACCAAAACTTCCATATAAACATAAAATTATTACATAAATAACATAAATACTATTTCCTATGTTTTTTTTTAAATTCTGCGAAATGCAACTATTATATATGATATAATTATAAATATAAGTAAAATCATGAAGTATGGTTAGGTGTATTTATAAATGCTGAACAAAAAACATAAAACGGATTAAAAAACAAAATAATTCAGATTTTAATAGATAACGACATATCATAAAATAACTATATTATAAAGGAGTAAACTATGAAATATTATGGAACAAAAAATCATGATGGATTTGGGCGTTCATGTGGTATTTGAAAGTGGTCTTTCCTTGCAATCTAATTATGAAAAACTTGTTGGAGAAACATTAGAGATGCGCCCTCAACCAAACAATTTCCAAATTTATTTTGAAGTTGAAGACTTAACTATCTGGAAAAAAATTGAAAGGCGTTGACGGTATTATTTTTCTTCATGAAAGCAAAGAATATCCTTGGGGACAACGTGTATACGCATATATACTTCGATAAATATATTGTAGAGATATCGGAGAGTATGGAGATCTTAGCAAAGCGCTTTTTATACAAGAATTATCAGTTGAAGAAACAGTCGAGCGTACGATGTTCCCGGTTGATTTTGTCAAGCATAATACGATAAATTTCAATTAGTAAAATACTCATCACCAAAAATGCCATCATTTTTTATAGTCAGTCCATATAGTGTTTTTTTATAAATATTATTAAAATTGATAACTATTCAAACAAATTGGGAACAAAAATATCTTCGCGAAAGAAATCATATTGTAAACCTTAAAAACATGTGTTATAATTAAAAGAGTATAATACAAAAAAGGTAATAATAAAAATGACACGAGGTAAAATCGTTGATGCTATAAAGAGCGGAAGAGTCTTTATATCTGACGGAGCATGGGGTACTTTTTTATATAAAAAAGGACTGCAAGCCGGAGAATGTCCTGAAAGCTGGTGTTTAAAACATTATAATGAAGTGACAGACATCGCGAAGAGCTATATCAACGCCGGAGCAGACATGATAGAGACAAACAGCTTTGGTGGTACTTGTTATAAGTTAAAACATTTTGGTTTAAGCGAAAAAACATCTGAGATTAATGAAGCAGCTGCAAAAGCTTCGCGCAATGCTGCCGGTGAAGATAAATGGGTTATAGCGTCAATCGGACCAACAGGAAAAATGTTAATTACAGAGGAAATTACTGAAGAAGAGATGTATGAAGCGTTTAAAGTTCAAGCTGTAGCATTAGAAAAAGGCGGCGCGGACGCGGTATGTATAGAAACAATGAGTGACCTTGAAGAGGCTACTTTGGCCATAAAAGCGACTAAAGAGAACACTCACCTTGAGATTATATGTACTTTTTCATTTGAGCTAAACGGACGCGGTGAATACCGTACTATGATGGGGCTTACCCCCGAGTCAGCAATTTTAGGAGTTGCTGAAGCCGGAGCAGATATATCTGGCACAAATTGCGGAAACGGCATGGAGCGTATGATTGATATCGTAAAACAGATGCGCGCAGTAAATACTGATATGCCTATTTTAGTACACGCTAACGCAGGTCTTCCGATCAATATAGACGGAAATGAGGTATTCCCGGAAACCCCTGAAGATATGGCAAATCAAGTTGCAAAACTACTCAACGCCGGAGCCAATATTATCGGAGGCTGCTGTGGTACGACCCCTGAACATATAACCGCTATGAAAAGAGCAGCAGAGGCGTGGGCAAACAAATAAAAACTATAAAACTATGGTAAGGAAATTATGACTGGGAAATTTATCAATCCAAATAATTTATCTAACTTTGCGTACGTTAACTTAGATATCTGCAAAAAACCCTACAAAGGAATTATTTACGATTTTATTGGGCTTGGCGGTATGACCTTTACTGATGATCCGCCATACCATTTCGCGGAAAAATGTTCAGAGCGAAATATCCTTTATATTATGCCTTACCTAAACCCTTGGAACTGGATGAACGATACAGCTATCAAAACTATGGATATGATAGTTGACGTTGTCATAGAAAAAACCGAACTTAAAGAAAATTCCATTATAGTTTCTACAGGCGGAAGTATGGGAGGACTTTGTGCGCTTACATACTCTGCCAAAGCTAAAATAACCCCTAATGCCTGCGCGGCAAACTGTCCTGTGTGTGATTCAGTATTTCACGAAAAAGAACGCCCTGACCTTCCTCGAACTTATGTAAGCGCTTTTTTACATTACGGCGGAGACCTTTCAGAGGCTATCAGTACATCATCCCCTTTTTCGATTGTAGAAAAAATGCCCAAAATACCATATTACATAGTACATGGAACAGAGGATACCGCGGTTAACATCAAAATTCATTCAGACCCGTTTGTAAAAAAAATGAGGTCATATGGACATGACATTACTTACGATGTTGTAGAAGGAATGGGACACTGCAATATCAGCAGTGATAATGAAGAGCGATATTATGATTTTATATTCTCATTTTTCAAATAAAACTGTTTACAATAAAGGTCAGCAAAAAAACTACTACCACAATTTGCCAGTTTTCCGCTTTCCCTTTGAATATCAAACTAAAAATTAAACCAAACATTGTAAAGACAAGAGCATAAAGGTAAATTTTTAATATATTTTTATTGCTCCAATAAATAAAAAGCGAGAGATCTAAACTATAAAGATAAGCAACCAAACTTGATACGCTTCCGGAGATAAAAAGGCTTATATTTACTTGCGTACTGACAATAAAAAAATAAAGCCATATAACAAAAACAGCAACCGGCAACCACAGATACAGCGGGGGGATATGAGAACTTGAAAATATGAGGGAGATAATGAGCATAACTATCAAACCGGCAAGTGTTGCTACTAATAATCTCTCAACATTGCCCATTTGCGATGGTCTCCGCATCTCTGTTGACAGTCTTATATTGCCTTCGCTGTCATCAGGACTTAGCGGCACCCTTTTCTCATTATCATTTTCCATTGCCATTCTTCAGATTATTATACAGTAAAACCAAAATAAATGCAAGTTATTTCAACATTTCAAGAATATTTTTATATCTGCGTACTTCATCTTTTTGATCTTCTGTCATATTTCCTTTTTCGTTTCGCGGCATCATCTCAGCAACATCTACAGCTGTTTCACCGGTGTTTGATTTTATATTTTTATTAGCCCCTTGACTTAACATTTCTTTTACAGTAACATCTAAACCGGCTAAAACTGCGACATGAAGCTCTGTATATCCTGTATTCTTTTCTTTCACATTGAGTTCCGGTTTATGTTTTAAAATGAGCTTCGCAACATCATCATGACCTCTACCGCTTGCTAAAAAAATAGCTGTTGAATTGGTCTTGTCTTTCTCATTAATTTTAGCGTTGTAATCAAGTAGTAATTTAGCTATCTGTTCGTTTCCAACATAAGAGGCTAAATGAAGCGGCGTTCTGCCGGACTTCCCCTTAACGTTAACATCTGCTTTTGAAGCAACCATATAACGAACTATCTCATAATTCTCTCTCAAAACAGCATATTGTAAAGGATAAACACCACTCTCCGCGTCAAGAGTATTTAAGATATTCGGATTTTCAACAGCCATTGACTGTATTTTTTTAAGATCATTTTCAACTATAGCGTTAAAAAATTCTCCTTTTGGAAGTTTCTTATTATCTCCTAAAATATCTATATCAAAATCAGGTTCCAGCGCATCTCCGATATTGCTCTCAACGTCACTTTTATCATTATCATTAACTATAGGTTCTTTGATAATGTTGCCATTTTTATCGTATGTTATCTTCTTCCCGCTACTGTCCACGATAGTGCTCTGTCCGGAAGTTTCGTTATCTTGCATAAGCGCTATATCTTCAGGAGCTTTTTTATTTGAAATAACCACCAAAATTACGACTAATATTACTACAACTATCACCAATATACTTGATGCAAAAGAACGTGGATTTTCCGGATTTATTAATTTAATTTTCTTCATTTTTTATCCTTCAACTACCGACAGAAGCGATTATTTCCTTAGCTTTTTCTATAGCCTCGTCCAACTTTGCAGGTTCCTTGCCGCCGGCTTGAGCATAATCCGCTTTTCCGCCACCATTACCGCCGGTTAAAACAGCCATAACTTTCACTATCTGCCCTGCATTGTATTTTCCTACCAAAGAAGTTCCTACCTTAACAGCAAAAATAATCTTATCACTTTCCACGACAGAGGCTAAAATAACAATACCGTTTTGACTAAGTTTATCCATATATTGATTAAGAAGTGTATTTATTGTCTGAGCGTCAACACCATCAAGCTTAGAAACAATAATATTAACGCCGCTTATTTCCTCTACCTCTATTTCACTTCCGCTTGTCCCTGAAGCAAGTTTAACTTTCAGCTCGTCAATAACAGACTGTTTAAACTTAATCTCCTCTCGAAGAGCTGCTATTCGAACAGGGATATCTAACCTTGAAGACTTAAATAAACCTGCCATATCCGCAATCATATTACTATTTTCTAAATTTCTCTCGATTGCTTTCATTCCACAAATAGCCTCTATTCGCCTTATGCCTCCGGCTATTGAAGCTTCACTGATAATAATAAAAGAGCCAACTTCTCCACTATTTTTAACGTGCAACCCTCCGCAAAGTTCTAAACTCTCACCGATAGCAACAGTCCGCACTGTATCGCCGTATTTTTCGCCAAACAGAGCAGTAAACCCAGCCTCTTTTGCTTCATTCAACTCCATTTCACGATTGCAAACCGGTATAGCATCCATTATCTGTTTGTAAACATTTTTCGTTACAGATATTATCTCTTCTTCAGTTAATCCACGCGGAGAAGAAAAATCAAAACGCAATAAATCATCGTCAACTTGTGAACCTGCTTGATTAGCATTTTCACCTATGATCTCCTTTAATGCTCTATGCAGAAGGTGAGTCGCTGTATGGGCGCGCATAACTCCTTTGCGTCGATTTATATCTATAGAGACAATCACTTCATCACCATCATTCAAATCATTTCCGCCTTCTATAGTATGAAAAAATCGCCCCATATTATCTTTTCCAACATCTAACACTTCATAAATATTTCCGCCGGAAATTATGGTTCCATGATCCGCTAACTGTCCACCGCTTGTTGCGTAAAAGGGAGTTTTTTGCAATACAATACCGCTATATTCATCATTACTTTTTTCAATCGCTAAAACGTTTGTTTTTACAGTTTCAACACCATTATAGCCCAAAAATTCTGTTGGCGGGATGTCAGCGTCAATCCGGCTTGATGTATTATAAGTAAAATTATTATTGCTGCGTGCTTTTTCACGAGCTAACTCAAACGCCTCGTTATATTTCTTAAAATCAATGATAAGTCCGTTTTCAACAGCAGTTTCTTCACTCAGCTCTTTCGGGAATCCATAAGTATCATAAAGAACAAAAACACTCTCAGCATCAAGAATTTTTTCTTTTTTTGCCACAGTCTCATTTATCAATCGGCCAAGAAGTTCCTCACCGCGATCAAGAGTAATATTAAACCTCTCTTCTTCAGCCTTCAATGTATCAGTAATAAAACTTTCGTGCTCCCGTAAAGACGTGTAGTGTTCACCCATAATACTAACAACAGTCGGCACTAATTTATACAAAAATGGCGAATTAAACCCTATTTTACGACCAAATCTATATGCGCGGCGAATAATCCTGCGCACAACATATCCCCTTTTGGTATTAGAAGGAAGTACACCATCACTTATCATGAAACAACTGCAGCGCAAATGATCGGCTATCACGCGAAGAGCCAACTTATTTGACTCTTCCTCATTAAATTCATCTCCTAAAAGTTCAATAATTTTATCAATTAACGGATGAATAAGATCTGTCTCAAAGTTGGAACATAGATTTCCTACCAGACTTGCTATACGCTCCAGACCTGCACCTGTGTCAATACCTTTTACCGGCAATGAATTGTACTGCCCGTCTTCGTAATTAAACTGCTGAAATACATGGTTCCAATACTCAACCCAACGGTCACACCCACATGAAGGATCATTACAATCTTCACCGCAAGCGTATTCCATACCACGATCATAATGCATCTCTGAACAAGGACCGCACGGACCGCTATCCCCAACAGGTCCCCACCAATTTTCTTTTTTCCCAAGAGGGATTATCCTCTCTCGCGGCATACCGAGTTCAAGCCAGATATTAAAAGTTTCAACATCTTCTTCATAAGGCTCACCATCTTTAGGCTTATAATATGTCACCCATAGGTTATCCTTATTCATACCTAAACCGCCTTCATTCTGAGGAGTTAACGAGAAATCCAATCCCCAAGCAAGCGTTTCACGTTTAAAATAATCACCAAAGCTGAAATTGCCGAGCATTTCAAAAAAAGTATGATGTCTGGCTGTCCTACCAACTTCGTCCAAATCATCAGTCCTGGCGCATTTTTGAACAGTTACGACCCTATCGTAAGAAGGCATAACTTCACGGCGAAACCATGGAACGAACTGCTGCATACCTGCTGTAGTAAAAAGTGTAGTAGGATCTTCCGGAATTAGCGAGCTGCTTGGAAGTATTTTATGTCCGCGGGATTCAAAAAACGCTAAAAAAGCGCTGCGAATATCATTACCTGTCATTAAAATCATATTTCCTGTCTATATTTTTTTCGTCATATCATCTATTATTACTTGAAATGTCTGCAAAACGTGCAAACTTTACAAAAAATAATCTTTCTATATTATAATACATTTTGTCCATATTAGCAAGGATAAATATAGTTACATTCCTACTCATCCACCTCAAATTCAAAGTAAAGCTCTATATATTCACCTTCTTTAGGATAAAAAACTCCGGTATTTGTATTGTCTTTTAAAAGCATCTCTCCATTATCAATACCTTTTGTAGATTTAAGTTCCGGATTATTGCTGTCACGAAAATCTATGTTTCCGTTTAGGTAAAGTACTTCTGTATCTTCAAGATACCGTGCATCATCGGCCCAAACTGTTTTAGAATCTCTGACAGCTTTCACATTACTGCTAAAAGAAGCTTCTTTTTTATTATATGAATAGTTACCTTTGTCGCTAGTTACAGTCGTTATCTCGACTGTAGTATCGCTATCAGCAGGTTTTTGCGTGTTGACCATTTTTACATTGCCAATCGTTTCAAGATAGACATTTGATGTATTATTATATAAATTCATAACGTTAGAAGTAAGAATATTTTCCGGATGAACAGCTTTTGGGTTGCCTACCAATGTATAAACACTATTCATATTCGGATCCATAATAAGAGTTTCTCCGGTTGCGACTGTATCGTACTCCGGAATAGAGATAGTCACTCCTGGACCAAAAGTATTAACCATTTTGCCGTCAACAACATCATTAATCCCAAATGATGCCTCATTGCTGCCGCGTACTATCACTTCTATAAGTTTTTTGCCAGCCGGTGCGCTTTGCGCGAACAAACCAACACAAAACGTCAATATTAAAATAATAAACACTAATCTTAAAATATTCATAATTCTTTAATTCCTCTATGCAAATATGCAAAATATATTCGCTAACAACACTCCTAATATAATTAATCTTCAATTTCAAGCACAATAACAAACTCAATATACCCACCTTCTTTAGGAATGAGATTTGCCCATTCATCGCGAAGTGAAATGCTTGCGGTCTCAACACCTTTTGCTGAACGCACTTCGCTACCACTGAGATCGTGATAACGAACACCACCGGTTAAATATAACATATCAGTTTCCTCTTCATAAACAGCCTGTTTTGACCATACAATTCTTTTTTCCTGAACAGTTTTCACATTTCCGCTAAATACCGCTCGTTTTTCAGAGTAATAATATACTAATTTATCACAAGTGATGATAGTAACTTTATTTAAATTATTACTGCCGCTTTTTTTATTTGGATCAGGCCTGTTAACCATCCTGACATTTCCGATAACTTCCGCATAAGACGGCGCTAAATAAGCGTTAATAGTTTTTCCGGTTATGCTGTTTTCTTTATCAATAAAGACAGGATTTCCTATTGCGGTAAAACTGTCATTATTATTTTGCGTAAGTTTTACGGATTTTAAAGTAATATCCCCACTCTTTAATGTTGCATTATGATGTACCATCACTGAATTGCCACCGGTTTTCATATACTCTGTTGTGCCGCTAACTTGCAATATTGCTCGAGCCATTTCCTGCGCATTGGTTTGAGCTATTATTACACCGCAAATTATGAGTACAAACACTAAAAGCAGGAATGATATTTTAAAAGTCCCTTTTCTTAAAATTTTATTCTTAAAATTAAATATTTCTCTCATACCTACTGCTTTTTACTCAAATAGCCGCCATAAGATTCTTTTATTTTCTTAGGTATCTCCGGAATTTTAGGTAAATTATTTTTACCGGACCATTCTTCAAGACTTTTAACGCTTAGATTAGCTGTTGTCGGACCGTTCAGCTTAAAACTGGTTCCGTCCGTTTTTACCTCGCCGCCATTTTGACTAACAAGAGTATTCCCTTGGGTGGAAATTGTCAATCTATTATTAAAACGCATGGTGGATTTTAACACATAAAACTCACCACCGGCCGCAGTCACAGATATATCCCCAAGTTGTCCGGCAACACTTTCGTTAAAACGCAACACGCTCAAAGAGTCAACCCATTCGACATTTTTTGTTGACAAAAATATATCTTTACCGTCAACAGTTACACCATTAGTTATTTTTATATCTCCATTTTTATTATTTCTGACCATCTCCCCCGCTCTTACAGTAAGTTCAGTCTTATCACCATCTTTTAACTCGGCTTTATCAATGCCGATTGCGGTTTGCGTACGGTTATTCATAGATACATCCTTCATATAAACTTCCCATAACAGTTTCCCATTTGCCAAACTACGCCATATAACATTTTCAAAAACAATATCGCCCGGCGCCGGCTTATTAGGGATAAACGCAAAAGGAGGTATCATCTTGCTACCGCCATTTTTTCTATAGTAAATAAACAAAATAGAAGAGGCGATTATCAAAAACAAAAGTACACTTCCGGATATAATGAAAATCTTTTTTTTCATTTTACATTAATATTATACCAAAAATCGGAAAATTATTCACTAAAATAGTTGACATAAAACCAAAAATAATGCAAAATTTAACTATGGACAGAAGAATCTATCGGCTTTTCAATATTTTTGCAACCATATTTATAATAATAATACTTCGCCACGCCTACTTAGCAATAGTGAAATCTGACGAATTATCTAATTCACAAACAAATAGAAGATGGATCTATATAGAAGAAAACAGTCCCCGCGGAAGTATTTTAGACCGGAGTGGAGTTAAGCTCGCCTATACTGAAAATAAAACTCGCCACTATATACCTTATGTATCAAGCATTGTCGGATATCAGGATATAAAATTCGGTCGCGCGGGACTGGAAAGAGATTTTCATCATGAACTCTCCGGAGCTAATACGCAATTTAATTTACAGGAATTACAGCGCATATTGGCAAATAAAGAACGCCGCGGAAATGATATCCGTTTAACTCTCGACTATAAATTACAAAAAAAGGCTTCAGAAGCATTAAAGGGGAAAACTGGAGCTGTAGCGCTTTTAGATCCAAAAACCGGTGAGATACTTGCGCTGGCCAGCAGTCCGACATTTAACTTTGAGACTGATGATTTAGAAAATCTGCAAAAACGAGACGACGGCGTTTTACTTAACCGTGCCATTAACTATATTTATCCGCCGGGATCTTCAGCCAAAATTTTGACAGCTGTCGCCGCTCTCAAAAACGATATTCCGGTAAGCACTATCTACCATTGTGAAGGCGTAACCGTTTTTAATAAAATAAGAATTACTGATTACAGAAAAAGTTCGCATGGTGATATAGACATGCGTGATGCATTTAAAAAATCTTGCAACTTATACTTTGGAGCAACTGCTATTGATATTGGCAGCGATTCGCTGTTAAGATCTGCTGACGATCTCATGTTTGGTCATGATATTAGGGATAATTACACTGACAAAAGGGTTATGCCTCGAGCAGCTACCAGCAACTTATCCAAACAAGGCGCTGCAATAGAGGATGGAGATTTAGCGCAAATCGGCTACGGTCAAGGTACTTTTGTAACTACACCGTTTCAAATGGCTCTTCTTGCCGGTGCTGTTGCTAACGACGGAATTATTATGAAGCCATATCTTGTGAAATCACAGATTGATGAAGATATAGAGACCTTATTGTTCAAAGAAGGAGCTTTAAACCGCTCAATGCCGGTAGAGGTTGCAAAAAAAGTTCAAGATATGATGTGGGCAGTAGTAAATGAAGGTGGAACCGGCACAGCAGCTAGAACAAAAGGACTAAAAATATACGGCAAAACAGGAACAGCAGAACATGGAAATGGAGCTGATCACGGATGGTTTGTCGGATACGCGGTCAACGGACAAGATAAAAAAATAGCGTTTGCCATTATTATTGAAAACGGAGGCGGAGGTGGGTCTGCGGCAGCCCCATTGGTATCTAAAATATTATCCGGATTTTAAAAGTAATATTTAGATAAAGTAAAAAAAAGGGTTACAGACTATTTTAGCGAATATTTATAATACATATTTCAAGATAATTTTTACGAATATCTACTTTAAAGTTAGTCAAAAGGGAGAAATGTAAGTATGAGGAATGAAATAACGTTAACGGAGACATCTAATTTGGTGACCTCAATGATGGGGTCCATTTATGGAGCGGTAAAGACTTTTGATAAAGACATTACCATTCCGGAAATTTTTGGATTATCCGGGCATGGGTTTATATTAAATATCGAACGCGAGCTTTTTGGAACCGGACCAACTGCATGGGATTGGGGAGCTATCCTCTTCCCGCTCAGACAACTATACAGCCTTCGTCGGCTTTGCGCGCATTGCGATATGCGAAGTACCGATGAAGCAAAAGAGCTTATTTGGGAACGTACTATTGAAAGTATAGATAAAGGAATGCCAGTAGTGTTATGGGATGCGCTTGACCTTGAATTTTACATTTGCTACGGCTACGATACTGACACTCAAAAATATATCATAAATGGGTCAAGAGCAGATAAAACAAACCATCAAATTTCCATGTCTGATCTCGGTGTAAGAAGCGGCCAAGTATGGGCATTATTTCCTGCTAAGGGAACAAAGTATGATAAAGGCGCTGCTATGGATTTGGCTTTAAAAGGTGCTATTAACTGGTATCACTGGGAAAATGAAAAAGACGCTCAATGGATATTTGGCGGACAGGCATGGGATGTATGGATAAACGCGATGAAAGAAGAAGAAATGGCAGCAGGGTCTTTATCCATAGCTACCAACCACTTTACATACAGAGAATGCCGCGAAAATGCCGCTGAATTTTTAAGCGGCTGCGGTGAAAAATATAATAACGCGTCTGACTCTTACAGACAAGTTGCTCTGACGCTTGATAAAGTATGTACATTATGGGGACTTGAGGACAAAGTGCCATCAATAGAAATAAGAATGCAAATAGCTGATCTCTTAACACTCGCTAAATATGCGGAAAAAGAGGCTGTTAAGGCTCTTGAAGAAATATACTCAAAATAAATCTATGATGTTTAAGGAGGATAAACAATGAAAGAAAGTGAAGTAGGCGGACTCGTAGTGGGTCTCATCATCGGCGCTGCTATAGGAGCTACAACAGCACTTCTATTCGCGCCAAAGTCAGGAAAAGAACTCAGAGAAGACATTTATGAAAAATTAGACGACGCGAAAGATGAACTCATGAAGGCAACAACCGAATTAAAAGAAGTTGCTATAGAGAAAAGCAAAGGCGCAAAAGAAATTGCAGCAGAAAAACTTCATGAGGCTCAAGATAAATTAGCAGAAACAGTTGCTGCCATAAAAGAAAGAGCTCAGGCTGAAGAATAAACTATTAGCCTTATATAAAACTAACTGTTAAGATTAAGTCGGTAGGATACATTTTCCCCGGCGCAGTGTTTTTCAAATAGTTTTTATATAATACTTAGGCAAAGACATGACATTCCCCAAATAATAGTAATCTTTTTCATCATATAAACAGTAAAAAACATGCTATATTTTAGGAGTTATAAAAAGAAAAATGGGAAGTATCAATGAACAAATCACGGTCAACATTGAGCTTATTGATGTAACCATCTCTTTAATCAAGCTTAGCGGAGAAATGGATGCCCATAACGCTCCGGCAGTAAAAAGTCAGATAGATACGGCAATGAGCAATAACGGAACGAATAAAATCATATTCAACCTTTCACAGGTTGAATATATAGACAGTACCGGTATAAGTCTGTTGGTCAGCACTTATAAACATACCAGTGACATAGGCGGAATGATGTGCTTGTTAACACCGTCACAACGAGTTGAAAGATTGTTGCAAATAAGCGGACTAAACAAATATTTTCCAGTGTTTGAATTAAAAGAAGATGCGGTTGCGTTCTTAACTAATGAGGACAAGTAATATGCAAAACAGTATCACGCTCACATTTACAGCACTGACAGAAAATATATTGCTCGCGCGCCTTGCTGCAGCCACCATTGCCCATAGGCATGGTTTTGATATCGAGAGCATTGAAGATATAAAAGTAGCGATAGGCGAAGCAGTAACAAACGCCATTGAACACGGCTGCCAAAACGATACTGACACTGTAAATGTCAGTATAACTTTTTCAAAAAATAAACTATCGATAGTTGTAACCGACCATGGCGTGGGAATAGATGCAAACAAAGTACCAACGTCCTTTTCAATGCATGAACGTGGTTTTGGAATGCTTCTTATTGAAAACTTAATGGATAAGACTGATTTTGAGTCAATCACAGGTGGCGGTACAAAAGTCAAAATGGTTAAATTACTCTGTAGTGAGAAGGAGCTCATTTAATGATATTATTTATGGTTGCTGAACCAGATAATAATATGTTTAAAAAGAATGCCGTCACAACGGAAAATATGTTTTCCGAATATTCTCGTACCCGTGACAAAGAATTACGAGACAAGATTATTCAAGAAAACATAAATCTTGTGCATTTCATCGCCAAAAAGTTTGCTAATAGAGGAGAAACTGTTGAAGACTTAGTAAGCGTTGGTATCATAGGGCTCTTAAATGCCATAGACCGCTTTGATCCGTCTCGCGGCATTCGTTTTGCGACATTTGCAACTCCGACTATTATGGGTGAAATAAAACGTCATTTTCGTGACCGCGGATGGGCAATAAAGGTGCCAAGAAAATTACAGGAATTAAACCTTGCGGCTAATAAAGCGAGAGATGTCCTGACGAATGATCTAGGACGAACTCCTACTGTCGACGAAATAGCAAACAAGATAAACTCTCCTGTTGACGCTACTATTGAAGCGCTTGAACTTGGGTATTTATATGAATTAAAAAGTCTTGAAAGCGACAGTGGAAATAGTGAAAATAACGATAGGACATTATTAGAAGATTATATTGGCAAAGATGATGAATCACTTTCAGAAATTGTTGATAATGCTCGTATAGAAGAAGCTTTAAGTCATTTAACTCCAAAAGAACGTATAATTATTATCCTAAGGTTTTTTAGAGGCATGTCACAAACAGAAGTTGCAGAAAAATTAGGGTTATCACAAATGCAAGTATCCAGATTTCAACAACGAGCATTGGGCAAATTGCGGAACACTATAAAAATCGGCGATATTTAGTCCTATACGGCTTCATATATCATCTTTTCTCCATATTGATTCTATTAGTCCTATATTTCAGTAATTTGTAAATCTCAATAACAAATAAAACTTACTATACAAAAAGAGGCGCGTAATGCGCCTCTTCTTTTTGTATAATTATAATTAAACTTTTTCTTTATTACATCATCGCCGGAATAACCATCATACCGAAATCAGATACATCATCTTCCATAATAGTTGGAGTAAGTAAAATAACAGTCTCACTCTCTTCTATAGTTTCTCTTCTCTGTGAGAAGAAGAGATCACCCAAAAGAGGAATATCGCTAAGGAAAGGAATCTTCTTTTTGTCTACTACACTTGTAGTTGTGATGAAACCTCCCATCATAACGCTTCGGCCACTTCGCACTCTGACAACGGTATTAACTTCAGTTGTCGCTACTTCGCCAATACTGCCGCCACCAATAGCACCAAGCTGCAATGCATCAGCAATATCTTCTATCAACGGCTCAATCCACATAGTTACAAACCCTTCATCATTAATAATAACTTTATGAACATTCATACCCTGTTGAACCTGCTGTGCCTGAATATTAACATTAGTAGTAACACGACCAAATGCGTCTTCTTCAGTAGTTGTTACGTAGTATGGTATATTTCTGCTAAATCGAATATACGCGTCCGCGCCGTTCTGAACTATCACACGTGGAGCATTCGTTACTTTTGCTTTATTATTAGTTTGAAGGCTCTGCATTTGAAATTTAATATTATCTTTCATATAAAGCAAAGAAAAATTGTACTGATTATCTAATTGGTTGGTAGCTGTTGCTTCCCATGGAGTTCCGGGTATAGACCATGAACTGCCTAAGTTTGTTGCGTCAGCAATAGACATTTTAACAAACATTAACTCAATAATAACTTGTTTTGCCGGCTGGTCAATTAATTCAATAATATCAAGCAACTTCATAATAGTATCCTGACCATCATATTTATTTGGCAGGTTTGTTGCAGAATTCATAGTCGGTTGTCCATCAGGACCAATCATAAGATTTCCATCTGCGTCAATCATAGGACCATCATAAGCTGTTACCAAAAGTACATTTAACGATTCAATACCTACAATTTTACCTATACCGCGCGGTAAAAAATCCGCTAAACCGCCACCGGCTCTTATATTGTTACCGGCACTCAATGTGCCGCCACTAAAACCACCGACCGGACCGCCGCCGGGTAGACCTATCTGATAAGCAGCGGCAGAAGTACCGTTATTCCCTGTGTATCCGGTGTCATAATAACTTCGCCCACCAATCATTGGAGATACATAATTTCCATTGTAGTAGTCTACATCTATAGTGCTTTTCTGTCTCGGATTAAAAATTGTTTGGTAACGATTTACAAGCATACGCTTCTGCTGTAAATCCGGCGCAAATGGATTTGAACTCGGATCAAGTAACCATGCCAATTCTAATGCAGATGTATACTTTAAAACTATTCGATAGTTAACTGGCTGAGGTCTCAATGTATCATGTTCTTTAGTACTACTGTAGTATTTTGAAGCGGTAGCGCTTATAATACCGGGATTAGTTGTTGCCGCACCGGAAATTGGCTGTGTATTATATCCATTACTTGTTGTCGGAAGTACATCAACACTTAATGTAGTTATATCACCGATTTTTTTAGAAGAATCAGTACTTCTAATATTTGCTAAAGGAAGCTTATCCGGAGCGATAGCGGTCTTTTCTATTTCGTGAATGCCTATATAGTACTTGTCACCACTTTTCCATGTAGTATATCCACCTACAGTAGCTAAACGCTGAAGCGTTTGTTCTAAAGTAAGGTCAGAATGCACGGGAAAAGTTATAGGTTCTTTATTATCTTCTACAAAGACTATATCCACACCATATCTAATACTCAATTCTTTTACAATAGATGATATTGGACTAGTCATTGTTGTGCCTTGCTGTGCAAATACAACCATAGCGAAAACAAAAAGTAAATATATTACTGCTATACTTTTTAAACCGCATTTCATTATTTTTTTTCTCCTTTACGTTTTTTTTACCGTATTTTATGCTACAATTTAACGTAATAAACTTTCTATAACTATTAATTACAATAACTATCTGTTCGTACTGCTAGTGCTTGATGAACTAGACCAGGAATTATTATTATTGTTGTTATTGTTATTATTATTGGATCCTGATGATGTACCACCGCTGCCGGAAGTTCCGCTGCCGCTCCAAGTATCTGGCATGTATCTTGGAATAAAAATAGCATCAACACCACTGCCACTACCGGAAGTTGTCCCTGTGGTAGTTGTACCGGTAGAACCGCTGTCGCCGGTACCGGTGCTACCACCGGTTATCATAGATATAACATATTCAGCCGTAACCCAATCTATAGGTATCGCAGCCATTTTATACTGAACGCTTGTCTGTTTTGCGATAGACTTCTGAATAGCTTGAGAAGAACTTGACGAAGAGCTTGCACCGACACTTGGACGAGTTGATGGTTGCTGTAATAAACCAGTCCCACCTGTGGTAAATCCGCCACTCGTACCTGGCGCGGCAGTACTGCTGGACCTGTTAGCTTCTTCTTGCATGAAATAGCCATGTGGCGGTAACCAGATATCGATAATTTTAAGTTTTTGAGCTTTGGTCATGTAAATAAAACGATCAACGACCTCTGTATCAATATCCGGAGACGCTATACCAACGATAACATCATTTGGCTCTCCATTTTCTTCATCATTATTAGCCATATTATAGGTGTTATATGGGCTATCATTAGTAAGTCTATAAGTATAGTTATTAACCATAGTAAAATTAAGTTTTACATTACGGTTATCTTGATTTGCTCTTTCAACAATCATCTTGAAAGCTGTATTAAAAGACTGCTTATTTATAACAAGCTCATTAATATTTCCTTGAACACCAAGACCTGTTTCGAGCATAAATAATCCATCGGTGTAGCTAAACAATGCAGACAAAACAGAGTTTAAGTCTGCATCTTTGATATTTGCGTCAACAATAGGAGGTGTGACATTAGTATTAACGCTTATCACCATACGCTGTTGAGCAAAGACGCACATAAATGACATCATTGTGATTAAAAAAACAGATAGATAACTAATTCTATTTCTCATAATAATAACCCTGCCTTTAATATATATATAAATAATACCATACTACAGCAAATTTTTCAATATATTTTGATCAATTTACCACAAAAAATCAACAAAAACAACCTTTTTTTTTATACATCACTGTATACATTAAACTTTTCACCGGTTATTTTGCTCTTTAGAGTCAGGGTATCTCTGTCTATAGAAGTTACAACCCAACCATCAACAACTGCTCCAACAGAAGCTACAGAGTAATCTCCGTCCGGTTTCAAAATAACAGCAACAATCTTATTTGAGTCATTTAGCCAACCAAACCTCTGCGCTAAAACCACTTTTGCCGCGTCATTAATATTTTCTTCATCAATAGCTCTTCCCCACGGAGTAGCACCTGCTCCCCAGCCACCGGTACTTCCGCCTCCGGTACTTGGCCTGCCCCCGGAACTAACACCAGATTTCGTAGAGGCATTAACACCCGGCATCTCATAAACTGGATTATATGGACGCTTAGCTACAGCTCCACCGGCAGCAGGGGGCGGCTTAGGTCTCTCATCCGGACCTCCTGCAAATGGATCAGCATAGCTAAACTCCCTTTTCTGACCGCTGGCAACAGAAGATGAACTGGCATCAACACTACTTACAGGCGGAACTCCACCATTCATGTCGGGCGAAGAAGAGGGAGGCGGAGAGCCTGAGCCGGAAGGATCCATCTGCGCCGTTATATACACTCTTCCATTATTTTCAACAACCATTTGAGAGTCTTTCTCAGAGAAAGCTTTATTTACTGTAATAAAGACACCTGCTATAGCTGCTAATAAAATAAAGGCCGCTATTGATATTATTAAGATAGAACTTTTCTTCATAGCTATATTTTACCCTTAAAATTCTTTAGTCTCCGGGTTATCACCAAAGAAAAATAATATTTTAGGAAATTCTTCTGTTGGCATATTCTTCGTCGGAGCGGTTGGAACTTCTTCGAGCCATTCCAAGGCTTTTTCTTTATTCATTACTGAATTTTCATCAGGATTCCATCCGCGTGTAAAAAACGATCCGCGCATATTCACATTCATTGTCAAAAAAGGAAGGTTTGAACGGTGATTCTGATTACTCCTTTCTACTCTTATAACAAAAGTTCCTGCGTTGGTTGGAGCAGCTGATTGAGCCGGCGGTTGTCCGCCATCAGGACTGCCGGCCATACCGCTGGCATCAGTAGAAGGACTTGCAGGAGGAGGAGCTCCACCTCCACCTGTATTAGCTTGAGCATCGCCTACAACTCCAGTAATTATTTGTGGAGTATTTCCACGTCCATAACTATTTTCAACTTTGCGGATAAGGTCAGCAAAACCTCTTCCTGTATAAACTTGTTGACCAAAATCCATATCTATAAGCCTAACATCAGTCAAGGTATCTTCATAACCTATAATACCGGAAAAAGAAAATATCGGCGGATTACTTACATTCGGGTATACTCTGCTCCATTTAGTAAGAACATTCACTAATCTATTTGATGTTAAATCATCATATAACTGGCGTAAAGCATTATCCGGGTCTGTAGCTTTAAGACTGGCATAATTATATACTAAAGGCTGCTTACTTTGAATTATCTCAAAACTTTCGAGATTTTCTAAATAAAGATCGGCATTAGTCTGATATGAATCCATAATGCTTTTAATACCGGAATGAGCTTCCTCTGCTGCTGTTTTAGCTGTCTTCCAGTTATCAGCAGCTGTCCTCAAAGCTGCCAATTTTGGCTGAATATCTTTTGTATATAAAAAATATCCACCTCCACCAGCTGCTAATACAACAAATATAAGTATGTAATAAGCCTTTATTTTTCTCAGTAATTTTATTACTTTTTTCATAACATTCCTTGAGTAACACTTTTATAAAACAACACGATTTGTGTTTAATACCATTTTATAATAACCCTGATATAAGTTCATTCTTTGTATAATTCCGTTATCTTTTACGGAAGCACAGGCGGTGGCGAAGCAATTACGTCAGGCGGCGAACCGCCTGGACCACCAGGACCGCCGGCAGCAGCAGGATCAGCAGCACCCTGAACCGGTGTAAAGAGCGAGTTATAATTCGTACCGCCGCTCGGAAGCTGAGGAACCGGAAGCATAGACGGAGCAACAGCACCCGTTACGTGGAGTGGAACTAATGCTTGAAATCTATGTTGCTGTATCTGTGAATTAGTACCTTGTTCAGTAGCAGGAAAAGGAATTGCCGCAGCTGTTAAAGTGAAACCATCGTCTCTCATGCGGAAATAATAATCAAGAAATCTTCTTGATCCTCTAATGCTGCCATCAGCAATAAACTCACTACTATCTTTAATAGTCAATTCATTATACCACAAATCACGTCCGGCTATAGCACCGCCAACAGACCTAAACACATCAGCAATGCTTTTTGTATAATCCTGATATTTTGTAAGCGTAAAAGCATTTATCCATTCGGTAAACTTACCGGCATCAGTAGCCAAACTCTGTGAGTCATCGCGATACGACTCTATTCTCTGTGTATACTCAGACAATCTGCTTAAGTCGCTAACATACCATTGCTCCTGCAGTAATACATCTGTACCGTATTTCCATACAGTAACCAAACCAACCACTGCAACTATCAAGGTAACTATTAAAATTTTCTTGATATTACGAAACTCTATAACATATGACGGCAACAAATTTACTTTAATCAATTTATTTTCTACTCCGTTATCATATCCCGCATAGCCAATCCGGTTGCCACAACAAGCATCGGAGCTAATTCGTCAACGTAAACATCAGATTGCTTACAATATTTAAGATCCATATCTAAAAAAGGATTCACAACCGCTGTATCAACTCCTATCTCTCGGCTAATAAATTCTGCGAGGTTCGGCAACAAGCATGTTCCACCGTAAAGCTTTATCTCTGATACAATCTCTGGATCAATAGTTGAGTAATATTCCAAAGAAATTCTAAGCTCTTTTACCAAATCCTCTACAACTGGTGTGAATGATTCATATATACGCCGTACAAACAACTCATTCATACCCTGCGCGGTAGCTGTCGGAGCTTCAGACAATGCTTTTTGCTGAGCGAGTAAATCTTCCGTAATCTGCGGTACTAACAACAAATCCGCGGCAGCATCGTCCGATACATTAGAAGTATCTAATAGAATTGTCTCAAAATCGGCTTCAGAGTCATCATCTGTTTTTTCTCCAAATGTTGATACCGGAGCAACTTTCTCTTCAGAATTAAAAATTAAGTCCGTCGGACTAAAATTATCATCACCGGACCAAGTACTTTCTGATATAGTTTCTTCCCCAACATTATTATCTTCTGTTAAGGACATATTTTCTTGCCCTAAAACAGGAATAATAGTCTCTTCAGCTTTGTCCATACTACTGAGAAGGTCAACAGGTTTTTCATCAGTCAAATTTTCAACAGTTTTATTATCATCCGGCTCATCCAGGTTAAAAATAAACCCATCAAACTTATCTGATTGGCTATCAGCAGCAGAATCTATAATAATCTCTTCAGAAGTATCACCTGATACATCAAATATAACTCCATTATCAGGCTTTTCATCATCACCATCATTATTGTCCATACTGCTCAAAAGATCCATAGGACCTTCTCCATCAGCATCATCACTACTATCGTCATTAAACATAAAATTAGATATATCTAGTACAGAACCGGAATCAGAGTCATCATCATCCCCATCCTTTATGCCGTCATCACGCATAGACGAACTGCCTGTATCTTTTGTCTCATCACTAAAGAAATCACCATCTTGACTTGAAGAGTTCTCAAGGTCTCCAAATATAGAACTCGCTATAATCTCATCCTCGTCAACCGAATTTAATACTAATTCATTTAATGTTTCTGCCGGAATAAAATCAAAAGATGTTCCACTACCGTCATCAGACGAGTCAAAATTAAATCCTGAAAAAATATCTTCGGCGTTTAATGAAGCGCCTTCATTATCATCAGATAATTGCAGAGTTTCAGGGAAAGGAAGCTCAGCGACAATATCTTCAAGGTAAATCTTTCCATACAAACGCTTTAATTCCTCAGCTTCCTCAAATGTTCGTCCCATTTCTTCACTTATTGCGTTTGTAAAGTTATCGCCGCCAATAGGAACCATCCTGGTAAAGGCAATATTTCCATTCTTTACAATATTAATCTCAGTACCACTTGCACCAATATTTGCGAGTACGACAACGGTGTTTTTGACTGTAGAATTCTCGCCGTATGTATCAATCAACGGACGCATAGCAGAGAGATTTTCAACATCCATGACATAGGGAACCAACTTTGCAACCTTTAAAATCTTCAAATAACTATCTATAGCATCTTCTTTTGCCGCAGCCAATAGTATTTTCATATTCTCAGCATCTTCAGTAAGCTCTTCCAACGGAATTATGGGAGCGTAGTCTACAACAGTATCTGTAGGTTCAAAAGGAACTTGTTGTTCAACTTCAAAAGTTATTGCTTTTTTCAGCTCTTTTGCTGTCATACGAGGCATAGATATCGGACGAACCAAAACTGTAGAAAGACCGCGCAAAGTAATATAAGTACGTTTTGTCTTAACTTTTGCTTCAGACAAACGAAGACGAAGCTCTTTTCCTATAGCTATAGGGTCAAGCACAGTATTATTATCTATAGATTCCTCAGGAGTCGGAAATACAACAACATTATGCAAACGCATAACACTATTGTTATAACTCAATTCAACCGCCTTTATGACTCTTGTACCAATATCTATCGCAAGAACTCTGGAATCCTTAACTTTTTTGCTGTTTTTTGCAGCCATTAAATGTACCTCATAATAAATATACCATATTTACACTTAACTTTTCAAGTGATTTTAAAGTAAAAAAGCAAAATATTTTAAAATTTTATTTATTCTGTAAGTTTTTTTTCAGCTTTATCCAAAATTTTGCGTAAATTATGGTATTTTAAAAGCTGCTTTGCTTTTTTATAATCAACCCAAATATAGCAAATATGCTCCTCTGACAGTTGTATCTTAGTTTCACTGACTTGAGCGAGAAAATATGTTACAGTTTTTTTTACTGTTGTATCTTTATCTTTACCAAAGACATAATGAACTTCTTCGCTAAATTCATCAATAAATTTTTTAGGGATAAGACCGGTCTCTTCTTTTACTTCTCTCTTTGCCGCGGTAAAATCGTCCTCTCCATCTTCCAAATGTCCCTTAGGGAATCCATAGCTGGAGTTTTCATACGGCTTTATGAGGAGATACATGTATCCACTCCTATCTTTCCTAAATATAACAGCTCCCGCCGATTTTTCTTTTATTACATGAACCAAAACTAATGTATCCCCTTTATAATATTAACATACTATCCCCAAATGACAAAAAACGATATCGTTCCTTAATTGCCTCATGGTATGCCTTAAAAATAAAATCCTTCTCAGCAAATGCAGATACTAAAAGTAAAAGTGTCGACTTTGGCTGATGAAAATTAGTCACCAACGCGTCAACAACTCCGAACTTAAATCCAGGACGTATATATAAATTAGTATCACCGCTGCAAGCAACAACTTTGCCGTTGTTTATTAGCGCGATAGACTCCAGTGTCCGCGCTGTTGTGGTTCCAATAGAAACAACCTTGTTACCGCGTTTTTTTACCCGCTCTATCATCTCTACAGTTTTCGCGCTAACGCTATAACTCTCATAATGCATAATATGGTCTTCACAACGCTCCGTCTGCATTGGACGAAATGTTCCAAGCCCTATATGTAACGTAACGTATGACGTTTCTATACCTTTTTTTTCAAGCGCGTCAAAAATTTCATTCGTAAAATGCAATCCGGCAGTTGGCGCAGCTGAGGATCCCTCGATTTTTGCGTACACTGTTTGGTACACATCACGTTCATCTTTTTTCGGACCATCGGTAATGTAAGGAGGCAATGGCAATTCACCCAATCGATGAATTAAATCAATAACCAAATCCCCATTATCATTTTTCCCTGCATACAACTTAACAATTTTTCCACCGTCATCAGTATCAGCCAAAACATCCGCGCGCATAATATCTGTGCCAAAACTTATTACCGTGCCAGTCTTCAGTCTTTTTCCCGGCCTCGCGAGTGCTTCCCAGATATCGTTTCCGGTGGTCTTTAAAAGCAGCAGTTCAACCTTTGCTCCGCCATCAACTTTTTCACCAAACAAACGAGCTGGATATACTTTGGTATCATTCAACACTAACAAATCGCCTTTATCAAAAAACTCCGGCAAATCAGTAAACTTTCTATGATTCACGGTTCCATCTTTTCGATTTAACACCAACAATTTAGAACTGTCTCTTGGAGTTACCGGCTTTTGAGCTATTAACTCGTCAGGCAACGGATAATCAAAATCTTTAACCAGCAATTTTATTCAGCCCTCAGTTCAACAGCGCCATCGCAAGCATTAGTTGAAAAGATATTCGGTTTTTTCCCGATTTTATTAAAATACTCCACGCCTACGTTTTTTATAAATTCATCAACATACTTCGGCTCAACAAGTGAGACCGTGCAACCGCCAAAACCGGCTCCGGTCATCCTGCTCCCATACACACCATTTTGTTTAGCAGCTATCTCAACCATCATATCAAGCCCTTTACAGCTTACTTCATAATCATCACGTAAACTTATATGTGATCCGTTCAACAATAGTCCGAGAGACTCAAAATCGCCCTTCTTCATGCTGTTAGTAGCCAACAAAACCCGCTCATTCTCTGTCACAACATGCCTTGCTCGATGATAAACTTCTTCGTTCAATAAATCCTTATTATCCTCCAACTCTCTGCAAGAAATATCCCGAAGAGCTTTTATATCCGGCAATACCGTTTTTAATATATCAACCGCAAGCTCACAAGATGCTCGTCTGGTATTATATTCGGAATCAACTAATCCTCTTCTTATCATAGTATCCGCAATAACTATTGAAACTTCACCGTTAAAAGGCATTAGCTCATATGAAAGATTACGACAATCTATCAAAAGAGCATTGTTTACCTTTCCCATAGCGGAAATAAATTGATCCATAATGCCGCAATTAGTACCGACAAAGTCGTTCTCACTGCGTTGAGCAAATTTTGCTATATCATCCATTCCAAGGTTCAAACCATTAAGCTCAGAAAACGCAAGCCCGCTTGCAACGCAAAGTGCGGCACTCGAACTAAGACCTGAACCAATCGGTATATCGCTGCCAAAAACAAATTCCGCTCCATGCAATACATATCCGCTATCTTCTATAGCTTTTGCTACGCCGCGAATATAATTGCTCCAAAAATTGAGCGGGCATTTCCCTAAACTATCTAAACTAAAAACAGATTCCTTATTTTTATCCAAAGAGTGCATGGTCATAACACGCCCTTCAACAGGAACTGCCGCTATAAAAAGCTGACGATCAATAGCAGCAGGAAGGACAAATCCATCATTATAGTCTGTATGTTCACCTATAATATTTACCCTGCCCGGAGCTCTGAACACACGATATTCCCTACCGATGCCAAAAATACTTTCTACTCTTTGTTTAAAATTTGATAAGTCCATGGATTACTTTTCCATTCAACTCCTATCTCGAAAACCTCTTTTGTGTGCTCTGTTACCTTTACCCTGTCCGCAACTCTGTATCCGCCTATAAAAACTATTCCGTTATCATCTACAAACACAGGCACTCTATCGCGGAGTATTCTTGGCACTCCATTATCAACAAAAACATCCTGCACTTTTTTAGTCATTCCACTTACTAAAATCTTATCTCCTGGCAAAAAACTTCTTAAAATCATTTCACCCTCAATAAGCGCTTTATCAAAAAATGCCTTTGATAAAGCTATCTCATTACAGGAATTCATCTTTGCGTCTATTATTTTTTTTTCGCTGATATCTATGTTGTGTCCACACCATTTACAGTGTTTATTATCTAAAAAATTTAATTCTATATTATATATTTTATCATTATTTTCTCTTTTAGTAAAGAGGAAATAGCCCTTACCAAGTGATATAATTAAAAAATTATCAGAAATATTTAGCTCTTGTCCGGTAGAAAGCGCGAAAAACTGTTCATAATGCTCAGCAAAAATATTTTTATCTGTTCCGTAAAACAGTTCTGCACACCTCCTGAACACACGTGATTTTATCGCCTTATGCAAACTGCTATCTAACCTGAGCAACAAATCATCTCCGCGAATTTCTGAATTATCTCTTAAACATTTCTCACATAACTCTTCAAAATAATCATTATCTGTCTGCGCTCTCTCCGCCAAACTTGAAAGAGCTTCTATTATTTGCGGATTATATTCGTCTTTTATCAATGGCAAAAGTTGAAGACGTACCTTATTTCTTGTGTAGCAAAGCATAAGATTACTTTCATCCGTCATATAGTTTACACCTTGCTCTTTCAAATAATGAAGTACGTCACTACGCGTAACGCTAAGCATAGGACGAATAATATTTTCTCGCTTTACCGGAATTGAAGATAGTCCTCTCGTTGAAGTTCCGCGGACAATCCGCATAAGTACTGTTTCCGCCTGATCATTTTGGGTATGAGCAGTCGCTATAACGTTACCGCCCCACTCTTTTAATGCGCTATTTAACGCGGAATATCTTAAAATTCTTGCCAGCTCCTCAACATTTCCTTTTTCAACACACGGATAGACATTTTGCAACATATAAGGAACACCCAATTTTTCTGCTAATTCGTTGACAAATATTATATCATTAACAGAAGAGTCTCTAAGGTGGTGATTAACCGTACAAACAGCAATATCAAACAACCCTGTGCTATCAGCAATTCTTTTTAAAATCAATGACATACAAACAGAATCAGCGCCGCCTGAAACAGCTAGCAAAACTTTACTTCCTTCAGGTATCAACCTGTTTTCCGTTATAAATTTCAGGATACGCTTCTCAATTCCGCTTAATCTCATATCAACTTCTATAACTCACTTTCGCTCTTTCTCAAACGCAGTTTTATGAGCAATTTATTTACATATTTCACCGCTCCGGGTACACGAAAAGCGATTAACATAGCAAAATAGACAATCATACCAATAAACATTGATAATCCGACTTGAAATATAAGATTCATCCTAAGCGATAAAGATCCTATAGCTGTCGGGGCATCCATTATCGGATGTTTAAGGTCAGGCATCCTCAGCCAGTCGGATGATAAAGGAGATATCTTTATTATATTCTCGCCAACTAAAACATGCGGAGCTGTAATATGAGATATTATAAGCACTACTATTCCCATAATACAAGCTGAGATAAACATCTTAAAAGCTACATTTAATGTAGCCCTTCCGTCAATTCCGCCTATTCTCTTAGCGAACAGACAATATAAAATAACAGCGGCAGCTACCGATGTCGAAGTCGTTGAAATGCCTATACTAAGCAGTCCAAGTGGTGTTTGAGTTATCAAAAAATATGACAATACTATATTTCCAACTACCATAGCGGTATTTACAGTTACCGGAATTAAAGTGTTTTTCGTGGCGTAAAAACCACGATTAACTATTTGCAAAACAGCCAGACCAAAAAGGCTGAAAACCATAGTAACCAATACTAAACTTGTGCTTTGCAACGAAGTATACCCTGAGTTATCACCGGAGTAAAGAAGCATTATTATCGGGTACGCTATAACAAACAACCCTATTCCGCAAGGGATTATAAAAAGGAGAATTGACCGTAACGACTCATTGAATATCTTAACAAACTCTTCCTTTTGCTCCGGCTTTCCAAGCCGTGATAAAATAGGAAACGCGGCAGTTGCTATAGATATGGCAAATAGTCCCATAGGCAACAATACCAGTCTGTTAGCAGAATAAACAACATTTTTGAGAGGCATTCCGTCAACGAATTTCGCCATTATCTGCGGCGCGGTCAGCATATTAAACTGACTTAGCGCTATTCCTATCATAGCCGGCAAAAATAGCACGCCTATTTCTCTGACCGATTGGATACGAAGGTCAATTATAGGATAATATCTAAACCCGTTTTTATACATAGAAGGCAGTTGTAACAAAGCCATCGCGACAGCTCCGGACACAACACCGAGAGCTAATCCGTGAACACCTATAGTATCTCCTGTTATATGTAAACATGAGGGTATAACTGAAGAATTCGGTATTTTACTAAACAACGTAACACCAAGGATTGAAAATACATTATATAGTACCCAGATAATAACCGGCACCATGTAATTTTTGTATGACTGCAGTATACCTGTAAAAAGACCGCTCAGCGCAGTAAAAATCACCATAACACACATTTCACGAGTCAATATTATAGTTAGGTTGAACTGGTGCAAATCTTTAGTCTGGGCAATTACGCTCACTAACTCAGGCGCAAAAGCAAATATAATAATCAAACCAACCATTACTCCTATCGAAACAATATTTATAACACTGCTCGCTGTTTTGTTTGACTCTTCAACCTTATCTTCTTGCAGCAACCTTGAAAAAATAGGAATAAAAGCTGCGGCAAGCGCTCCGCCTGCCAGCAGATTGTAAAGAAAATCCGGAACAATAAAAGCATCACGATATGCTGACTTCACCATTTCACCGGTAAAGTTATATATCATATTATCCTTAACCAAACCTAACAAACGGCTGATTAAGGTACCTACTGTAATAACAGTTGCCCCGTAAACGAGTAACGACATTTTTCGTTTTGTTAAACTGCTCATAATATCACTGCTTTTCGTAATTTACCGTAATAGTAGTGTAAATACCGCCACGCACATTGTATTCACCAATCACAGTCATTTTTCTTGGATGGCATTTTTCTGTCATGTCAGTTAATATTTTATTTGTCACAGCCTCGTGAAATGCTCCAATATCACGATAAGAACCTAAGTATAACTTTATAGATTTCAATTCCAAACATAATGCGTCAGGCACATATTTTATAGTTATTGTCGCAAAGTCAGGTTGTCCGGTCTTTGGACACAGACAAGTAAATTCCGGACAGGTAATCTCTATTTCGTAATCTCGATGCGGATTTTCATTCTCGAAAGTATCAAGTATTTGTCGCTGTTCATCCATAAGTTTCATTATCCTTTTCTATAATTTCTTTAATTTTTATTACAGCATTTTCTACAGTGTCATTTGTAATATGATAATCGTACCGGTCCAAAAATCCCATCTCCCATTCCGCGTTTTTAAGGCGTAAACTTATGCTGTACTGGTTATCTGTTGCTCTATTATGTAAGCGCTTTTTCAGTTCTTCCATTGACGGAGGCGACAAAAATATCAATACGGCATTCTTCACCACCTGTTTAATATTAACCCCGCCCTGTACATCTATCGCGAGAATTAAACTTTGACCGTATAACAATGCTTTCTCGATCTGCGCTAAGCTTGTGCCGTACATATTTCCATGTACAACAGCATATTCCAAAAATTCGCCATTAACTATCATTTCCTCAAACTTATCTTTTAAGACAAAATGATAATGCTCTCCGTCAACTTCTCCGACTCTTGGCATACGTGTTGTTACAGACACAGTTTTTTTTATATCTGTATCTTCTAAAATTTTTTTAATAACCGTGTCTTTACCAACCCCTGAGGGGCCTGATATGACATATAATTTACTCAAAAAAACTCCCCAACATCAACTACTTCACTTACCTCGCACTTATAATCTCATCAACAGGCACCTGTATTACAGAGATAGGCGATAAGATCTCAAAACGAAACCGCAAATCTTTATTCACTAATGGGATAAAATTCATCTCCATCATCAACATATCATAAGGTTTTATCACGCCGTAATGTACTAGTAAATCTCCATTTTGTTCAAAAACAAGCTTTTCCGGACGTGGTAAAAAATTGTAATAGCTCAATTCAGACATAAAATCGCTTGGAAAACGTAAATATACACGCGGACTTGCTACATCAGTATTGTTAACTATAGTAAGGTATGCTGTTTCAGCTTCGCCTATTACTATACTATCCGGCATTGCCATATATATTTCCAGATTAGTATTATCTTGTAATCGGTAATCATTATTTAACGCTGTTGACGCCAAAAAAATTGAACTTAAAATAATAATCAAAAAAAACGGAAACCAAATATAAGGCGAAAATTTGACAATATAAGCAGATGAACCGCGAACCTTTTCCGGCATAAATTTTTTGCAATCAGTCAGCAAAACGCCATCACCTACTATCTTCTGATTGACCTTGCATCTATGGTTTATATACCGCCTGCAATTACTGCAATTTTTAAGCACAGAGTGACACTGAACACAGAGAGGATAACTGTGGTCAGTGTTGTAGTTTATGAATCCACATATGTCGCATTTTACTCGAAAAGCCATATAAATAACACCATAGTATACTTCCGGGCATCAATGGGTAGCTAACGGAGCACTATATTGACCAATTTCTTTGGAACAACAATTATTTTAACAATCTCTTTACCTGTAGACGCGGCCTTGACAGATTCATTTTCAAGAGCAGCTTTTTCCATATCTTGAGGTGACGCGTCAGCTGAAAGTTGCAGCTTAGCCTTAATTTTTCCATTAATCTGCACAGGTACCTCTATTGAAACATTTTTGGCAGCATCATCATCCGCTTTTGGCCATTCAGAAAATATAAGAGAATCCTCAAACCCAAGTTCCTCATATAATTCAGACGCGAGATGCGGCGCAAATGGACTAAGCATACGCACAAGGAACTCAACAGCCTCGCTCCAACATAGATTGATAGGAGCATTTAAATTTTCCTTATCAAGATTCGTTTTGTACATATCATTAACAAGTTCCATCATGGCACTTATCGCGGTGTTAAATTGAAATCGCTCAATATCATTGGATACTTTTTTCAAAGTCTGATGAGTTTTACGTCTCAAATCATAGCATTCGCTGTCAAGCGTAACAGCAGACAATGCCTCTTTCCAATCATTTATATATATATATCTGCCTTGTTCTATATGACGCCATATGCGGCTTAAAAATCTAAATATACCATCAATATTTGGGGGAATAGTGTATGGCATACCTGTTTGCGGATCAATCCCCCACTCCGCGCGATCTCCGGCAGGTGCCATAAAGAGAATAAATAACCTCGCGCTGTCAGCGCCATAGTCATCCACAACATCATTAGGAGGAACTGCTCCTGAGCGTTTACTCATTTTTTTTCCTCCGGCAGTTACTATTCCCTGATTAAAAAGTTTGGTAAAAGGTTCATCAAAGTCAATAAGCCCAATATCATGAAGTGCCATAGTAAAAAACCTTGCATATATAAGATGCATGGTTGCGTGTTCACGTCCGCCAACATACTGGTCAACAGGCATCCAGTATTTCACGCTTTCTTTATTAAATGCCACACCGTCATCTTTAGGGCTGCAATATCTCAAAAAATACCAAGACGAACAAAAAAACGTATCCATAGTATCGACATCACGTTTTGCCGGCATGCCGCATTGAGGACAAATAGTATTCACAAAATCATCACTTGTCGCAAGGGGAGTTTTAGCATCTGTATTAAAATTCACATCTTCAGGAAGAAGAACCGGTAAATCTGCTTCAGGAACATGTACAACACCACATTTTTCACAATATATCATAGGTATTGGTGTTCCCCAATACCTCTGACGACTTATACCCCAGTCGCGTATCCTATAATTAACAGTCCTCTCACCAATTCCCATAGCTTCTAATTCATCAGCTATTTTCCCCCAACTTTCACTGCTTTTTATCCCGCTGTATTTTCCACTGTCTACCATAATACCTGAAGCGGGAAAACTCACTTCCATCTCCTCTGCTTTTAAATCACTTCCTTCCGGAGATATAACTATCTTTATAGAAATATCATATTTTTTTGCAAACTCAAAATCGCGTTGATCATGTGCCGGAACAGCCATTATAGCGCCTGTACCATAGTCAAGCATAACGTAATTAGCTATCCAAACAGGGATTTTTTCATTATTTAATGGGTTTACAGCGTAAGCTCCCGTAAAAGCACCTTTCTTTTCAAGTTCTGTTGAGCTTCGATCAATTTCACTCATAGTCGAAACTTCTTTTTTCAACGCTTCGACATTACATCTCTGTTCATCGGTTGTGATCTCATCGACCAGTGGATGTTCCGGGGCTAAAACAATAAAAGTTACACCAAATATAGTATCCGGTCTTGTTGTAAACACTCTAAAAGCTTCTTTCTCAGGACAATTAGAAAGCGTAAAACCAAACTCAACACCACAGCTTTTACCTATCCAGTTACGCTGCATAGTGACAACATCTTCCGGCCAGTCAATTTTGTCTAAGCCATCAAGCATTCGTTCAGCATAGTCTGTTATTTTTAAATACCATTGCTCCATAGGCCGCTTTATGATAGGAGTATCACATCTCTCACATACTCCACCAATTACTTGTTCATTAGCAAGCGCGGTTTTACATCCTTCACACCAGTTTACAGGAGAATTTTTTTTATAGCAAAGTCCTGCCTTATACAGCTGAATAAAGAGCCATTGATTCCATTTATAATATTCAGGTGAGCAAGTAATTATCTGTCTATCCCAGTCATAAGAATAGCCCATCTTTTTAAATTGGCTGACCATATTGTCAATATTTAGGTAAGTCCAAGCCTTTGGATCAACACCACGTTTAATAGCGGCATTCTCAGCAGGAAGTCCAAATGCGTCAAACCCTGTCGGGTGTAATACATTATATCCTTTATGCGTAAGATAACGAGAAGAAACGTCACCTATAGTATAGTTACGCAGGTGTCCCCAATGCAGGTCGCCAGAAGGGTAAGCAAACATCTCTAAAAAATAATACTTCTGCTTATCTCCGCTTTCTGATACCTTATAAGTATTCTCTTTTTCCCAGATTTCTTGCCATTTATTTTCAATAAAACTTGGATTATATTTCTCTTTCATATCGTATATATTATATACGTTTTTTTCTCTTTTGTAAAGGCAACTGGAGATGTTGTTTTTATAGAACACGTTAACATTCTATCTTACTTATTTTTTTACGCCATTATAAGATAGACAATCTTTTTATTCATCCGTGTTTCACATGCTTTTGCTTTATTATTTTAGAATGAGAGATTACTAATTTAAATTAAATAATATCTTTATTTGATTTTGTTTTAATTTTTACTTGCCGAAACGCTCACAATACATTTTTTTGTGGCATATAAAAAATAAAAAATATTAGAAGCGACTGATTTCATCTATCCTTAAAGCTGTTTCTAACACTGATTTAAGCTCGCTAATCTTCCACATAGTTGTAGCGTCACTTTTCCCTTTTTCAGGTTCAGGATGTACTTCCATAAACAAAGCATCCATACCTATTGCGGCGGCACCTTTAACCATAACCGGCACAAACTCTCTTTGTCCGGCAGTAGCGTTTCCTATACCTCCAGGAAGTTGAGCTGAATGAGTGGCATCAAACACAAGCGGCACGCCCATTCCGCGCATTACAGCTAAGCTGCGCATATCAACGATTAAGTTATTATATCCAAAAGTACTCCCGCGTTCAGCTAACATTAACTCAACTCCGCCGCTCTCATAAAATTTTTCAACAACATTTTTCATATCCCATGGAGCTAAAAATTGTGCCTTTTTTATAGACACAGTTTTTTTTGTCTTAGCCGCGGAAACTATCATATCAGTTTGTCGGCATAAAAATGCCGGAACTTGCAATAAATCAACCACTTCAGCAATCTCTTTTGCCTGCCATGGCTCGTGAAAATCAGTACAAACAGGAACATTAAACTCTTTTTTTATATCAGATAATATTTCTAACCCTTTCTCAAGTCCGGGACCTCGGTATGAATGGATAGATGTGCGGTTTGCTTTATCAAAAGAGGCTTTAAATATATACGGCATTTGCAGCGCGTCGCATATAACTTTTACGCTCGCGGCAATCTCAAAACAGATTTCTCTGCTTTCTATAACACACGGACCGGCTATGAACACTAACTGACATCCTTTGCCGATTTCTATATTTCCAACTTTTACATTCTTCATTGTTTTATCACCAAACTATTTTAGTTTTTTAAACAGCCTTTCAGCCTCTTTTAAGTCTTCAGGCGTATCAACACCTATCGAAATATCATTTTCAATATCCACCATAGCTATTTTGTACCCATTCTCTAAAGCGCGAAGTTGCTCTAACTTTTCAATATTCTCTAGATAAGTACTTTCCATTTTAGCGTATTTCAAAAGAAAATCATACTTATAAGCGTAAAGACCTATATGCTTTTGCCATACGCTATTTTCATTTCCTCGTAGGAAAGGTATCTTACTTCGAGAGAAATAAAGCGCCATATTTTTATTATCAGTTACAACTTTTACAACATTTGGGTCATTAGCTGTCTTTTCCGATATTTTTGTCATAGCACTCGCCATAACAATATCTTTATTTGCAACACTTACAAGAGCATTCACGACCATATCTATAGTCTCAGGGTCTATCAATGGCTCGTCGCCTTGAATATTTACTATAACATCAAACTCCGGATAAAAATTAGCGACTTCCGCCAGTCTGTCTGTACCTGTTTGATGATCTTTTAATGTCATAATACTGCTTCCGCCAAATGATTCAACACAAGATAGTATACGCTCATCATCTGTCGCAACCAACACACTGTTTAGAGTCGAAGCCTTTTTTGCGCGTTCATAAACATGCTGTATCATTGGTTTGCCGGCAATAGAAGCCAGCGGTTTACCCGGAAAACGGGTGGAAGAATATCTTGCAGGTATGACACCTAAAACTTGCATTTTTTTCTTCATCTTAAAGAACGCCGATATTCGCCATAACAGCACGAACTTTCTCTTTACAAACTTCCGATGCCGCAGTCATCGGAAGACGTGGACTACCTGTCTGAATTCCTATAAGCTCAACAGCAGTTTTGATTGCGGCCGGATTTGGCTCAAAAAACAAAACACTTGCGAGGGGAAGGAGTTTATAGTGTAGGTCTCTTGCCTCTTTTATCTTATTCTCTTTAGTTAAATTATATAATTTCATCCAAAGATCCGGCGCTATATGTGAAGACGCGCATATACCGCCGTGCCCGCCAAGCACCATAAAAAGATATAATAAATTATCATCACCGGTTAACACACTAAAATTATCGGTTGCGTCTATAATTTTCATTACCTGGCAAATATCTCCGCTTGCTTCTTTTATTCCGGTAATATTCGACACTTTGGAAAGTTCTATTATAGTCTCAACCTCAACATTAATACCGGTACGTTTTGGGATATTATAAATAATAACAGATTTGTCTGTTGCGTCTGCAACCGCCTCAAAGTGATAACGTAATCCATTTTGCGAAGGTCGATTATAATAAGGAGCTATCAAAAGCATACCTTCCGCCCCTATTTCGTCTGCGTGACGTGTGAGTTCTATAGCTTCAGCAGTAGAGTTTGAGCCGGTTCCTGCAATAACAGGAACACGTCCGGCGCAGTATTCAATAGTCTTTTCTATAACCAGCGAATGTTCTTTATATGTCAGCGTCGCGCTTTCACCGGTTGTCCCGCAAGGGACTATTCCGCTAATGCCTTTATCTATTAAGTAATCAATCAACGCTCGTAAAGCAAGAAAATCAATTTTATTATCAACAGTAAATGGTGTTATTATAGGGCAGTAAATGCCTTCAAAAATAGTATGGGTTGCCATTTCTTTGGGTTCTCCTTATGCCAAAACCTTATTTGTTACAAACATTTTATGCAGTAAAATAATAGTATCTACTCTCTCTTCTTCGGAAACAAGCACTGAACAGCTCAAGTCATCTTTTATATCGCCATAAACATTTATTCCCGCATCCTTTAAAGATTTCAAAATAAAAGAAGATACGTTCGCTATATCATTCCTTAATATCTCGCCAACAACAGTAACAAGCGCCATATTGTTATTTTCAAATGTAAAAGAGATACCGTTTCCGTTCAGCAAATTGCCGACAAAATATCCGACATCTCTGTACTTCTCTTTTTTTAGTCCAAACCTATAAACACCTTCTTTTGTGGGAATAGCTTGATAATTCAGCCGCTCACTTTCCAATATTTCAACAATACGATGATTCACATCATTATCATTACTATTCACAGTAAACACCACCAAAGACGGCATATCAGCAACGCCGGCAATACAGGGAGTTCCAAGTGGGGTATGACTATTCACCGACGTTCCGGGATCAGCAGGATTTTTAAAATTTCGAACAACAACAGGCAATGATAGACTTCTTGCCAATCTCGCGCTCTCGGCCTGAATAACATCCGCTCCATACCGACTCATAGCGCACATCTCGTCAAAAGTCAAATTACGAATAAGTATTGGCGGCGCGTTGCTTCCTATAAAATTTGTCGGATTAGCGGTCATAACACCATCAACATCTTTATATATCTCAACGCCTGCCATCTCAACACCGGGAACACAACTGTTTTTTATAGCGGCGCCTATAGCAACAGCAGAGTAATCACTGCCTCCTTCACCAAGCGTGGTAATAGCGCCTTCGTCTTCAGTTATGCCTTGAAAACCGGCAACAAATGGTACTATATTATTTTGCAAATATTTTAAAACCTTTGAAACATCGGTTTTTATAACTTTCGCGCGGCCAAAAAAACCGTCAGTATAGAGACCGGCCTGACCGCCGCTCAACGAAACGCTTTCAATACCTTCAAGGCTCAAAAGATGTGACATGTGTACAGAAGAGATAAGCTCTCCGCAACTCATCATAATATCCAACTCGCGCGAAGAAACCTTTTCACTTATAGAACGGACGATATTTACCAACTCCGCGGTTGAATAAAAATGAGTAAGAGCTATCTTTCTCATATCGCTTTTTGAACTTATACTCTCAACTATATCTTTAGCATATTTAAACTCGCGACCCATAGCGGACACAACCGGAACCGGCATAAAACCTGCTTCAATGGTATCCTTTATACGCTCAATAGTTACAAGATCATTTCCGCCATGTTCAACACATTTTCCACCATATTTCTGAACTATAACGCGCAATTTTATATCTCCTTACAAAAGTCCCATTTCCATCATCTTCTCAGCGATTTGTATAGTATTTAACGCTGCGCCTTTTCGCAAATTATCAGATACAACCCAAAAATTCAAACCGGTACCGTTAGGAATGGAATAGTCATCGCGGATACGTCCGACAAATACTTCATCCCGGCCTGAGGCTTCAGACTGGAGAGGATAAATATTATTCTTAACAGCATCCTGAACTATTATACCCGGGGTATTCTCCCATATATCATGTGCCTGTTTTGCAGACAATGGGTTGTAAAACTCAACATTAACGCTTTCCGCATGGCAATTATCAACCGGAACTCGAACTGCTGTACAAGTTATTAACATTGTATCGTCGCTCATAATCTTGCGTGTTTCCTGGATAACCTTTAACTCCTCCTTGGTGTACCCATCATCTAAAAAAGAATCTATATGCGGAAGACAATTGCCGTAAATAGGGTAAGGAAATATGTTAGTATCAACAACAGGAGCATTTCCGGCAGCAACATCGTTAGTCTGTTTAAGCAGTTCTGCGCGCGCGTCAGCGCTTTTTCCGCTCACAGCCTGATAAGTAGACACCACTACTCTCTTAATTTTAGCAACATCATGAAGAGGTTTCAATGCTGCAACCATCTGAATAGTTGAACAATTAGGGCTGGCAATAAGTCCGTTATTGTTTTTCAACGCTTCAGGGTTCACTTCAGGAACAACCAAGGGGACATTTGGATACATGCGGAACGCGTTTCCGTTATCAATAACTGTAAGTTTAGGGAGTTCGGTAAGAGTTTTTCTCCTCTCTAAGGCCTTCCAACCATAATGATCTTCAGCCTTTTCTCCGCCGGCAAAAAATGCGATATCAATGCTGTCAAGACCGTCTTCAGTGACGCCTTTAACGTTATAAGTTACCCCGTCCACAACCTCATCACGTGTACTACGCGCAAAAATCTGCAAAGATTTACATGGAAAGTTTCGTTGTTTTAAGATGCGCAACATTTCCGTGCCAACACCGCCAATACCAACTATTGCTACATTATACTCTTTCACTTTGTCATTCCTCTGTCTTATTTGTTTTTACTTTTAAAAGTAATTTCAGAATATTCATCAAAATACCATTATTATATATTACCATAAATTAACTGTTTTTTCAAGTAGTTTTAGTCTAAATATATCTGCTAAAACAAATAAATGGAGTTAACTAAAGATACTAAAAAAATTGTAAAGCGTCAGACAAAAAAAAATAATCGTTTTTAGATGCGGATTATTTATGGGTAAACGAATCGCACAAGCACAATAAAAAGATGCAGTAACTAAAAACTGAGTCGATTTACACTTAAAACGGATGAAAAGAAATCTATCAACCAGATTGGTGTAGAAGCTCCTGACACTATAGCTATATTTGCATTTTCATCGATATCACAGGCTATATACGCTAAATCATCTTCATTTTCAATACAGTATACCTTTTTACAAACTTTTTCACATTCTTTTGCAAGTGCTCTTGTATTAGCGCTCTTTTTACCGCCAATAACCAATGTTATATCTGCCTGTTTCGCGACATTTTTTCCGGCTTCTTGTCTGGCATAAGTAGCGCCGCAAATAGTAGCATGCTCCTCAACCATATCGTACTGTTCATTGGCAAAAACAAGAACTTTATTAAATGCCTCTTTCGTTATGGTAGTTTGTGATATAATCCCTACTAACCTTTCTGTTTTCGGAAGTATTTTCGGCATATTATACGGGTCAACCACCACAAAGTTATCACCGGCGTAACCTATATGCCCTAAGACTTCTGCGTGAACAGGAGATCCAACAATAATAATATACATCCCCCGTTCTCGCATCATTTCAACAGCGCGCTGTACCCGTTTAACAGTTTCACATGTTGCATTAACCACTTCAACACCGACAGATGTCAATCGCTCAGTTTCTGATGGAGATATGCCGTGAGCAGAAATAATGGCAATATCTCCTTTTTCAAAATCATGCGATTTTATATTAACGGGAACAATGCCAAGCTGCGTCAAACGATCTACTTCCGGCGCGTTATGGAGCAAGTATCCAAGCGTATAAATATTGCGATCAGGATGTTTTTTTCTCAATCCTTCAGCTATATCCACAGCATTTTTAACACCGGCGCAAAAACCGAGTATAGTGCTTTTTTGTATGTTCATTAACTTCTCAGTCAGCTTTAAATTCAACTATAATGTCAAGTTCAACAACACTTCCCATTGGCAAAGAGGCAGCAGAAACCGCGACTCTGCTATGACGGCCGGAGTTTCCAAAAACGGCGACAAATAACTTAGACGCCTCATCGATAACAGCCGGTTGCATAGTAAACGTATCAGTTGATGAAACAAACCCATTTAAACGCACTATCTGTACAACATTATCTATTCCAACTTCAGCATTAATAATGCTCAGCGCGTTTATAGCGGCCTGTCTGGCAGCCATCGCGGCAACGCCTATATCTCCCTCGCTCTCTGCTATAAATGTATATCTATCAGGAAGCTTACCATTTTCTATCGGAAGCTGACCGCTTACATAAAGCAAGTTTCCGGTCTTTACTGCGCGGACATAATTTGCTATAGGTTTAGGAGCCTCAGGAAGCTCTATATTAAGCTCTATCAATCTCTCGCTTGGTAACATAATATCATCTCCACTCATATCGATGTTGTAACAACCGTTTGTCGGGCACATCGTCACACCGCTGCTCGGGGTTGGAAAGAAAATGAGAAGTCCCATAATAATTATAGCAACTATAGCTCCCCAAATAACCTCTCGAACGGTATGAATCCTTCCCTCAACCCTGCTTTGCGCAACCAAAACAGCTAACAGCAATGCCATTATAGTTATATGCAAAGTAAAGGCACTGTAAATCATAATAGCCGCAAAAAGCATAAAGGCAACGGCTGTATGAGCACTTATAGCCCCGCCCTTTAAAATACTTCCGTGGTTTTTCTTTGCTTTTCCGAGAATAACTATTAAAGTTAAGACGAAAAACGCCACTAAAAGTACTATAATCGGGCTCGGCGGAGAAACATACCATTCAAAAAACTGATAATCACGTATCCCTTTTACGATATGATTATTTGAAAAGAAAATTCCGCACCCAACAAAAAACGCGTAAAAAGAAGCTATCAATACACCGGCAGCAGCGACATCTTTTGCTATTTTAGCACGCGGATCTTCTTTCATGGTTATCATATTTACAACTACTTCTATAGCTGTATTAAAAAGCTCAGCTATAAGGATAAGAATGATAGCGCTTGTAACAAACAGCACGCTGATAACGTCTAATCCCATAGCATAACAAAGCAGCAATACTAAAATGATAATTAAAAGTTGAGTACGGACATGCTTTTGCGTCCATACTATATGAGTCAGTCCGGCAAATGCCATTTTCAAACTTTGCGCCAGATTTTCATTCCTGTATTTTCCGCTGGTATTAGTAAACAAATAACCATCTTCTTTCGGCGTATGCTCTCTCTCAACATGAAACTCTTCACAGTTTACATCCTTATTTATCGCCCCGTCGTCATTAATACCATTTTTTTTATTATTCTCAAAGTCTCCCAAAAATATCAAGCCCCTTCTTTACCATTTCATTATATCCTTTTTCCGTCTCATCATCATATCCCAAAAGATGCAATACGCCGTGAATAACTAACCAACAAACCTCATCGCTCAATGTTCGCGTCTCGTCAACAGCAAATTCCGCTGTATCAAGAGAAATAACTATATCGCCAAGAATTTTTTTAGCGCTGCTGACAGGCATAAAATCATCCTCTTGAAAAAAAGAAAGAACATCTGTTGGTTTGTCCAGTCCGCGATATTCTTTATTCAAGCGCTGTAAGTCACTATCATCTGTAAGCACTATACTAAGCTCAACTTTATCCGGATCAATTCCTTCATAAAGCAACGTTTCTTTAGCAGCATTACGTATTAACTGCTGTTTTATTTTTTTCTCGTGAAGAGCTTGTATAAGTATCGCCATCAGTTATTCACGCCTTCTTTTTTGGTCTCCGGGTATTCAATCCTCGTATAGGTATACAGCCCTGTCAAGATTTTTTCAAAAGTATTTTTTAACTCAGTCAACTCTTTTAAAGTTATTGGGCATTCATCAAACTGCCCGTCATAAAGACGGTTATTAAAAATATTTTCAACCATCTCATCAATTTTCGCTCTATTTGGCTCTTTTAGTGATTTCACAGCAGCTTGCACAGAGTCAGCAAGCATAACAATAGCCGCTTCTTTTGTGTAAGGCTTTGGACCCGGATAACGAAAATCATTTTCATTTACATCAGCTCCATTAGCCTCGCTTAATGCTCGATGATAAAAATACGCAGCAAGAGTTGTTCCGTGGTGTGAACGTATAACATCTACAATCTCTTTCGGTAAATAATGTTCCTCTGCAATCTCAACACCTTCTTTAACATGACTGGTCAAAACAAGATGAGAAATTCTCGGAGACAATTTAGGATGTTTATTTTCAAGACCTAACGGAACCTGGTTTTCAATAAAAAACGATGGGCGTTTCAATTTCCCTATATCATGATAAAGCGCACCGACACGAGTTAAAAGAGCGTCAGCGCCAATAGCTGTCGCTCCGGCTTCCGCTATAGTTGCCACCATTACGGATGAATGGTAACTTCCCGGAGCCTCATTGCTCATCTGTAAAAGAAGCCCTTCAGAAGAATTAGAAAGCTCCATTAATCTGGTCTTAGTTGTGATTTTAAAAGGTCTGGCTAAAATATAAGTCAACCCAACAGCAACACCGACGGCTCCAACAGAAGCGGCGACAGAAATGAGTGGGATGTAGTAAAAATGAGGAAAAACATAACCGCCGGATATTATATTAACTATATAAAGAGATATAAAATTAATCAGAAATAGAAAAATAAACCCTTTAAAAATCTCACGTGTAGGCCAATATTTATCCATCACAATAATTCCTATAAACGCTGCGACAATGCTCATAATAATAGCGATAGCGCCATTTTCGCTGGGCAAACCAACTATTGTTGAAACGAAAACAGCTAAAATAAATGCGCTTGGAGCACCGAGAAGTCCGGTTAATGTCATTGCGCCGGCAGGAATAACTAAAAGAGTTGTCAAAATACCTTTGCTCCCCAAACCAAGTATAAATACAAGAATTGGGAGTGTTGTTAATAAGAACAGATAAACTGCCAATTTACGGATATCAGAAAAAACGTCAGGGGCAAAATATTGCAATGTAGCAACGCTTATAAGTATTCCAATAAGTAAAAAAATGAATGTTGCTAATATCCCTATTATATAAAAATTACCGTTAACAAAAGCGGTATAAACCGGATAAGATAAAGAGAGCGCGGCTATAGTTGACAAAAGCAAAATCAAAAATGTGTGCTGATAGAACTTTAAAAAACTCACTGAGTATTTGCCTATTTTCTTCTTCACGTCTTTTGTTTTTTTACCTATTGCCATCACTTATCCCTCTTGTTTTGTTCCTTTTATTGTAGAGACGTTGGAACGTTTTTCGTTATAAGCGCGGACAATCTTTTGCACTAGTGGATGGCGGACAACATCGCTGTCGTCAAATTTCAAAAAATTAATACCGTCAACTTCGTCAAGCACATTCATAATATCTATAAGTCCTGACCTCTGACCGACCGGAAGATCCATCTGCGTTATATCACCGGTTACAACAACACGTGACCCCATACCTATACGCGTCACAAACATCTTCATTTGCTCCGGTGTCGTATTTTGCGCTTCGTCCATTATTATAAAGGCATCATTTATTGTTCGTCCGCGCATAAAGGCAAGAGGCGCTATCTCAATAATTCCTTTATCTAACAAGCGGTCAACCTTCTCCATATCCATCATATCGTAAAGAGCGTCATACAACGGGCGGAGATATGGGTTTATCTTTTCTTGAAGGTCGCCGGGCAAGAATCCAAGTCGTTCTCCGGCTTCTACAGCCGGTCTTGTAAGGACAATCCTTTGTACCAGCTTTGAATTATACGCCGATATAGCCATAGCAACCGCGAGATATGTTTTTCCGGTTCCGGCAGGACCTATAGCAAAAACAAGATCGTCTTCCTGAAGTGCCTTAAAGTAATCACGCTGAGTCTTACTCTTTGGCTTTATCGGCTTTCCTCTATGGGTCGTCAGCAGTATCTCGTCAAAAACAACTTCTTTACCGGTATCACCGATAAGACCAAAGTTATCTATAGCGTATTTTACTTCTTCGGTAGTGATTGATTGTCCCAGACGATAATTTTTTAAAAGGGCGTTCACTATCTCGATAACTACAGTAACATCTTTTTTTTCTCCGTCAATTTCAATATAATTATCCTTAACCTTTATATTAACATTAGTAGAGTCTTCAAGCAAACGAAGATTGGAATCATTAACGCCGAGAAGTGATACCAATTCATGGTTATTATTAAAATCTATTACGGATGAAGAAGACAAAAAATTGTACCTCAAAAATTACCGATAAAAATCAAAGCAGGGGTTGACATGACCTGTTTTTCAGTTAATATCATGTTCAAACCCCTACAAAAAAATCATAAAACTAATCCCTGTCCATCATTATATGACGGCGGCGGGACGCGGAAGTTGCTAAACGGCGGCGGCGTTCTGAAGGCTTTTCATAGCGCTCATGACGGCGAGCTTCTTCCATAACGCCGGCGTTTTGCATTTGTCGTTTCAGTCGGCGGATAGCGCTGTCAATAGATTCACCATCGCGTACATCTATAGTTACCATAATCTGTTTCTCAACTCCTTTTTGTTAGCGCTCTTTTAAAAGAAAAAGCTTATATTGCAGATAAAACTGCCTAACTTATAAATTATAATATTTTTTTTAAATTTTGTCAACTACATAGCTGCAACAGACAATATTTTAGCGGATACCATTTTAGAAATCGCTTTGTGATATCCGCTAAAATAAATATTAACCGCAAATTGCGCTGTTTTTTTTAATTAACGTTCTTAACAGCCTCATATATATCAGCAGCGGTTGTTAAAACCAGCACATTACCACCCGCAGCCGGATAAACAAAAAATCCGCCGTCTTTTTCTATATTTAGATTAAAGTCTGTAAGCATGCCTATAAACTTACCATCCAAAGAAAAACAAGTTACTCCGTTTAATAAAGTCAAACCATTAAAATCTGTTATATACATCGGATACGGGGTATTTGTTTTGCCTATAATTTTTGACTCAACCATAACAAGAGGGTATCCAAGCTCTGCAATACTCTGCACAGGAAATATAATAGGATCCAAAATCTCCGGAACTATCGCGTCAGCTATATCAATATGAGTAAAAGTTCTGTTTGGATTTCCGACCGGTTTCAGTACCGCAATATCTTTTGCTTCGTCTCTGTACACAACTTCAACCGGTATCTCACTGCCGTCATTTAGTACATAAACCATTTTTTGCAATGATACATTAACATCTATTATTTGCATATCAACGCCTTGTGACGTTTCTGACAACATATTGACTTGCGATGTATAAATCCTGTTAACGTCTGCTGTAGACAACGCTGCTACAGCTGTTCCGTCAGGTGAGACTATCGTTGCTGAAATAGTAATAAACTTATCTGATATCTCGTCTTTATGCATTTCGCCGTAAACCATTAATGTCATAGCTATTACCGCTTCAGTTTTTACATTTACAAACGCGTCGCCGTAATTATCTTTTATAAACGCCGCGGCTTCCCGCGGTGTATTAGCGGCAAAAAGCGCACATCCGCAAAAAACCATAAAAAACACTGCTATAATAATCTTCTTCATAATTTAAATCTCCAAAAACATCTGTTTAAAAATTATACTTTTTTTTCACTTAGTTGTCAATAAACACTCATTTTTTCAGCTATCCCACTGTATAACAAATGATAAAAAAAGAAAAGCGCCGGATCTGTACACTTTTATAATAAAATCACTCTTTTGTTCAGCTTTAACATCTTCAAAGATGGACTTAAGAGCTTTAATATTATCAACTCTTTTATCGTCCGCTTCCACTATTATATCGCCTACTCTAAGCTTTGAGATACCTGCCCAACCACCTATTTTTACAGCGGTAACATATGCGCCTTCACTCTTAACATCAGCGTCATTCATAGCTGTTTTATCAAAGAAATTTAGCTCTCTTACAGTAAAGTCAAACCCGGCGGCGTTATAACTTTCAGTTCTGGTAACAGGGTATCTGTCAAGCGCTATTTTCACATCAGTCTCGTTATTATCTCTCAAAACAGTAAATAACATCGTATCATCTATCTGATTTCTTTTATATAACTCGGAAAAATCAATCTCCCCTTTTGTATATCTATCCCCAATGTTTTTACCGTCAACTTTTATTATTATATCTCCCTTTTTTAAGTCAACAGAGTTTATCCCTTCTCCTTCATAAACCCTTAAAACTTCAACTCCGCCCACTCCTGAAATTCCAATATATTCCATAACTTCAGCGCTTACATTATCTGTTTCGATTGGTATCCACGGTCTTTTTTGCTCAGCCAAAGAGCTTATATCTATTATATCCTTTGTAAAATCAATAGTTATCACGTGCAGTCGTTCTCGGCCATCAGCATCTTTTAACGTTATCAGAGCTTGATGCTTTTGAAATGTTTCTAAAGATTCTAAATAATCACTCAAATCGCTGTAACTCTCTATCTTTATATCAGAAATAGTGGCGAGGATAGAAAATTTTTGAATATTTAATATCTTATTTAGCGGTGAACTCGGTTTTGTTGATATTATCCTTAATCCGTCCTTTGTTTCTTCAAAGAGAACTCCTAACACCTCGTTCATAAAACTGTCTTTTTTCGCTTTTTCTCTCTTTTTGCCGATAATTTCAACTTTAAATGGTTCACTATTGCCGCGAACTATCTCAAAAACCACAGATTCTCCAACAGGTTTGCTCATCAAAGAATATGTAAGAATCGGCAATTCTTCAGTAAAACGCAAATCAACAGGAACGCCGTCTATAGATATCACAATATCTCCGGACATCATACTTTTTTCAGCGGCGTTTGAGCCTTCTTTGACATCAGACACTAAAACTCCGTTTCTCATCCCTTGCAAAACAGGTTGCAGTGTTATACCAAACTCACTCCGTTTCACCTCACCGTAAGCGATAATTTCTTCTGATACTTGCTTTGCTACATTGCCCGGAATACTGCACGACAAACCGGCTAACAGTTCGTTTATCCCTATTATTTCTCCGTTAGTATTAACTAGTGGTCCGCCGCTGTTACCGGGAAGTATAAGCGCGTCATGCGCTATCCATCTGACAACTGAACCTACTCTCTCTCCGTCAAGCTGAAAATCTACGGTAAATATTTCAGACATTATAAGAGCGGGGTTGCTCACAACTCCCATAGTAACAGATTGCGAAAAAGCAAGCGGACTGCCAAGAGCAAATATCTGATCACCTACTCTTATACTATCTGAATTTCCAAATAAAGCATAAGGGAGAACCGTATCTTCAGACTCTTTTTTCAGCTTCACCACCGCAATATCGGTCAAAGCGTCTGTGCCGACAAGTGTCGCCTCTATAACAGACTTATCCGGCATAGTGCAAAATATCCTTACCGCGTTTCCTGCGACATGGTGGTTAGTAACCGCGTATCCATCCGGAGAAATGATGACTCCGCTTCCAAACCCTTCATGCATATCCATACCATTTAAGGTCGGTGTACTGCTTATAACATGGAGGCGAATAAGCGCCGGACCGCATATCTGCATTACTTTTGTGGTTGGTTCTATATTCACTTCAAGGTCATCAGCTGACACAGAAATAAACATAAAGATTAAAAGAAGAGTATAAAGCGATAGTTTAATTTTTTTCATACAACAAACATCCTACTTCCTTAGAATTATTTTAACATAATTCATAGCATACGTCAAGAGTAATTTCATGACTTAACACCTCTTTACAAAATGAGAAAAATACAATATAATATTCAAATACAAAAATAAAAGGATAACGCTATGAACGATTATTATCAGAAACCATACGACTACAGAGAAAACGAACATCAAGAACTATTTTATGAAAAAGCCGACCTTACAAAAGAGTTTGAGGTTAACATCCCCAGTCCGCTTATAAAACTTGGATACTCATTCTATATCCTCGTCAAAACTGATGACCTCAAATCTTTAGATGAGATAAGCGAACTGAAAATAGACCTTGACGGACTTCGAGAAGATCATGAGGTAATGATGCTTGAAGAAGCTGTACTAAACGAGACAGTCATTCCGTCTTCTATTGACGGATATTCGTGGCGTCTTTTATGCACATTCCCGCTATCCCGCGGAAATGGACCGCTGAAAATAACAGGGTTCCCTAAAAACATAGAACCTGTTACTCTTTTAATAACTACTTGGAAAAGATTTGTCCATAGCGGTGAAGCTGATAAATATGTTATCTCTCAGAAAGACCCTAAATGGGCACCGAGCGGTATGCCGCTTGGAGGTATAGGCGGCGGAAGGATAGAGATTTGCCGCGACGGAAGATTCAGAAATTTCACTATGAATAATAACCAAGACGCTCCGATAGAAGATATGTTCGGTGTAAAAGGTATTTATCTCAGTTTGGAGAGCGGAAACAAAAAATACGATATAGCGACTACAGCTATAAATGAAGGACATTTAACTGCAAATGACCTTTCGTTTACTCCTGATTTTCCCCGCGCGTCACTTTCCTCAAAAGAGCTCGGCGTAAAAATCACTCTGCAAGGGATGTTTACCCCTCATAATTTAAAAGTAAGTTCTATCCCCGGATTTATAGTAAAATGGGAATTAAAAAATAACACTGCTGGGGAACTAAACACAAAAGCAACTCTCGGCTGGTCAAATTTAATAGGGTTATCCGGCGGTGTTGCCGAAGTTGAAAGTCATATAGGGTATGGTGACGGGTTTTATCATTTTTTTAATGACCCGACCGGACGAAAAGAAACGGAAATAGACACAGATACATATTCAGGTATTTCTTTTACCGGAACTCCTGACCACTTACTCGGACGCGGTGAACATATAATCGCAGTCAAAAAAGAAAATGCGGTTAGCATAAACTTAGATATAAACAATGAATTACACAGGGCTAATATCACAGCGGAAATAAACATAGCCGCGGGCGAAGAGAAAGAAATTGTAATGTTCGTTGTAACTGCCATGCCAAACTACGTAGATACTTTTGGTGTAAACCGTGGTCAATATTGGCAAAATAATTTTAATAACGCCGCGGAAATGGTGAAATATTTAACGGATAATTATGCTTCAATACTAAATAACGGTAATGAACTGTCAGTGCTTCTAAGCGATACTTCATTACCTTATTGGCTGCGCCGCCGCCTCACAAACTGTAACTATCCATTAGTTACAAACAGTCTTTTTTATAAAGACGGCAGATTCAGCATAAATGAAGGACCGACCGAGATGGGAGGCTGTATGGGAACTATCGACCAGCGTCTTGGTTCACATCCAACAACTCAAAATTTCTTCCCCGCGCTAAACGATAAGGAGTTAACAGAGTTTGCAGATATTCAGGGTGATAACGGCGGTATCCGTCACGACCTTGGAGCCGGCAACCTTGAACAGACTAAAGGAGATACTCATTGGCCTGACCTCACTTGCTCATTCATTATTCAGACCGCCAAACACGCGTTTTTAACAGGAGACGAGGAATTTTCAAGGCGGATGTACACACACGCTAAAAAAGCCCTTTTAAGACACGGTATTTGGGCTGATGAGGGTCATGGTGTCGCTCAAGTCGGCGACAAGCTTGGCACCAGCTATGATGGTTATCATTATATAGGCACAACAGGATATATGGCAACTTTATGGATAGCCGCGCTGAAAATAATGAAAGTTTGGGGCGGTAAGGTTAGCGATACTTCATTGTTTGAGCAAATTGATAATTGGGTAAACTTGGCAAAAGAGCGGCTTATAGCCGACCTTTGGAATGGCGAATATTTTATCGCTTACGGAAATGATAAAGGCGTCAGAAAGGAAAGCTGCCACGCGGGACAGATAGCCGGTGAATACTTTTCAAAAATGCTGAGCGGCGAGAATGTTTTGGATGAGGATATGTTATTATCAATATCAAACGCGCTATTGAAGTATAACTCTTCATCCAACTTTATAGTTCCGCCCGACGAAGTTGACCCAAAAACATTGGAAGCAGCGGCGAGCTTCAGTTGGCTGCCTTATATCGAGGCATTTATGCTTAGCAATCTTGCCTGTTTAAAACGGCAGGAAATTATCCCTGTTTGGGAAAAAATGATGACAGTGGTTGACCGTGATGGCGTGGGCAGCAATGATACACGTCTCATGTACCGTCCGCATAAAGGAGAGCCGAGTTGGGGCGCGGCTTATATGACAGCTCCCGCCGGTTGGCTGGTGTATGAAGCCCTGCTTGGATTTAGTTATTTTAAGAGTAGCGGAGAGCTTAACTTAAGTCCTGTCAAGATGAACAAAAAAGATATATTCGCGATTATCCATCCGCTATTTTGGGCATTAGCTACAGAAAACAATGATGGTTCATTCACCGTGAATATCAAAAAAATATTTGCTGAGAATATATTGGTTAAAACTATTAACGGTATATCTATAGAGCCGATAGAACTTAGTGTAGGTGTAAACTTTACAGTACAGAAATAGTTCTATACAACAATAAAAAGTATTAGCGCCGTAAATCTTGCTACAAAAGACTTAACGGCGCTAATATTATGACTATATAACAAATACGATATCAGATATCATATTTAAAGACTCTGATAACAAATTAAAAAGCTGCCCGGGGAGGATTCGAACCTCCAACCTTAGGATTCAAAGTCCTCTGCGCTGCCAGTTGCGCCACCGGGCAATGAATGAGATTGACTGCCTCATAAAATACGGCAGTTAAAATTCAACTCTAATAGTATACCTCATTTTAGAAAAAAAATCAAGAGATTTGATAAAAAAATTATTCTATGCGTACTTAAGCATTTACATAAAAATATCTACACATAAAATCATACCCCGACTTATATAGTCGAGGTATGATTATATGCCATTATAAAGGTTACTATTTCATAACTCTACACGGATGAGACTAAAACTGTATCGCTCTTTATAACTGTTCCGTTGCTTGTTTGAAGCTCTATAACTATTTTACCAACTCCGGAAGCTTCCGCTTCTACTAAAATTCCACCTAACAACGCGGATAGATTCAGTGTTGTAGACGCAAAATTAGCGGCTATAGGTATAGTTTTAGTATATGTGGAATCATCGAACTTCAAACCATCACTTAAAGTAACCACCATATTTCCTGCTACAAGTCCGGGATTGCTAAATGTATAGCTACCGATTACATTAAATGTACCGCCAACCAGTCCGCTATGTATCGGCGTATCTATTGAAAGAGCTCCTGAATAAATAGGAATATTCATATTCTTATGTTCACCTCTCACTACTCCGGCTATTATGATTTCCGCGATTATGCTGCCGGTAGTAGGCTGTTCACCAATCACTCCGACCACATTTACAGCACCAAGCGATGAAAGATTGAACGCAGTATCAGTTGCTGCTGCTGGTACAGTTAGGGTTTTCGATGTTGAACCATCAGCAAATTTTAACCCGTTACCTACAGTTATCTTTATATCTCCGGCTTGTGACGCTTTGTATGTACCTGATAAAGCAAATGGAACATCACCAACAAATACAGGGTCAGGGAACGCGTTTAATGTAACGCTACCGGTCGGAATAGGTGTAGGAGTAACTACATGCCATGACTCCATATTACTGCACCTTACCCACTGAGCTTGACCTGGATTATTTGCAGCCATAAGTCTAAAGGAATAATATCCATCTTCAATAATAGTAAAGCTGGTGTCTGTAAATGTTGTTGCGTCAGCTGCGAGATACCCTGGTGCCGGCAATACATTATCATAACTCCATGTGATGCCGTCAGCAGAGTACGCTCTCTCTAAGTAATATCGTTCAACTCCTTCAGAGCGTGTCCAATTGTAAACTAATTTATTTTCACCATTTAAAGTTGTTGTTAGATTGGTTGGCTGAGTTGGCGGAAATAAAACTTTTGAAGTCTGAGACTGTGATGTTAATTGCGTAACAAAATATGGATCTGTCTCTATACCTATATCGCCATCTACATCTATATGCTGTCCGCCCGTAAGTGTATAAGCCTGTATACTTACAGTACAGTTCTTACCGAGCAATGGTGAAAATCGTGAATCATTATGAGGTATAACCCAATCAGTTGTACCATGTAAAAATGTTTGTTGTACGCTAGTATTACCATCTGTAACTCGCACATTGTAGCCTGCTGCATAATCTATTTCACCCCAATAGATTCGAGTACTGCCGGGCTGATATACAGGCGGACTTTGAGTGTCATATTTGCTTTCGGAAACTACATTGGTATATGCGCCCGGGTCAGGTAATCCCACATGCAACGTAACCGTACTTGCGATAGCATCATAGTCAGGGAAGTTAAACTTCGCGGTTCCGTTAACTCCGCCTGATCTAACATTTAAGAAATAGTTCGCGCCGGCGCTGCTTGGCACAGAAGTATATGTACTTTGCGGAGTTATGGTTAAACTGCTCAAAAAACTTTCATCTGAATAAGATAAAGTATTTGGAGTTACAACTCGACCCGGGATAGCTGTTTGAAGCGCGGTATTTTCAAAACGGTATGAGAAAGTAACATTAGTATTTCTTGGCATGTATACAGCAGAAGTAACTGAGCCGTTTGCTAAGAACGTATTACCAAAATACACCTCTTTTAACGTAACTTTATCATTACCATTAGCGATCAGGACATCACTTTGAGTCGGAGTATATGTCAAATCAGCCTCAACAAGATCATTATTTGCGTCAACGCTTATAGCTTTGGCTATAGAAATAAATGTTCCGGAATTTCCTGCTTCTCCATAGTTAGCTAAAATTTGGTCTATTTGGTTATTGCCTATAAAAACAACACCGGAAGCTGTTGTGACACCGTATGCTGACGCCAATAAAGTACCGGAGATCGCATCAGGAGTATCTCGCTTATAAAAGTCTATCTTAACCAGTATACCGTATGCCGCATCAGCTTCTAAAGTATTTGTAAATATATGTCTGATCGTTGTCGGAACTTGTGGTATTTTGACAGTTTCTCCGCCCGGTAAAGTTATACTTGTTGCTGTAGTATTAACACTGTTTGTTAATGATGGGTTGCCGGAAATAAAGGTTACCGTTTTACCATCCAGCACAGTTGTACCAACATTTGCGTCTGAAATAATTGCGTTATTTATATCAAGCCATTGATAACTATGTCCTAATGACTCAAATAATCTATTCGGATATATAGTCAGTTTGTTCAAAGCAATGTTAGGTGTTGCTGTACTACCGACGCCGGCACTGGTGAAAGTTATCTTAGCCGGAGCAGCGTACGTCATTATCATTGCTTTTAAATCACCATCTGCTATAGCTGATACATCAGGCCAAGCTACTATATTATTAGAATAAACTGTTAGAGTCGTCTTTGATAAATTATTGAAAACATAATAACCATTTACCAGTCCGTTCGTTCCCAGTTTGACAATCGGTGTATTATATATAGTTGAGTTAACCGCTTCAGCTTTATATGGGACACCCGGCATAACAATCTTACCATCCCTGTCTTTAGCGTAAAAATTGACTGTATATGCGGCGCCGTTAGTATTTATTGTTGCAATGTTACTTATATCTGTCCAATATGAAGCTACATGGGTTTTATTGCGGACTCTCATAGTACCGCCGATAAGAGGAGTACCGCCCGGACCAAGAATAAAACTATTGGGGTTCAGCGCGGTTAGCGCGGCGTCTGTAGCGCCGCCTTCTCCATTAGTCGTTATATTAGTAAGAGCTGTGCGTCCTGTAATACTTCCGTAACGAGTAATTGGAAACGCCATTACTTCATAATCACCGGAAGCTGTGGAACTAAAGTTCGCTGTAGCTTTTCCTGTATTATCTGTCATCGAGAATTCACCGGTAACAGTTCCTTGATTGTTAACTTTTTTCTGATACTCAGCTATAGTACCCTCATTATATGTATAAGTACTTATTTCAGAAGAACTGAATAAATTATATTTTTGAGTAAACCAAATATATGATCCTTCCATCACTATACGATTTGCTGCGTCATAGGCAATCAATAAAATTTCAGCATTGTCACCATCAAACAGAGATATAGTAGGTGTATCAGACGGATCACTCTGAATACCATAAGATGTTGTGTAATTAACCAGGGCTCCGCCGCTATTCTTTGCTGCAACATCAAAACTCATTGTACGAGCTTCGCCAATCAAAGTGACACTCGTAATCAAAGGAATAGGATAAGGATCACCGCTAAGTTGACCATTAACAACATTTTGGAAAGTAAATGTTGGATTTCCCAAATCACCTGTAGTGGACGGTACCATACCGGATATTTCATCGTATTTTCCGGTAAATATAAAAGAAGTTTCACCGCTCACAGGTAGTTTTATTCGTATTGATTTTCTTGTTGCACTGTCCACAAAAGATTGACTTTCAGTATCATACAACTTAAAAGCACCTTTATTAGTAGATATTTGAACTATAGTACCTACAGGCGGAGCTTGATTTGCATTATTAGTAACTTTTAGATTAAGCGTTGTCTCTCTGACTAAGTTAAAACCTGTCTGATCATCATTTCTAACAGAGTAATATATACGCGCCGGCGAGCTGTCCGGTTTTGTAACCGCGTATCCTGACGCTGCCGCTATTGGGTATTGGAATCCTACTATATACGGAGGACTATAATAAGAATTGTTATCTTTATTACTTATCGGTACTATAGCATAAACGTTTACAAGTTCCTGCTTGAAATTTGGAGCAGCGTCTTCAGACGCGTATTTACCGGCATCCTCTATTTTAACCAGTTTCCAATTAGAACTCATAGTCACGTCTTCAGTTGTAGTATAAAACTCAGGAGTATCGATAGGAAGTTGTGTTCTATATACAGCAAAACCTTCAGACGCCACAGTTTCGTACAACAACCATGAAATGAGAACTTTCGGGGCAGCAGCATTTGGATTATCAATCTCTGTGCGAACAATACCATTAAGAACACTGCTCTCTTGAGGAAGAACTTTGAAGACATAGTAAGGCGATGTACTTGAATACTGCGACATAGGACCGGATCCGGTAGCTAAAATAACATAATAATTAGTAAGTGTGGATACATATTCTGATACTTCATTCTTTGCTTCATGTTCAAAGAGAGCGCTAAGGAATAACTCATTCTCTATCTTTATCGGTTCATCATTTATTCTTCTGAAATAATTATAAAGGTCAGAAGATGTTATAACGGAAGATCCGCTATATCCGCTCGCGGATGTAGTATGATAAACATTATATGTATAATTATCCGGCTGTATCGGTGTAGAACTATTCATTAACGCTGCCGCCGGCAACCATTCTAAAGTAAGCACAGCTTCTCTGCCGGAACCACGGCGGCTATAATAAATATCAGTAATATTAGATCCGCTGGAGAAAATAACAGGATTTGAAGTCATGTATGGTCCCATACTTGAAGCGTTGCTGACCAAAACTTTAACTACAAATACATAAACATTAAAAGACGAGCTCGCGCGATAAGTAATAGAAGTCTGTGTCGCGGAATTAGTCCTTACACCTGATGTAAAAAGATTAGAAACTTCTTTTGCCGTAAAAGTTGTCTGAGTCATCCTGCTCGGAACTTCGCCGTATTCTAAACTGCCGCCATAAACAAAAACCTGATATCCGGTAATACCTGATATGTTAGCAGGAGCATCCCAGGAAATAGAAATCTCTTTAGTTGTTACATTAGTCATCGTTGCCTGTACATTTGTAACTTCACGATCTTCTAACGTAACATCTATAGTAGCATAAGTTATAAAATCTCCGGTTTGCTTATCATAAAATGAATATATGTAACTGCCAACACTAAGAGATGTATTATCAACTATAGTGAGTCTGGTCGTAAAACCATCACCCCTTATAGTACCAACATAAGAGCCTTGAAAGTCATCCGGCGCTTTACTTGATGGTTGCATGCTGCTCATAAGCCTATTACGTCCTGATGATGCGGTCATTTCACCGGTTCTGGATATTTCAGCATATGCGCGGCCGCCGCCGCCTCTCAGCACACCGCCGTTAGTTAAGGTTTTTGACAAACCTCTGCTTTTATCCTCTATAAATTGTGGTACACGGCTATTATCATCACGATAAACTAAAATTTCTCTACCGCTTGAAAGTGCGGGTGAAGATGTCAGACGCAACTCAACACTACCTGTTTGAGCGGACTGATTAACTCCCACCTGATAAGCTATAGCGCTTATGTTGCCGCTATCAACAGGAGGAATGTATCCGCCGCCGCCGCTGCTGCCGCCACTGCCTCCGCCGCCGGATAATGCTAAAGCCACTATAGCCGCGGCACCAAGAGCACCAAGAACTATAATTGTACCATTATTTTTGTTTTTACTCTTTTGAGTTGTTATGATGGGACCGCTTGGTTCAGTAGTAGTATTTAGTACAACGGATGTAGAACCAACTAATTTGCCAACAACATCTTTTACAGCTGCTAAAATAGCCTCTTTATCCAACATATCCATCGTTGACGGAACTTTCTCACTTGGACTTGCTGAACCAATACCTCTTATATCTGTTATAAATGGAGTCATCACTCCATTTTTAATCATAACCTGCCCTCTGCTGTCAGTCTCAGGACGTATAAGGATTGCCGATATATTTGCCCTTGTTACTGAATTAGAACGATCTAAACCTTCAATAGAGAGTAATAACGCGGACTCATAACCTAATATTTTCGCGATATACATACCTGCAGCAACTCTATCCTGTTTTGATGCTAAGTTATTCATCGCTATAGCATAATTTGCCTCTAAAGTATCCTGATCGCCCCTATCCAGCTTTCTTTTGGCTTCAGTATACAAACTGCTGGTGTATATATTACCCAAACGAACTGTTCTTATACCGTTAGACGCAAGCGCTGTAGGCAAATTTCTATTCACCACATCCAAATAACTATCGGGGACATTATCGGCTGTCTTTGTGGCATCCAAAATTAATATACTGCTCGGAGGAGCGGTTGAAGCTGCCCAAAGCCCTGATGCAAAAATTGCAAATATAAATAAGGGGAATAACCACAATACAATATTCTTTTTACTTATCGTATAATTTTGTGTGTGTTGCTTATTCATCATTTTTATATCTCCTGACAATTATCTGTCTATCCTTTTAACTTAAATACTATTACCTATTATTTTTTATTAGCGATTCTGTTTGTAACAGTAGTTCTACTCGTGTCATGGGGGTTATATACAGTCTTAGAATCTAAAGAATTGGCACGGCCGCCGTTAGTACGAAGTAAAGTACCAACTGTACTGTCAAACCCACTTCTTGAAGATTCATTACCACTCTTGCTATTTACAGAGCGGCCTTCACCAAAATATCCTTCAGGATCTATTGGTCTTGGGTAACTCCATACATAGCCGTCCATATCGCCAAGCCTCTCATTAAATCTAGTGTCTTTATATGAAACTTTTGGAGACGGACCTGTTTTTGGTGAAATACCTACGCGGAAAGAGTAAGCGCCCCATGGTCCGGCTAAAGAAGAAACAACTTCATCAATATTCATAAATCCCATGGTATTTACATTCATATGTTCTGAATGAATAGTTATAACGCCGGAACTAAATTTATTGGTAGGAACAGTAGGCGCTATCTGCAATACAACATCTTTTACATAAGACTCATATCTTGTTTTCTGTATAGCGTCTGATAATACTATAGAAACACTATCGAAGTCCACTACAGGGACATAGTCAGGATATTTCATCCAAACAACAGAATCAGAGTAGTCAGATAAAGTTGATGCTAAACGATATGTATAATTACCTTCAACGTCACTCTCTGTTCCGCCGCCGCCTTCTTGATCACGTACTGAGTAAACAGCCTCAACTCTATATTTTACCGGAGTACCAAAGTTCACAGGACGATCCAGTACAGGAGTTGAATAGGTTGTAGAACCGTTATCTATAGTTTGAACAAACTCTGTACCTACGCCCGGATAATGCTCATTTGTCGGAAACTCAAGAGCGGGCCAGAATGGCCAAGGCGGATCCATAATAACTATACCAAGCGCTCCGCCGCCCGGACCGGTTCCGCTGCCATTATCAAAGATCTCTGTAGGACCAAAGATATTGTTTGGATTAGTTGGCGGTTCTTGAAGTCCGCTCTGCATATAAGAAAAAAGCGCGCTGGCGCCGTTATAAGCACCGAATGGGTCTGTCGCTATGTTTCCATAACGCTCAGCAGGTGTCGCGTCTATATAAAAAGTTGTGCTGCCGTTTACTATAGCTATAGGTATGCTTTCCCAAGATCCTTGAGCTCCTAACCAGGTCGGGTCACTTCTATAAATCACATAACAGATAACACTGGCAACGTTCGACATTTTATCCCATTCTATATAAACACCACCGTAAGGAGCAGACGCTGACGGAGGCGGATAAGCACTTGGCTGAGGAAGTCTTTCGCTTACAGCTACATTAGACAGCGGGTAAGCAACCGGTTTACTTCTCCAGCGTCCCTGCTCTTGAGTATCTGTAAACAATTGATACAACAGTGCGGATGCTAAAGTAGCGCCGGCTATGCCATAAATAAGATTCTTTTTATCATTTGGAGTTTTATCGCTATCAGAAAGTCCTGTGTAAAGAGGGATAACTAAGTCTCCTACAGCAACACCGCTCCTGTTATCTATCGGTTTACAATAAGTTGTCGTTGATGTAACTCGAGTTACCTGCAATGTTCCTATCTGTGATCCATTTCTTATAACAGATGCGCGCTGACCGACTTTCCAGCCATTATTGCCGCCGCCGCGAATCTGAATAGATGATTTATTAGTACCAAGTAAAACGCTTGAAACAGGAACACGTTTATTATATATATTTCTGGCTAACATAAAGCCTACGGTATTTATCGCTTCATTTACAAGAGACGCTCCGTCTCCGTAGTAAGATTTTCTCGCTGGAGTTTGATAAGTAACAATATCGCCATTAATGGGATCTGGACCGGTCATCCTATTAATCACTATTGCCTTTGCTTTTATCTCGGCATAAACGCCGCTGTCACCGTTTACTATCCTTATGTAGTCAATTTCACCGGCAACAATAGAGGAAACCTTTAACCTGTCAGCTATCATAAGAAGCGCGGTATTATTTCCCCCTGCGGTAGATACAACTATCCCCAAATCAAGCATAGTATTTCTAACTAATAACGGATCAATAACTTCAAAAACATTGCCGTCGTTTACACGTTCTAATGAACTTGATACTGCTGCGGATAACATGCGTCCAGGGTCATTCGTCGTAAAATCTGACTTATTTTCAAAGTCAATGGCAGCAACTAAAGCCGGACCTCTGCCGCTTTGTAAATCCAATCCATTAGTAGATGTAGAATACTGCGCAAACAAAGGCAGTGCCAGTATAACGGTTACTGCCAATAATAGAAATATTTTAATATCCATTTTCTTTTTTGCTCGGTCAAACATTTTTTTTGATGCTCCTTAACATAGCTGTGTATTGAAATCTTTATTCGTCACTGTATCATAAATATCGAGGGATGATAAGCAAATACAATACTCCCATCTATAGTTATTATACCACGTATATCATTTATTATATCAAGCATGATTAATTTCTGCAAGCATTTTTTCAATCTTTTTTGATTTTTTTCAGTATTTTTTATCTTTTTTTAGCAAATTCAGCATTTTAAACAGAACTTTTAAGCCAATAATGCGTTTTCAGATAAATCAATTTATTTTCCGACAACCTTTTTTATCCCGGTCAGAATCCTTTCTTTATTTGGCTGATATTCATTCTCCAAAGTTTCTGCCATCGGCGGAGGACAATCATAAGCTGCCACTATTCCTGCAGGTCCTTTAAAGTATTCAAAACCTATTTCCTGCATTCGCGCGACTATATGTTCAGAAAAACATCCTGTCTTCGGCGCCTGATTCACACAAAGTAGATGACCTGTCTTTTTGATAGACTTTAAAACAGTATCTTCATCCATCGGGATAAGTGTACGAAGGTCAATAACCTCACAGCTTATCCCTTCTTCAGCAGCCATTTCAGCTGCCTCTTCAGCAATACGGATAGGCATTGAATAGCCAACTATCGTAACATCAGTTCCTTCTCGGCGTACAGCTGCCTTTCCTATCTCAGTAAAGAATTCTTCTTCAGGGCATACATCCTTTAATGTATAGAGTGACTGATGCTCCATAAATACTATTGGGTTATTATCACGGATAGCGCTCTTTAACAGTCCTTTCATATCAGCGGCAGTACTTGGAGCTATAACTTTTAATCCCGGAATCATAGTACATACAGCTTCTAAACTCTGACTGTGCTGTCCGGCATAGCCTTTACCTCCGCCGGTAGCCATCCTTATAACCATAGGAATCTCAGCTTTACCGCCAAACATATAACGATTCTTAGCAGCTTGATTGCCGACTTGATCCATAGCCATCAAGATAAAGTCGGTATACATAAGTTCACAAACCGGTCGCATACCGGCTGCGGCAGCTCCTACAGCGGTTCCGATAATTGCAGATTCTGAAATAGGAGTATTAAACACTCTATCCCGTCCAAAGATATCAAGCATACCGCGAGTCACCTGAAACGCTCCGCCATAGTCAGCAACATCTTCGCCATAGAAAATAACACGCCTATCTGCGAGCATCTCCTCAGTAAGCGCTTCGGCAACAGCCTGGCGAAAAAGAACTTTCCCCTCTTTATCTCTTCTCACTTTTCTTGGTTCTTTTTCAAGCTCTGTCTTCCATTCCGATGCAGGAGTTGTAAATGTATTGTCTGAAAATAATCCTTCTAAGATGGTCGAAGGATCAGGGTCTGTACTCACCATTGCCGCCATAACTCCCATAGAGCGCACTCTTTCCGTAACATCATTTAGGAAAACCGCGACCTCTTCTTGAGACATGATACCAGAGTCAACTATTTGCTTCGCAAAAGTATCTATAGCATCAGCATTCCTCCATGCGGCCTCTTCTTCTTTGCATCTGTATGTATCGCGAAGATCAGAGAGAGAATGACCAAAATATCTATAGGTTTCGCACTCTATAAATACGGGTCCTTCCCCTTTTCTGCAAAGATCAACGCCGCGTGTTAAGGCGTCTCGTACGGCTAGGATATCCATACCATTAACGACTTCTGAATGCATATTGTTTTTTGCATATCCTGCGGCGCGCTGAGCAAGATAATCAATACCGGTAACTTCACCGGCCTGCTGTCCGGTCATACCATATTGGTTATTTTCAACTAAGAAGATTACCGGACATCCTTTTTCAAACTGTGTTTGCGCGGCAAAATTAAGCGCTTCTCCGGCAATACCGTTGTTAACCGCGCCATCTCCGACAAAACATATACAAACTTTTCCGTTATCAAGTTTTTCATTTGCCATAGCCGCGCCAACCGCGATAGCGAAAGAACCGCCGACAATAGCGTTCGCGCCAAGATGGCCGACATTAAAGTCCGCGATATGCATTCCGCCGCCGCGTCCTCGGCAATATCCTTCTTCTTTACCAAAAAGTTCGGCAAAAGTCTTGTAAATATGTATATCTATCGCTTTTTCATATATTTCATCACGAGTCAAGTCTTTTATCTCGGCAAGCAACTTTTCATCATTATCAGTTGACAAAGATAGCCAATCTAACAGTTCTTGTTTATCCATCTCCATAAGGGCATAGTACGCTTTAGCAATGCCATGACCATGTCCTCGATGAGTGGATGTTATATGATCAAAACGGTTGATCGCGGATAACGCTCCGACAGCAACTGCTTCTTGACCAAGAGACAAGTGGCTTGCGCCGATAAATTTAAATCCTTCTTTTGGCGTCCACGTGCCGTCTTTCATACGGACAATGCTATCTTCAAATGCACGGATAACCTGCATAATTTCAAGATATCTGAGCGCGTTTTCCTTGGTAAGCCCTGAAGAAAATTCTGATTTTAGATTTCCTTGATATTGGAATTTTGGAATAGGAGATATTGTTATCTCACCCGGGGTAAAATCTGGTAATACTTTACAGTCTTTCATTTGTCGCCTTCTTTAAAAAATCTTTAATTGTTGAGTTTGGCGCCTTCGGGCCGATTTGAACGGCCGACCTACCGCTTAGGAGGCGGTTGCTCTATCCACTGAGCTACGAAGGCAAAAAAAACGGATGCCATTATTTTGTCCGATATATATTATATCCTATTTTCAAACTATTTGCAATACACTTTCTAAACAGTTTTTACCATAATATATAATATCTGTATTGACATTTATCCTCTAAGTCGAGTAAAATATAATTATCATTTTAACTTACAGGAGATATATATGAAAAAACTATTTAATGATAAGAAAAGCTTGACGATTGTTATCCTCGCGATACTCCTTATAATCTTTGCATCGCTTTATTTCTTACAGCAAAACGGAACTCTCTCGCCTACAGTGGTAACTGTAGGTACAACAACAATTAATGAACGAGAAATTATTGACGAATTAAAGAGTGAATACGGCTTTTCAACTATAAGCAACCTTATTAACTCTTATGTCTTAGCAGAATATGCTAAGACGATAGGGATAGTGGTCACAAACGAAGATATCAGCGAGCTGATGAAAATAAATGAACACAGAGCAGATACGCTGGGCATGACTCTTACAGACCTTATCAAAGAGAGCGGAAGCACAGCGTCGCAATGGGACAGAGAAGCCAGACGATTTGCGCTCGAGTTAAAACTTGTTTACAACGATGAAGAGATGATAAAAGCCATTAACGATGGGATGATAAGTCAGCCCCCGTACTCCATGCCTGAAGTTATCAAAGTTAGACTGTACACATTTTCAGACGCAACTTCGGCAAATGCGGCAACAGAGCTATTAAACAGCAACGGTAGATCAGCTTTCGCCTCAATAGCTGAAATGCTTCTTGACAGAACTCTTGCAGAAAATGTATCAGTATACTCAACATCAGATGAAACAGAAAGCCTCCGGCCTATACTTGCTGTAGCAAAAGAGATGGATAACGAATCATTTTCTCCTGTAGTACAGCTTGGAAAGAACTCTTATCTGATAGTTGAACTCATAGAGAAAAAGCCGGCTTTTCAAGCTAACGCGTCAAATGGCATGCTTATGGCTGCTAACGCACTCATGGAAGCAAATATGAAAGAACATAAAAGCAGACTTGAAAAAATAAAATCTTTAGCCTTCTCAAAGGTAAATGTTGACTTCATCAGCATGGATTACCCTGAGCTTAAAGAGGCTTTCAGACAGAAGAAACTGGAGAATCCTAACCTGCCCGGTATGGAAAATTAAACAATAATTAAGGAGAGGGTTTCATGTGGGATAACCTCCGTGTAATAGACATTGTCACTAAAGCAAAAGACCTGCCCGAGATAGACATTTCGGGAGGTCTTATGCTTAGAAATGGACATGAACTAAAAAAATTCCGCACGTCAAAAAATCATACAATAGACACAAAAAACCTTAATATCTTCTATGGCAACAGCGAACTTCTCGCACCCGGTATATGTAGTATTTGGTTTAACTTGACATCAGATGATTATTCTTATTTAACTAAAACTGTTTCTCGCTTTTACTCCGATAAACATAATATATTTATATTATCAAAAAATGAAACTGAAAATTTCACCAAAACAATTGTGTCAGAAATGGATAACTACCCTAACACTGAGGCGATTTTAATTCCCGCTGTTAAAGACTTATTAAAATCTCAGCACACTATAACTGATATACGTTTGATTATAGCTGCCCTTCGCGCTGAAAATGGATGTCCTTGGGATAAAGAACAGACCATGGAGAGTATGAAGAGGCCCCTGATAGAAGAGAGTTATGAAGTTATTGAAGCTATCTCAAAAGGAACTGAAAGAGAAATTGCTGAAGAGTTAGGAGATTTACTCTTAAACATTATTTTTATAGCGCAACTTGGCGAGGAAGACAAAGCGTTTACATTTGACGATTCCATAGAAGAGCTGGGACAAAAACTCATTAGGCGTCATACCCATGTTTTTGGCGATGTTGAAGCAAAAAACGGGAATGCGGCATTAAAAATTTGGGAAGAAGTAAAAAAAGAAGAAAAGAAATCAGAAAACAATGATATTTTTCATAATATCCCCCTTGCCTTTCCGGCACTGACTCGCGCGCAAAAAATTCAAAAAACTGCAGCTTCAGTTGGTTTTTATTGGGAAAATTTAGACGGCGCCGTACAAAAATTTTATGAAGAAGTGGATGAATTTAATGCTGCGATGGAAAATAATATGGGGATAGATGAGGTACGCGATGAGATAGGCGATCTTTTCTTCACGTTAGTTAATATTTGCCGCTTTTTACACTTAGACGCCGAGAGTTTGGTTCGAGACTCTAACGATAAATTCCTCGGAAGGTTTCAAAAAATGATAAACTTGGCAGTAGAAAAAAACATAAACTTTTTAAAAAGCTCATTAGATGAAAAAGAGAAGTTATGGCAAGAGATAAAATAGAAGAATGTACACTATATTTTAAGACACGGAGTTTGAGATGAGAATAAAATTCATAGCTATGATAAGTATGATAACTATAGTTATATTTACCTGTCCTTTTTTTGCGCAAACTGTCGGAAACACTCACGGAAACCTTGTCAACAACTTGGGGCGATACGTAAAAGACAGTGAATATATATATTATTCTACCGAAAATAAAGATGGATATCTCTATCGGATAGATTTAGCCGCTACAAAAAAAGAACAATTAAACAGCGATAATTGTTCATATCTCAATATTTCAGACGACTATATTTACTATCGTAATGAATCTGATGGTGGTACCATTTACAGAATAAAAAAGAATGGCCAAGAAAAAGAAAAATTAAATAACGATAATAGTTTTTACGTAAATCTATATGAAGATGCCCTATATTATACCAACACAGGCAAAGGCGGCAACAGCGCTATCTTTAAAATTAATCTTGACGGAAGTAAACGAATTAAGCTAAATGGTGACATCAGCAGGTTCATAAATATTTATGACGGATGGATATATTATTCAAACCTATTTGACAACGGAAGCATTTATCGTATCAAGACTGACGGAAGCGAAAGAACAAAGATTAACAATGATGACAGCTGGTCGTTAAACATTTATAACGATATCATTTATTATACCAACAGCGATGACAAAAACGCTATTTATAAAATAAATATTGACGGCAAAAATAAAAATAAATTATCGCCAACTCCGGCTTCTTACTTAAATGTTCACGATGGTTTTATCTACTACCAGGACAACTCAACCAAAAAAAATGATATTTATAGAATTGACATCAACGGTAAAAATAAACTGCTTGTCATTGAAGAAAGCGGCTCATTTTTAAATATAATAAATGATTACATCTATTATAAAGCGAATGATAAAGATATATGGCGTAAATCTTCTTTGGATGGGAAGCAAAATATTAAGGCAAATCTTCTGCGCGAAGAAGAAGAGAATATTCTCAGGAAATTATCATACAATTGGAGCAATATTATAAGCGGTAATGGATTATTAGCCGTAGACGCGGAATATATTTTTTACAGCCATCAGGGACATAACGGATATCTCTACCGAGTAAAAAAAGACGGCAGCGATATGACTTTGATAACGGACGACAACTGCTCGCTATTAAATCTGGATAACGAATATATTTACTACAAAAATGAGAATGACAACGGATATCTTTATAAAATTAAAAAGGACGGAACCGAAAAAGAGTGTATAGCAAAAGATGACGCTGAAAATATAATACTCTCTGATGAATATTTGTACTACAGCGCAAACGGCCTGTACAAGATAAAAAAAGACGGGACAGACAAAGAACTACTCGTAACAGAGCGTGTTTCTGATATAAACTTAATAGGAAATGAGTTATATTATTTAACAAGTCGAAATATTTGCAAACTTGACTTAGAAACAAAAAAAACCGAAAAATTAGACATAAACTTAAAAATAAGAAGCGGTTTAAAGGATTCTATTAATATAGTTATCGGCAATTCTATCTACGGATGTTTTTTCAACAATATCTATAAAATAAGTGCCGCGACAAAAGAATCTACTCTTATAGTAGAAAACGACGCGTCAAATATTAATATCTATAATGACTATATTTATTATACCTCATCAAACGGCATCTTTAAAATAGACATAAATGGTAAAAACAAAGCGAAGTTAGATACAGACGAAGCCATAGAGCTATGTATCATTGATGATATTATCTATTTTCGAAACAAATCAAAACACGGTTACTGGTACAAAATGTCAATAGACGGAACCCATAAAGAAAAAGTCCATTTTATGTCTCAACTCTTTGAAATACCGGATGAAAATAATAAATATTACGGCAACACTTCCGGCAACATCGTGAACGGAGGATTATCAGCTGAAAGCGACTATTATATTTTTTACAGCGATAATGACAATCTTTACAGAAAACAAAAAGATACCGGTGATATAACCATTCTTTGTGAAGGAAATATAAGCAATATCAATGTTCATAACGATAAAGGCTGGGTTATTTTTATAAAACACAGTGCTGATATGAGTGAATTATATAAAATAAAATTTGACGGAAAAGAGCAGGAGTTACTATATAAAAATACAAATACATACTATTATAACAGCTATAACGGCGTACAAAATACTGTAACAGAGTCACATTATTTAAACATAAACTTTGTCAACCTAGTTGATGATTATATATTTTTTGAACAGACAATGAGTAATGCTGATAAAAATGCTGTTTATAGGATGGACTTAGATGGCAAAAACAGAACAAAAATAATTGATGAACCATTTTTTGTTGGAAATATCATTGCTTACAACGGTTGGATTTACTACAAGCTTACAAAAGAATTAGTAAAAGTCAAGTTTGATGGTACTCATAGAACACATATTAAAAATTTAAACACTTATACTAATTTCCAAATCTATGGTGAACATATATATTACTTTTCATCAATTCACAACTACGGTATACAAAAAACTGACTTAAACGGCGGAAATGAAGAAAAAATAGCTTCTTACAACGCAGCTTCCATGAATATTTATGATGGATGGATCTATCTGACAGGCCTAGTAGACTTTCTCGATATCGAATACGAAGAAGAGTATGACGAAGAAATTTATGATAACTATTACGAAGGCGAATTTGGTGGCAAAAAAAATGTATTCAGCGGTATAAAACGAATCAGTATAGACGGCAAAACTGAAGAACAAATGTTAATAAACGGAGCGTTTATTCAGATAAACATAGCAAATAGAGATCTTTACACAACCTTATTCGGATCTGTTCATTCATATATATTAAACCTTGACGATAAAACTTTACTTTACACAGACGGAACACCGGCAGAAAAGATTCATCTTGATTTGCATCAAGAAACAGATATTTTAGGTAACACCAGCGGAAATATCGCGAACAGCGGGCTTTATGCCATATCCGATGATGGGTGGATTTACTTTAATTACGCCAAACACCTTTACAAAATGAAAACTGATAACAGCAATATAACCCTCCTTTCTGACGATAACGCGCAGTACATAAATGTCGGCAATGACTGGGTATACTATATTAACGTTTCAGATAACTATTATATTTATAAAATTAAAACTGACGGAACAGGAAAAACACGCTTAAATAAACAGAACAGTCATAACTTGATATTATATAATGGTCATATTTACTTCAGCTCTGAAAATGTCCATGTGATGTCAACAAATGGTAAAGGACTTAGCAATATAGGAAGGTATGGTAGATACGGACTGGCATTCAATATTATGAATGGGTGGATATACTATAGATCTTACTATGGGTATTATAAGATGCGCTTAGACGGCTCTGAACACAAAATGTTTTTTCCCGGTTATGATTATGGCGAAAGATCAATATTTATAACTGAATACGGGCTTTTGTATGCATTATCAGATGCTGAGCTATGTAGATTAAACGCGCAGAGCAGCACAGACAAATCTGTCATCACCACCGGTTATGTAACAGTGTTAAATGTGAATGATTACTGGATATACTATGCCAACAGAGGTGACAAAAGCAAGTTGTACAAGACGTACGCAGACGGTACTTCCGCAAGAAAACTGTCGGACACTGAAGGTGTAAATAGTATCTATATTTTAGGAGAATGGATATATTTTATTGACAAAAAAGGAGTACACTATAAAATAAATGTTGACGGCAGCGGCGAGACTGTTTTTGAGGTTCCAAACACTAAACTTAACGAGACAAAAGATACCTCAGACAGCTCTTATGATTAAAGACCATGAATAAATTAATATACCATAAAGAACCGAAAATATAAAAGGCTTTTCTATAATGAAACCGCCAAGTATACTATTTTATAAAAACGGTCACAAAATAGTTGACAAAATCAAAAAAAAAGTGTATTATATAATGTTCGTGAATATTTGTCAGAGCGGAATATAACTTAGGTATCATAAGTAACTCTTTGATATCGTGAACTTGGGAGGAAGCGAGATTTGAAACTTGATTTATCAGAAATTGCGCGCACCCCGGGAGCATATGTTGAACATGCTATTGATGAATTCATCTTAGAAAAAGGCGGAGATATCGGAGCTTATTACCCTATAAACGGCAAGTTAATTTTTCAGAGTACCGGACAAGTTTTAGTCATAACCGGCAATTTCAGAACTAAAATTGACGACATATGCGACCGTTGCGGTGAATCTGCTATAGCAGATATTAAAGCTGTAGTGGCTGAGGACTTTATAGTCCACCCTTTTCAGCATCAAACAAAAGGGAAAAATGAGCAGGTAATGCCGCTGGTAGAAGAAGATGAAGATGCGGTAGAGAGCCACCTTTTTTACAAAGGAACTTTTGACTTAAATCTGGATGAACTGCTCAGGCAAAATATTGTACTGAACACACCGCTAAAAATCATTTGCGATGATAACTGCAACGGACTTTGTGTAAGGTGCGGTAAAAAATTGAAGGAAGACGATGTTTGTGATTGTAACAGCACAGAGCTAAATCCTCAATTTGCCGCTTTAAAAGATTTTTTTAAATAAAATTAAGTTTTAAAATATAAGGAGATAAAAGAAGTGCCAAATCCAACCAGAAGACACTCTCAGGCAAGACGGGACAAAAGAAGAGCAAACTGGAAGCTTAACGCTCCAACACTTGTAAAGTGTGATAATCCATCATGTGATGGAGTTCACCTCGCTCATGCGGTTTGCCCAACCTGCGGGACATATAATGGACGTCAAGTCATTGATGTTACCCCTCGTAATATAAGTGCTGAATAATAATATTTTTCCCTGTTTCATGATGAATATTTCTATTCAAAAGCCTCTTGTTGTAACAAAAGCGAGTAACCAGTGGTAAACAAAAAACCAATTATAGTTGTAGACGCAATGGGTGGTGATAATGCTCCGGTTGATATAGTTACCGGGGCATTAGTTGCTGCTAAACGTGATTCCGGTATTAATATTATTCTCACAGGTGATGAAACCACAATAAAAAACATTCTACCCGCGCCTATACCCTCAAATATTACTATTCACCATACATCTGAAGTTATTGATATGTGCGAGGCACCGGGCACAGCGATACGCAACAAAAAAGATTCATCCATATCAGTCGGTATGAGACTTGTCAGAGACGGTGAAGCAGATGCTATAGTTTCTGCCGGAAACAGCGGAGCTATGATGGCGGGAGCCACCCTTATATTAAAAACAAGAGAAGGGATTGACCGTCCTGCCATAGCTACTTACTTGCCATCAAAAACTGGTAAAGTCATACTGCTTGACGCTGGAGCAACAGCTGACTGTAAACCTGATAATTTATTACAATTCGCTTATCTCGGTGCGGAATACGCGTCTTTTGCGCTAAACAAAGAAAATCCTACTATAGGACTTTTAAGCATTGGTGAAGAGCCGGAAAAAGGTAACGAACTAACTAAAGAAGCGCATAAATTGCTGAAAGAGGCAAAAGATTTAAACTTTATCGGCAACATTGAGCCAAAAGAGATGGTTCGCGGCGAGGCTGATGTTATTGTTTGCGACGGATTTGTCGGAAATTTGATGCTAAAAGCCAGTGAAGGAATTTCAGAACTTATCATGCATTTTCTTAAAAAGGAAATGACCAAAGGATTCTTTAACAAACTATTTTCTTACTTTTTAAAATCAGCGCTGAGAAGCACAAAAAATCTTTTAAATTATGAAGAATACGGCGCAGCACTACTTGTCGGCGTAAGAGGCATTGTTTTGATTGGTCACGGACGCAGCAATGCTCGGGCTATAGAAAGCGCTGTTTTTTCAGCAAAACAAGCTACTCTGTTAAATGTCGGAAGAAAAGAATCAAAAGCTGACAGCTAATTAATAAGTATAGCTGATTGAGTACAAAAAAAAATGATTAATACTATAAATGTGAAGATCGCCGGAGTTGGCGCATTTGCGCCTGAACATATACTTACAAACCTTGACCTTGAAAAAATGGTAGAAACATCTGATGAGTGGATAGTCACCCGTACAGGTATATCTAAACGCCATATTCTTGAGCCAAACCTCGCAACTTCCGACATAGCTTATAAGGCATCTGTTTTAGCCCTTAAAAGAGCCAATATTCAAGCAAAAGACCTTGACATGATAATAGTCGCGACAATAAGCCCGGATCGTTTAATTCCGGCGACAGCAAATATCCTGCAACACAAACTTGGCGCAAGAAATGCAGCTTCTTTTGATATTTCAGCAGCCTGCACAGGTTTTATTTATGCTCTTAACGTAGCAGTCGCACAAATAAACGCTGGACTTGTTAAAAACGTGCTGGTGGTCGGCGCTGAAACGTTATCACGATTTATAAATTACGAAGACAGGAGTACTTGCGTTATTTTCGGTGACGGAGGCGGTGCTGCAGTACTCACTCCGGCGGCAGCTGACGAACGAGGATTTCTTGATTTTCACTTAGGTTCCGATGGTAGCAGCTATAAAAGCATCACAATTCCGAACGGAGGAAGTGAATTTCCGTTGACTAAAGATAACTTCGAAACAAAACAACACTATGTACAAATGGCAGGATCTGAAGTTTTTAAATTTGCTGTTAAAGTTTTAGTTGACTCTGCAAAAAAAATACTTGTTAAAAATAATTTAACCACTAACGATGTTGATTTACTCATACCTCACCAAGCAAACTTACGTATAATTGATGCTGCCGGAAAACGTCTCCATATTCCTGAAGAAAAATGGATTGTTAATATTCATGAATACGGAAATACCAGTGCTGGTTCTATTCCCCTTTGTCTTAATGAAGCTTATGAGGCCGGCAAAATAAAACGTGGCGATCTTATCCTTATGATAGGTTTCGGAGGCGGACTAACCTGGGGAAGTTCGCTGCTCTATTGGTAATAACATATGTTGCATTACCCAAAACCACTCTCAGACCTCATAGATACTCTATCCAGAATACCGAGCATAGGAAAAAAAACTGCCGGAAGGATTGCGCTTCATATGATTAATGATACAGAGCTTGCAAATGACATTTCCTTTGCTCTTAGCACTGCTATCTCAGATATACGGGAATGTGAATGTTGCTGCAATATATCTATAGACACCTTTTGCGAAATATGCGAAAGTCCTATTCGCGATAAAAATATTATAACAGTTATATCTGATGTAAGAGACTTAATAGCGCTTGAAAACGCAACTGATTACAACGGAGTTTACCATATTCTTGGCGGACTTATATCTCCCCTTAATAACATTGGTCCTGAAAAATTGACTGTAAAAAAACTTCTTGAGCGTGTAGAAAATAATGATGAGCCTGTCACTGAAATTATTATCGCGACAAATCACTCTATCGAAGGCGACGCAACGGCATTATACCTTGCCGGTATTTTAAAGCCAAAAAACATTAAAGTGAGTAGGATTGCTCTCGGACTTCCTGTAGGCGGCGACCTTGATTACGCAGATCAGATAACTATAATGCGTTCAATAGCCGGAAGGACTGAACTTTAGGCATTAATATGACTAAAAAAAGCGAAAAACCACCATTATTCATCATTTTGCCTGATAATAGAATAGTTAACGGTCACATATTTATTGACGGAGAAAAATATCACCACCTTGCAAGCGTTAAACGGGTCTGTATAGGCGATAAAGTGTGCGTCTCTTTAAATAGCAGTGAACTTTATTTCGGGTCAATAATAAATATAACCCCTAAAGAGATAAACATTTCAGTAAGTAACAGAGAGACATTTAACAGTACAACAAAAAAAGCATATCTTGCCATAGGACTTTTAAAAGGCGAAAAAATGGATATCGTTGTACAAAAATGCACAGAAGTAGGCATAGATGAAATAATTCCCTTAGCGGCAAAACGCTCGGTCGCAAAATGGGACAACAAAACAGCAAAGAGCAAGCTTGAGCGTCTTAATAAAATAGCGTTATCCGCCGCGGAGCAATCAGAAAGGGCAACTGTACCGCGCATAAACCCTTTAACTACTCTTAAAGATCTTCTTAACAATATTGACAAACAAAACACAAGTATCTTATTCTTTTATGAACGGCACGGAGCAAACATAGATGATGTCAAAAAAAACATTCCGGAAAACAATAATCTCCTCATCATCATAGGGCCAGAAGGCGGCTGGAGTGAGGAAGAAGTAGATATAATTAACAAAAACAACGCTATTTCAGTAAGTCTCGGGAAAAATATTCTCCGCTCTGAAACAGCGGCAATAGCCGCGTCATTTGTTTTTAGTAATCATCACTCTTAAAATCATTAAGGTCAAACAAACTCACATAACGATTGTCGCCAAAGATAATGTGATCCATTACCGGTATCCCCAAAATTTCTCCGGCAAGTATTATTTTCTTCGTAGTCTTTATATCTTCTTCACTCGGTGTAGGATCGCCTGAAGTATGATTATGAACCAGAATAACGCTGGTTGCTATTTTATGAATAGCAGACAAGAAAATTTCACGGGGATGAGCTATAGCCCCATCAACCACCCCTATCGATGTATCTTCATAACCGATAAGCCCATGCTAGTTGTCAAGCGATAAAACGCGAAACACCTCTTTTTTTAGATAGCGGAGATCTTCCACCATAATAGCTGCAACAGCAGAAGGACTATCTATAACCGGCCGTTCATCAACTGAAGTGGCAGCCAGTCTCTTGCCTATCTCAAAAGCAGCGTGAAGCTGGCTCGCTTTTGCTATACCTATACCGTCAACAGTAGATAATGTTTGCAAAGAGGCGTCATGAAGACTTCGCAGACCGCCAAACTTTATAAGAAGCGTCTTTGCCATATCAACCGCCGACATATCATTATTTCCTGTGCGCAGTAAAATAGCTATCAGCTCTATATTGGAAAGATTTTTCGCGCCAAGTGCCTCCATTCTCTCACGCGATCTGTCTCCATCAGGCATCTCACGAATAGTAAACTTTTTATGACTATTCAACGTCAACTTTTCTTTTTGCAAACTATATTTCATATATAGTTCCCCCCTACTTGCCCATTTTCTCCTATTTCTAAAATTCCAATAGTTCTTTTCCCCTCACGCGGAAATGTCGCGGATCCTGGGTTAAAATGCAAAACACCTCGATGATCAGTATAATTTTCCGCAATATGCGTATGCCCAAAAAGTATAACATTCGCAGTTTTTTCAGCCGACATATCTATTATGTGCGCCATAAAAATACTTGTATCCATGATTTTCAATGTTCGCTCTATAGGAAATATTACAGGATCAAATCCCATATCCATATTACCTCTTACACCTACAATATTTGCTATACAACTGATATCAACAATTATATTTTCATCCTCTATATCGCCAAGAGAAAGTATCAGCGATGTTCCCTTTAATATATCAAAGATTTTAGGATCACATTTCCCATGCAAATCTGATATAACACCTATTTTCACATTTTCTCCTTTAATTCGCTGAGTATTTTTTCAGCTAACTCAATAGAGATTCCCTTTACTGAAGAAAGCTCTTCTTTTGTACATTGAGATATCCTGTGTACACTGCCAAACTTCAAAAGAAGCATCCGCTTTCGCTTATCTCCAATCCCTGAAACATCATCCAAAACACTCTCTCTAACACGTTTATCGCGCAATTTCTTTTGATAACTTAGAGCAAATCTATGAGCCTCATCACGCAAACTCTGCAATAAATGAAGAGATCGGCTATTTTCCGGAAGTATTATGCCGAGTTCTTGTCCTGGCACAAAAATCTCCTCAAATTCTTTAGCCAGCGCTATAACAGGTACAACTATTTTCAACTCATTTAAAACTTCAATAGCAATCCCTAATTGACCCTTTCCGCCATCTATCACCATTAGATCAGGCAATTCACTAAATTTCTTAACCTCTGCCGCGGCTGCCTGCAATCTCCTATTCAACATCTCACGCATCATAGCATAGTCATCAGGTGCTCCGGTATTATACGATATTTTAAAGCGACGATAATCTGCTTTTGATGGCGTTATACCCTTAAAAACAACCATTGAACCAACCGAATCATCACCGTACCAAGTAGAAATATCATAACACTCAATACGTTTTGGCGTAACAGACAAATTAAGAATAGTGGAAAGTTCCGTCAAAGTGTTTATCGCTTTTTGTTCTACTTCATCACGTTTTGATTGTAAAACATTAAGATGTATCTCCGCGTTATTTCGCACCATTTCTATCAAATTTAGCTTATACCCACGTTTTTTTGGCACAGTAAACTTCACTTTTTTGTTTATATTAGAGGATAGCAAATCTTCTAATAAATCGGTATCAGCACTTGTTTGCAAAAGTATATCTTTTGGAGGAGAACCAACAAGAGGATAATATTGCTGCACAAATGCCGATAAAATCTCGCCATCACCGAGACCGCTGATACCGCCAAGTAAAGTGTGTTCCATTCCGACTATCTTTCCGCTCCTCACAGTGCCGATAGTTACCACGGCTTCATCATTTGCCGCGTAAAGCGCCACTGCATCAAAATCAATTTCGCGCAGCGCAACGATTTCTCCGTCTCCAAAAGTGCTTTTAAGTGTATATATCCTATCACGGCATGCTGCCGCTTTTTCAAAACGCAAAGATTCAGAAAACATCTCCATTTGTCCAGTCAATTCATTTATAAGGCGATAAGTTCTTCCTTCAAGCAGCAATATAACCTCGTCAATTAATCCGCGATATTCATCTTTAGATATTTTTCCAGCGCAAGGACCACAGCATTGCCGAATATCATAATTCAAACATGGTCGATCATTTTGCTTCAATCCGTTCCATGAACATCCTGCCTTTCGTTTTTGATTAGCTTTTTTCTCTTCACGAAGTTTAAATATTCGCCGAATTAATCGAACTAAATCCCACATTTGAGAAACATTTTGAAAAGGACCAAAATAACGAGAGCCATCTGAATTATCTATAAAACCACGAAATACAGAAATCTTCGGGAAATCATCAATTGCGGTTATTTTTATGTACGGGTTGCTTTTGTCATCTTTAAGCATGATATTATACTTCGGTTTATATCGTTTTATCAGCGTTGCTTCAAGTTTTAGCGCCGCTTCTTCAGACGAAGTTATTATAATATCAAAATCATGCACTTGCGATACCATCGTCTTGGTACGCAAGTGCATATCATTTTTATTTCCTGTAAAGTAAGACTTAACCCTGTTTTTTATAACTTTTGCTTTACCAACATAAATTACTGTACGCGTAACGTCGCGCATCATGTATACTCCGGGGTTTTCCGGTAAATTACCTAATTTATGTTCAAGCAAGCTATTCCGTATCATAACTATGCGTTTGTTATTCTCGATTTCGGACTTCTTATATACTTATTGGCAGACATAAAGCTACCTATGAAACCAAGCGCAACAGCAACAAGGAAAAGCGTTAAGAATCCATATATAAGCTCTACGGCGGTAAAAGGCATAAGCGTTGCCTTAAACATAACTTTCAATTTAATTGTTGCAAAGTAATAACCTATATAAAGCAAGATAAAAGCAAAAATAGACCCAAATATTCCGTAGAAAATCCCTTCAATAACGAATGAAGAAATGATAGTTGCCGGTGCCGCGCCAACTAACGACATAATATTAATCTCTTTTCTACGTGAAAAGATAGCAAGTTGAATAGTGTGATGGATAAGCACAAGCGATACGATAAGAACAATTATTATAATAACGAGTCCGACTTTATAGGCTATATTCCGCATATTTTCTAAAACCAAAATAGTCTGATCAGCCACCACAACATTTTCCACTCCGGGAAGGCTTTGTATCTGCTCCTTTAATGTTTCAATATAATCAATATTTGCAGGTTTTATAGAAGCTTTATCAGGCAATGGATTTTGCCCATCAAGAAGCTCAACCAGCTCAGGATCATCTTTTGTAACATTCTGAAAAGCCTCTTCGTTTGTTACAAATATAGCTGAAGAAACCTCAGGATAGGACTTTATCTCTTCAAATGTCGCAAGCGCGGTTTCACGATTTTCTTCAACAGGCATTTTAAATACAACGTCAAACCTAACATCTGATATAACCGAATTTATCGTATGCGTCGCGTTTAAGTAAATAATCCCAAGTATTCCGGCAAAGATAAGCACACAAGCTATACAAAAAATAGTGGCAAATCCAAGACCAATATGGCGGCGCATACTGACAAAAGATTCTTTGAATATGAGTTGAATTCTTGAAAACATTATACCAACTCCTCCTCGCCTGTAGATACTTCAGCCTGGTCTTCAAGCAGTTTCTCTTCTGCTTTATCATTATAATTAGTATAGGCCAAGCTATCTTCTGTGAGAGCGTCAGTTTCTTCAGCAACCATATCAGCAATAATTTCATCAGCAACCTCTTCTTCCACATCCAAATCGTGATAGCTTCCTATTTCAAGGTCTTTTATCAATTGGTTATTTCTAAAATATAAAACGCGCTTTTGCATAGCGTCAACAATAACCTGATCATGTGTTGCCATTAAAATAGTTGTCCCTTTCAAATTAATCTCTGTTAAAAGATCCATAATTTCCATTGAGGTTTTAGGGTCAAGGTTTCCTGTTGGCTCATCTGCTATTAAGATCGGTGGGTTATTTATAAGTGCTCTTGCTATGCATAACCGCTGCTGCTCTCCACCGGATAGTTGTTTAGGAAACGCGTTGCGTCTGTCCGCAAGACCGACTTGAGCAAGCAGTTCCGCCTCTTTTCTGCGCATTACAGATTTTGGAGTGTCAACGACCTGCATGGCAAAACGCAAATTTTCTTTAACTGTTCGCTCCTCCAACAAGTTAAAATCCTGAAAAACGACACCAAGCCGTCTACGAAGACGAGCAACACCTAGTCTAGACAAGTTTGACACATCATGACCGGCTATGATAACTTTTCCAGATGTTGCTTTTTCATCACGGTATATCAATTTCAGTACAGTAGATTTGCCGTGACCGCTTCCGCCAACTAAAAATACAAACTCGCCTTTTTGTATTTTAAAATTAACATCTACAAGTCCTTCAATATCATTTTGATAATACAGACTGACATCTCGCAGCTCAATAATAGTTTTATTGTCATCCATTTACACTATCTCTACTTGTTTATTTCCTACGGTGATCTCTCCTATGACAACAGGTTCCTCACCGTTAGCAATTAAAATGTCCGAAACATCATTTAACTTTTCTTTATCTATAGTTAAAGTGTACCCTATCCCCATATTAAATGCCCTATACATATCATCTATTGGTACATTTCCAAGCTCTCCAATAAATAAAAATATTGGCGGGACATCCCAAGCCTTGCTGTCTATAACCGCGCTAAGACTATCCGGAAGTGTACGTTTCATATTTCCCGGAAGTCCGCCGCCGGTAATATGAGACATTCCGTTCACCAAACCTTTATCAAGAAGCGGATGAACAGCGTTTGCGTAGCTTTTATGAACTGCTAATAGTTCTTCAGCGACAGTTCTTCCTGTACTTATACGGTCTGAATGTTTATACCCATGAACATCTAAGATAACTTTCCGCGCAAGTGAATACCCATTTGTATGAAGTCCACTGCTCTTTAAACCAAGTACTATATTTCCTTCTTTGACCTTATCCCCGGTTATTACTTTGTCTCGGTCAACTACTCCGACTATAAAACCGGCGAGGTCATATTCACCATCTTGATACATATCCGGCATTTCAGCGGTCTCACCACCGATCAACGAACAGCAGTTTTCACGACATGCTTTTGAGAGTCCTTCCACAACCTGTTCAGCAACAAGCGGATCCAGTTTACCGACAGCGAAATAATCCATAAAAAATAAGGCTCTTGCCCCCTGCACTAAAATATCATTTGTACAATGGTTAACGAGGCATTGCCCTACAGTGGTATGAATACCGGACATGAATGCTATTTTTAATTTCGTACCGACACCGTCAGCGCTGCTAACTAAAACCGGATTAGTATATTTCGAGAAATCCGGCGCATACATAGCGCCGAAAGATCCAAGATTGGCAAGAACCGAAGGAGTAAAAGTACTCTTAACGTGGGATTTCATCAACTCTACCGCACGCTCTCCGGCGTCAATATCGACACCAGCGTTTTTGTAGGTGATTTGATCTTTTTCTGTCATTTTTTATTGTTACCTCTATTCAAAAAGAGAAATTTAATATATAATATTAGATGTATATATTTTACACTATTTTTCAACTATTTTCAAGCCTTTTGCTGAGCAGCGCTGAAATACTATTGAATTAACTAAAATAATTGCACAATAATTCGTAGGAGAATATTTGCTTATGAAGAGTTTTAATGAACTACTGAGTGAAACCAGGGATCTATATGCAGGGTTGAATAATCCGCGAAAAGCGCTTAAAAATGCTCAGCGTCTTGTAGATATGGCTCCGGAAAATTACGAAGCGTTAAACCTTTTAGGAGCTATTTTGTATGAACTGGACATGGAAGAAGAAGCATACATTTATTATAAAAAAGCGCTTGAATTTGAAAAAAACTCTATAGAAGCGATGGAAGGTTTGATTTCAATAACTAATGACAGTGAAGATTATGAATCTGCCATTAAGCTGGCTGATCAAGCTATCAAATTGGAAGATAAAGACCCTTATCCGGAATTTAAAGAAAATCCGGAATATCATCAGCGATTAATGGCACAAATATATATAGAAAAAGCTTATTCGTTATACAAAATGGGTGAAATAAGTAAATCTAAAGAAGTAATTCTTAAAACAGCTAAAGAAGCCTGTCCATTGGAAAAAGAATTGTTTGACGAAGAGTGGGAAATTTTACTTGAAGAGGAATAGCTTTTAGAAATAAAATGAGTCCGTCCTATATTTTGTGTAAACTTCTAAAATGTATTATAATATAATAACACTTTTAGGAGGTGGGTTTTAATGCCCAAATACAAATTAAGCGCTGA
>JGI994J12354_10000023_pt1 | contig 127357 bp, 113 predicted proteins | sample IntmicLarv3ML3BL_FD_12354 | JGI IMG/M metagenome (IMG submission 12354) | reverse complement strand
GCACGCTCCTTTATTTCATGTGTATGTCCTGTTGGCTGGCCGCCGCCATTAATACAGCCGCCACAGCAGGCCATTACCTCTATCAAATCAAATTTTTCCTCGCCACTGCGCACTTTATCTATAAGTTTGCGCGCATTTGCAAGCCCGCTGACCACTGCCAGCCGCAGCTTGTTTCCGCCAATTTCAATTTCTGAAATTTTACATCCGTCATCGCCGCGGAATTGCTTGAATTCCTGCGTCGATCCCTTTTCCAGAGTGTCGGCCGCAAAACGCAGCACAGCCTCGCTTACACCGCCGGATGCGCCGAAAATAACCGAGGCGCCTGTGGAAAATCCGAAGGGCATATCAAAAGCATCCAAATCAAGCTTGTCAAAATCAAGCCCACTCTGTTTCATCATAACTGCCAGCTCGTTTGTGGTGATTACAAAATCTACGTCAGGATTGTCATCCACGCGGAATTCGGGACGGTTTGCCTCGAATTTTTTCGCAGTACAGGGCATTATTGAAACGACTACAAGATTTTCCCGCGAAACATTTAATTCCTTAGTTAAATGATCCTTGCAAAGAGCACCAAACATCTGCTGGGGCGAACGGCAGGTAGACAGATTGGGCAGCAAATCTGGATAATATTGCTCTGCAAATTTTACCCATGCTGGGCAGCAAGAGGTGAACAACGGTAAATTCTCGCCTTTTGCCTTGCGCGCAAGAAATTCTTTGCCTTCTTCCACAACGGTAAAATCTGCGCCAAAACAGGTGTCGTAAACCCTGTCGAAGCCCATTCTGCGCAGAGCATAAATTATCTTGCCTATAGTAAGTGTTCCGGGATCCTTACCGAAATACTCTCCCAATGCTACACGAACGGCCGGAGCGATTTGCACTACAACAGTTTTTTCTGAATCGTAAACAGCATCCCAAACAGGGCCAATTTGGTTCTTTGGAGTGAGCGCTCCAACAGGGCAGGCTTTTATACACTGGCCGCAGTTGACGCATTCTATTTCGCCCATGCCTTTGTTAAAGCAGGTGACGACTTTGGCTTCAGCTCCGCGATATGCGAAATCCAAGGCACCAACTGACTGGATTTCATCGCATACTCTTACGCAATCGCCACAGAGAATGCATTTGCCTGGGTCACGCAGAATAGCGTCAGAAGAATAGTCTATAGGCTGAGTGTTTTGCATTTGATTAAAGCGAATTCTGCTAACACCCATTTGGTTTGCAATGGACTGAAGGCGGCAGGTGCCACTTCGCGGACATATTGTGCAGTTTTGCTCGTGGCTGGCCAGCATAAGCTCAATGATTATGCGGCGCATGGCACGGATTTGTTTGGTGTTTGTTTTTATTACCATACCGTTTTCGGCTTTAGTGGAACACGCTGGTACAATACCCAGCCCCTCCACATCTACCATGCACATACGGCAGGCGCCATATACGCTGATATCAGAATGATAGCAAAAGGTTGGAAGCTCGGTTCCTGCCTTGCGTATAAGCTCTAAAAGATTGCGCTCGCTGTCTATATTTACGGAAACACCGTCAATGATTGCGGTTGGATTGTTCATTTTACTCAGTCCTTATCCTTTCACAATTGCGTTAAATTTGCAGCTTGATACACATGCGCCGCATTTTATACATTTTTCCTGGTCTATGACATATGGAACGCCCTTTTCGCCAGAAATGGCATCTACGGGGCATTTGCGCGCACATAGCGAACAGGCCTTGCATTGTTCTTCGATGATTTTGTATGAGGCCAGAGCTTCGCAGTTTCCTGTTGGACAGCGCTTTTGCATCACATGGGTCATATATTCCTCGCGGAAATATTTCAATGTAGACAAAATAGGATTGGGCGCTGTTTTACCAAGCCCGCACAATGATCCAAGCTTAACGGCGTGTGCCAATTCTTCCAGCAAGTCTATCGTTGCTGTTGTGGCGCGGCCTTCTATAATATCATCCAGCAAAGCCAGCATTTGACGGGTACCCTCGCGGCAGACCACGCATTTTCCACATGATTCATTTTGTGTGAACTGCATGAAAAACCGGGCTATTTGTATCATACACGTGTTTTGATTCATAACGACCAATCCGCCCGAACCAATCATAGCGCCGACAGATTGCAAATTGTCGTAATCAAGCGGTAAATCTAAATGATCTTGGGTTAAGCATCCGCCGGAAGGCCCGCCTATTTGTACGGCTTTAAAATCACAGCCGCACAGTGAACCATCGTCGTTTATGACGCCGCCGCCGATTTCTCCGACTATTTCACGCAATGTGGAACCGAAAGGAACCTCAATAAGCCCGGTATTAGCGACATGTCCGGTCAGAGCAAATGTTTTCGTGCCCCTGGCATTCTGTGTGCCGAGCTTTATGTATTCCTTTGCCCCCATGCTTAAAACAAGTGGTATAGTGGCTAATGTTTCTACGTTGTTTATAACCGTGGGCTTGCCAAACAACCCGCTTTCTGCGGGGAACGGTGGCTTAAGTGTCGGCATACCACGCTTACCCTCGATAGATGCAATAAGGGCCGTTTCTTCGCCGCACACAAATGCGCCGGCGCCCTCCATAACGGAAATATCAAAATTCTTTTCAGAACCCAAAATATTTTTCCCGAGAATACCTGCTTCACGCGCCATCTCGATTGCTTGATTTAAACGCTTTACAGCCAGAGGATATTCCATACGAACATAGATATAGCCTTCTGTGGCGTTTACAGCCTGGGCGGCTATTATCATGCCTTCCAGCACAGAATGGGGATTTCCTTCCATTACGCATCTGTCCATAAATGCGCCAGGGTCTCCCTCGTCACCGTTGCATATAACATATTTTGTGTCATTTTCATGAATACGGGTGAGATCCCATTTGCGTCCGGTAGGAAATCCGCCGCCGCCGCGTCCGCGCAGGCCGGAATCCAAAATTTCCTGACAGATTTCTTTGTCGGTCATTTCCTTAATTGCCTTGCGTGCCATGAAATAGCCACCGTTTGCGATGTATTCGTTTAGGTCTTTTACATCAATGTTTCCGCAAAGATGGAGCATCATGCGCTGCTGTTTGGCATAAAAGGGAACATTTTTGGCGTGGTGTACACATTGTCCGCTGTCGGGCTTTGTATAAAGAAGCCGTTCAACAATCTCGCCATCTATGAGAGTTTTGTCAATGATTTCTTCAACATCCTCCGTTTTCACATTTACATAGAGAACACCTCTTGGTTGCAGGGTCACCAGCGGGCCCATTTGGCAAAATCCCTGACAGCCGGTTTCAACCATAGCATAATCGGCTTTTTCCTTTTCCAACGCAACCTTAACCGAAAGTCCGCGTGCATTTAGCTGCTCTTTAAAACTTTCGTAGATTTTCATGGATCCGTTTGCCATACAACCTGTTCCTGCACATATTACAATGCGGGTTTTATAATCAATAGATTGTTCGTATTGCGCTTTGCGCTCTTCTAAAGTATATATATTAGACATTGGTGGCTTCCCCCTCACGGATCTTTTTGAGCATATCCAAAGTTTTTTCCTTATTCATTGCTCCGTGTACCTCATCGTTGACGACAACCACGGGAGCAAGACCACATGCGCCTAAACAAGCCACTGTTTCCAATGTGAAAAGCATATCCTCAGAGGTCTTTTTCTTTTCAGAAAGTCCCAATTCTGCCTCCAGAGTTTTGATGATATCTGCCGATTTTCTCACATGGCACGCTGTGCCGTCACAAACCTTGATAACATATTTGCCTTTAGGCTCGAGTGTGAAATGCGAATAGAAGGTGGCCACACCAAAAACTGAGCCCGGCGTTATGCCGAGTGCGGTGGCGACATATGTCATTATGTCTTCTGGTAAATATGCGTATTCCTCCTGAATTTCCTGCAAAATTGCTATCAGGCGGTGCGGGTCGTGCTCATGCTTGTCAAGTATTGCGCAAACTCGTTCAAATTTTGTGGCAAAATCTTTGCTCATTGATTATTCCTCTTCTCCATAATATGCTTTTTTATAAATTTCTTCCAGATCTTTAACCAGCGGATAGCGCGGGTTTGCTGTGGTGCACTGATCTTCAAAAGCGTGCTCGGCCAATTCGGGCACCTTTGCGAAAAATTCTTTTTCATCAATGCCACATTCTTTTAAATTGGTAGGAACATTTAGCTTTTTCATCAATTCGCGTACAGCAGTGATAAGATTAGCGATTTCTTCATCCTGTGTGTTGCCGCCAAGGCGAAGTTGATGGGCGATTTGTGCATAGCGGAAATCGGCTTTAAATTCGCTATATTTCGGGAATATGGGGAATTTGTCAGGTTTTTGCGCATTATATGCAATTACATAAGGCAGCAATACTGCGTTGGCACGTCCATGAGGAATGTGAAATTCACCGCCAAGCTTATGCGCCAACGAATGGTTTATTCCGAGGAACGCATTGGTAAACGCCATACCAGCGATACAAGATGCGTTATGCATTTTTTCGCGTGCCACTTCATCATTTTCGTTATCATAGCTGCGTGGAAGATACTTAAATACCAGCTCAACTGCTTTTATTGCCAAAGCATTTGTATAATCGGAAGCCAACACCGATACATATGCTTCAATGGCGTGTGTGAGCACGTCCATGCCTGTGTCCGCTGTAATGGATTTTGGCATGGTAGCCACAAACTGTGGATCTATAATAGCAACATCAGGGGTTAATTCATAATCGGCGAGAGGATACTTGATGTTTCCATTTTTCTTATCTGTAATAACCGAGAAGGACGTAACCTCGGAGCCTGTTCCCGAAGTTGTGGGAACGGCTACAAGTTGTGTTTTCTTGCCAAGATTCGGGAAATTAAACGCACGCTTGCGTATATCCAAGAATTTCAGGCGCAGTCCATCGAAATCGGCGTCGGGATGCTCATAGAACAGCCACATTCCTTTTGCCGCGTCTATGGCCGAGCCGCCGCCTAAGGCGATGATTACATCCGGCTCAAATGCGTTCATAGCCGTAACGCCGCGCTGGATTGTTTCCACAGAGGGATCCGGCTCAACATCGGAAAAGACTTCGCAGTGTACATGTTCTGTACGTTTCTGCAGATAATACATAGCCTTTTCTACATATCCCAGTTTGACCATCATGGGATCAGTAACTATAAAAGCACGTTTGATGTTAGGCATTTTTTCAAGATATTGGATTGCGCCCTTTTCGAAATAAATGCGCGGCGGGATTTTAAACCATTGCATGTTAGCCCTCCGTTTAGCGATACGCTTTTTATTAATAAGGTTGATGCTTGATACGTTTGATGTGGTCGAATTGCGGCCGAAAGAACCGCAGCCAAGTGTAAGCGACGGGGTGTTGGTATTGTATATATCACCGATTGCGCCCTGGCTGGAAGGTGAATTTATAATTACGCGTCCCACCTTCATTTCTTGGCCATAGCGTACACAAAGAGCTTCATCGTCGCTGTGGATAACTGCGGAGTGTCCTAATCCGCCAAGTTCAAGCATACGCTTTGCATAATCAAACCCTTGAATTTCATCATTGACTATGAAATAGGCGAGCACAGGCATAAGAGTTTCCATAGACAAGGGATACTCAAAGGAAGGCTCGGGCAGTTTTGCCAGAAGTATTTTTGTGTTTTCCGGCAAATCTATGCCGGCTTGCTGAGCAATCCACGATGCGGGCTGGCCCACGCAAACGGCATTTACCGAAAGCTTTTCACGGTTTATAACGAAATCGGTCAACTTTTCGGTTTCTTCGTCATTCAGGAAATAGCAATTGTTTGCTTTCATATATTCTTCAAATTCCGGGGCTATGGCCTTGTCGACTATAGCCGCCTGCTCGCTGGCACAAATCATGCCATTATCAAAGGTTTTGGATATCATAAGGTCGGTACATGCGCGGGCAATATTTACATTACGATTGATATAGCAGGGAACGTTGCCGGGGCCAACGCCCAAGGCGGGCTTGCCCGCGGAATAGGCGGAACGCACCATTCCTGCGCCGCCTGTGGCAAGAATAAGAGATACACCCTGATGGTTCATCAGCGCACTCGTCGCGTCCATAGAGGGCACTTCAACCCATTGGATGCAATGCTCGGGAGCACCATTGGCAATGGCGGCGTCACGCACAATGCGGGCGGCTTCGGCAGAACATTTTTGCGCGCTCGGATGAAATGCAAATATAATGGGATTGCGTGTTTTGGCGCATATAATTGATTTAAAAAGCGTGGTTGAGGTGGGGTTGGTAACAGGGGTTACGCCAGCAACAACTCCAACAGGTTCAGCGATTTCAACATAGCTTTCAGCATCGTTTTCCTCAACAATGCCCACGGTGCGCTGCTTTTTTACGCTATGCCAGATATATTCTGTAGAAAAGATATTTTTTATAACCTTGTCTTCCATAACGCCACGGCCGGTTTCTTCAACGGCCATCTTTGCGAGGAACATGTGCTTGTCAAGTCCGGCAATCGTCATGGCGTGAACCATGTTGTCAATCTGCTCCTGTGTCATATTCATATACTCGGCAAGAGCCTTTTGGGCATTGGCAACCAGTTTATCCACCTGATTCCCCGGGTCGGCAGAAATATTTTCTTTTTTCTTCATGATAGATTCTCCTTCATTAAGTTTGAATTTAAAAGACTTTCAGACAGTTGTTTTGTCAGAACGGCCAGAGATGCGGCCATGTCTTCGTTTTTTACAATAACGGATTCGGGAACGTTTAAGTTTACGGGAGCAAAATTCCATATAGCGCGTACACCGCCTTTTGTTAGAGCATTGCATATTTCCTGAGCCTTGAAAGAGGGAACAGCAATAATACCTATATGGATATTCAGCCGCTGGCACAAGTTGGTAATTTTTGATGTATCAAAAATTTTCACTCCGTTTCGGTCTGTTCCGATAATTTCGGCAGACGAATCAAACGCGGCCACTATTTTCAAACCATATTGCTGAAAATTATCGTAAGACAATAGGGCTTTGCCAAGATTTCCGACACCGACGAGTACGGCGTCTGTACAGTTATCATGCCCAAAATAGTGTTCTAAATCAACGATTAAATCTTTTGTAATATAACCGATTTTTGGTTTGCCGCCGTCGCTGACGAGGGCTAAATCCTTTCGCACCTGTACATCGTTTACACTAAGTGCATTTGCAATAGTGGTTGACGAGACATTGTCGGGCTCACTTTCGGGCAATCCTTTTAAATAGTGTAAATAGCTTATAAGCCGCTGGTATCGTAAAATAGACATCGATGTTGTTGATGGCATTAACGGCAGCCCCTTTCAGATACAGTCAATATCGATATACGTTGTATCGATAACGATTGTATCATACAGTTTTGCTTTTGCCAAGTGTTTTTTGTTCTTTCAATTTTTTTTAGGAAGTGTTATTACAATGTTAATGGCTTTTTATACTTTTTTATGCAATACGGCTGTTTTTGCACAATGCGTTTTCTTACATAAAAACAAGCCTTTAAATTTTAGGGTAAAAATAAAACTAATACTTTTCAAATACAAAATATTGTAGTATAATAAACAGAATATAATGTCGAAAGGAAAAATGAACGTTATGCTTTCAAAAACCGAGGTTCTGAATATTCTTGTAGAGGCGGGCGTGCTTCAGGAGGGACATTTTTTATTGACATCGGGGCGTCATTCGGCAAAATACTTACAATGTGCCCGTATATTTCAGGATGCAAAATATGCTGTTCCGCTGTGCGGAAATCTGGCCGAACAATTTAAAGAGGATGGAATTGAGCTTGTGGTGGGTCCTGCGGTTGGTGCCGTTCAAATGGCTTATGAAGTCAGCCGGCAGCTTGGTGTGCCTAATTTTTTCTTTGAGCGCCAGGAGGGAAAGATGACATTGCGTCGTGGGTTTGAAATAAAGCCGGGTACGCGTGTGCTTGTTGTTGAAGATGTTGTTACTACCGGCGGCACAGTGGTTGAAGTTATAAATGAAGTAAAGGCAGCTGGCGGCATTGTTGCAGGCGCGGGTATTGTAGTTGACCGTACGGGCGGCAAGGTTGATTTTGGTTGTCCTTTAAAATCGGTTGTTTCTGTGGAAGTGGAAAGCTATGAGCCGGACAATTGCCCCCTTTGTAAGGCGGGTATGGGAGAGGCTGTAAAGCTGGGTAGCCGAAAAATATAAGGGGCGTTGAAAATGCACGAACGCCACAGGGAGCGTATGCGCGAGCGGTTTTTAAAAGATTATGGAAAACATTTCGAGAAACATGAGCTGCTCGAAATGTTGTTGTTTTATTCTATAAGACAGGGAAACACTAACGAAACAGGCCATCGCCTTATAAAAACCTTCGGTTCAATGAAAAATATGCTTGAAGCCTCTATTGAAGATTTAACGGCGGTTAAAGGTGTGGGTATTCAAAGCGCTTATCTTATTAAATTGGTTCAGGCTATTACTAGCCGCTATACCAGCGAGATAAACGAAGCGGGAGAAGTACTTTGTTCCACAGAGCTTTCCGGAAAATTTCTTGTTTCAAAATATTTTGGTGTTACTGATGAAAAGGCGTCGCTCTTGTGCCTTGACAGCAAGGGTAGGCTGATTAATTGGGTCGTGATTAATGAGGGCAGCTTTAATGCTGTTGCCGTGAGTGTGCGAAAGGTATTGGAAACTATCATTCGCCTTAATCCCAGCACTGTTGTGATAGCGCATAATCATCCCGGCGGTACTGCTTTGCCATCTGAAGCTGATGTTAACACCACAAAAAATATAATAAACGCTATCAAAATGGCTGGTGTAACATGTGCAGATCATATTATAATTGCCGGTGATGATTATGTATCAATGGCTGAATCGCATGAATATTACAAGCTGTTTTTATAAAAGGCTCATGGCTGTGACGGGAGATTTTTATGTCCGACCAATGTTTTAAACTGGTATCCCAATATAAACCTAAGGGTGATCAGCCAGCTGCTATTGATTTGCTAGTTGATGGCCTTGATTGTGGTTTGCGTGAGCAAACACTGTTGGGTGTTACCGGTTCGGGCAAAACTTTTACAATGGCTAATGTTATTGAAAGGGTAAATCGTCCGACGTTGGTTCTTACCCATAATAAAACGCTGGCCGCTCAGCTTTGCAGCGAATTTAAAGAATATTTTCCTGATAATGCCGTTGAATATTTTGTGAGCTATTATGATTATTATCAGCCCGAGGCATATATACCCGGTACGGATACCTATATAGAAAAGGATTCTGCCATAAACGATGAGATAGATAAGCTGCGCCACAGTGCTACTTGTTCGCTTTCTGAGCGGCGCGATGTTATAATTGTCGCATCGGTAAGCTGTATTTATTCTCTTGGAAACCCTATAGATTATCGAAATATGATTCTTTCGCTTAGGCCGGGAGAAAATAAAAAGCGTGATTTTGTTATACGGCGGCTTGTTGAGCTGCAATACGAGCGTAATGATATAAACTTCATACGAAATAAATTCCGTGTTCGCGGAGACGTTGTGGAAATTTTTCCGGCCTATTCAAATGATTCGGCCATACGTGTGGAATTTTTTGGTGATACCGTTGATAGAATATCCGAAATAAATGTGCTCACCGGTGACATAAAACGTGTGCTTGGGCATATTGCGGTATATCCTGCGTCACACTATATAGTCCCGCGGGATCAATTGATGGTGTCGCTCGAAAACTTGCAAGGGGAAATGGAAGAGCGGGTTAAATTTTTCAGTGAAAACAATCAGCTCATTGAAGCGCAGCGTATTCGTCAGCGTACCGAATACGATATAGAGATGTTGCGCGAGATAGGCATGTGCAGTGGAATTGAAAATTATTCACGTGTGCTTGCGGGGCGGCCGCCGGGATGTACGCCTTTTACTCTGCTTGACTATTTTCCGGATGATTATATTTTGTTTGTGGACGAAAGCCATGTTATGCTGCCGCAGGCCAGAGGCATGTTTGGCGGCGACCGCGCTCGAAAAAGAAATCTTATAGATTACGGATTTCGGCTGCCCTCGGCATACGACAACCGTCCTTTGAATTTTGATGAGTTTTATGATAAGGTTGGGCAATGTGTTTTTGTCAGCGCTACGCCCGGTAATTTTGAAAGAGAGCATTCGGCGCAGATTGCCGAGCAGCTTATACGTCCAACGGGGCTTATTGATCCCGAAATCACTGTAAAACCTACCGAGGGGCAGATAGACGATATATTGTCTGAAATACGCGAATGTGTTGAGTTTAAACAGCGTGTGCTTATAACCACACTTACCAAAAAGATGGCCGAGGATCTTACCGATTATCTTGAGGATTTTGATGTTAAGGTGCGGTATATGCATCATGACATTGATACCATTGAGCGTATGGAGATTATACGCGACTTGCGTTTGGGTGAGTTTGATGTTTTGGTTGGAATAAACCTTTTGCGTGAAGGGCTTGATATTCCTGAGGTGGCATTGGTAGCCATACTGGACGCTGACAAAGAAGGCTTTTTGCGCAGTGAAACCTCCTTGATACAAACAGTTGGCCGCGCCGCCAGAAACAGCGAGGGCCGGGTTATAATGTATGCCGATAAGATCACTCCGTCTATGGAACGAGCTATCAGGGAAACTGAGCGCCGCCGCAAAAAACAGATAGATTATAATGAAGCCAATGGCATAATTCCGCAAACGATAGTCAAGGATGTACGTGATATTTTGGATATCACACCTAAAACTGACACTGATAAATTGAAAAAAGATCCTGCGCGCATGTCAAAACGGGAGCGTGAAGAATTGATGGCTGTGCTGACTGCCGAAATGAAAAAAGCGGCAAAGATGCTGGAGTTTGAGCACGCTGCATATCTGCGGGACCGTATAACAAAACTTAGAGAGGCGAAACGTTAAATGGCAATTGATAAGCTTGTAGTAAAAGGGGCACGCGAGCACAACCTGAAAAATATTGATTTGACCATTCCGCGTGATAAACTTGTTGTTTTCACGGGACTGTCCGGTTCGGGTAAATCTTCGCTGGCATTTGATACGATATATGCCGAAGGTCAGCGCCGGTATGTTGAATCGCTGTCGGCTTACGCGCGTCAGTTTTTGGGTCAGATGGAAAAGCCGGATGTCGATTCAATAGACGGACTTTCGCCCGCTATTTCTATAGATCAGAAGACTACATCGAAAAACCCACGTTCCACTGTTGGTACTGTCACCGAAATCAACGACTATCTGCGCCTTATGTATGCGCGCATAGGCATACCGCATTGTCCTGTTTGCGGCCGCGAAATAAAGCATCAGACAATTGACCAGATTGTGGACAAGATGCTAAAGCTGGCCGAGGGAACGCGAATACAGATATTAGCACCCGTCGTACGCGGACGAAAGGGTGAGCATCAGCGCGATCTGGAGGCGGCAAAACGTAGCGGCTATGTTCGTGTTCGTGTGGATGGTATTATTTTTGATCTTAGCGAAACCATAACGCCCGATAAAAACAAAAAGCATAATATAGAGGTTGTCATAGACCGGCTTGTGATTGCTGATGATATAGTTGCGCGATTGTCCGATTCTGTAGAAACAGCTTCGGCTCTTTCTGGCGGGCTGGTTCTTGTAGATGTAATAGACGGTGAGGAAATGCTCTTTTCTCAGAGCTATTCCTGCCCTGAACATGGCATCAGCATAGAAGATTTGGCACCGCGGATGTTTTCGTTTAACAATCCGTTTGGTGCATGTCCCACCTGTACCGGGCTTGGCTTTTTTAAACGTATCGACCCCGATTTGCTGGTGCCCGATACATCAAGGTCTATTTCCAAGGGCGCTATTCGTGCGCCGGGCTGGTATAGCGTGGATAAGGGCACGATTGCTCATATGTATTTTGATGCTTTGGCCAAAGAATACGATTTTAAGCTAACTGTTCCTTATAGCGAGTTGCCTAAAAATGCAAAACAGGTGCTTATGTATGGTACGGGCGATAAAAAAATACGAGTAACGCGTTCGGCTGAATGGGGCGGCGGCAGTTATATGACCGCCTTTGAGGGCATTGTGAACAATATGGAACGGCGTTATAAAGAAACCGGTTCTGATTGGTCGCGCGAAGAAATTGAAGGCTATATGTCAGATCATGAATGTCCTGATTGTCATGGCTCACGCCTGAAGCCGGAAAGTCTGGCTGTTACTGTGTGCGGGAAGAATATAGACTATATTTCACGCCTTTCAATAACGGATGCGCTGGATTTTATAAAAAATCTCAAGCTTTCCGAGCGTGAGCAGGCCATTGCGCGGCAAATATTGAAAGAGATAGGCGAAAGGTTGGGCTTTTTGCAGAGTGTGGGGCTGGAATATCTCACGCTGTCGCGTTCCAGTGGTACACTGTCTGGCGGCGAAAGCCAGCGTATCCGGCTGGCTACGCAGATAGGCTCATCGCTCACGGGAGTGTTGTATATTTTGGACGAGCCGAGCATAGGCTTGCATCAGCGGGACAATGATCGTCTGTTGGCCACATTGAGGCGGCTGTGTGATTTGGGAAACACCCTTATAGTTGTTGAACACGATGAAGATACGATGCGCGCTGCCGATTATATTGTGGATATCGGGCCCGGCGCGGGTGTGCACGGCGGCGAGGTTGTATGTGTGGGTGAGCTTTCGGATATTGAAAGATGTGAAAGATCCATCACGGGTGCGTATCTGACAGGCCGCAAAGCCATACCCGTGCCCGCAAAACGCCGTGAAGGTAATGGAAAAGCTCTTACAATAAAGGGTGCCCGGGAAAATAATCTGAAGGATATTGATATAGAAATCCCATTGGGCAGATTTGTTTGTGTAACGGGCGTGTCGGGATCCGGAAAATCGTCACTCGTTAACGAAATTATTTATAAACACCTTGTGGGCGTGCTAAACGGCGCAAAATCCAAGGGTGGCTTGCATGACGAGATTTTGGGCATTGAGAATCTTGATAAAGTTATTGATATAAACCAGTCGCCTATAGGACGCACTCCGCGGTCGAATCCGGCGACATATACGGGGGTTTTTAACGATATACGCGAGCTTTTTGCTTCCACTCCGGATGCAAAAATGAAGGGCTACAGTCAGGGACGGTTTTCATTCAATGTCAAGGGTGGGCGCTGTGAAGCCTGTCAAGGGGATGGTATAAACCGCATTGAAATGCACTTTTTGCCCGATATATACGTTCAATGCGATGTTTGTAAGGGGAAACGGTACAACCGCGAAACCCTGGATGTGCATTTTAAGGGCAAGAATATAAGCGATATCCTTGATATGACTATTGAGGAAGCCGTTGGCTTTTTTGAGAGCATTCCCAAAATAAAGCGTAAGTTTGAAACCTTGTTTGAGGTTGGTTTGGGATATATGAAGGTGGGGCAGCCTGCAACAACCTTATCAGGCGGAGAGGCACAACGCGTTAAACTTGCCTCTGAATTGCTGAAGCGTGCTACAGGCAAAACGATATACATTCTTGATGAGCCTACAACAGGCTTGCATGCGGCCGATGTACACAAGCTTTTAGAGGTTCTTAACACATTGGTAGAAAGCGGCAACACCATTGTGATAATTGAGCACAACCTTGATGTCATAAAGACGGCTGATTATATTATTGACCTTGGCCCCGAGGGAGGGGATAAGGGCGGACGGCTCGTGGCTTGCGGTACGCCGGAGGAGCTGGTAAAGCACAAAACTTCATATACGGGTAAATATCTGAAAAAAATAATTAAGGGGTAGTTTGAATGAAACGAAAGAGGGGACCGGGAGGGCGGCGCGGCGCTTTTAGAATAAAAGATCTTGATGGCGTTCATAAAATGATGCCGTATGTGATGAAAAGCCGCTGCGATTCGACCGTGCTTTTCACTATGGATATTGATATGGAGCCGCTGCGTAAGCTTGGTGCACGTACTAAGCGCGAGGGCTGGCATATTAATACATTTTTGATTGTGTTAATTGCTATGGTGCGTACTGTTTTTGATTATCCAAATATGAATAGATATATTATCGGTAGGCGGCTGTATCAGAAAAGCTATGTGGATTTGTCATTTGTGGTAAAAGAAAGTATGAGCATGGACGGCAAGGATATAAATGTTATAGTTCCGTTTGAAATGAACGAAACCTCTGATGAAATACGAAAAAAAATAACTGATTGCATATCAAAGGCGCGCGCTGGAGTTGATGAGGGAGATACCACAATTAACACAATAATGAAATTCCCGCGATTTTTGCTAAAAGGATTTTTTCGGTTTTTGATGTTTCTTGATTTTCATGGCATGTTTCCAAATTCATTCGCAGAGTTTGACCCTATGCGGTCGTCACTGTTTGTATCCAATGTGGGAAGTATTGATATTGATATGTGTTATCACCATCTGTACGAATGGGGAACCACTTCAATATTCAGCACGGTAGGCAGAGTAAAAAAACGCCCTATGTGTATGCCGGATGGAACTGTTGAGGCGCGTGATTCTATTACCATTTGCTTTACGATTGACGAGCGCATATGTGACGGATATTATATATCTAAGGCTATCAATCATTTGAGAAAATATTTGGAAAAACCTGAAACAATATTTAATATGGTTTTGGAAAATGAGAAAGATTTACATGCAAAGGGGGCTGAATCATGACACGCAAAGAGGCACGTGAACAGGCGTTTTTCATAATATTCGAATACAGCTTTTGCGGAGGCACGGCTGAAGAATTGCTCGAGCTGGCCGGACAATGCCGTGAATTGGAGCCGGACGAATATACCGTTGAAGTGGTGAGGGGCGCACTCGACCGGCTTCCTATTTTGGATGAGAAGATTTATACATATCTCAAGGGCTGGAAGATAAACCGGCTAAGCCGCGTAGCAATTTCTGTGCTGCGCCTTGCGATATACGAAATACTTTTTTGTAGCGATGTTCCTGTAGGGGTATCTATTAATGAGGCTGTAGAATTGGGTAAAACCTATGGCGGCGAAAATGATTCGGGATATATAAATGGGGTGCTCGGCGCCTTTGTCCGTGCCGAAGCTTCTGAAGGAGAGCCTTGTGAACAGCAATAATCTTGTATTTACAGTTAGTGAGCTTAACAGCTATGTCAAAGTGCTCATGGAGCACGACGAAAATCTAAACTATTTGTTTGTGGCAGGTGAGGTTACAAACTTTACGGCTAACCGTTCGGGACATTATTATATGTCATTGAAAGATGCGGGCGGCAGTGTAAAAGCGGTTATGTTTAAAAATGCGGTGGTAAAGCTGCGTTTTGTGCCTGAAAATGGCATGAGGGTTATTTGCCGGGGGCGAGCGTCTTTGTACGAAGCCACGGGCCAATATCAGTTTTATATTGATGATATGCAGCCCGATGGCGCAGGAAGCATTGCTGTTGCGCTTGAGCAGCTAAAAGAAAAGCTGGCCGCTGAGGGATTATTTGATGAAAAGTATAAAAAAGCGTTGCCAGACTATCCGGATAACGTGGCTATTATTACATCGTCTACGGGCGCCGCTTTGCAGGATATGCTTAACATTTTGGGCCGCAGGTTTCCGCTGGCCGGTGTTTTGCATTATCCTGTGCAGGTTCAAGGCAATGGGGCCGCTGGGGATATGGTCAAGGCTTTAGCTTTGGCGGATGCCAGCAGGGCCGATGTTATTATTATTGGGCGCGGCGGCGGCAGCAGCGAGGATTTATGGGAATTCAACAGTGAAGAGCTGGCGCGTACCATTTTTGCTTGTGAAACGCCGGTTGTGTCGGCTGTAGGACATGAAACGGATTATACGATATGCGATTTTGTGGCTGATTTGCGGGCGCCTACGCCCAGCGCTGCTGCCGAATTGTGCGTTCCGGATATAAGCGAGCTGTTTGGCGTTGTTCGCGGGTTTCAAAGTGTGATTTCTAATGCATTTATCCGTATGGTCACTGATAAACGCTATGAGCTTCTGACGCTTTCAGAGCAGCCGGTTTTTGCTGATCCTAAGAAATTTATTTATATTCACAGGGCAAAAGTAAAAGCCTTTGATAATTCGATAAGGTTTTCAATGCTGCGCACTTGGGAAAAAGGCGCTCAGCAGGTGCGGCTGGCAGCGACAACGCTTGACGCATTAAGCCCATTAAAGACCCTGAGCCGTGGGTATGCCAAGATTACGCATGATAGCCATACGGTTTTTTCTGTTTCCCAATTAAACAAGCGAGATATAGTCGAAATTTTGTATTCAGACGGCAGCATGTCTGCCGAAATAAAGGAGATAAATATATGACTGAAATGAGCTTTGAAAATGCCGTTAAGCGTCTTGATGAAATAGCCGCTCAAATGGAAGAAGGAGATAACACACTCGATAAATCTATGGAGCTATACGAAGAAGGCATTAAGTTGATTGCGTATTGTAATGATATGCTGGAAAAAGCGGAACAGAAGATTGAGACCCTCGGAGGGCAGAATAATGATGGCTGAGCGGATTTTAAAGCGGCACGCAGATAGTGTGAGCACGTTTTTCGAGCGGCTGGTGCCTGAGTGTAACGATTTGCGCGGTCCGATGGTCAAGGCCATGAGATATAGCTTTTTGGGTGGAGGAAAGCGTATACGTCCGGCACTTGTGATGGAATTTTGTGCAGCTTGCGGCGGAAATGAGAACAATGCGCTTCCTGCCGCCGCCGCGATAGAAATGATCCACACATATTCGCTGATACATGATGATTTGCCCTGCATGGACAATGACGATTTGCGCCGCGGACGTCCCACTGCTCATATCGCTTTTGACGAGGCGACAGCGCTGCTGGCTGGAGATGGGTTGCTTACGCTGGCGTTTGAAACAGTTTTAGACAGCGATCATTTTGCAGCAAAGCAGGCTGCGCGTACGCTGAGCCGTGCCGCGGGTATTTGCGGAATGGTGGGCGGGCAGGCGATGGATATGGCTCTTGAGCATAGAAAAGATGTTGATATTGTAGTTTTAAGAGATATGCACAAAGGAAAAACCGGAGCGTTGATCTCTGCGGCATGTGAGATGGGGTGCCTTTTTGCCGGAGCCGGGGATGAAGTGATTGCTGCAGCACGTGTTTATTCTGAAAATATAGGTTTGGCTTTCCAAATAAAGGATGATATTTTGGATGTTATAGGAAATGCTAATACGCTTGGCAAGCCGATTGGCAGCGACCGAAAAAGTGATAAAACGACATTTGTTACCTTGTTTTCTATAGAGGAAGCCGAGCAATATGCCAATGAGCTAACTGAAAAGGCAATAAAAGCTCTGGACGTTTTTAAAAACAGAGAAAATCTTATGAGTATATCTAAATTCTTTTTGAATAGGAGCTATTGATCTGATATGGTAGAGTTTTTGCTTGATTTAATCACAAACAGGGCATTTATGGCAGCTGCGGCGGGCTTTTTAATTTCTCAAATAACTAAAATTGTAATTAAAATCATCAGATACCGTTCTTTTGATCCGTTGCTTATATTCTCATCAGGCGGAATGCCAAGCGCTCATGCGGCTTTTGTTGTTGGTGCGACTATTTCTATAATGGTTACCGAGGGCGCCGGCTCTCCGATGTTTGCCTTGGGTTTTGCGCTTTCTATGATCGTTTTGCACGATTCGGTTGGTGTGCGTCAGGCGGCCGGGTTTCATTCGCGCACATTAAATAAAATGATAAAGGTGTTTGATAAAGCAAATCCCCAAATTTTGGACGAAAAGGACAAGAAACATGAGGAAAAATTGGGCCATACACTGACCGAGGTTATCACAGGCACAATTGTTGGGATAATAAGTGGTGTTGTGGCCGGGATTATATAAAATTTACATTATTTTCTATCGTAATTTGCAGTCGATAAGCATAAAATATAGTTAGGTCTTCCTATTTAAAAAAATATTATGTTGACCTATTTTAAAAAATATTGTAGAATAAACAGGTATGTTATGGCTTTTCAGAATAAAAAGGTATATACCGCTATGAGAATAAAAACGATTGTAGTAATATTATGTTTACTAACTTTTATGATTTCATGTTCAGTGCCAGAGGTTGTGCTGAAGAATGAAATTGATACTGGTTTGCATGATATGTCTTCTGATCAAGGAAGCGAAATAACATATTCCGATTTGCTTAGTGAAATTGCAGCGGTCAATTCTGAAACAGCAGCCTCTTCTCAAAATTTTTCTTCTGTTTCAGCAAGTGCAACATCTTCTGAAAAGAGTGTAACGTCCTCAAAAAAGGCAGAAAGCAAAGCTTCGTCCAAGGCGGCTTCAAAAGCATCATCAAAAGCGACATCTTCATCTGCTCCATCGCAGGATAATTTGCAGATTTTAGGGGAAATGCGCGGCGTTTGGGTGGCCTATTATGAGCTTGACTTTAAGGGTAAATCCAAGCAAGAATTTACAGAAACAATGACCCTTAGGTTTAAAAAAATGAAGGCGTTGGGAATTAATGCAGTGTTTATGCACGCACGCTCTCATTCTGATGCGTTCTATAAATCGGCTTACTTCCCTTGGTCTAATTATCTCACAGGAACTCAGGGCGCCGATCCGGGATATGATCCTTTTGCCGTGATGTGCGACCTCGCACACAATGAGGGACTGCAAATTCACGCATGGGTAAACCCATATCGAATCGTTACAAATAGCATTCCTGCTGACATGAACAAATTGGCAGATAATAATCCCGGTAAAATGTGGTTTAATGATGGATCGGGCGATGTTTTAAAACTGACCAATGGTAATGGCCTTTATTATAATCCGTCATCCAAGCGTGCTCGTGAGCTTATTGTAAACGGCATAAAGGAAATAATTAATAAATACAATGTTGACGGCATTCACTTTGATGATTATTTTTACCCCACATCAGATTTGGCCTTTGATTTGGATTCATATAATAAATTTAAAGCTAACCCCGGCGGATTTTATGGAATTGATTTTTCTTCGGCAAAATATAAAAATTGTCTGGATGGCACTAAGCTTGAGACTATGAGCCAAATGCAATGGCGCCGAACAAATATAAACATTTTAATTGCGGATGTCTATGCCGCAGTTAAGTCAAAATCGTCAAAACTGGTATTTGGAATATCTCCGGCAGGAAACATTTCAAATAATTACAATAGTTTGGCTCTGGATGTTAGTAAATTTTTATCCACATCGGGTTTTGTTGATTATATGATGCCTCAAATATATTTTGGATTTGAGCATCAATATGATTATGCGAAATTTGATGTTATGCTTAACGATTGGATAAAAGGCAATACAAACAAAAACATCAAGCTTTATATTGGCCTGGCTTTTTATAAGGCCGGTGGAGCAAGCGAATCAAATGCTATAGCCAAGCTGGAATGGCAAAATAAAAACGATATAATAATGCGTCAGGTTCAGCTCATTAAAAACACTTACAAGACACACAATCAGCTCAAAGGATTCGTATTTTTTGCTTATACCGAGCTTTTTAATGATGCGGTACATTTCACTTTAGAACGAGAAAATCTTTTAAGAGTTATAAAAAATTAAAGAGAGAAAAAGAAAAATGAGGGGTTTAAAGGAATGAGCTTGAAAAAGAAAATACTAATTGCTGCAGGCAGTATTGTGCTTGCTATTGTTATATTTGCTTCTGCTATTGTTGTGTCAAGTGGAGGATTCGGGCAGGCATTAAAAATATTCAAATCCGGAACGGATATATCTTCTGTTTCGTCAGATCAGAATATTGTGCCCGAGATGCCTGACAATGTAGGCTCTGCAAATTCGCAGGAGCAAACCGACAAGGTGAAAACGATATATTCCAAAGGCGCGGAAAATCAATCTAATACAGCGAGGCTTTTTCCTTCGGACTTTTTTAAAGATGGTGATAGCGCTGATGCTGTACACAGCAAATTGAAGGACATATTTGCAAAATATGCGGAATACCGTTTTGATAGTGTTATAATGCCTGTTTATGATAACGATAAAACACTTTTTTCGTCCAATTACTTTCAAAGTCTGAGCGGTGACATCGACTTGCTGGGGATAGCGATTCAAACGGCTCATGACAGCGGATTGAGGCTTTTTGTACAATGGAACGCGACTATGCCTTTTGAAAAAGGCAAGGCGGTTGATTTGACCTTTGAGGCGGATATACAACGTGTTCTTCAAAATTTGGAGGCGTTGTGCAAATATAGTTTTGATGGTATTTTTATAGAGAATTTAATACTCCCCGCCGAAGCGTCTTCTTATATTACATATTTAAGCATGGGCGGAGGCATGGGATATTCAGCATACCGTGCGGATAAATTGTCTCTGGCCGTGAAAAAGCTCACATCGAGTATAGCGGCACGAAAATCGGAGATTATAATAGGTCTTATCGCACCGCCCGTATGGGCAATAAAGCCGGAAAATCCGGTGGGCATTAGTCTGTCGTCTACTGTTAAGCAGTCGTTGCGCGATTATTCATCTGATACTCTAGGGTGGTTGGAAAAGGGTTTGTTCAATGCTGTTATTGTTGATAGTACGAGGGCTATATCAGATAAGGAATATCCATTTAAAACCGTGTGTGACTGGTGGATTACCAATACACCAGACGATATTGCATTGTATTTTATGCTGGCGTCCAGCAAGGTTGGCAAGGAAGCGGGATATATTAATCCGGATGAATTGCTTACAGAAATGCGGTATTTAGCGGCGAAACCCATTAATGGTTTTATTTTTGATTCTTATATGGCTCATGCGACAGATGCTACAGGGAGCACTAATGTTATTACGCAGCATCTTAACGGCCAGATTGGTGCCGAACAAGAATTGCGCGAGCTTTCTGTGTCGTCGCCCTCCAGCCAGAATGTAACGGTTTATACTTCGAGTATCCGGTTTTCCGGAAAGTCTGATCCTCTTTTTCCAATATCTTTGGACGGTAAAACGCTCGAACGTAACAGTATAGGCGGATTTACGGTTACGCTCGACCTGAAATTGGGTGCAAATAAATTTACCGTTCAGCATAAAGGCAGAACGATTATATACACAGTTACATATAAATATGTGTTGTTTAGAGAGGTATCGCCTACAGGCTCTACTAAGCTTCCTGGCGGCGCAACACTTGGGGTTACAGCCGTAGCTAGGCGCGGCGCAACCCTTACAGCCTCACTTGGCGGTAAAAGCATTCAAATGACGCAGGTTGAATCTATTATAGACAGCGCTGATAAAAACGAATTTGTAGAATTTGTCGGCTCGTTTTCTCTGCCTGGGGCAACAGATAAAGAGCAAAGCTTGGGAGCTATTAATTTTAAGGCTACTTATTCAGGGCAGAGCGAAACTAAAAACGGCGCCACTGTGTATGTAAATAAGGGTAATGTAAGTAGCGTTACCAAAGGAACTGTCGCCGAAGTTACATATTTTGAGGCGGAAACGTTTAACGGCGGCGGCAGCACCGACGAATACTCACGGCCAACCAATAGCTTTTTGCCGCTTGGTACCGTGGACTGGTGTGCTCCCAGCCCGGTAGTGGTCGGTAAAACTAAAACACGCCTTTTGGGTTGCGGGATTCGCGTTTTTGAATATCAAGACGGTAAATACGGAAAGGTTTCTTTCATAAAAACTGAAACCAAAAGTCTTCCGGATACTAATACAATAACGGTTGCCGGAGTAAGCACAGAGGGGCGCCATACCAAGGTAACCTTTGATACAAACTGGAAGGCTCCATTTCTCGTTGATTATCAGCCACAAACCTATCCGAAAAACAGTAATACTGTGCGTGATTATACTATTACAAATGCAACATTTACCTATGTTGATATCAAGTTTTGTTACGCAGCTTTGGGCTCTGGTAAAATTGAGCTGGGAGAAAACACTGCTTTCAAAAGCGCAGAATGGATAAAAAGCGGCACAAATCATGTTTTGCGTTTGCACCTGCGTAAGGCCGGAGCATTTTACGGTTGGATAGGGGAGTACAACGACAAAGGACAGCTTGAGCTTTCCTTTCTTAATCCGGCAAAAATTTCCGGTACATCCCTTGCGGGCGTTAAGGTGCTGCTTGACCCGGGTCATGATGCTGTAATGGTTGGCGCGAGCGGCGGCGGTGTAAGGGAGGAAAAATCCGTTATGGATCTTTCCAAGAGGGTTCAATCACGCATAAAGGCTTTGGGCGGTGAATGTGTGCTCACTCATGATGAGGATGGTAAATATTACAGCCTGCTTGACCGCAAAAAAATATCAAAGCGCGAAAGGGCTAATTTGTTTCTTTCGGTTCACCGTAATGATTCTTCCAGTTCATCGGCTAGAGGCTTGGAAAACTATTATTTTCATCCATGGTCGAAGGTGTTCGGGGATTGTCTCAGAACAAGTGAAATTGGTTTTTGGAAGAACGACAGGGGAACAAAATGGCAGCCATTTGGTGTTATTACGCAGTCTTATGCGCCATCGATACTTACAGAAGAAGGGTTTGTCAGTTCGAGCCATGATATTGCACTAATGCTTGGCGATACTAACTTGAATAAAAATGCGGATTTGATAGTTGAAGGCATAGTCAAATTTTTAAAAACACAGTAAAATAAAATTCACCGCTTTTCACAAAAGAGCGGTGAATTATTTTATACCTGCCGCCCTTTACAAATGGCTGATTTGTGATATAATAAACTTACAGCTTATTATATTTAAGTCGCCGCCTATGGCGATGCGGATCATATCAAAATGTTTCGCATTTATGATATAATAAACTTAGGATTATATCAATAAAAAAGCGGAGGTATTGTTTTATGAAGACTAATATTACAGGCAGAAAGGTTTCTTTGAAAGATTCCTTTATTGAGAGGGCCAACCGCAAGCTGGATAAGCTTAATAAGTTTTTCAGCGACGATGCGCACGCTGAAATGGTGGTAAAGGTAGAGAAAAATCGTCAGACGGTTGAACTTACTGTTCATGACCGTTCTATGATATTCCGTGCTGAGGAAACGGCAAACACTATGGAGGATGCGCTTGAAACGGTATACGACCGTATTGTGCGTCAGATTCGTAAGAATAAAACCCGCATTGAAAATCGTACAAAATCTTCATTTGCACAGGATGCTTTTTCTGATATTGAAGAAACCGTTATTGAAGAAACCTATGATGTAATTAAAACAAAAAAGTTTGCGCTTAAGGCCATGGATGTTGAAGAGGCTATTATGCAAATGAACTTGCTAAATCATGAGTTTTTTATATTTTTGGATGCCGCTTCGGGGTTGACAAGTGTGGTTTATGCGCGTAAAAATGGCCAGTACGGTTTGTTGCAGGCTGAAGCTTGATGGTGTCATATAATTATGTTGCACCCTGCCTTTTCGGGCTTGAGGGGCTATTATCAGAAGAGCTAAAAAAAATGGGAGCCGCTGATGTAAATGCGCAGAATGGCCGCGTGCTGTTCAGTGGTGATGCCGCTGTTGGTGCGCGTGCCAATATATGCAGCCGGTTTGCTGAACGTATTTTACTTTCTTTGGGCAGCTTCGCGGCTCGCACATTTGACGAGCTTTTCGAGGGAACAAAGGCTTTGCCTTTATATGAATTTATCGGAAAGAGGGATGCTTTTCCTGTAAAAGGCTGGTCGCTGGAATCGGCTTTGTATTCTATACCGGATTGCCAAAAGATAATCAAAAAGGCTGCTGCTGTTTGTTTGGGTGATCATTATAAGATTGATTGGCTGGAGGAATCCGGATGCATTTATCAATTGCTTTTTTCGATACACAAGGATGTTGTAACACTTAGTATCGATCTTTCTGGCGAGGGCTTGCATAAGCGTGGATACCGCAGAAATTCTGCCGATGCACCGATTAAAGAAACGCTTGCAGCGGCTATAGTATATCTTTCACGCATTTACCATGACAGCGCGGTTTACGATCCGTTTTGCGGTTCGGGGACTATATTGATTGAAGCTGCTACACAGGCTATGAACATAGCGCCGGGATTGAACCGTAGCTTTGCGGCCGAGCGTTTCCCTGCCTTCCCTGAGGCTGTGTGGCAGGCCGAGCGGCAGGCCGCTATAAACGCCATAAATCGCAATGTATCATTTGTTGCGTATGGCAGCGATATTGACCCTGCGGCCGTGGCGCTGACCCTTGAAAATGCAAAAAAAGCCGGTGTGGCAGAAAAAATCTCAGTAAAAACCGTGACTATAGAAGATTTTGAAATTGATACGCCGCGTGCGGTTGTTATTACTAATCCGCCCTATGGTGAGAGACTTTTGGATATAGAGGGAGCGGCCAAAATATATGCCGTTATGGGTCGGGTGTTTGGGCAAAAGCCCGGCTTTAAATACAGCATTATATCGCCGAGTGATCAATTTGAACAGGAATTCGGTCGCCCGGCGGATAAACGCAGAAAGCTGTATAATGGCATGATAAAGTGTCAATTATTTATGTATTACAAATACAAATAAAGGGTGTTTAAATGCGCCATATTTTTATAGTTAATCCTATTGCAGGCAAGCGGTTGCACAAAATGTTTGTGTCGCAGGTCGTAGATTGGTTTGCACAAAATGGCGGAAGCTATGAAATTGTATACACCGAATATGCGGGGCATTGTATTGAGATAGCCAAGGCGCTTGCTCAAACGGGTGAAAAGCTCAGAATATATGCTTGCGGCGGTGATGGCACGCTGTTTGAGGCGGTTAATGGGGCTTACGGATACAGTAATGTCTCTGTGGGCCATGTTCCTTTAGGCAGCGGAAATGATTTTATTCGTTATTTCGGAGATAAACTGCGTTTTTTAAACATAGAATGTCTTGTAAACGGAAGTGCCATTACTGTTGATATGTTGAAGGTGGGCACGGAATACTGCATTAATCAATGTTCGGCCGGCATGGACGCTATGGCTGCCGCTAATATGGTGAAATTTCGGCATTGGCCATTGGTTAGCGGTAAAGTGGCGTATTATTTGGGGATTTTTTATACTTTTTTAAAAAAAATAAAGTTTCGTTTTGATATCGTTATTGATGATTCTGATGCTATAAAGCAGGATTGCCTTTTTGTGGTTGCGGCGAATTCGCAATATCATGGTGGTGGCTTTAAAGGTGCGCCGGAAGCCAACCCTATGGATGGGCTGATAGAATGTGTGACTATAAATGCGGTATCACGGCTGAAGGTACTGCGCCTGCTTGGGAAATATCGAAATGGCAAGCATGTGAGTTTGGATATATACAACAATTATGCGGCGGAAAAGGTTGCGCTCAGCGCAGACTGCGATTTTACTTACGTTCTTGATGGTGAAATACGCAGCGGTAACAACATAGAAGTTTCTGTTGTAAAAAATGCTGTCGATTTTATTTTGCCTGTTCAAACGGTTGGCGGCCATGACAGTAAAGCGGTAACATCTGCGGTCAAAACTGCGGCAATTACTCCGGCATGTGATGCGCAAAACAGATAAAACGGAGGGCTTATTATGATAAAAACAGCGTTAAATACCCATGTTTTTTCTCTTCACGGCGGAGAAGAAAAAGGCAGCCCGCTGTATCTGACTGTGCCATCATTTGACGAAACGGGCTTGGTGAAACATGGCTTTTCCACGCGTATTGGAGGAATAAGTACGGACGATTTGGGTCCTTTGAATCTCAGCTTCACACGCGGGGATGTACACCATAATGTACGCGTGAATTACGAGCTGTTTTGCAAGGGTTTGGGAATTGATTACCGTGATTTGGTTTTTTCTGACCAAACGCATACGGCAAACTGTATGGCCGTTACAAAGCGGCATTGTGGAATGGGCTTTTCGCGCAAGCAGACATACAGCGACATAGACGCATTGATGACAAACAAAAGAGGAGTTCCGTTGGTCACGTTATTTGCCGACTGTGTGCCAGTGCTGTTGCTTGACATAAAAACGCCAGCTATTTCCGCTGTTCATGCCGGATGGCGCGGAACTGTTGGCGAAATCGCCAAGATTGCCGTAAAGAATATGACAAGTGAATATGGGACTGACCCGAAAAATATACTGGCCGCTATTATGCCATCAATAGGAAAATGTTGTTTTGAGGTTGGCGGCGAGGTTGCCGAAGAGTTTGAAAAAGTTTTTGTTGATAAGTTAACCCCATTTGTTGAACGCGTGAATAATGGTAAGTCGTATATAGACATGCAGGGAATAAATCGTGTGCAGCTGATAAATGCAGGTGTTCTGGCGGAAAACATAACAGTGACTGATCTTTGCACAAAATGTAATAGCGATGTGTTTCATTCTCATAGAGCAGCAGGGGATAAACGCGGATCACTGGCGGCGATTATTGAGCTTGTTTAAAATTTTTCTTGACATATGCCAGCCTTTTCGATATAATATTTTAGAAATGCGTAAAAGTGCATTATACATCCTTGCCCTTAATGGGGCCATTTGTCCAGAAGGAGGTGCAAAACATGTCAGTTGTCAATAATTATGAGACCATTATGGTTTTTTCGCTTAAAGACGGCGAAGAAGCTGTACAGCAGCTTGTAGAGAAATTTAAAACATTGATTGAAACAAATGCCACTTTGGATAGCATAGATGAATGGGGTAAACGCCGTTTGGCCTATCCTATCAAGTATGAATCCGAAGGGTATTATATTTTGGTCAATTTTTCTTCGAATGTTGAATTTCCGGCCGAGCTTGATCGCGTGAGCAAAATCACCGACAATGTATTGCGTACACTTATTATCAAAAAATAAGCGTATAACAAACCGGTAAGTATATTGTAAAAAGGAAGACAGAAAATGAATGTTGTTGTTTTGATGGGAAGGCTTTGTGCCGATCCTGAGCTGAAATATACGTCTGCGAATATTCCTGTTTGTTCATTCCGGTTGGCTGTTGACCGTGCGTATAAATCTGGCGGCGAGCGCAAAACAGACTTTTTAAATGTAACTGCTTGGCGTAATACGGCCGAGTTTGTTTCCAGATATTTTAAAAAGGGCCAGCTTATTGCGCTGGAGGGTTCGCTGGAAACGCATACTTACACTGATAAGGAAGGCAACAACCGCACTGCTTATGAAATTGTAGCCAATAATGTTCATTTCGCTGAATCAAAACGCGATAACAGCAATTCGGCTCAGCCTACCCGTTACAATGATGCTCCTCCGGCCGCATTTTCCAACACTGACACAAGTGATTTCCAGGAAATTGTCGGCGTTGATGAGGACGATTTACCTTTTTAAGAGACTATCTTCTTTGACGTCTGTGACTGCGCTGTAACCGACGTTGTACTATAATAATTGCGCAGAGAAAAGGAGTATATAATGGAAAACGAAGAAAAGGTTGTTGAAACTGCTGTCGCTCCGGCTCGAACTCAAGCTCCTGTAGCTGAAGTTCGTGAAGCCCGTCCCCAACGTGCAGAACGCCCTCAAAGGGGTGGACATAAGCGCCGTAAGGTTTGTGCTTTTTGTGTCGATAAGGCTGATAGTATTGATTATAAGGATATTGCTAAGCTTCGCCGTTTTTTGTCAGAGCGTGCTAAAATTTTGCCGCGCCGCGTTACCGGTACTTGTGCCGGTCATCAGCGCGAATTGACTGTTGCAATAAAACGTGCCCGCCATGTTGCTTTGCTGCCATTCTCTTCTGATAACTAATATTAGTTTTTAGGGAATGCACAAAACTTCTTATTTGTAGAAATAATATTAATTTATGCAAACTGACATCGTTTTTATACGGTGTCGGTTTGTTTTTGGTCGTGTATATGCATATTTGTAGTATACCTGATTTGATGTGTTTAGCCCCCTATCATATTTTTATCTATGATAGGGGGCTATGTCCATTTTGTCTGCAAAGAAACAAATTGATCTTTGTGATATATAAAGAGATTTATCACATGGTATACAAAACGATGTTTTCAACTGTGATTTGACCGCCTGTTACAAAAAAGGATATGTCGTTGCCGCGTATATTATACATTCTTGATGTCAAAGCTATGTCGTTATCAATGTATAAGATACAAATGTCGTTATCTACTACAAGCGAAATATCTACAGACTTTTTCGAGCTAAGGTCAATTGGTCGGGTAACATCTTTGGTATAAATACTTGATGTGATCGAATTGAATTTTACGATGCGTTCGTATGGAGTGAATTCGTACTTGTATCCATTTTTTTCTTTAAAATCGTGACCCGATTGAATACCAAAATGGTTTAGTTGCGCTTCAAACCGTATAGTAGCATCAACTCGGTAGGTATTTCCAATATCCGAAAAAGCTAGCTTTTCGTCCTTTCCGCCTGTATTGGAAAGCACAATCGGAGCATCAATCGTTTTTGTTGAAGTCCATGCGTTTTTTATAGAATCCGGCATGCGGCAGCCAAGTGTGCCATCAGCGCGCTGAAAAATTTCGTGCACTGCAAGATTTCCGCCCCATTGCCAGCCCATATCGTCGTTTTGATCGTGTTTTGTAGATACCCATCCAAAAAGATAGCGTTTTTCGCCATCCGAAAAGCTTTTGGCGGCATAATATGGCCGGCCGTCGAAAGCATCATCAGCCGGAATTATCCAAGGCGAATTTAAATCTTTCTTCATGACATACCGGGTAATACTTTTATCCGAATATTCCGAATAAATTAAATACCACCATTCGCCCATCTTGAAAAAATCTGGACATTCGTGAGTATGATACAATCCGGGAGCAAAAAAATCACCGTCGTCCCTCCAGGTTTTTAGGTCATCAGAGGAGTATATAGCTGTAAATCCGGCAGTATGACCGCTGTTCTTTTTTCGGCTCACCAGCAGCATATTGTAGCGGTTGGTTTGCTCATCGAAATATACAAACGGATCACGGAAATCGTTTATTTCATACTTGTCTGTATTGGCATAAAAGGTTTCATCAGGAAGCTTTGTCCAATGTTCCAAGTCGTCGCTTACCGCATGCATAACGCCCTCAAGCGGCAGTCCGCGGGGAATAAAATGACCGTTGTGTCCGGTGTAAAAAATGTGATATTTGCCCATGGCTTCAATTACACTTCCGGTAAAAACCCAACAATCCTGCTCTTCTGTTGTGCCGCGTGAAATCATTTCGCCGCGTTCATCAAAATTAATGAAATCATCTGTAGTTATTTGATACCATGCCACACCTTCACCGTGCGTTTCGGCATTGCGCCAATCCTTTAAATAAAACAGGCGAAACTTTCCATTTTTATAAAAAGGAATAAAATCGGCAGCGAAGGCATCATCAGGTTTGTAAAATAGTTTATACATAAATTTTGTCACCCTTTTTCGAAAATTTTGTTGTTAAAGGAATAATATAATAATTATATCAAATTGTCAACCACAAAAGAGATTAGATATTGTCTGAAAACGAAAACAATAAATCTTTCAAAAATACCCAAAAATTACATTGCGTTTTTGGTGATATGATGGTAATATATAATCAAAGTATGCATGCGAAGCTTTTCGCATTTTGCGGGGATAGTCCGGTGAAATTCCGGGGAGGTCTCACTGCCCACTGTAAATACAGAAAACCTGCCATACTTTGTTTGACTTTTTGTGGTGAGAGAAGTTATGCTGCTGACACTGTTATTACGGTGCCGCCATTTTTAGCAGCATACGATATTCTTGCCGTAAAAAAACGGCAAGTTTTTTATTTTAGGATAAGATGGAAAAAACATGAAAAAAACCATAAAATCTTTTTTTTGTATCGTATTATCTGCGATTTCGACATTGTTTGTCGTTTCTTCGGGTTTTGTTGCTATTGCGGAAGAAAGCAGCAATAGCTTTATTGATGACGTATACGGATATCAAACAGCGCTAACCGGCTCGCTTGATTTTGTTCGTACACAGGCATCTGAATTGATTGTGGATAGTATTGGCGGTGAATGGGCGCTTATTGGCTTTGTACGCGGCGGACGTGCGGACAACACATGGACAGACGGATATCTGAATATGCTTGAACAATACATTCAAAACGAAGCCTTTTTTGTTGACAAACAAACCGGAAAGGTATTTTTACATAGCGAAAAAGTCACTGATAATGAACGTGTTATTCTTGCTCTTACCGCTTTGAAAATAGATGCAACCGCCTTTCGTGGGCTCAATCTTGTTTCCGCCCTATTTGATAAGGACCAGAGAGGTGATTATAAGCTTGCCGCTCAGGGGATAAATGGTGTTGCATTTGCTCTGATTGCTCTTGATTCCGGCAATTACGCCCAAAATGCTGAAGGAGAAAATTTGCGTAAGTGGTGCATTGATTATCTGCTTTCTCACGAAAAAGCAGGCGGAGGATGGGATTTGCGCGGAGCAGCAGATGGAGATGCCAGCGCTGACATAACAGCAATGATATTGCAAGCTTTTGCTCCGTATTATAAAAAAGATAGAGCTTACAGAAAAGATGATATTGATGCCTGTATAAAAAGGGCTGTTGATGCGTTAAAATCACTTTATGCAGACGTTGACAATGGTGATACGGTTCGAACCTCCGATGGAGTTTCTCAGATTGTTATTGCATTTACCGCATTGGGTTATGACGGAACCGATGATGAGAGCTTTTTGAAAGAAATTCTTGAAAATCTTTTGACTTACAGAGATGCCCAAACCGGCGGATTTAAACATGAACCAAATGGCGAAACAGACCAAATGGCGAGTGAGCATGCTGCTTGTGCGCTGGTCGCGTACGACCGCTATTTAAACAAAGCAGAACCGTTTTATGAAATGAATATTGCGGCAGCAAATAGCGCAGCGGAATCGGCCGCTGCCGATGTTGATTTTTCAAATGGTAAGACTATTGTATGGATAGCTATTGGTGTGGCAGTCCTGATGATTTTAATTATTATTGCCTACATAATTTACAAAACCAAATCCGTACGGATTAAGGCTGTTTTGTTGGCGATATGCATTGTTGCGGTTCTGGCTGGAGCTTTTTTTCTTGCACCGGGAACCGAAAAACACAATCCGACCCCATCGAGCAGCGCAAAAACGAATGAAGATCAATCCCGAAATTCACCTGCGGTAAAAGGTAAAGATGAATCCTTCACCTGCACCATATCCATCAGGTGCGATGCTATACTGAACAATATGAATTTATTAAAACCGGAAAAGGTTTCCGTTTTGCCGAAGGACGGTACGATTTTACAAACTATGACCATCACCTTTAACGAGGGTGAAAGTGTTTTTGATGTTTTAAAGCGTGTCACCCGTGAGAAACGTATACAAATGGAATTTAAGTCCACTCCTATATATAATTCGGCTTATATACAAGGCATAAATAACCTATATGAATTCGACTGCGGCCCGCTGTCCGGCTGGGTTTACAGAGTTAATGGTACCTTTTCAAAATACGGCGCAAGCCAATGCACATTAAAATCCGGTGATATTATAGAATTTGTCTATACCTGCGATTTAGGAAAAGATATCGGCGGTGATTCCGCTGTGGAAGGCGGTTAATCGTTGAATAAAGACACCTTTTCTAATCATCATCCTATCATAAATATGATGTATTTTATGCTTGTCATGGGATGTGCAATGGTGCTGACGCACCCTGTTTGCCTTGTTTTGTCCCTTACTTGCGCATTAACATATGCAATCTATCTGAATGGCAAGAAAGCTGTTCGGTTTAATGTTTTATATATGCTGCCGTTTCTGGTTATAACCGCGCTTGTGAATCCCGCTTTTACCCATCAGGGCGTGACGATCCTTGCTTACTTGCCGAGCGGAAACCCTCTGACACTCGAATCTATTTTATATGGCGTTTCAGCTGCTTTTCTGCTGATATGCATTATCGCTTGGTTTTCCTGCTTTAACGCAGTTATGACGAGCGACAAATTTGTGTATCTGTTCGGGCGGATTATCCCCGCGCTGTCGCTTATATTATCTATGTCCTTGCGGTTTGTGCCGAGATTTACAGCGCAGATAAAGGTGATCTCAAACGCTCAAAGGTGTGTCGGACGTGACATTTCAAATGGCGGAATCATCAAACGCGCACGGCACGGAATCAAAATATTATCAGTATTGGTGACGTGGGCACTTGAAAATGCCATTGATACTGCCGATAGCATGAAAAGCCGTGGTTATGGTCTTCCAGGACGTACCGCTTTTTCAATCTACCGCTTTGATAGGCGTGACAAGCACGCCTTGCTATATTTATTGTTTTGCGGCGGTGTTATTATCATAGGCGCGGCAATTGGATTACTTGAATTCAATTATTACCCGATGATGATCGGCGCGAAACTTTCGGTTTTGCAAATCGGGCTATTTGCTTTTTATTTCGCGCTCTGTGCCATGCCGATTATTTTAAATGTAAGGGAGGACTTGAAATGGAAAAAAACATGACGCCTGCCATTGCCATAGAAAGTTTGACATTTACATATCCCGAAAGAGAGAGTCCTGCTCTTTGTGATGTGAGTTTGAATATAAAGTCGGGTGAATTTATCGTGCTGTGCGGCCCGTCCGGATGCGGAAAAACAACGCTGCTCAGGCAACTGAAACCGACACTTGCTCCGTATGGCAGAAAATCGGGCGATATTCTGTTCGAAGGCACTCCATTATCAGCGCTGTCGGATCGTGATGCAGCGGCTAAAATCGGCTTTGTTATGCAAAGCCCCGAAAATCAGATTGTAACCGATAAGGTATGGCACGAATTGGCATTCGGACTTGAATCGCTTGGCTGTGACACGCCTACTATCCGCTTGCGGGTAGCTGAAATGGCTAGTTTCTTCGGGATTCAGACATGGTTTTACAAAAACGTCACCGAGCTGTCGGGCGGTCAAAAGCAGCTTTTAGCTTTGGCTTCTGTTATGGCTTTGCAGCCATCATTACTCATACTGGACGAGCCAACCAGCCAGCTCGACCCGATTGCGGCGGCTGATTTCTTAGCCACTGTCGGAAAGATAAATCGTGAGCTTGGTATCACGGTCATACTTACCGAGCATAGATTAGAGGAAGCTTTGCCTCTTGCAAGCCGTGCAGTAGTCATAGACAGCGGAAAAATCATTTGTGAGGGTAAGCCTGCCGAAGTAGGCAGAGCTCTAAAAAACGCAGAACATGGGATGTTTGCGGCTATGCCTGTTCCCATGCGTGTATGGGCGGGCGTGAAAAGCAAACTAGATTGCCCCGTTACGGTGCGTGACGGGCGAGAATGGCTTTCGCAATTAACAATTGACAATAAACAATTAACAATTAATGAGCCGATTACGCGGCAATTTGATGGCAACCCCGTCATTGAGCTTGATGAGGTTTGGTTTAAGTATGCTAAAGATTTGCCCGATGTGGTAAAAGGCTTATCGTTCAACGCATATCCAGGCGAACTGACCGCCATTTTAGGCGGCAACGGCACAGGCAAAACAACAACCCTTTCACTGATTGCAGGGCTCAATTTGCCCTATCGTGGCAAGGTTAAGATAGACGGTACAGAGCTTGATAAGATACCCTCCAACAAGCTGTTTGACCGACTGCTCGGTGTGTTGCCGCAGAATCCGCAGGCTTTATTTGTAGCGAAAACCGTGCGCGAGGATTTGATGGAAATTCTTTCGGAGCGTAAGATGTCCAAACAGGAAACGGCAGACAAGCTCCGTAATGTATCTTCTCTTTGCCGTCTCACCAATCTGCTTAATTCGCACCCGTATGATCTTTCAGGCGGTGAACAGCAGAGAGCGGCGCTGGCGAAGGTATTACTATTACAGCCGCGCATTTTATTGCTTGATGAGCCGACAAAAGGACTTGATGCGGAATTTAAGGCTGTATTTGCCGGAATTCTTTGCAAGCTGACGAGTGCGGGAGTGGCTGTTGTAATGGTCAGCCATGACATTGAGTTTTGTGCCGAATATGCTGACCGTTGCGCTTTGTTTTTTGACGGCAATATCGTCACTGAAAACGCGCCGAGAGCCTTTTTCAGCGGCAACAGCTTTTATACCTCCGCTGCCAACCGTATGGCGCGAAAGGTGTTGCCCGAAGCGGTGATGGCAAACGATATTATTGAAGCTTTAGGCGGAACAATACCCGAACCGCCTGTTTTACCTGACGATATGGATGGCGGCACATATTCAATGGAAGATGAGCCGCCGACTGTAAATAAGCCAAAGACAGATGTAAAAAAGATGACCTTGCTGAGAATCGGTGTCCTGTGTTTTGCGGCCATTGCTTTTATCCTTACGGCGGTTTATGCCGGAATGAACTGGAATGATTTTACCGATTTCACTTCGGGCGGTAATGAAGCCGTGGTCGTTGCAAGCAATTTGGCCGATGCATGGCGGTATACCGGTTTGATATTGGCATTTGCACTGGAAGCGATTCTTGCTGTGACGGCCGTTTCGTGGAAACGCGGAAAGAAGGAATGGACGGTCGTACAGGTTGCTAAAGGCGAACGAAAGCTATCCAAACGCACGATAATAGCCACTGCTATAATATTGCTTGCAATTCCGCTGACTATCTATTTCGGTGTGTTTTTCTTAGGGGACCGTAAATTTTATTTTATTGCTCTGCTGATATTGCTTGAAACCATGCTGCCCTTCGCGCTTGTGTTTGAGAGCAGAAAACCGCAAGCAAGAGAGCTTATTATTATCGCTGTGCTGTGTGCAATCGGCGTGGCCGGACGGTCAGCGTTTTTCATGCTGCCGCAGTTTAAACCGGTGATTGCCATGACAGTTATAACCGGAGTTGCATTTGGCGGCGAATCGGGCTTTTTGGTCGGCGCGATGACCGGCTTTGTTTCCAATATGTTCTTTGGTCAAGGCCCATGGACTCCTTGGCAGATGTTCGCCTTTGGCCTAATCGGGTTTTTCGCCGGAATATTCTTCAAAAAAGGTTTACTGCTCCGGAGCCGAGCCGCCATGTGCGTATTCGGCGGACTTGTCACTCTTATTATTTACGGCGGCATTATGAATCCCGCAATGGTGCTGATGTCGGCCGAAAAACCGACTCTGCCGCTTATTTTGGCGGCATATTTGCATGGTCTACCCATGGATTTGATACATGCAGTCGCTACTGTGCTTTTCCTTTATATAACCGTACAGCCTATGCTTGAAAAGCTGGATAGAATTAAGATTAAGTATGGCTTGGTATAACCCAAAAATTTTAAAAAGCACCTATTGAATGCAGAATTGTGGAATGCATTTTATAGGTGCTTTTTTGTCTTTAAAAAATACTCTTGACATATATAAAAATTTATGATAATATAACTGCATCAGATAGAGCTATATCAGATAGAGCTATATCTGATATAGTATTTTGAGAGGACGGAGGACTGATGAATGCTTTCAAGCGATGTTCTACGCGGACATTTGGATTCTATTCTACTGCGGCTGATTGAAGAAACAGACCGTTATGGATATGAATTGTTCAGCGAAATCGGCAGTCGCACACAGGGTAAACTTCAAATAAAAGAGGCTACTCTATATGCTGTGTTGCAAAGGCTGGAAAAGCAAGGGTATATTTCATCTTATCAAGGCGAAGTTAGCGGCGGCAGCAAACGGCGGTATTATCATATTACTCCGGTAGGCTGTGTCCAGCTTAATCAGGGGATAATGGCTTGGCGAGAGGCAAAAGAAATCATTGATATTTTTATGGAGGGTTTATAATGAATGAAATTATTATTTATGTTGAGAAAGCATTTGAAAACGTTGCAGGCTCTGAAAGAAAAGCAGAAATGGTACAGGAAATCATCGGACGCATTGAGGATTCCGCCTGCGAATGGATAAAAAACGGAAAAGACAGAGATGATGCAATTAATAAGTCTATTGTGGAATTCGGTGATTTAACTGAAATTATTTTAGAGCTTAGGGGAGAACCTTTAGGTCTTCAATTTGACAATTCCAAGCGCGGACTGTGGTTTTCTATAATTGGTAGTTTGATTTTTGTTGCCCTAATGGTATTTATAAATATGTACTATTCTCCGAATTATATATGGTTTTTATATCCTACCTTTGCTGTGATATGGTGGCCACTATCGATGTTTTTTTTCGGAAAATGGAGGAAGGGGAGAAATTGATATGAAAATACAGTTATCACGTTCCGGAGCGTTTTCTATAGCTTCCAGTATATATATCATGTTTTTTTTGGTCGTTAATAATATAGTATACTCAAGCTCTTACCCATGGATTATATTTTGCATTCCGGTCTTTGTGCTTTGGCCATTGGCGGCATGCTTTCCACACAATATATTAAAAACGCCCACTGCATTTATACTTTATGCTTGTGTTGTAGTATATTATGCTGTGCTTAATATATTAATCTCGCCAGGACATCCATGGGTATTGTACATTGCTTTTGGGTTTTTATGGTATCCATTTTCGGTGTTTTTCGCAAAGAAGGGCGCGTTTCATTTGTCAATATACGGGTTGATATGGAGTATTCTTTTTTTTGGCATCGTTAATCTTATTACAACTCCGGGGAATATCTGGGCGGTTTATCCTGTTTTCATTGTGTTGTGGTGGCCGCTTTCTGTTTATTTTTTCGGCAGCAAAAGAACATTTTAAAATATGAAATAAAAAGAAGGCACCACTAATGTCAATGGTGCCTTCTTTTTTATGTGTGGATTTTTACATGTTGCCACTGTTGGAAGAGTGACAGCCGCTGGAAGAAGGGCATTTAGAGCAGCAATCACAAGAAGTGCATTTGCCTCTTTTTTTGTCGCGTATGATTTTAATGACAATCATGACGACAACGGCCAATATTACAGCGCCTGTTATGATGGTTCCAATATTTTCTGTTATAAAACCAAACATATAAGTTGTCTCCTTATTGCGATTTCATAGTATAATGTTAACGGACTTTTTGGTTCATCTTCAGCTTATTATCTTTATATGGACGGAACAGCATAAACATGAAAGCGGCCAGAAGAATGAATGCCACAGCCGTGCCCACGCCAAAGCTACCCGCTGAAAACAGCATACCAAGCTGATAAGTACAAAGCGCAACGATATAAGCGAGTCCGCACTGATAGCCTATAGCTATCCAAAACCATTTGAAATTGTTCATTTCACGTTTGATAGCACCCATGGCGGCAAAGCAGGGAGCACAAAGCAGGTTGAACGCCAAGAACGAATATGCCGCGAGACTTGTATAGCTGGCGGCCAGCGCACTCCAAATTTCCTTGCCGTCTTCGGCAACCTCGCCGTAATTGAAGAGCACACCAAAAGTTCCAACAACATTTTCTTTGGCAATAAGGCCTGTGACAGCAGCAACGGAAGACTTCCAATCACCCCAGCCAAGCGGCGCAAAAACAGGTGCAAATATATTACCGATTTTTGCAAGAATGCTGTTATCCATGCCAACCATGCCAAAGGAACCGTCTTCCCATCCGAAGTTCGCAGTGAACCAAACAAATATGGTAGAAAGCAATACGATTGTTCCTGCCTTCTTAATAAACGACCAGCCACGTTCCCACATACTTCTAAGAACATTGCTGACAGTTGGCCAGTGATAGGATGGAAGTTCCATAACAAAAGGAGCAACATCGCCGACAAAAAGCTTGGTCTTTTTAAGGATGATACCTGAGCAAATAATCGCAGCAATACCTATGAAATATGCGCTGGGCGCAACCCACCAAGCACTGTCGAACAAAGCTCCCGCTATCAAAGCGATTATCGGCAGTTTTGCGGCGCAGGGTATAAAGGTTGTTGTCATAATAGTCATTTTTCGGTCACGGTCGTTTTCAATAGTTCGCGATGCCATGATGCCCGGAACACCGCAGCCCGTACCTATAAGAATAGGGATAAAGGATTTTCCCGAAAGACCAAACCGCCTAAAGATCCTATCCATGATAAATGCTATACGGGCCATATATCCGCAGCTTTCAAGGAAAGCAAGAAAAATAAAGAGTATAAGTATCTGCGGCACAAAGCCAAGCACAGCGCCCACGCCGGCAACAATACCCTCTATGATAAGCCCCTGAAGCCAATTGGCGCAATTTATGCTTTCAAGAGCACCTTCTAGCATAATCGGAATACCGGGAACCCAAATACCCGATTCGGCCGGGTCGGGTTCTTCTGTTTCTAACGCAGCAGAAAAATCAGCTGAAGTGACGGACAGCGTTTCAACCACTTTTCCGTCCTCGTCGGTTATTTCAGCTTCTGCAGTGAGGTTGGCGGCAGCGGCTTCTTGAATAAATGCGCTTTTGGCAGCGTCTATAGCTTCTTCATCGGGCTCTTCCGCGTCCATAGCATCTGTCAAAGCGGTGGCGTTAATACCTGCTTCATCCGCAGCTTCAAAATAGGCCTCTATTTTTGCCTGCTCGATATCAAATTCGCCGACTTTTTCTTCATAGCTTGAAGAGCCTATTCCGAAAAGATGCCAGCCATCGCCGAATACGCCTTCGTTTGCCCAATCGGTAGCTATTGTACCCACAGTAGTTACTGAGATATAATATACAATAAACATGATGGCCGCAAAAATGGGCAACGCCAAAAAGCGGTTTGTAACCACCTTGTCGATTTTGTCCGAAACGGACAATTTGCCCTTGTTTTTAATTTTTACGCAATCCTTTATTATTGAATCGATATATGTATATCGTTCGGCAGTGATGATGCTTTCGCTGTCATCATCAAGTTCATTTTCGCAGGCCTGTATATCGTTTTCAATATGGTTTGTTTGTCCATTTGTCAAATTCAATTTAGCAATGATTTTTTCGTCACGTTCAAACAATTTAACAGCATACCAGCGCTGCTGAGATTCCGGTAAACCATGCAATACCGCTTCTTCAATATGTGCCAGTACATGTTCGACAGGGCCGGAAAAACTATGTTGTGGAATGGTTTTTCCGTGGCCTGCAGCATCTATAGCCGCAGCGGCAGCGTCCATAACGCCGTGTCCTTTTAGCGCCGAAATTTCAACTACCTTGCAACCTAGCTCACTTGCTAGCCGTTCTGTATTGATCTTATCTTCGTTTTTCTTAACGACATCTATCATATTTATGGCGACAACAACGGGAATACCGAGTTCAACGAGCTGCGTCGTGAGAAAAAGATTGCGTTCTAGATTAGTGCCGTCTATGATATTGAGAATGGCGTCTGGTCCTTCGTCTATGAGATAGTTTCTAGCAACGACCTCTTCGAGGGTATAAGGGGAAAGGGAATAGATGCCCGGCAAGTCGGTTATCGTGACTTCCTTTTTGTTTTTAAGCTTACCCTCTTTTTTTTCAACGGTAACACCCGGCCAGTTTCCAACAAACTGATTTGAGCCGGTAAGCGCGTTGAAAAGTGTTGTTTTGCCACTGTTTGGGTTACCAGCAAGTGCGATTTTTATAGACATGTTCATTCCTCCTGCATTAACTTTAGTTAGTCAAAACTAACAAACGGTTCGCAAAAAACGGATTCAAATTCATAGGAATCCGTTTATTCAACCTCTATTATTTCTGCATCTGATTTTCTTAAAGAAAGCTCGTATCCTCTTACTGTTATTTCGATCGGATCGCCGAGAGGAGCGACCTTACGCACGGTTATGGTTGCGTTTTTAGTGATACCCATTTCCATAATGCGCCTTTTTATTGGGCCTTCTCCGCCGATTTTAATAACTTTTACAGTATTACCGGGCTTTATCGTTCGTAATGTTTGCATATATTATCTCCTTTCGCAAATTTTATATATTTTAAACCATGATTTTATTGGCCATTTCACGACTGATAGCAACGCGGGACTCCTTTATGCTGACTATAACATTTCCCGAGATTTCCGTGATAATTGTAACATAACTGCCCGGTACAAAACCAAGAGTTTCAAGGAATTGTTTCGTTTCAGGTTTGCCGCCGATCTTTTTTATGGAGTTTTCCTCTCCGATTTTTGCCATTGTTAAAGGCATCATAAACCCTCCTTGGCTCCTTTTATTATACATTTTACAACAATAGTAAGTTTAGACTAACAGTTGTCGAAAAAAGGTAGTTAGTAGAAACTAACCTATGACAGTTTAACAGACTTCAGCGGGTTTGTCAAGAGATATTTTGGCTTTTTACAAGTTTTTATACAAAAACCCTGTTCTGAACGAACAGGGTTAAAATCATTTGTTTTCATGAAGATTTTTAATTGCTTCAAAGGTCTCTTCGCTCAAAATATGTTCCATACGGCAAGCATCTCCGGCTGCAGTTTTTTCGTTTACACCAATACTTATTAGCCAGTTGTAAAGCGTGGAATGACGGTCGTAGACCTGTTTGGCCGCTTCCTCGCCTTTATCTGTAAGGGTTATATGTCCGCTTTCATCCATATTGATAAGCTCGTCTTTGCGCAGCTTTTTCATTGCCACACTTACACTGGGTTTCGAAAATCCCATTTCATCAACAATATCAATAGAACGAACCGAGCCGGCTCTTTTTGTTAAAAGCAAAATGGTTTCCAGGTAATCTTCCGCGGATGATCTTATTTGCATAATTATGCCTCCTTATTCAAGGGCTGTTGTTTTGATTTAATAATTATATCATATGTTTTTCTAAAGTTCAAACTTCTCTTTACTGTTGAGAAAACAGCTATCAAGGGCAATAAACATTAGATTGAGATTTTGGTTTTGTATAGCTGCGTTGGTATTCTGATTTTTTAAGAAAAAAGCAAATCAATGTAAAAATTGTGATTATAAAATTTTATCGGGATTTTTTCAATGCATTTCCGATTTTTGGCAAACAAAAAACCTTCTTACCAATTAACATATCACCGGATATAGGAGGATCTTCGGCGTTGTTAGCGTCTCCCTTTGTTACAAAAAATATGCCTTCTTTTCCATCCAGATTATCCAGTATCCGTACAACACGATGGGTCAGATATGATATGTTGCCGTCTTTTTTTATACCGGGATTAAATGTGATGATGTCATTTACTTTAATATCTTCGGGTTCACATATTTTTACAAAAATTATATCACCAGCGTAAAACCCTCCGGGAGGGCTGGAACCATCTGGTTTTGGATTCATCGAATCGGTGAGTACGTTGTAAATGCGATAACCAAAATAGTTGTTATTAAAGTGACTACCAATGGCAAAAAGCACAGAACCCAAAATTATCATCACACAAGTAATCCAAAACAGAATTTCTGAAATTATTCGAAACATGTTTCTTTTTTTTATCGAAACGGCGTTATTATCCGTCTCTTTATTTTTATCTAAGTGATAAGATGAAGGCTGGTCAGAGGACGTCATTACTGTGTTGACGGAATTCACGACATCTTCTGATAGGACATCATAATCTTTCAAAATATCTGAAAGCCAGATGTCCATATCACCAATGTCACCGATACTGCCAATATCATCAAACTGATCCGGAATGTATTCTTTTGCATTTTGAACAATCGACTCGTTGTCACATATGGTTTCCAATTCCGAAAGAGGCAATTCGATTTCAATTTGCTCTTGCAAATTCGATAATATTTTTTCTAAAGAAAGCGGTTCTGACATTAATCCACACCCTTTCTCTATAACTAAATGTCAAAATTTAGTATATATTGAAAAATTATAATATAATACACTATATATTGTATTATGATACATTAAAAATATTAAAAAGTCAAGACTCCTATATTTCAAATCTATCAGAAAATAATGGTCAAGCCAAAACATGGCTTGACCATTAAAAAACATGTTTACAGTAATATCATTCGTTCATTGCTTTTCTGTAGCGCTTTATAGAAAAAATCATAAGTACTATCGTGAATAAAAACACGATAATACTGATAATTTGTGAGGTTGATATGCCAGAATAAACCCCTCTCAGCACATCGCCCCGGAAAAACTCTAGTATAAAACGGCCTATAGAGTATCCAAAAGCGTAAATAAGCAGACCGAGTCCGGGAAATTTTACCCGCCGCTCGACAATCAAAATAATAAAAACCAGTAGTAAGTTAAAGCATGCTTCAATCAAGGGCAGAGCTAGCACAGCCACGTCATTAGGCACGTTGGTTATTGCGTCATGTGGATAATGCACGCCAAATAAGCAATCCTCCGGCACGATTTTGCCATAGCAGCAGCCGCCGAAAAAACAACCTATTCGGCCGAAAGCATGGCCTAATGGTATTGCAGGAGCAACTAAATCAACAACGGTCCAAAAAGGCAACTTTACAAGTTTTATAAATATAAATCCACCGGCTACGCCGCCTATAAATCCGCCGTAAAATACAAGTTCTCCGAAATATTTTATGTATCTGTCAAAGTCTGTGAACAAAGTAGGAAATTCTATGATGGGCTTCAGCAAAAATGCTCCGGCGAACCCTCCGGATATACATATCAGGGCGAAATTTGTATATGTAGTAGTGTTTAAATTCCTAACGCGGCACCTGATATACACAATCAAAAAGGCGGCAGAAAAGCCTAATACGGCAAATAATCCATATAATGGCAGCTTAAAAATTCCAAAAACATCAATAAAAGGAAACATAAAACCTCTCCATAAACAAAATATCGGATTCCTTAGAATCCGATATTTTATTATAAGTAATTAAGTTTTTACCAGTATATGCTTGAAGACCCTAAAGCGCTCGCACATGAAGCACAGGCGACTACGATAAGAATGGAAAAGGCCAAGCAAATTATTGAAGTGACTATACCGGCCGTGGCCATTCCTGTGGGTGCTCCAACAGACGAAAGCTTTTGCTGGGCAACAATACCCAAAACCAAACCAACAATTGCAACCAAAACGCCAACATACGGAAAAACCAACGAACAAATCCCAAGCACGAGCGAAGCGATTGCCAAACCATATCCAGGAGGTTTAGGCGGAGCTACGACCATCGGAGGTGGGTACATCGGCTGCTGCGGATAAATTGGGGGTTGTTGATAAACCGGAGGTTGTTGGGGTTGCTGCGGCTGCTGGTATACTGGCTGTTCAGGCTGCTGATATACCGGAGGCTGTTGGTATACCGGTTGTTCAGGCTGTTGGTATACCGGTTGCTGATAAGCCGGCTGTTCAGGCTGCTGTGGTACCTGATTGTTGTTCATTTCATCCATTTCAGATATTCCTTAACTTAGTAATTATTGAGCTCGTTTAACAAATTATTAAGCTCATCGAGATCGTTGGATACCGAGCTTACACAAACGGCGCAAGCTACCCAAATGATAGTGCAAAGAGCAAGACCTACGATGGAAATTGCCATACCGGCAGTAGCCATGCCAGAAGGAGCGCCGGATTTAACGGCTTTTTGACGGCCAACCACACCAAGAACTACTCCAACAGCAGCGAGGATAACGGGGAAAACGAGATAAGATGCCCAACATAATACGATAGCTAGGATGCCGCAAATGAGTGAACCGATAGCCATGCCGTTTGATTGGGCGGATGCCACCATAATTGGTTGCTGGTAAATGGGCTGTTGCGGTTGCTGGGGCTGTTGTTCAGGTTGCTGTGGTACCTGATTGTTATTCATTTCATCCATAATAAAAACCCTCCTAAATTATTACTTTCAATATATAGCATTATGTTTCTTTTGTCAATGTTCTTTTTGTAAAAAATTCCTTATGAATATTATACATATTGTATCATAAAAATACAAAACGCTCCATATTAAGTGTATTTTGTGGTACAAGCATTCTTTATATATGCTGCAATATACGATTTTTTACATCATCAAGATTATCAGCAATAAAGTCGATTTTTATATTTCCGGCAGCAAATTCTTCGTTCTTGCCCCTGCCTGTGCGTACAAGTATGGTTTTACAGCCGGCGGTATTTCCTGCTTCAATATCGGTTAAACGATCGCCTACGGCAAAGCATTCAGACAAATCTAAACCGTGTTTTTGTGCGGCTTGGGTCAGCAAGCCTGCCTTTGGTTTGCGGCAGAAGCAATTGTCATCGCGGTCATGCGGACAGATAAACCAGTCGTCAAATCCCGCCGTTTTGAATTCGGTATCAAAGTCGTGTTCGTTGTCCAGTCCGCGGGCAATGCACGATTGATTGGTATATACCATGCACAAAAGCCCGGCTTTGTGCAAATCGCTAATGATATCCATCATATTATCAAACGGCTCAAAGGTGTATGGATATCGGTCATCACCAAGCATACCCAATGTTCCATCGCGGTCAAAAAATACAGCGCGCATTATTTTTTATCCTCCTTTTTGCCGAAAACCTGACGTTGCAGGCGATTGAGCTGCGCTCTGCGCTGTTCGGTGGCGGTTTTGTCTATCTGATAGCGTCCGTTGCACAGTATCAGCATATCACCCTCGCGTATTTGTTCGGGCAATTCAGAAAGCGGTAATTCTATTTTGCGCTCATGTTCATCGTAGCATATCGCTATATTACTTACAATGCGGTCTACACTTAGCATACTTATTACTCCTTTTTGGTTTTCACATTAAGCTTGCCGTCCTCAAGCGAAAATATAACGTTTCCATGATCCTTGGTTTGATATATCGGGACATCGAGCTTTTCAAAACGTGTCATTGCTTCACTGTGGGGATGTTTATAGCTGTTGTTTGTGCCGCAGCATATAACTATATAATCAGGCTGGACAGCATCAATCAGCGCTTGTGTGTTAGAAGTTTTGCTGCCGTGATGGCCGGCCTTGAATATGGTGGAGCGTATATCACCCGAGGCGGCGACATAGTCCGTTTCGGCCTCCTTTTCGCAGTCGCCCTCCATAAGGACACTCACGCCGCCATAGCTCAGCCTTGCAGCCACAGAGTAATTGTTTAGGTTCTTATATTCTTTTGTGGGACTTAATATTTCAACACGGAGCTCGCCCAGCATAAAGCTTATACCAGCCTCGGCCGCTTCGGCAGTTATATTTTTATCCAATATGGCGTTCAGCATCTGCTCATAAGTTTTCGAGGTTGGTGTTAGCTTTTCAGGAATATCCGGCATAATCAGGCGTTTTACCTCAAAGCTTTTAATAACCGAGTCCATGCCGCCGATGTGGTCAGCGTGCGGGTGGGTGGCAATAACCAAATCAAGAGTGGTAATGCCCTGTGATTTTATATAGTCGCACACCCTTTTGTCATCGTCGGTATCGCCCGCATCTATTAGTACGGATATATCCTTGCAGCGTATCAAGGCGCTGTCGCCTTGCCCCACATCGATGAAGTGCACAGAAAAACCATCGCCGGAAAAGATTGTTTTTGGTTTGTAAAATGGAAGTTCCTCCGGATGTGTTACAAAAAACAAAATAATTGCGACGGCCATTAAAGATATTATTGATGCTACACTGGTCTTTTTGTTCGATTTCATGGTAAAACCTCCATATATTGTATATAATTATAAAGCCGGGCACTAAAAAAAGCAACCTAAAAATCGAATCCGGTAATTACATTTCAAATCGTCATAAATAATGTATAAAAGGGCTTTACTTTTGCTGGTTAGTGTAGTATTATGCTATTTAACGCCTTGGATTTATGGCAGAAGGGTTGTGATGTTAGGGTTGAAAGAAAAGCTGACGCTATACGGCTTTAACAACCTTACAAAAACGCTGAGTTTCAACATTTATGATGTTTGTTACGCAAAAAGCGAAAAGGAACTGAAGGACTATATTGCTTATATAGATGAGCAGTATAATTCTGAGCGTCTTACTAACATACTTTGTGATGTTACTTCTATGATAGGTGCTCACGTGCTTAATATTAGCAAGCAGGACTACGAGCCGCAGGGCGCGTCGGTTACCGTGCTTATAAGCGAGGAATCAATTCCGGCCGAGCTTATAGATAAATCGTGTAACCGCGGTGAATCTGTTGTAGGGCATCTTGATAAGAGCCATCTCACTGTGCATACCTATCCTGAGTATCATCCGGGAAATGCAGTGGCTACATTCCGCGTGGATATAGATGTATCCACATGCGGCCGTATATCGCCGCTTAACGCGCTTGATTATCTTATCGGTTCGTTTGATTCGGATATTATCACGATAGATTACCGCGTGCGCGGTTTTACGCGTGACGTGGATGGCCGTAAGTGTTTTATGGATCATGATATGAATTCTATACAGAATTATATCAATCCGGCCACACTGGACAAGTATGATGCGATGGACGTTAACGTTTATCAGTCGAATATTTTCCATACCAAGATGCTTATAAACGAGATAGAGCTGCAAAATTATCTGTTTAATATAGATACGCATGAGCTTACTCCGAAACAGCGCATTTCTATACAGGATTTGCTGCGCAAGGAAATGCTTGAGATATTCTCGGGCAAGAACATATATCAGAAATAATGGGCGGACAACATAACGCTCCAATATTTGAGGCACTGTCCCGCTATAAAGATGCGAGGGTGGTGCCCTTTGATGTGCCGGGTCATAAAAAGGGCCGGGGCAACCCTGAGCTAAAAGCCTTTTTGGGCGACCGGTGTCTTGAGGTGGACGTAAACGCCAGCAGGCCGCTGGATAATCTTTGCCATCCTGTTTCTGTTATAAAGGAAGCTGAAGACTTAGCGGCCGAGGCTTTTGGCGCGGTCAATGCATTTTTTATAGTAAACGGCACAACAGCCGCCGTACAATCTATGATACTTTCGGCCATCAAGGAAAACGAAAAGATAATATTACCGCGCAATGTTCACCGCAGTGCCATAAACGCGCTTATTCTTTCGGGTGCTGTACCTGTATATGTAGACCCACAAGTGCATGATAGGCTAGGGATTCCGCTGGGTATGAGTGTCGCCGGGGTGGAAGCTGCGATAAAACAACACCCTGACGCAAAAGCGGTTTTTGTGAACAATCCGACATATTACGGTATTTGTACCGATATTGCAGCTATAGCTAATCTGGCTCATGAACACAACATGCTTTTGCTTGCCGATGAGGCACACGGAACACATTTTTATTTTAACAATAAGCTACCAGTTTCAGCCATGAAGGCCGGGGCAGATATGGCTGCCATTAGCATGCATAAGTCAGGCGGTTCGTTGACACAAAGCTCGCTTTTACTCACAGGCAGCCGGGTGAGCGAGGGACATGTCCGCCAAATTATCAACCTCACACAGACGACCAGCGGGTCTTATTTGCTGCTGTCATCGCTTGATGTATCACGCCGTATGCTGGCGCAAAATGGACAAAGCCTTTTTGATAATGTTATATCACTGGCTCAATATGCGCGTGACGAGATAGGGAATATAGGTGGATATTATGCGTTTGGCCATGAACTATGCGGCCATCCGGCCATACATGATTTTGATATCACAAAGCTTTCTGTTTTTACTCGTGACATAGGTCTTGCTGGAATCGAAGTTTACGATATCCTGCGTGACCGATATTCCATACAGATTGAGTTTGGCGATATAGGCAATATTTTAGCATATATATCATTGGGAGATAATAATTTTAACATTGAACGGCTTGTGTCGTCACTTAGCGAGATAAAACGTACGGACAGCCGTGACAGGGCTGTGCTTTTCGATCATGAATACATTGCGCCACTTGTGCGCATGAGCCCCAAGCAGGCCTTTTACAGCGTTAAGGAAAGCTTGCCTCTAAATATGTCAATAGGCCGCGTTTGTGGCGAGTTTGTTATGTGCTACCCTCCGGGCATACCCGTGCTTTCGCCAGGCGAGGAAATAACAGAAGATATACTTTCGTATATCACTTTCGCCAAGGAAAAGGGTTGTTTCATGACCGGAACGGAAGATATGACCATAGAAAATATCAATGTAGTTAAGTAAAGGGGAGTAAAAAATGGAATTGTGGTATACCGAGAATCATACTGAAAATGTGCGTTTTTCAATAAAGGTGGAAGAACAACTTTTTTCGGGAACGAGTGAATTTCAGCGTGTTGATGTGTTTTCGTCGCCGGAATTCGGAAAGTTTTTGACAATTGACGGCCTTATGATGGCAACTGAAAAGGATGAATTTATATACCATGATATGATAGTTCATGTGCCTATGGCTACCAACCCCGATATAAAGCGCGCACTTGTTATAGGTGGCGGGGACGGGGGCAGTGTGCGTGAGCTGTGCCGCTATCCCGGCATTGAACATATCGATATGGTTGAAATTGACAAGATGGTTGTCGATGCCTGCCGTGAGCATTTACAGCAGACGGCATGTAAGCTGGATGACCCGAGAGTCAGCCTTTATTTCGAGGATGGGCTGAAATTCATACGGCGCAAGCAGAATGAATATGATTTGATTATTGTTGATTCGACTGATCCGTTTGGGCCGGGTGAAGGGCTTTTTACCCGTGAATTTTATGGAAACTGTTACAATGCCCTCACACAAAACGGCATACTTGTGAATCAGCACGAAAGCCCCTACTATGAAAAGGATGCCGCCGGCATGCGGCGTGCGCACACGCGTATAAAGGAAACCTTCTCAATAGCAAAGGTGTATCAAGCGCATATAACCACATATCCGTCGGGCCATTGGCTTTTTGGTTTTGCATCAAAGCACTTTGATCCGCTTAAAGATTTGCAGGCCGACTGTTGGAATGCCCTTGGCCTGAAAACCAAATATTATAATACCGATTTGCACACGGGCTGCTTTTGTTTGCCCAGCTATGTAAAGGAAATGCTTGAAAAATGCTGAATTTCTCTAGACAAACCCCTTTTATAGGCTGTGAAAGTACCATTGAAAACAGCGATACTGTTATATTTGGTGTGCCGTTCGACGGTACTACTTCTTTCCGTCCGGGTGCACGATTTGGGCCTGCTGCCATACGTAACGAGAGCTTCGGAATAGAGACGTTTTCGCCATACTGCAATCGTGATCTCGAGGATTTTAAAATCGCTGATATGGGTGATTTGGAGCTGCCCTTTGGAAACACCGAAAGGGTTTTGGCAGAGATAGAAAACACGGCTGATGAGATATTTTTGCTGAATAAACGTCCGGTTATGTTGGGGGGCGAACATTTGGCGTCTCTTGGAGCGATACGGGCGGCCAAGCGGCATTACGGCGACCTTGTCATATTGCATTTTGACGCTCATGCCGATCTGCGCAGCGATTATATGGGCGAGCGTTTATCACATGCGACGGTTATGCGTCGTGTATATGAGCTTGTGGGTGATGGACAAATTTATCAGTTTGGTATACGTTCGGGCGAACGTGCCGAATTTGAATTTGCCGCAGAGCATACTATTATGGAACGGTTTACTGTAAAAACGGTTTCGGATGTTGTCAAAAACCTGCGTTCACCGGTATATTTGTCTATTGACCTTGACGTGCTGGATAGCTCGGTTTTGCCCGGTACGGGCACACCCGAGGCGGGAGGCATTTCTTTTTTGGAGTTTGCTGAGGCGATCAACGCGCTGAAAGGGCTTAATATTGTTGGTGCGGATATAGTTGAGCTTGCGCCGCATTACGATCAAAGTGGTGCATCTACGGCTGTTGCCTGCAAAATTTTGCGTGAGCTTCTATTGATTCTGTAAAAAAACTATTGACACAGCTTGATAGATTGTTGTATAATCATATTAATCATCTATCGTGGTTGATTATAACCCCTGCCGTTAGGCATAAGGGAGGGAATTCATTGAGTCAGGTAAGATTGAAAGACAACGAGTCGCTTGAGAACGCTCTCAAACGATTTAAACGTGCTACAGCTAAGGATGGCGTCATTCAAGAGGTTCGTAAAAGAGAACATTACGAAAAGCCTTCGGTAAAACGCAAGAAAAAATCTGAGGCTGCGCGCAAACGCAAGTTTAAATAGTAAATAAAATGCGGCCGCGTTGCGGCCGCATTTTCATTCATTTGTGCTTTCCGGTATGCTTTCATAAAATTGGTCGTATTGCGCCAGCAGTTCTTTTATCTCGTCAAGCCCTTCGGCGATTTCCTCGCGGGAAAAATTTGCGTTTTCAAGCTGTCTATCGTTTAGCTTGTTTATTTGCGCATAAAACCATACACCAACATTAAGCATCGCTGGATCGTCGGATTGATCAAGCGCCTCAAAGAGGAAATTTTCCGCTTCGTTAAGCTTACCATCTTCGATTTTTTTCAGCAGGATAGCCTTATTCATAGCTTCCTCGCTTATCGAGCCATCCGGATTTACGATTTCCTCGGAGGGTACCGATTTATTGAAAAGTACCTTTCCCAGCGCATGAGAAAAATCACTAATCTGCCGCATGAGGTAATCCTGTTCGCCAAACATGTATCTCAACTCCTTAACACTGTGATAGTGTAACACTAAACCATTATATTTGCAAGGAATGATTTTACGTTTTCACTTAAACCTTCTATTATAATAGACAGCGTATGTGATTTGACGGCCGAAAGGCTGGCCAGGTTTGATATTGGTACGTTGCTTTTAGATGTGGATAATACGCTTGCTGTTCATGGGCATCCGGTTCCCCGCGAGGGCGTTAAGGAATGGATTGCGGATATGAAACAGGCTGGCATAAAATTGGTTATAATATCAAACGCTTACGACAAACGTATAAAGCCGTTTGCCGCATTACTTGGCTTGCCGTACACGGCGCTTTCGTTGAAGCCGTTACCGTTCGCTCTGATAAAGCAGAGAAGACGGCTGAATGTTTTCAAACAGAATGTGATGATGGTTGGCGATCAGCTGTTCACGGATATAATGGCGGCTAAGCTTGCCGGGGTGCGCACAGCGCTTGTATCTCCGGTTGGTGCTAATGACATAAAATTTACAGCATTGCGACGGGGATTAGAACGCAAAATGGTGGCCAGGTATAAACGAGATGGAGGGTTTTTATATGAGTAATGCTCGTTTCGGTCCAGCCGGAAATAGTGGAAGTTTTTATGAACAGGGATATAAAAGCAGCCTTGATGCACCCGCGTATTTGAAAAAATTTGGCCTTAACGCCCTTGAATATCAATGCGGTCGCGGTGTTAATATCGGCCTTGAAAAGGCCGCAGTGTTGGGTGAACGGTGCAAAGCTGCTGATATACAGCTTTCAGTTCATGCTCCGTATTATATTTCGCTTGCTTCGCTGGAAGAAAGCAAACGTGTTAATTCGATTGATTATATATTGCAAAGTGCACGTGCTGTTAATGCTATGGGAGGCACGCGAATAGTAGTTCATCCGGGTGGACTTTCGAGGCAGCCGCGCGAGCTGGCTACGGCTATCGCATTTGATACATTAAGACAAGCAATAAAAAAGCTTGATGAGGAAAATCTGAGCCATATTCGGCTTTGTATTGAGACCATGGGTAAGGTGAACCAGCTTGGCAATCTTGATGAAGTCATCGAACTTTGTTCGCTTGACGAGAGATTTATTGTTTGCGTTGATTTTGGTCACATGAACGCACGTTCGCGCGGCGGACTTAAAACCACAGCCGACTATGAAGCGATATTTACAAAAATAGCAGATAAGCTGGGAGCTGACAGACTAAAAGAATTTCATGCCCATTTCAGCAAGATTGAATACACTGACGCCGGCGAAAAACGGCATCTTACTTTTGACGATTCGGTATATGGCCCTGATTTTGAGCCGGTTATGGACATGTGTGTAAAATACGATTGTTCGCCTGTTATTATTTGCGAATCTGACGGAACTCAGGCTGAAGACGCTAAAACCATGTATGACTATTACAAATCAAAAGGAGGCATCTGAATTGAAAAAAATACTTGTTATAAACGGTCCTAATCTGAATATGTTAGGCAGCCGTGAACCGGGGATATATGGCACGGATTCGCTGAATGACATTAATGACAGACTGAGAGAAGAAGCTGATTCATTGGGTTTGAGCCTTGATTTTTTTCAATCCAACATAGAGGGTGAAATCGTTGGCGCTGTGCAGCGTGTTGCTGCAGAATTTGATGGCGCCGTGATAAATGCCGGAGCATATACCCATTACAGTATTGCCATACGCGATGCCATATCTGCTGTGAAAAAGCCTGTGGTAGAGGTGCACCTCAGCAATGTGCACGCTCGCGAAGAGTTTCGGCATGAATCCATGCTTGCGCCGGTATGTGCCGGACAAATATGTGGCTTTGGCGCAGTTGTATACAGCTTGGGGCTGCGCGCTCTTTTGAGCATATGAGCAAAAGTTTTTTAGCGCGGTTTGCAAATAAATCCGGTATTGATCCTGATACTGCGTATGTTATAACCACTGCACCGAACCGCCTTTATGCAACGGATTTTCAAAGCTCTGCGGGCGTTGTTGTAATAAAGGGGGACAATGCAGTTTTTCTTGTGGATGGCCGTTATTTTGAGGCTGCGAAAAGGGCTGTTACATCCATGGACGTGCGGCGCATTACCGGTTTTTCTGACGATTTGAAGACAATATTGCGAAAGCTTGGTGCTTCATCTGTCTGTTTTGAAGCGAACATTACCGTGGCTGAATTGAAGTGCTATAAAGATTTGCTTGATAGCTTTAGGGTTGAGGCGGACGAAAAACTCACTCAAACACTTTCAGATTTGCGATTAAAAAAACAGCCTTATGAGTTAGAGCGCATTAAAACTGCCCAGCATATATCCGAAGCGGCATATGATCATATTTTAAAATTTATTACCCCGGAAAAAACCGAAATTGATGTTGCCCTGGAGCTGGAATTTTTTATGCGGCGGCACGGCGCTCATAGCGCAGCTTTTGAAGTTATAGCTTTAGCCGGAACAAATGGCTCTGTTCCGCATGGTGTTCCTGGTGACAAGCTTCTTTGCTGTGGTGAATTTTTGACATTGGATTTTGGCGCCGAGTATATGGGTTATCGCAGCGATATGACCCGCACTGTTGCCATAGGCAGCGCAGATGAATATATGCGCGAGGTATACGATGTGGTTTTGGCAGCGCAGCAGGCGGCTATTGGAGCGATGAAAGCCAATGTTGCTGTTTGTGAAATTGATAAGGCTGCGCGCAGCCTTATCAGCGACGCCGGTTTTGGACATTGTTTTATTCATTCTACAGGTCATGGGGTTGGCATAGAGATACATGAAAGCCCTGCGCTGGGCGAAAAGAGCAAAGAGTTTTTATGCGTTGGCAGCGTTGTAACAGCAGAGCCAGGTATATACATCGAAGGTCAGCTGGGTGTGCGAATAGAGGATATTCTTTATATCAGCGAAAGTGGCTGCGAAAACCTTACTCATGCAGATAAAAAATTAACAATAATAAATTAGTGCTTGAAAAAATTGGGATTATAAGTTAAAATGAATTTGTCAATTAAAAAAAGGTGGAATGAAAATTGGTATCAGCAGGAGATTTTAGAAACGGCGTTACATTTGAGATGGACGGCAACGTTTATCAAATCATCGAATTTCAGCATGTAAAACCGGGAAAAGGCGCTGCTTTTGTGCGTGCCAAAATACGCAATGTTATAGCTGGCTCGGTTGTTGAGCGCACATTCAATCCCAATGATAAGTTTGAAAATGCATTCATTGAGCGCCGGGAAATGGAATATTCTTATAATGATGGTGATCTTTACTATTTCATGGATCAGGAATCGTTTGAACTTATTCCTATAAACCGTTCTGAATTGGGGGATAATTTCAAATTTGTAAAGGAAAATATGGTGTGTAAGGTTTTGTCGCACAAGGGTAAGGTGTTTGATGTTGAGCCGCCAAACTTTGTTGAGCTGGTGATAACACAGACAGATCCTGGTTTTAAGGGTGACACGGCCACTAATTCAACGAAACCCGCCCAAACTGAAACGGGCGCTGAAATCCGCGTGCCGCTGTTTATCGACGAGGGTGATGTTGTGCGTATTGATACACGAACCGGCGAATATATGGAACGTGCTTGAGAATAAATATTAAGGAGTTTATTATGACGCTTCAAGAAAAGGTATCCTATATCAAAGGGCTGGCCGATGGCATGGAGCTTGGCGACAGCAAGCAGGAAAAGCTTATCAAAGCTATTATCGACCTTTTGGGAGATATGTCAGCCACGGTTGACGATATTGATTCTAATATGGGCGAGCTTTGTGAGCAGGTTGACGAGATTGATGAAGATTTGTCTGAATTGGAAGACGAGGTTTATTCCGATGAGTATGACGAATATGACCCCGACGAAGACGATGAAATGTTTGACGATGATGACATTGAAGCGTTTTCAGATGATGACGAGTTTTTCGAAGTAGAATGTCCCGGCTGCAAAGAATCTATTTGCATTTCTGCCGATATGCTGGAAAGCGAAGATATGACCCGCTGCCCCAATTGTAATATTGAATTGGAATTTGATTTTACTAATGAAGATGCTTGCGGAAAAGACTGTGATTGTCATCACAACCACGAATAAGTTTTTATTGTGCGGGAAGTGCGCACAGGAGGCGCATTGTCCTCTTGTGCGCTTTTTTTGTATATCATCCGGCACTGCCGGCATTGAGGTGAGATTATGAAACGTATACTTCTTCTTGTTCTTTGCATGGGTATTGTTGTTGCTTCGGTTATGACCTATAGTTTCGTTGGAGACAATATCTCAACGAAGGTTAAGTTTGATACAGGCATGAAACGTATCGAGCCGGTAAACCTGCCGCTAGTCAATCAATTTGCAGTAGGGGATTTGCTGTATAAGGAAGGTACGGTTCATGAGCCTTGGGAAAAGCTAAAGGCGCAAAACAACGATATAGTCGGCTGGATAAATATAATGGGTACAAAGATTGATTACCCTGTTGTTAAGGGTACGGATAATGATTATTATCTCAAACATGGTGTTGATAAAAAGCTTCATCCGGCTGGCCGCGGCTATTTTGGGTCTATATTTATGGACTATCGTGTGGATGAAAACCGTTCGCGTAATGTTGTTATATATGGCCATCGTATGGGTTCCAGCGGAACCATGTTTACTCATTTGAAATATTATTACGAAGTAGAACAGTATAAGCGCATGCCGTATATAAAATTTGATACGCCTGAAGCAATTCATACTTGGCAGATATTCAGCGTTATGATTATTGATGCCAACAGTCCCAAAGAGTTTGATTTTCGTAAGCAATATTTTAATACCGATAAAGAATGGACGGATTTTATAACGGAGTGTAAGCGCCGTTCACTGATTAATATGCCGGTTGAGTTTGGCCCTGATGACAGGATTATAACCCTGCAAACTTGCACTTATGAGATAGCTAATGCACGGCTTGTTGTTATGGCCCGCATGGTAAATGCCGGCGAGAGCATAGCTTTGGATGTTTCAAAAGCTGAGAAAAATCCCAACCCGCTTCAGCCTGCGGCATGGTATAAAAAATACGGTGGCAAAAAGCCGGTATTCGCAGATTAGGCCTTTACAATAAGGCCAATATATGGTAGAATCAATTCAATATATGAAAGAGGCAAACTACATGAAGTATAAACGGATTTTATTAAAGCTTAGCGGCGAGGCTCTTTCGGGCACGACCGGACATGGTTTGGATTTCGATACTGTTTTAAATATCTGTGCATCTGTAAAGAAGTGTGTGGATATGGGCGCTGAGATTGCTATTGTGGTTGGCGGAGGTAATTTCTGGCGCGGTCGCTCCAGCGGAAAAATGGACCGTACACGTGCAGACCATATGGGTATGCTGGCTACGGCTATAAATGCTCTCGGTTTGGCCGATGCATTAGAGCAGCTCGGCGTGGAGGTGCGAGTGCAGACGGCTATAGCAATGCAGCAGGTGGCTGAGTGTTATATACGAAACCGCGCTGTTCGTCATCTGGAAAAGGGCAGAGTAGTTGTTTTTGGATGTGGCACGGGTAACCCGTTTTTTTCAACCGATACTGCCGCTGCGTTGCGTGCAGCAGAAATAGATGCCGATATAGTGATGAAAGCAACGAATGTTGACGGCGTATACGATAGTGATCCTAAAAAGAACAAAAACGCTAAAAGATTTGACCAATTGTCTTTTATGGATGTTCTCAGTGATGAACTTAAGGTTATGGATGCTACTGCCGCTTCATTGTGTATGGATAACAAAATGCCGATATTGGTTTTTAATTTAGACAATCCTGATAATATTGTCAGTGCGCTTAATGGAGAAACCATCGGTACATTGGTTCATTAATTAATTGAAGGGAATGCTTGGAAATGGATGAAGTGCTTAAAAGATGCTCTGAAAAAATGGATAAAATTGTAGGTCAATTGTCACATGAGTACGCCTCTGTTCGTGCCGGCCGTGCAAATCCGGCCGTGCTTGACCATGTTACGGTAGATTATTACGGAACGCCTACCCCTGTTAATCAGATGGCGGCAGTTTCTGTTATTGAGGCGCGTACGCTGCAAATACAGCCATGGGATGCCAGCACGATACGTGCTATAGAAAAGGCCATTCAAGCCTCTGATATAGGTATAAACCCCATGAACGACGGAAGGGTTATTCGTTTAAACTTTCCTTCTCCAACGGAGGAACGTCGCCGTGAGCTAGTAAAAATCGTGCATAAGTACGCAGAGGAAGCAAAAGTTTCTGTGCGTAATCAGCGCCGCGATACAATTGATAAATATAAGCTGATGAAAAAGAACTCTGAAATTTCTGAGGATGATTTAAAGGATAGCGAGCGTGAAACACAGGATTTAACTGATAAATTCTGCAAGGAAATCGACAGTTTATGTATGGATAAAGAAAAAGAGGTTATGGAAATATAGCCTGAAGCTTGTAACAAAACGGATTTGCCTGCAGAAAATAGGCTGCCATGCACGGCCAAAGCCGGCACAGGCAGCCTTGTTTATATAATTGAGGGGTTATTACAATGGCCAAAAAAGAATCGGAACGCCGCATTCCTGAACATATAGGGATTATAATGGACGGAAACGGACGCTGGGCCAAAAAACGCGCTATGCCGCGTGTGGCCGGACATACGTATGGCGCTTCGGTCTTTAAAAAAATAAGCCGGTATGCGAATCAAATTGGCGTGAAATTTTTAACAGTCTATGCGTTTTCTACAGAAAACTGGAAACGCCCCGAGGATGAGGTGGGCGGCATTATGAATTTGCTGCGCCGATATTTGAAAGATGCCGAAAAGTTTAAGGCGGAAAATATAAAGGTTGTTTTTGTGGGCGATATTCCGGCTCTGCCCGATGATATTCAGGAAATGATAAGGCATAACGAAGAACTATCGGCGGATTGCACGGGAATGCAGCTTAATATTGCCTTTAACTACGGCGGCCGCGAAGAGATACTTCATGCCGCGCGTGCACTTGCCGCAAAAGCGGTAAAGGGGGAAATATCCCCAAATGATATAACTGGCGAAATGCTTGAAAACTATTTATATACACAGGGTTCGCCTGATGTGGATTTACTTATCCGCACCAGTGGTGAATACCGAACATCAAACTATCTTATATGGCAGTCCACATATGCGGAATTGTGGTTTACAGATGTTTTGTGGCCTGATTTCAAGAAAAAGCATCTTGATAATGCTATAGATGAGTACAATAAACGGGATCGCCGTTTGGGCGGAGTGTAAAACATTAATATATTTATCTGAGACAGAAAGGAATGAGCGTTTCTATGAAGGCACGCGTAATAACGGGAGCTTTTATTGTTGCGGTGACGTTGGTTTGTCTTTTTTTGTTTGATACTGTTTTTTTTACATTGATTATAAGTGTGTTGTGCGGTATGTCGGTTTATGAGGTGTTTATGGCCACGGGCACGCGTGATTATAAAGCGTTGCTATTGCTTAACATTGTTTTCTCAATGCTTGTGCCGGCTTTTGGCACAGATATTTTTGGCTTATTTGTTATCGAGCCGGTTGCAGTGCTTACTGGATATATTATCTTAACGGCAGCAGTACTTATCTGGCAGCATGACCGTATAGTACTGGAAAAGCTGGCCGTAAACTTTATGCTTACGCTTGTAGTTTCTTTTGGAATGGGATCCATGCTGCTTATTCGTTCAGGCACTGAAATCAATGGACAATATCCTTTTGCTGGCCTCTTGTATATAGTGCTTATTTTTGTTGGCGCATGGATTACCGATGCCGGGGCGTATTTCACGGGCGTTTTATTTGGCCGGCATAAAATGGCGCCTAACATCAGCCCTAAAAAGACATGGGAGGGCGCGGCTGGCGGATTGGTTTTTTGTGTTGTTTTGTTTACTGTTGCGGCTTATATTTATAAATTACTGATTTTAAAAGACTTTGGCAGCATAAATTATGTAACAGTGGCGCTTGTGGCTGTGCCCGTTGCTTTTATATCTATGGTAGGGGACTTGTTTACCTCAACTGTTAAGCGTAGCTGCGGCGTTAAAGATTTCGGCAATCTTATGCCCGGCCACGGCGGCGTGCTCGACCGTTTTGATTCTATTTTGCTTGTTGCTCCGTTTATGCTTGTAGTGTCTCATTATTTGCCTATAGTTAACATATGATGATATTAAGGAATAAAATTGATGCTTACATACAATAAAATTTCCGTGCTGGGGAGTACGGGTTCTATCGGTACTCAGGCGTTAAAGGTTGCGAAATCGCTTGGCATAGAGGTTTGTGCGCTTGCGGCAGGACGCAATGTGGCCGTTATTGAGCAGCAGATACGGCAGTTTCATCCTGATATCGCCTGTGTATATGATGAAAGTGCCGCCGCCGATTTGAAAATCCGCGTACATGACACCTCCACAAAAATACTTTGCGGGGAAGAGGGCGTATGTCAGGTTGCAGCGTGTAGTGGCGCAGAACTCACATTAAACGCTATTGTTGGAATAATGGGACTGAAACCTACAATTTCAGCCCTTGATGCAGGCAAGGCTCTTGCTCTGGCCAATAAGGAAACCCTTGTTGCGGGCGGCAACTTGATCACTGGGCTCGCTAAATCCCAAAACTTGCCAATACTTCCCATAGATAGCGAGCATTCGGCTATTTTTCAGTGCTTGCAGGGGCGGCCTCCGAAAGGCAAGTATAATATTATTCTTACTGCGTCGGGCGGTCCGTTTTTCGGTAAAACCCGCGATGAGCTTGCAGTTATCACGCCAAAGCAGGCATTGAAACATCCCAATTGGGACATGGGAGCTAAGATAAGCATAGATTCTGCCACCCTTATGAATAAGGGACTTGAGGTTATTGAGGCAGTAAGGCTTTTTGATATACCTTCGGAAAGAATAGAGGTTGTCGTGCATCGTCAAAGCATCGTTCACAGCGCTGTAGAGTATGCTGATGGGTCGATTGTAGCCCAGATGGGGATGCCGGATATGTGCATACCGATTCAATATGCCATCACATATCCTCATCGTATGCCTTGCGAGGCGCCGCGACTCAGCCTTTCTGATATCAACACGCTTACATTTGACCGCCCCGATATGGACACGTTTATTTGTTTGCGTGCTGCATTTGATGCCCTGAATGCGGGCGGGCTTGCTCCTGCGGCGCTTAATGGCGCTAACGAACAGGCTGTAGCATTGTTTTTGGAGGGTAGAATTGGCTTTTTAGATATTGGGGATTTGGTTTGTGCTGCGGCAAAAGATGCTCCGAAAGCAGAAAATTATACGCTTGAAGATGTTTTAACAGCCGATGCTTTGGCGCGTCAGTTTGTGCTGGATAATGCGGATTTTATATGATGCTTTTGCGTATACTATTATTTATGAGGTGAATAGATGCTAGGATTTATTTTGAATATATGGGGTTATGTATGGCCGGTGCTGCTGGCTATTTTGCTGTTTTTGGTGGTGATTACCATCCATGAGTTCGGTCATTTTATTTTTGCCAAGCTTAGCGGTGTTAGGGTTATCGCATTTGCTATTGGTTTTGGACCGCGGCTTTTGAAGAAGCAGAAGGGTGAGACTGAATATTCTATTCGCGCCGTGCCTTTTGGCGGGTTTTGTTCTATGGAAGGGGAAGACGAAGATTCACCCAATCCACGTGCATTAAATAACAAAAAGGTGTGGCAGCGGCTCACTATTATGGCGGGTGGCGCGTTTTTTAATCTGGTATTGGGTCTTGTGCTTACTCTGGTAGTGGTTGTTATCACATCCGGAACATTGCCGACAACGACGATAAAAGGTTTTCATGAAGGGTCAGTTTCCAATATTTCGGGGCTGAAAGAAAATGATAAGATTACCGCTATAAACGGCCGGTCTGTTTATACGACAAGCGATCTGAGCTATATGCTGGCAACCGAGCAAAACGGCAAATTTTCTATGCAGGTGTTAAGGGATGGCCATAATGTTACACTTAATGAGGTTGCTTTTGCTATTGAAAAGAACGAAGAGATTAACCGCAACGCAATTATTATAGATTTTTATGTTCATAGTGAGAAAAAAACGATAGGCACTGTTATATCTCATACCTTTTCTGATTTTGTTTCAACGGCTCGTATAGTTTGGATGTCTCTTATAGATTTAGTCACGGGTAAATTTGGCCTTAACGAGCTTTCGGGGCCTGTAGGTATTGTTAAGGCGGTCAGTCAGTCAACGCGGTACGGTCCGGATGCATTTATGAATATCGCCGCGCTTATAACTATAAATCTTGGTATTATGAATCTTTTGCCCCTTCCCGCACTTGACGGGGGCCGCATAGTGTTTCTTATTATTGAAGGTATCAGGCGAAAGCCAGTACCGCCCAAATACGAAGGGATTATACACACAATAGGGTTCGCGCTTTTGCTCGGCTTTATAGCGATAATCACCTTTTCGGATATTATAAAATTGTTTTAAGCAGTCTTTTGCTGCCCGGTTTGGAGTGAAAATAATGGTAAACCGTCGTGATAGTCGCCGCGTTATGGTTGGTAGTGTTGCTGTGGGAGGCGGTGCGCCTGTTTCGGTGCAAACAATGCTTAATTGTCCGCCGGAAAACATACCTGCCAATATAGCTGCCGCGCAGGCTGCTTGTGCGTCGGGTTGTGATATTTTGCGTATAGCTGTGCCGCGTGCCGAAAATGCCGCGTTAATATATGAGATAAAAAATAATTGCACTGCTGCGGTGGTTGCAGACATACATTTTGATTATAAGATAGCGCTTGAATGCGTGGCTGCTGGCGTGGACAAGATTCGCATAAACCCTGGCAATATCGGTGATGACGAGCATGTAAAAGCTGTGGCTTTAGCCTGTGCTAACAAGGATGTTCCTATACGCGTGGGGGTTAATGCCGGTTCGCTCGAAAAATCTGTTTTGGCTAAATACGGTGGAATAACAGCGCAGGCCATGGCAGACAGCGCTATGTATCATGTCGGGCTACTGAGAAAATTTGACTTTGAGGATATTATCATTTCGCTTAAAGCTTCGGATACACCGCTAACAGTCGAGGCGTACGAGCTATGCGCGGAACAATGCGATTATCCGCTGCATCTTGGGGTTACAGAGGCGGGTACGCTGCAAAGCGGACTTATAAAATCTTCTGCGGCTATGGGATATTTGCTGATGCGCGGAATAGGGGATACCCTGCGGTTTTCGCTGACGGATAATCCTGTTCGTGAAGTCGAGGCTGGTATTTCCTTACTAAAATCGTTGGGTATGCGCAGTGGCGGACCCGTTTTGAAATCATGCCCAACCTGCGGCCGCTGCAAAATAAAGCTTATAGAGCTTGCCGCGGAGGTAGAACGCCGTCTTGTTGGCTGTAAAAAGGATATAACTGTGGCTGCGATGGGCTGTGTGGTAAACGGGCCAGGTGAAGCTGGTGAAGCCGATATTGGCTTTTTTGGCGGAGATGGCTGCGGTGTGATAATAAAAAACGGTGAGCGTTTGCGCACCGTTCCAGAGGATAAGCTTGTTGACGAACTTATGATAGAAATAAATCGGTTTTGAGCGAAAGGAATGTTAAAATGCCCTCCTCGTTTTTGAAGATTTTCGGTACATATACGGGTGACAGTCATCTTGAATTTGATAAGGTGACTGTTGTTGACTGTAAATTGAATAAAAATCGCCGAAGCCTCGTAGCAAGGCTTGATATGGGCGAGGCCGCTATAGGCCGCAGAACCTTGTGGGAGGCTGCTCAAAGTATTAAGGCTGCTCTCGGCCTTAATGATATTCATTTTACACCATCATATAAGGCCGATAGGTTGTGTATCGGGCTTATAGAAGAAATAATTTTTGAAATAATTTGTAAAAACGCCACATTTAACGGTTTTTTTGATGATTGTGAACTTACTCTTAGTGATGACAATTTGGTAATCACGCTGAAAAATGGCGGCTTTACGATATTGGAGCAGGCCAGTGCAGACCGAAAGATTGCCGAGCTTATATGTGCTGATTTTGGACGGAATATAACTGTTGAATTTGACGGCGTGTTGGAAACAACACTGGAAATGAACCGCAAGGTGCAAGAGGAACATCTGGCTATTCAGAAAAAAGAAGATGAAGAGCGAGCCACGCAGAAAAAAGCGGAACAGGCAGAACAGCGCAAAAGCATGCTTTCGGTTCCTCCATCCGATGGCCAGGTATATTATCCTGAAACGGCCCATGTGATATTAGGACGCGAAATCAAGCAAAAACCAATGCCCATTTGTGATGTTACACACGATTTTGGAAGTGCCACGGTTTTTGGTATGGTCTTCAATGTGGAAAAACGCGAAACGCGGTATAATAACCGTGTGCGGCTTAGCTTTAATGTTACTGACTATACTGGCTCTTATAAATGCAAGTTTCGCGATGCATTGGAACAGTCGGTGATGCAAAAGATGGATGTGCTGAAAGAGGGAACAGGAGTTATAGTATCAGGCGATATATCGCTGGATAAATGGAGTGACGATTATGTAATATTCGTCAGCAACCTTTCTGTAGTGGATGTGTACACCCCTATGGATACAGCCGAACATAAGCGCATTGAATTGCATTTGCATAGCAATATGTCCCAGATGGATGCCTTGACCCCGGTAGATAAACTCATAAAGCGGGCGGCTCAGTGGGGGCATAAAGCTATAGCGATTACAGACCATGGCGTGGTTCAGGCCTTTCCGGATGCTATGAACACGAAAGAAAAGCTAAAAAAAGCGGGCACTGATATTAAAATCATTTACGGTGTTGAGGCGTACTATGCCAACGATACTATACCAGCCGTTGTTGGGCAGAGCGAAAGCGGAGCCGAAGATGAATTTGTTGTATTTGATGTAGAAACTACTGGTCTTTCGGCTAGTGATGACAGGCTCACTGAAATTGGTGCTGTTAAGGTTTGTGGCGGCTTGGTTGTTGACACTTTTTCCACAATGGTAAACCCGCAATGCCCCATTCCGCCGCGCATTGTGGAAATAACGGGAATAACCGACCAAATGGTAAAGGATGCGCCTTTGGAAGATACAGCGGTGGCTGATTTCCTGAAGTTTGCGGGGAATAGCGTGTTGGTGGCGCACAATGCACCTTTTGATATGTCATTTATCAAGTCTGCCTGTTCAAGGCACGGTATGAGATGTGAAAATACATATATAGATACTGTAATTATGGCACGGGCATTGCTGCCTAATTCGCCTAACCATAAGCTTGACACCGTTGCCAAGCAGTTGAAACTTGGCGATTTCAATCATCACCGAGCCAGCGATGATGCCGAGATACTCAGCCGGATATTCATGCGTTTTATATCTATGCTGGAACAAAATGGTTGTAAAACCGTAAATGATATAAATACTGCTCTTGCTGGCGGCGATTTCAAAAAGCTGCGCTCGTATCATATGGTCATACTTGTTAAAAATCAGGTTGGATTAAAAAATTTGTACAAGCTTGTCAGCGAAGCTCATTTGCATCATTTTTATCGCAGGCCAATCATAACGAAATCTATGCTGGAGGGTTGCCGCGAGGGACTGCTTATTGGCAGTGCATGTGAAGCAGGCGAGCTTTATCAGGCCGTTATAATGGGGCGCCAGTGGCGCGATTTGTGTGACATTGCTTCTTTTTACGATTATCTTGAAATTCAGCCGGCTTGCAACAACGCGTTTATGGTGCGTGATGGCAAGGTAAAAACCGAAAAGCAAATTCTTGATTTCAACCGCACAATTATTCGTTTGGGCGAAAAATTGAATAAGCTGGTTGTGGCCACTGGCGATGTGCATTTTCTTGATAAAACCGATGCGAAATACCGCGAGGTTTTGCTCACGGCACAGGGTTTTAAGGATGCACATTTTCAGACGCCTCTTCATTTTAAAACAACCAATGAGATGCTTGAAGAATTCAAATATCTGGGTGAAAAGAAGGCATTTGAGGTTGTTGTGGCAAATCCGGATCGTTTGGCCGACATGGTGGATGAAGTCCGCCCGATACCCAAAGGCAATTTTCCGCCCAGCATTGAGGGGTCAGATGATATATTAAAAGAAACTTCTATAGCACGTGCAAGAGAAATGTATGGCAATCCGCTTCCCGAAATCGTTGAAAAACGCTTGAATAAAGAGCTTGATTCTATTACAAAAAATGGCTTTTCTGTTATGTATGTTACAGCACAAAAGCTGGTGGCCGATTCTGAGCAGCATGGATATTTGGTTGGCTCACGCGGCTCGGTAGGGTCTTCCTTTGTTGCCACTATGGCTGGTATATCTGAAGTGAATCCGATAGAACCGCATTATGTCTGCCCGGAGTGCAAGCATAGCGAGTTTTTCGTTGATGGTTCGGTGGGCAGCGGATTTGACCTGCCGCCTAAAAATTGCCCGAAATGTCAAGCCGATATGCTGCGGGACGGACACGACATACCTTTTGAAACTTTTTTGGGGTTTGACGGCGATAAAACACCCGATATCGACCTCAACTTTTCGGGGGAATATCAGCCTTATTCGCATAAATATACCGAGCAGCTTTTTGGTAGCGAGAACGTTTTCAAGGCCGGAACTATATCTACTGTGGCTGAAAAAACCGGCTATGGTTATGCTTTGAAATATGCTGAAGCGCGCGGGGTGATGCTGAACAAGGCCGAGCTTGAGCGTCTTGCCGCTGGCTGTACAGGCGTAAAACGCACAACAGGGCAGCATCCCGGCGGTATGGTTGTCGTGCCAGCAGATAAATCGGTTTACGATTTTTGTCCTGTTCAGCATCCGGCCGACGATTCTGAATCGGAAACCAAAACCACCCACTTTGATTTTCATTCTATACATGATACAATCTTAAAGCTTGATATACTTGGGCACGATGTGCCTACCATATACAAATATCTTGAGGAATATACGGGAATTCCTGTTATGTCGGTTCCCATGAGCGATGAAAAGGTTATGAGTCTGTTTTTGTCGCCCGATGCCTTAGGCATCACGGCCGAAAAGCTCGGGCTGCCCGAAAATCCTACGGGCTCGCTTTCGCTGCCCGAGGTAGGTACCAGCTTTGTGCGCGGCATGCTTTTAGAGGCTCAACCAAAAACCTTCAGCGATCTTTTGCAGATATCGGGCCTATCGCATGGTACGGATGTATGGCTGGGAAACGCACAGGAGCTTATTCAAAACGGAACTTGTACAATTTCCGATGTTATAGGAACGCGCGATTCTATTATGACCTACCTTATGCATAAGGGATTAGAGCCTAAAATGGCCTTTAAAATAATGGAGATAACGCGAAAGGGTACAGCTTCGTTTTTGCTTACAGACGAACACAAGGAAGCCATGCGCAAAAACAAGGTGCCAGAGTGGTATATTGAGTCGTGTTTGAAAATAAAATACATGTTTCCAAAGGCGCATGCTGCCGCCTATATGATATCTACACTTCGGCTGGGATGGTATAAGGTGTATCGTCCCGCCGAATATTACGCTGCGTTTTTCAGCGCTCGCGGCGAAGATATGGATGGACAGACGGCTATGGCCGGCGTTGGATCAGTTAAGGCCAAGATAGATGAAGTGTTGCTAAAGGGCAAGGCGGCCTCGGCCAAGGAAATGGGCACTATGGGAACTATGCAGATAGTTTACGAGCAGCTTGTGCGCGGAATAGAGTATCTGCCGGTTGATTTCAAAAAATCCCGAGCAACAAGATATATTGTTGAAGATGGAAAAATCCGCCTGCCTTTTGCGAGCTTGAATGGAGTTGGTGAAAACGCCGCCGCAATGCTTGAAAAAGCGGCCGAAACCGGAGATTATCTATCCAAGGATGAATTGCAGCAAGCGGCTGGCCTAACCAAAACCGTTATGGAAGCTTTAGGTGCCATGCAGGTACTTGACTTTTTGCCCGACTCAAACCAGATGAGCCTATTTTAGAAAAGCCTTGTATTTTGGAGGGGCGTTTAAATGCCATGTCCTGAGAAATTTCGTGATACTTTAAAGAAGTTTGTTGTTGATCCTGTGCTGATTTCTGAAATAAATGAAGGGTATGAAACCCTTGTGAGCAGCTCGCCCAAAAAAGAAAAGGCGGCTTTTTTCGCCCGTGCTATGAATATACTTGACGAACATTTAGATTTCCAAAAGAAATATGAAATTTTGGATTACAACGCTTGTTGCAAGGGCGGCTCACGTGATAAGGCCATAAAAATGCTTGTGAAGGAAATAGAAAACCTGCCTTTATCAGAAAAAATAGTAGAGAATTAAAGAAATCGATCATATGGGGCAGCCGGTTTTAAACGACGATGGAACAATACGGGCAGAACTTCATTATCGCGTGGATAATGAGTATAAATGTGCTTGCCCTAATTTTAATAAATTGAAAAACAGGCCGGAGGTTTCGTCTACATATTGCCTGTGCTGTGCAGGACACTTCCGTTACCATTATCAAAATGCATTTGGCATTAAGTTGAGAACAAAAGAAATCCGTTCTTCTCCGTTAAATAGTCATGGTGAAAACCCATGTGTGTTCATTTTTGAATCTGTGTAAACTTGTACAAAACACCAAACTCAGATGAAATATCCGGCATAATAATAAAAGAGCGTGTTATACTGGTTGCCAGTATAACACGCTCTTTTTGTGTGCTTTTGTATACATCGTAAAAACGGCTATATCACACTGTAAATAAGTTTTGCATAGCTCGGAAGCGGCCAATGCTTTCTTGCCACAAGTGTTTCAAGCTCATCAACGACCAATCTTAGTTCAGACATTGCGGTGAAAATTTTATCGCAGTAAAAGTTTGCGTGTTTGAGAATAGCCTGTTCTTCTTTGGATTCCAAAAGAGCCTCTTCGAGAGATTTCAATTTTTTCATCAAGCACGCGGACAACTTTGAAACGCCGCTCAATAAATACTCTTCCATCGAAGAATCGTATTCGCCACATGCTTTTTTTTGCCCCAGAAGCGTTGTTAGATCGTTTTGGTAATCCACACTGGCCGGGATAAATTCTCCCTTCACCATATCCACCATGGTTAGAGCTTCAATATGAATGGTTTTGCAATATCCTTCTAAGAGGATCTCATAGCGTGAATTGAGCTCAGTTTCGGAAAAAACATGATGCTTGGTAAATAATTCAACGCTTTTCTTTGAAATGAATTCGGGAAGCGCATCTACAGTGGTTTTTAAGTTTGATAATCCGCGCTTTTCAGCCTCAATTACCCATTCATTAGAATAATTGTTGCCATTAAATACTATTCGCTTATGCTCCTTGAATAGCTTTCTCACCAAATGATCCAAATCAGCCTTAAAGTCATCTGCTTTTTCCAAACGGTCTGCCAGCTGTTGCAGTACTTCTGCGACTATTGTGTTTAGTATAATATTGGGACCCGCAATGGAAAAGGCAGAGCCAAGCATACGAAATTCAAACTTATTGCCTGTGAAAGCAAACGGCGAAGTGCGGTTGCGATCGGTTGTATCCTTAGGGAAATGCGGCAGGACCGTTACACCGATTTCCATTTGATTTTTTTCTTTTTTCTGATAATCCGTCTTGGCCTCAAGTGCTTCTAAAATCTCTGTCAGTTCTTCTCCGAGGAACATGGACACAATCGCAGGGGGTGCTTCGTTTGCGCCTAACCTGTGATCGTTTCCGGCGCTGGCGGCAGAAACCCTGAGTAAATCCTGATATTCATCAACCGCTTTAATAACCGCAACCAAAAATAATAAAAACTGTGCATTTTCATGGGGAGTCGTTCCTGGATCAAGCAGGTTTTGTCCCGTATTGGTACTCAGAGACCAATTGTTATGTTTACCACTGCCGTTAACGCCGGCAAAAGGCTTTTCGTGAAGTAAACAGGCAAGCCCGTGGCGGTCTGCAATAACCTTCATCATCTCCATTGTAAGCTGGTTGTGATCGGTTGCAATATTTGCAGTGCTGTAAATCGGCGCAAGCTCATGCTGTGCTGGGGCGACCTCGTTATGTTTGGTTTTTGCATGGATTCCCATCTTCCAGAGCTCTTCGTCAAGCTCTTTCATAAAAGCGGATATCTGCGGCTTGATGCTGCCGAAATAATGGTCGTCAAGCTCCTGTCCTTTAGATGGGCGGGCACCAAACAGTGTTCTTCCCGTGTAAATAAGATCCGGGCGCTTTAAGAACATCTCTTTGTCAATAAGAAAGTATTCCTGTTCCGGGCCAACCTCGGACATAACCCGCTTAGCACTGGTATTGCCGAACAACCGGAGTATACGTAATGCCTGCTTGTCAATAGCTTCCATAGAACGCAGCAAAGGGGTCTTTTTGTCGAGCGCTTCACCGCTGTAAGAACAGAATGCAGTCGGAATACATAGCGTGCAATCCTTGATAAAAGCATAAGAGGTAGTATCCCAAACGGTATATCCTCTCGCTTCAAATGTGGCGCGCAATCCGCCGGACGGAAAGCTTGATGCGTCAGGTTCACCACGGACAAGCTCTTTTCCCGAAAACTCCATAATGATTTTACCGTTACCGCAAGGAGAAATAAAACTGTCATGCTTTTCGGCTGTGATACCGGTCATGGGCTGGAACCAATGGGTAAAGTGCGTAGTGCCTTTTTCCACAGCCCAATCTTTCATCGCGCTGGCAACAACATTGGCAACATCAAGCTCCAGATGTGTTCCCTGTGACATGGTTTTTATAAGTGCCTTATAAATGTCTTTTGGCAGTCTTTCGCGCATAACATCGTCATTAAAGACACAGCTTCCAAATAAATTCGGAATGTTTTTCATTGTCGGTCACCTCAATAAAATTTATTTTTGCGGTTTTACAATTGGTTATTATCCTATCATGGTGGTCTGGGCGTTGTGTATTTGAAATTTGAATGCTGGGGTTCATGTGTGAATATTTTTATCATAATTTGATATCTCCCTTAATAAAAAAACAAGGCGCCAGGACTATTCAGTCCACAGCGCCTTTGCTATGTATGTTGTCCGTTTGATTCACGGCGGTTGATCTGCAAAAAGAAAAACGCTGAGAACCAAAATTCTCAGCGCCTTTGCTGTTTATGTTAATATGTTACTACATGCAAATGCGTTTGTCAAGCGTTTTATAAAAAATGTTCAATATGATAGCCATCCTCAGAAAACCTTTTCTAAAAAATGGAAACATTGTATTTTTATTTAGAATATGGTAAAATAACCTCGAAAACAAAATCACTATTAAAACGGAGATAAAAATGAACGATTTATTTAAAATGCCCAACATAAAAGATGATTGTAATTTTTGGATGGTAAGAACTAAATCCGGCTGGTTTTATAATGAATTTATAAGGGATGAATTTATTGCCATTGGATGGAATAGTATTGATAAAGCTGCTATTTCTAATTATGGAAGCAGCGAAGAATTAAAGCAAAGAATCAAAAGAGATTATGCAGAAAAACGCCCGGGTTCAGCGCTGAATAAGTGCAGACGGTTTATTTATGATGTAAAAGAAAATGATATTGTGATGATAGTCGGACAGGGCAAAATGACTTTTGCTGTTGTTGGAAAATATTTTGAAAATAATCAATTTACCTTAGCAAATGAACTTGAAACAAATAAGAAAATAGAAACAAGTAATATTACAAGTGAATTTACAACCTGCCCATATAATAAGCGTAGAAAAATAAAAGTGATTACAGAAATAGAAGAAAGCAAGATCAATCCTTATTTATATAAGGCTTCTGCTGTAAATATGCACAGCTTAAGTTCATTGAATGATTATGCAGAACGTATTTTGAGCGCCTGCTATGATATATATATCTGGAAAAATAACATTTCGATTACATTCAGGGTTGAAAAAGAATCAAGTATAGATGCTTTTCATCTTGCAGAGTTTATTAACAGTACAGCCAAGCTTGTTTCAAATCGGAAAGAATATGATATTGCTATAAAAACCTCTTTATATTCGCCCGGCGATATAATACTCCAGATTTTTGATTTTGCAAAGGACAATGCACTATTAATCGCTATTGCATATTTTGTGATTTTCGGCGGTAAATTTAAAGATTGTGAATTCAATTCGATTTTTGGTTTGGTTAAATCTATTATGAATCGCAAACACAATGATCGTCTAAAGGAATTAGAAATAGAGAATCAAGAGCTTCAAAACCAAAAGCTTGAGCAGGAAATAATAGGTCAAAAGATACAAAATGAAACAAGAAAACATGATAATCAAATCAATCTCGTTTCTGAGACACTTCCGGATATATACAAAACATCACAAGAACTAAAAATAACGCCTAGAGATGGAAACATTATTTCTATTGAACAATTTAAAAGTATGCTTGATGGAAATGCCGATAAGTAAATGCTTGTTATTTATATTGCCTTTAAAATAAATGTAAAAATTCGTTAAGGAGAAAATCATGAAAATCGAAGAGCAAAAATTAGAAAGCAAAATCACCAATGTAACCATTTATTTGTCCGGCGCGCAGGTGACACGGCAGGCGGAGCTTGTACCATCAACCGGAGTGAACGAGCTTGTTTTTGAAAACCTTACCAATACGTTACAGCCCGGAAGTCTTCAAGTTTCTGCTGCTGACAGCGATTGTGTGACAATTTTGTCTGTGGAACACAAAATCAATTATTTGAAGCAGGCTGATAAATCTGTTGAAATTGAAGATTTGCTTAACAAACGAAAGACGCTGGGTGAGCAGGTGGCAGCGCAGCAAAGCGAGCTTTCATTATGTGACCTTGAATATGCCTTTTTTGAAAACAATAATAACTTGGCGGGGAATGAAAACGGTCTCAAGGCAAGCGAGCTGAAGGAAGCAGTTTTGTTTTATAATCAGCGCATGGCCGAAATCAGCCAAAAGCGTATTAGCTGTAATAAAATCATTGAGGACTTGGGAGAAAAAATCAGTACAATTAATTTTCAGTTGGGTTCATTCAGCAATGTACACCAAATTCCGGTTAGCGAAGTTACCGTCAAAATTACTGCCGAAAGAGCAGAAGCGGTTAACTTGACGCTGTCATATTATGTTCCGTCAGCATCATGGCAGCCGTCCTATGATATTCGCGCAAAGGATACCCGCAGCCCGGTATTGCTGCATTATAAAGCGACTGTTACTCAGAACACCAATGAAAATTGGGAGGATGTTAAGCTTATATTATCCACTGGGAATCCGTCAATGAACGGCGAATGCCCTGATTTGAAGCCGTGGTATATAGATTTTTATACAGAGCCGAGCATAAGCCGATATCAGCAGTTTAATGCTGCGCCAATGGCGATGAAAAAAATGTCATGTGAAATGGTATCCTCGGACATGATGGATTGTTGTGAGGAAGTAGATGAATGCAAAATCGTTGAAGAATCAGCCGCACAAGTAAACGAATCGCTCACCTGTACAGAATACATCATCAATGAAGTGTATAACATTCAATCTGGCGACGGTGGTCAGTGTGTGGATATTATCACACATTCATTGCCGGCGGTTTACCGGTATTTCAGTGTTCGCAAGCTGGAAAAAGAGGTGTTTTTGCTGGCGGCAATACGCGATTGGGAGCATCTCAATCTGATTGCGGGGGAAGCCTCGATTTTCTTTGAAAACTGTTATGTAGGCAAAACCTTCATCGATCCCCGCCGTGCGGAGGAAGAAATTAATCTATCGCTCGGCGTTGACAAATCGGTAATGGTAACGCGCGTTAAGGGCAAGGATTTCACCGAGAAAAATCTTACCGGCAGCAGTGTAAAACAAACGCGTCAGTGGGAGCTTACAGTACGAAACCTAAAAAACATACCGATAGAAATCAAGGTGCTAGACCAGATCCCAGTGCCGCTCAACAAGCAAATAACTGTAGATGCTCTTGAGATTTCCGGCGCAGAGATTAACAAGGACAGCGGAATATTAACATGGGAGTTTATGCTGGAGCCGGCTGACGTCCGTAAAATAGCGGTTAAGTATATTTTAACTCAGCCCAAAAACACGACAGTGGTATTGGATTAATTGCTTAACAAAAAACGCAGGAGTGATATACGATGGATGAAAACATTAAAAATAAAATGGCCGCTTTGCATGAGGCCACAATTAAATACCAAAGTAAAATTCATGCTGAACGAAATCCTGATAAAATCAGCCAAATTCAAAGCGAATTTGTGACTCTTATAACCGGGGAAATGCAAACAATAATTAAGGCCGGAGCTGGTGTACGCGATATCGAAGAAATTCAGGAACTATTGCGTTCGGCCTTGGAGCCTATTCCAAATTCATATGTTCCCGATTCGGCAGAATTTTCTGAAGAAGATGTGCTTGATGAGCAAGATCTTGCCGAACATGAATCGCTGACTTTTTTAATAGCTGTTGACATTGAGTTGATAAGCAACTTTGAAACCGGACAGATAAAGGAAAAGGAATTTATAAATAAACTGTCTGATACCATAACATTGATACCCTCGGACAATTTGGAAATTGTCGATTCGATTGTAAATAACTATATATCTGAAAAAAGCATATTTGGCGGCGAAATTCTTGCCGATTCAAAAGGGGATGCCCTTGTTGTAAATCCGTTGCTGTTCAAAGATAAATTTGAAAAATGTGTGGTTATCTGCGATCCAGCTATATATCAGTTGAATGATGAAGTTAAAGAAATTCATCATGTGCTCTCGCTTATTTCTGAAAAAGATTTTAGCAAGATATTTAATATAAAAAAACTCATTAAAGCGAATGTGTTTGCCGGATATTGTTTGAAAGAAATCAAAGAACAAGAAGAGGTTGTTTTAAAATCAACCTTTGAATATTTTAAATTGGTTTGCGAGCTTTATAAAACTGCGAGTGAAAACCAACAATGTGTTTTGATTATATCGGTATAGCATCGTGATACGAAAAACCGCCGGACACAGAGTCGCAGCTCTATGTCCGGCGGTTAGTATAGTTATATTTGTTTTATCGGAATCCACGCTTCCTCAAAAAACTTACCGCTGGCGCACATTCCGTAAATCTCTAAATCCGGCGCAGCGGATTTTTTGTAGCCTGAAGTGGGTAGCCATTCCAAATAAGCACGGTCGAACAATTCTGGGATTGTTTTACCCATTTCATCCAATTCGTCGGCACGAAAAACCGCCCATGTGATTTTTGGTACATAAAACCTTTTATATGTATCGGAATTTCTACCCGGTGCAGCTTCGGCACAAATCATATAGGGGAATTCATCTTTGTCTGTTTCGTTATATCCGCATACAGCAAAAATCTTGTTTACTCTGGGCAGGGTTTCGATTTTTTCTCCCGCTGCCGTCAACAAATGACCATATTCACCGTTTGCCAGAAGTTCATCCCAAAAGGATGGTACCTTATCAACCTCGTTTTTTGCAAAAATACGCTCAATGCCGAACACTTCAAATGCCTCGCGCTCCTCTATACGCCAATTCATAACTGTTACTCCTTTGATTTGAATTTGAAAGGTGATTTTTGAATAGATTTGTAAATTTACGCCAGTAAGACGTGCTTCACTTGGAGTTACTCCATGCTGTGCCCGAAACGCTCGGGTAAAACCATCTGCGCTGTCATATCCATATTTCATGGCTATGTCAATGACTTTATTGTCTGTGCTTTGCAGATCCAATGCGGCCAACGATAATTTGCGGCGGCGAATGTATTCTGACAACGGCATATTTGCTATGTAATTGAAAATTCGTTGAAAATGATAGGTCGAATACAGCGTAACATACGCCACATTTAGCAGTGCCTCATCATCTGTGATGTTTTGCTCGATATATTCCATGGCTTGGTTTAGCTGGGTAAGTAAATCCATGTTTTCTCCACCTTTTGTAAACAATATAGCAGAAGACAGTTAAGTATACCCGATATTTGAAGAAAGATAAAGTCGGTTAAATCAAAACAGCAAAGTATGGACATTAAAAGCAAATCGTGATATAATATCGAAAGTTGTCTCGTTAATCACAAAATTTTTGGAGTGGTATGATGAAAAAAACGATAATGCACATTTATATCAAAACGCCCAAGTGGGTATTTCCGCTGCTTATAATAGTTATATGGCGCCTTTTCACAATGAAAACAGTTACTCAATTCAGAATCAGCGGCGATTCTATATCATATATAAATTATTCATTCAAGGATTTCTTCTCTCTAAATTTCGATGGCCGCGTGCCGGTATATCCTGCCATAATTAAGCTATGTAATATTCTTTTCGGCGAGCCGTATTTGCGCCGTGTAGTTCAGCTGCAAATACTGGCATCTATTGTAAGTACGGTCTTTTTTTATAAGGCTGTTGAAACAATCACTAAAAACAAAATCTTGCTTTTTATACTGATGCTCGGATATGGCGTGTCGTATTCGGTCACGGGCTGGGATTACGCTATTTTAACCGAATCGTTCTCTTTATCGGGCACGGTTGTGCTGCTGTATTTTTTGCTGAAATATTTGGACAAGCCCCGGTTTCTTTGGGGTGTTCTGGCGGTAGCTGTGCTCTTTGTGTTAACCTTTTTGCGGCCTTCCTTTTTAGTGTTCAATTTTATTTTGGCTGCCTTTTTTATCCTGCGTTTAATTTTGTGTAAGAGCGAGCGGCCCTTGGCACTAAAGCTGCTTTCTTCCTCTCTTGCGGTGCTGGCTTTTATCGGCCTGTATTCCTATAATTTCAGCCGAACACATGATATGTTCAGTATATCAGACGCCGTTCCGCGGCAGCATCTTTATATTATACTTGAAGAAGGATACTACAAATCCTGCAGCGATGCCGAATTTGTTAAAACGGCGGAAGAAATATGGAACGATGAGAGTATCTCCGAAAAATGGACTCGAATGACCATGATAAAACTGAAATACGGAAACAAGAAAATAAGCGAATATAACAGCGAATGTATACAAAAGAATTTTCTGCCCTTTGTAAAAAATAGACTGAAAATAGCAACCTATACATCATACAGCATCTTGCCGGGATTAACCGGACATATAGAAGCAAGGCCTGCAATTTTATGGCCGACAATAGTTATTGAGAATATGGCCACCTTTCTTCGCGTTTCTCATGCATATCTTATAGTGGGCATTGAAGCATTGGTTGCTGTTTTTCTTTGGATAAAACGTAAATCGCCGCCTTGGATACATTTAGGGCTATTTGCGTTTTTGTCAGCGCTTTTATTCACAACATTTTATGGCACATGCGGAGAATATGAACGAACAATGATTTGCATTTTACCATTTATGTATATTGCTGTTGCGTTGTTTTTTAAGTGGGTCAACGAAGATATTGCAGTTTCCAAAAACAAGGAGTTTGATAGTGAACGTGAACAGATATGACAAGATAATAATAGGTGCGGGTTTGTATGGCTTATATTCAGCCCTTTTCTGCGCCCGAAAAGGACAAAACGTGTTGGTATTGGAATGCGACAAGACGCCGTTTCGCCGTGCAACATATATCAATCAGGCGCGGGTTCATCAGGGATATCATTATCCTCGCTCTATATCAACCGCCCTGAAATCAGCAGGATACTTTGAAAGGTTTAACAAAGACTACAGCTTTTGTATAAACGGCGAATTCAATAAGGTGTACGCCACATCAAGCGAATATTCCTGGTCAGATGGGGACCAGTTTAAGAATTTTTGTTATGCGGCCAATATTCCTTGTGAGGAGCTTCATCCGGAAAGATTCTTTAAAAAGGGAATGTGTGACGGCGCGTTTTTGACAAGGGAATATACCTATGACGCAATGATTTTAAAGGACTATTTTCTCAATGAATTGGAACCATTGAAAAATGTTGAGATTTGTTATGATGTCGATATAAAAAACATCGAAAAATCTCAAGATTTTTATAGCTTGGAAATGGACGATGGCAATAAATATCAAACCGGATTTTTACTTAATGCCACATATGCCTCGACAAATCAGATTCTTGATATGCTCGGCTATGAGAAATTTAAAATAAAATACGAGCTTTGTGAAATAATTCTCTGTGATGTAAACGATACCCTAAAGGAATACGGTTTCACCGTGATGGACGGGCCATTTTTCTCAATTATGCCCTTTGGAAAAACCGGGCTTCATTCGCTTACATCCGTCACATTTACTCCTCACACAACAAGCTATGATGCTAAACCGACCTTTTCATGCCAGCAAAAAAGTGAAGGCTTTTGCAGCCCAGAACATCTTGGAAATTGCAACGATTGTGTAGCAAAGCCGAATACAGCATTTCCGTATATGGAAAATCTTGCGCGAAAATACCTGAAGGATGATTATCACTTTAATTATCAAAGCTCGCTTTTTTCCATGAAACCGATATTGATGAATTCGGAAATAGATGACTCCCGCCCCACAGTTATAAGGACATATTCAAAAGGCCCAACATGTGTCGGGGTCTTGTCAGGCAAAATAAATACGGTATACGATTTGGATGAGGTGTTAAGCTATGGAGAATAAAGAAAAGAATTTTATGTCGGCGATAGTTTATATACACAACGCAGAAAGCCGAATGGAAAAATTTTTGAAAATGATTATTGAGGTTATGGAGGATAATTTCGAAAAATCCGAAATAATTTGTGTGAACGATTATTCATGCGACAACAGTGTGGACATAATAAAACGGGTGAGCAAAGACGCTGCGTGTACAACCATATCTATCCTAAATATGAGCTATTTTCACGGGCTGGAGTCCGCTATGAATGCAGGAATAGATTTATCTATCGGTGATTTTGTTCTCACATTCGACTCAACTGTTCAAGACTTTGATAAAAAAGAGATAATGAATGTGTACAGAAAATCCCTCGAGGGATATGATATAGTTAGTGCATCTCCAAATAAAAAACAGAAATTCACGTCAAAGCTATTTTACCGTTTGTTTGAAAGCTTTGCGAGACTTTCTTATAAAATGGAAACTGAAAATTTTCGCATTCTCAGCCGCCGGGTTATCAATCGTACCAGCAGTATGAACAAATACGTTCCTTACCGAAAGGCTGTATATGCGAATTGTGGACTTAAAACAATCAATCTCAAGTATGATATAGTTCGGGAACAATCCAGTGGTAAAATTGACAGAGCTGAGAAAAAATACAGAAGGGGCTTGGCCATTGATGCCCTGATGCTTTTCACTGATGTTGGATATAAATTTTCTCTTGCAATGACAGCTATAATGATGATTGCGGCTGTTTTTGTGGCGCTGTATTCCATAATAATCTACTTCTTGAGTATACCAGTCGCCGGTTGGACAACCACAATTTTGTTCCTGTCGGTTGCTTTTTTTGGATTGTTTGGAATTTTAACAATAATAATTAAATATCTTCAGATATTGGTTGATTTGGTGTTCAAGCGAAAAAAATATAGCTTTGAAAGCGTTGAAAAATTATCAAAGTGAGTGTGTAATATGAATGTTTTAGTAGGACATACCGGATTTGTTGGCAGCAATATATATGCAAAAGGGAACATTGACAAGGCATTCAATTCAAAAAACATCGAGGAGGCCTATGGGCTAAATCCGGATTTGCTGATATATTCAGGCTTGAGAGCTGAAAAATATCTGGCTAATAATGCTCCGGAAGAGGATATGAAGCTTATACTCCAGGCTTGGGACAACATAGAAAAAATATCCCCCAAAAGGCTTGTGCTGATATCCACAATTGATGTTTTTAAAAATCCGGTTGACATGGATGAAAACTCGGATATCGATTGTGAAGGTCTGCACGCTTATGGCCTCAACCGTTACTATCTCGAATGCAAGGTGAGGGAAAAATATCCAGACGCTTTGATTATAAGACTTCCGGGTTTGTTTGGAGTTAATATAAAGAAGAATTTTATTTATGACTTCATAAATATCATTCCGTTTATGCTTAAACCCGAGAAATTCAAAGAGCTGGCGGAGTTTGACCACTCATTAAACGGCTTTTACACCTTGCAGGAAAACGGTTTTTACAAATGTAATGAACTCAAAAGTGATGAAATCACATCTCTTCGTGCCAAGTTTAAAGCTCTCGGGTTTACGGCGCTTAATTTTACCGATAGCCGAAGTGTGTATCAATTTTATCCGTTGGAAAGATTATGGCAGGATATTCAAATTGCGCTTGAAAACAACATAACATTATGGCACCCTGCCACCGAACCGATTTCGGCAGGCGAACTTTATAAACATCTCACCGGAAAAGATTTCGTAAATGAACTGGGCGGGATTCCAGTAAATTACGATTACAAAACCATATACGCAAAAATCTTCAATGGAATAAATAGGTATATATTTACCAAAAATCAAATCATGGGTGAAATACAAAGGTTTATAGGAAACTGCTCGGCAGATGTCTAATATATTTTAAAAATCAGGAGATTTGTTTTGAAACTATCTATATCAAATATAGCATGGCCCGCCGAGAATAATGATTCGGTGTATAAGCTTATGAAAAGATATGGCTTTACCGGTTTGGAAATTGCCCCGACAATAATATTTCCGGAAAACCCATATGAACAATGCAGCGAGGCGCGCAAATGGAATAAGGCTCTCTTTCATGAACACGCATTTTCGGTGTCATCCATGCAATCTATATGGTATGGTAGACAGGAAAATATATTTTCAAGCGCAGAAGAAAGAAGTATACTTCTTGAATATACAAAAAAAGCCATCGATTTTGCTTCCGATATAAAATGCCGAAATTTAGTTTTTGGATGTCCGAAAAACCGCAATGTTCCGGCAGGAAAAACCGCAGATGCTGCACCGCAATTCTTTTTTGAGCTTGGCGAATATGCGATATCAAAGGGTACTGTTATAGCTTTGGAGCCCAATCCGCCGATTTATAATACGAACTATATAAATGACACAGAGGCGGCATTTGATCTGGTAAATATAGTTGATTCCTCCGGGTTTAAACTTAATCTTGATGTGGGAACCATGATTTATAATCGCGAGCAGGCATCACTGATTAAAGGGCGGGTTTCTTTGATTAATCACGTTCATATTAGTGAGCCGGGGCTTCTGGCTATTAAAAGAAAAAAGTTGCATGAAGAATTGGCTGAATATTTAAATAATGAAGAATATGGCGGGTTTGTTTCAATTGAAATGGGCAAACAGGAAGATATTTCGGTTATTGAAAACGCATTGAAGTTTGTGAAAAGGATTTTTAAATGATATACGAAAGACAAGAAGGCATCCCAAAATTCGAATGTTCCGAGTATGCCGCCAAGACCAAGGATTATGTTGTACTGATTCCCATAATAAACGAGGGCGAGAGAATAGGTGACGAGCTTCGCCGGGCATATGAAAATAAAATTTCAGACTATGCTGATATCGTTATATGCGATGGCGGCTCTACTGATGGTTGCACCGAAGAATCTGGTTTGCGAAAGTTCAACGTAAATACATTGCTGGTTAAGGCGGATTCGGGAAAACAAGGCGCTCAGCTTCGCATGGGCATTTGGTGGGCTTTGCAGCGGGGATATGAGGGCGTAATTACAATTGATGGTAACAATAAGGATAGTATAGAGGATATACCTTCGTTTATTGAAAAATTAAAGGAAGGCTATGGCTTGATTCAGGGTTCAAGGTTTATAAAGGGCGGCAAAGCTATTAATACCCCTTTTATAAGATATCTTTCGGTCAAGCTGCTTCATGCGCCGATAATTTCATTAACAGCAGGAAAGCGATTTACGGACACTACAAATGCGTATAGAGGCTATTCTGCAGAATATTTAAAAGATGAAAGAGTAAAGCCGCTCAGAGATATATTTTTAACATATGAGTTGCTTGCATATTTATCGGTAAGGGCATCTCAATTGAATTATAAGGTATGTGAAATCCCGGTCATTAGAGCATATCCGCCAAAAGGAAAAACTCCAACAAAAATAAGCTTTTTAAAAGGCAACAGCGGTTTGCTGAAAATTCTTTTTAAAAATTTATTTGGTGCATATAAGCCTAAGTAAATAATGTAATACTTACAGTGCCATTTCGTATAATGTGCTGAGGCCTGCATCTAATGCAGGGCATTCTTATACAACAAAAGCCCTCTTGGTGTAAGGGAGCTTTTGTTACTGATAAACTATTTTAAAGAAACAAGCCATACCCAGCGTTGAGGGAAGGATCTGTGGTTTTGCCTGTTCCTGCCCCTATTTCAATGGCGGATTTCTCCATTAAAACCTTGGAATGTTCTATAATATCTTCAAAAACCTGCCGAAATATCAATTCGACAGGTTTTCTATCATGGCTAAAAGGACAAATTTTGATATAATCTTTCGCACTGCAATTCCGAGTCCCATTATAATGACAATGTTAATATCAAAAACAACTTATAGAGATTAATAGCATTCTGCATTACTATTCTGACATTTAACAAGAATTCTTGTGATGCGTAATACCATGTCTGTTTTACGTTTATTTTTATCACGCCAATTGTCAGAATAGTGACCGGTTATTGGGTGAGCCGGAGGCAAAGTAACATCGCCAATTATTATTCGATTGACCTCGTTCATTAGATGCTGAAAAATATCATTTTTCATAAATTCCGGAAAGAGAGAAAAACCACTCAACAATTCAAGCGACGACAACCATGTGGTAAACTTTTTATCTTCTAAGCTATGTTTTTTTGAAACGGCAAAGTTTGAAATATAATAAATGCCGTTTTGTTTTTCCCATATGTAACTCAAATAGTGCCGTTGTAATGTATCCTCCATGCAACCGACATTTTGCAGCAACATCGGACTGTAGGCAATCCCCGGATGTGCAATGCTCGGCACAAGGTATTCACTGACTTTTTGTTTCCAGTAAACTTCGTTAAAACAGCCGTCCACAAACGCCGTTTTAGTCGTTTCTGCCACGACATCGCGCAAAGATTTTATCACAGGGTTTTCAGGATCAAACAGATTCAAATTTGCCGCTGTTAAAAACGGGCGGCAAAATATGAATCCCCTTCCGTTATCCTTGTGTTTTTCAACATAATCCGGCCACGCTTCCTCTTCGCGTATATACCGCTCCATGAGCCTGATGCATTTTGCGACCACCGGATCATCCTTCGATAAACCCAATTCACGCAAGCGTCTAAGCGCTGCTTCGGTTGAAATGAATTTTTGTTTATTGGCAATCCGTGAATCCATCGAGTGAAATCTTCCCCACGAACCATCTTCCCATTGCTCGTCAACAAGCTGTCTGTACCACTTTGATTGGTTGATTTGATTGTAGGCATTTATATAATCTTGGCTCGTCGGCGAAACTTTTAATATTTCTTTTTGCAATATAAAGGATGGTATAGAATCAGAAATGTGTTCTAAAAGATAAGTTGCTATTTGGTTAATATTTTCCATAAAAATCTCCTCATGATTTGGCTTTTAATGAGGGGGGGCGTTTTTATCACAGACCCCTTTCTGATTGAGAGGTTGTTCACTTTTTTCGGTGGGGGGTTCGGTGTTTTTTGAACGACTGTGGCGTAGGAAGGCTCGCAGAATGTTTTTACCGGATTTTTCACACGCCCCAACAGCCATACAAAAACGGTGAATATCCGAAACCGCTTGAAATAAGGGCTATCTTGGCTTCGAAATAATGAAAACCGCCCACATTGGACGGTTTCCATTATTTCAAAGTTTGTCCTTTGATATGGTGCGAACCATCATAAGGGGCATGGGTAAGCCCCTTAGTCATGCGGGTTTCAGCCATAAGCAATGTTTACAAACATTAACAAGTTGGGTGTCAAAAGGCATAACAAGCATTATTAGATTTCTTTCATATTTATCCTAATGTATTTATCTGTAATACGAACACTAGAAATAATATCTGATCCAAGCTTATTTTCGATAGCTTTTATAAATGAAAGATTCAAGTCGTTGTTGTCAATAGTTGCAGAATTGAGAGATATACCAATCTTGTTGTACTGTGGTGGCAAAAGCTTTATGTAGATAAGTAGGTCATCTGCATCTATGAATTGAAGTTGGTGCATAATGATTTTTAGTTTCCATTCTAAATAACCATTCTTATTTATTAATGATTTAAAGAATATTGCAGATAATTTCTTGGAGGCTTGTTTTAATAAATACTGAATTAATGCTACTGTAGCATCATCTATTTCGCACTGATAACTAGAATCATTTAAATGTGAGACAAGATAATCTTTGTCTTTTCCGTTAATATTTTTTGAGTTAATAATATCTTTAATTATAATATCATCAAGGGAATAGTTGGCTATTTCCTCAAAAAAATGTTTTGCGTTTTGTTCAACAAGGACTATTAACTGAAGGCTATGATATTTTTTAATATTAGAATAGTTTTCAAATGTAAGTTCAATCCTTTTCCTTTTCAATAAAAGTTTAACCCTAACATCGGTTAATTTTTCTGTTTCAATCTGCGAATAGCTAGGTAAACTATTATAAATAAGATTCAATTTATAATCAGGAATATTTTCACAGTGCAATATAACATCAGAAAATTCAATTAATTTGCTCTTGTCAGAAAAACAATCTTCCATTTTCGTCTTAGATAATTGCTTGTAATTATTACCCATATTTATAAATATGAACATAGTATCTAAATCCCCAATTTCACGATAAAAAGCAGTAAGGGTCGCCCAATCAGCAATCACCTTGTTTTCCGATAATAAATCGTACCAAATATCGGTAACTACATCTTCAATGTTGTTAAGAACATTATTACATTGTCTTACTAAAAGCTTTTTATATTCAAGAGAAGCTTTTCCGTTTAACATTCTAATGATAGCAGTTTCATCTTCTTTGTTATTATTCGAATCACATAAAATTACGTTTAATAAATAATCATCTAAGTTTTCTTCGATATAAGTAATCAAGGGCATATAATTACTAGACATGATTGCCGTGAAGTTTTTTGTCGCTATTGCCGACTTATTTATCTTCAATTTTTTCTCTAGAATACAGTGTATATTTACACTACTAATTTTGTAATGCTTATTGTCGCAGATATAATCAAATAATTTGTGTCTGACTAAAAATTTGTCGATAGATACAAATTGTATGTTTAGTGTTTTTAAAAATGTTTCTGCTTTTTTTATCTCCTCAGAATTACCGGTTTCAAAAATTTTAATAAAATTTTCACTGTTATTTACGAATGTAGCCAGCCTTCCAGATTTATTCAGTTCTGCATAATCATTTGTGTCTGCATTTAAAATAATATCTTTTAGACATTCCTCTTTTTTATTAATATCAAACAAAGAATAGTTTTCAATCAAATCCCACAAAACAGAGCTTCTTTTGCATAACTTTTCAAAAAACCTTGACTTTTGTTTTGTAAACACAATAAACTGGGAAAAGAATTGCATATATTCATCTTTTTTAAGATTTGTCAATTGAGTTAATAAGAGATCAAGCGGAGGTCTTCCAGAGTCTATCTTTAAAAAATACTCTAAAAGTTCAAAATTCAATGTTGAAATAAAGCTATAATCAAGTTCATTTAATCTACTCGCAACTTTTTCGGGACTATTTATTATCACTTGTGGTTCCATTATTTTTCTGTTTTTTGTGTTCAAAACAAAATTGAAGTCAGATATTGTTAAATCGCTACCATAATACGAGAGATAGACGTCATAATCTTCATCTATATACCCATTTCTAAGTAAAAATCTTGCAAATTCATTATCGCACAATCCATCAAAAACTTCCTCACCAATTCGTAACACCCAGCTTTTAAAAGGAAGGTTTTTGACGATAATTATATCTTGTTTCAATTCTTCTATTTGTTTTTTTAGTTTTTCAACATTGCTATTGCTTTTTATTTTAATGTTTTCTGCTCGATCTTTAAAACTAGGTAAATCAAATTCATCCTGTAATGCTTTGACGCTACAAGAAATTCTAGAATTAAAGACAATATTTGTTGTGTCGGAAATTGAGTTGAAATCAAAATCTGAATCGAGAAAATTTATTTTAGTATATGTATCTGTATTAATTGTAAAGCCACTGAAAGTTGTACCACTTGCACCACAGTGTTTCTCAAGGTAATATATGAAAACGGCCTTTAATTCACTGAAATTATTTAAATTTTCTTGTTGCGATTCCTCTATTCTATCTTCAATTGATCGAATTTTATTATTAGCATCATTAATTAATTCGATTTTCTTCATGTTTTTGCTATTGAAAATGTTTTGTATTTGTCCTTCGCCTTTTTGTAAAAGTGCGAAATCTTGAGGATTTTTATTTTTATATACAATAAGAGAGAATAATTTTTCAATATCAAGTAAGATATTTTGAGCGTTTACTAATTTATGGTGATATATTCGAAATTCATTAACAATGTTTTTCAGTAGCCTTGTATCGTTTATATATAGTGAAATATCATTAATAAAGCTGTCTGAAAATTCATATGAACCGTTTAAAATATTTCTAAACTCCACATTTGAATTAGAAGCAACAACAGCAGGGATAACCGGTATAATAAAATCAAAAAACTTAGTTCTTTCAGTTTCGTCCGAAAACATATCATCTCTTATTGCGTAAATAAATTTTACCGATTGCTTGATTTGTTCAGCATTATTTATTAAAGTGTTAAGTTCTCTAAGTTTTGTGAAGATTTCGACACTATTGAATCTATCTAAATCCTCAATAATAACAATTTCATTTTTTTGCATTTCAAAAAAATATATTATTTCATCTAAGTACTTATTAAAAATAGACGTATCATGCTCTTTGTCAATTACGATTTCTAATTTGCTTATATTGATTTTACTGATTTTAATAGATGAAAATATAAATTTGATTATAAGAAAAACAGCCAAAAGGAATCCAGCAAAAAACAGCAAATACATAGCCGAGGTAATGGCAATAGCTAAATAATCAAATTTCACATCATTGCTCATGACCACATTCAATATAGTATCCTTAACACTGATTGCATATGTAATGGAATTTCTAATGAAGTCACTTTTAAATAAACATAAACCTATAAATGTCATTATTAGCAAAAGCAATATTGATAAAACTATTTTTATGTTTGAGATATTATTGATTCTTTTAAAACGTGAAAATGGTAAACGTTTTGATCTAATGCTATAAAATAATTGTTGCAATATGCTTTTTTCAATTTCTTGAACTGAATTAATCGGGGTAGTTTTGGATTGATTATAAACATTAACATTATTTAGCAATTGAGTGTTGTCTTTTTGCATTTCTGATTGTGATTTAGGAACTTCATCAATTTCTTTCTTTTCATCTTTGAATGAAGCTAAAGATACATTTATAATCTTTTTGTTTTTCTTGGATTTGCCATTTTTAATATGTTTATTGAAAGTACTAATAACACTACTTTTACCTGAGCCATATAACCCAGTAATAGCAATGTTTTTCACGTTATTATTATCAAGAGCCCAATTTAACGCATAAATATAGCCACCATCTTTATCAACATTGTCTGATGGAGCCAAATCTTTAAAAGATAAATTGGAGTTATAGCCCATCGATTGAGATTTTTTTGTGAAAATTTTTCGAAAGAATCTTCCAATGGATTTACTCGTGATTGATAAAAACTTTATATTAATCATACTTTAACCTCTTGTATGCAAAATTACCCCAAAATATTCTACCATATTTCTACATTTTTCGCAACAAAAAAGGTTTATCAATCCCAAATGTAGAACTTAACCGATAGGTCTATCAGTTAAGTTCTACATCAAAATTGAAAACAATGCCGGAAACGGCTTAATATAAAGATTTTTAACCGAAGCGTAATTTTTATGCTTCGGCTTTTTTATATGCTATTATTAAAATAAAAAGGAGAATCACTATGATTACAAAACAAAAAACTTACTATGCGGGGACATATCTCAGGCTAAGTCAAGATGATGATCTAAATTCTGAAAGCGGCAGCATCTCCACCCAACGGGAAAAGCTAAATCAATATTGCACAGAGAAAGCTATTCTAATTGTTGAAGAATATTGCGATGATGGTTGGAGCGGTGCCAACTTTGAGCGACCCGGATTCCAAAAAATGCTGCAAGATATTTACAATGGGAAAATAAATCTTGTTATCACAAAAGATTTATCAAGATTTGGACGTAATTATTTAGAAACAGGAACCTTCATTGAAAAGGTATTTACAAAACACAATGTAAGATATATCGCAGTGGATGATAATGTGGACACTTTAAACGGAATACACGATATTATGATGCCTATTAAAAATGTTATAAATGACCTGTATTCAAAAGATATCAGCAGGAAAACAATATCTGCACTAAATACAATAGCAAAAAGCGGCAAATATATTGCCTCAAAACCGACTTTTGGTTATATGAAAGACCCGAATGATAAACATAGATTGATTATTGATCCAAAAGCAGCCGAAGTCGTCAAGCAAATTTTTTCTATGGCAAGTAATTCACATGGTTATCTTCACATTGCAAGATATCTCACAAAAAACAAAATTTTAACACCTCAATCATATTGGATATCAGAAAATCCAAACTATTTTAAGGTCAATCCTCATCTACCTCATAATGAATGGAATCTCCGATCCGTCCATATGATTCTTAATAACATTGTTTACTTAGGTCACGCTGTATATGGAAGAACTCGCTCGACAGATATAAGAAGCAAGAATCAAATTGTTCAACCCGAAGAAAACTGGATTATAAACCGCAATACACATGAAGCTATTATTTCGCAAGAATTGTGGGATATGGCACATAAGAACTTGGAATCAAGAGCAAGAACATGTAAAAATGGTGATGTCCATATGTTTGCCAAACTTATTTTTTGTAATGATTGCGGCCGAACCATGGCCTTTAACAATCGTGACTTTCACAAAGAATTAAACGGTGAATTTACATGTAGCACTTACAAGAAAAAGGGTAAAGAATATTGCACAACACATTATATTACATTTGAAAATGTTTATAATTATGTTTTGAATGATATTAAGAAGCACGCTTTGGAAGCTTTTAATAATCCCACTGAATACAAAGAACAACTATATAAGGAAAATATACAGGGTTTAAAAGACATTGAAAATCAAATGTCAGAAATCGAAAAATTAAAAAAGCGAAACGCGAAAATCAATACGCTTTCAAAATCTTTATATGAGGATAAATCAATCGGGATTATCTCAAACGAGCGGTTTGTATCATACATTTCTGATTATGATTCTGAGCAATCCGAAATAAATCAAAAAATAATTGTTTTGGAAAAGCAAATCAAAGATAAAAAGAGATGCAAATTAAATATTGATACTTTCATTGACACAATTAAAAAATATAAAGATGTTAAAGAGCTTGACTCCAATATACTCAATCAACTTATAAGCAAAATCATTATATGCCAATCTACAAGCGGCTCCAGTAATAGGAAAAGGATAAACGAAATTATTATCAAATATAATGTTTAAGAGGTGTTATATGGACAATACAACAAACCACATTATTTTTCTGCCTGAAACGAGGCAAAAAATCGGAGCCGTCACATATATTGTGGCGGCTCATTTTGATGAAAACCAAGAAAATTTACAAAGTAAAATCAAGCATTTATTAAAACACGAAGTTGAACAAAAAATCTGCCGAAATGTCTGGGCGCGGCCAAAGTAATGGTGTATAATTGAATAGTAAACATTGCTTATTTGGCTGGAAGAAAGGAGCAGAAATGAAACAGTCAATAAGCGAAGAAAAAATCACAGCATTGTATCTTCGGTTATCCCGCGACGATGACCAGTCTGGAGAATCCAACAGCATATCAAATCAACGCGCCATGCTGACCGATTATGCTAAGAAAAACGGATTTCGCAACATCAAGATTTTCATTGATGACGGCGTGTCAGGCGTTACATTCAAGCGTGACGGCTTCAAAGAAATGTACGATTTGATTGAAGCGGATCAGGTATCAACGGTAATCGTCAAGGATATGTCCAGACTCGGCAGAAACTATTTAGAAGTCGGGCAGCTTACCGAAATGTTTTTCCCACAGCATAATGTGCGGTTTATCGCGGTAAATGATAGTGTAGACAGCAGTCAGGGCGAAGACGATTTCACACCATTTCGTAATATTATGAACGAGTGGTATGCAAAAGATATGAGCCGGAAGCTGCGGTCAGCGTTACGTACCAAAAGCAAACAAGGGTATGCAATCGGATTACCGCCGTTTGGGTATAAGCATGACACGGTTGATCCTCGCAGGTGGGTAATTGACGAAGATGGCGCGGAAGTTGTCCGCCGGATTTATCAGATGCGAAAAGATGGCACAAGTACAAATGAGATTGCTAAAATTCTGAAACGCGAAAAGGTGCTTACTCCGTCAGCTTATGCGATGCAAAAAGGTTATCGTGTTTGGAAAAACACTACTCGCGGTGAATACTTTTGGGATGTAAGTGTTGTACTCGAAATTCTAACCAAACAGGCTTATGTGGGAGATGTCATCAATTTCAGGACATACAGTAAATCCTATAAACTGAAAGAACGTTTGGATAACCCAAAAGAAAATTGGGAAATCCACAAGGATGTACATGAACCAATCATTGAACGCTCGTTTTGGGAGGACATTCAAAAAACATTCGGTGACACCAAATACCGTAAACCTAAGCATATCGAAAAGAATATGTATGCCGGATACCTACAATGTTCTGATTGCGGAGCTAATCTTAATTACAAGTACACTCATGATAATCCGAAGAATCACTATTTTTCTTGCCATAACAAGCGCCAAAACAATGGTCTTTGCAAGAAAACACATCATATTCGTGTAGATGTTCTGACCACCCTCATCCGCGACCACATTTCAAGTATTACCCGATTTGCCAATCTGTTTGAAGATGATTTCGTTAAAATCGTAGTTGATGAACACTACAAACGAATTTGTCAGCAGCAGAAAAAGAATCAGGATTTGCTTAATCAGATGCTTGGGCGTGACAAAGAACTCGATACTTTGTATGAAAAACTCTACGAAGAAAAAATTCTCGGCAATCTTAACGAGGAACGGTTTCAAAAGCTATCATATAAATATGAGGATGAGCAGGCTGAACTTCGGCAGCGGATCAAGCACATGAAAAACGTTGTCGCAGAGGAAAAGGCGCATGAGATGAATTGTGATGGATTTCTTGAAATGGTCAGGAAATACACCGATGTCACTGAATTGACGCCTGAAATTCTTAGCGAATTTATCGACAAAATCGTGGTTTATCACAGAGAAAACCTTTTCGGGGAAACGGTGCAGAAAGTGGAAATCTACTACAAGATGATTGGTTTTGTGGAGTTGCCGCAGATGAGCAAATCCGAAAAAGAAAGTTATGTCAAATGTTTCAGTCGCACAAAAACAGACCGGAGTGCGTAAAACGAAAATCGTCATACACTCCAGTCTGTAAAAAAGAAATGAACCATCATTCAGAGCCTATGCCCCTTATGACGGTTCGTCATGGCAGGGGCAGAAGGACTTGAACCCTCGACACGCGGTTTTGGAGACCGCTGCTCTACCAACTGAGCTATACCCCTATTATTTTATATTATAATATATTGTCTTCAACTTGTCAATAATTTTTAATTGCCTTTTTTGCAAGGAGATAGGCTATATCTGTTTGATTTTTTCATATCATCATAGCATATTTATAGCTAGAGGCATGTTACATGCGCAATACATTCATGAAAATCAACAAATTTTTAATCTATTATTTGGTTTTATTACTCGTTGCGATATTCTTTAAAACATGATAATATATACTGGATTTTGTATAACATATGTTAGTACTTTATCAAAGCTAAATATTATTTTTTGAACATACAAATAGTTTTGGATTAATGTGTTACGCATTCAATTGCATAATATTGTGAATATAACCACATACATGGAGGGTTACAATGAAAAAACATATTTTGGTTGTAGGCAGTATCAATATGGATTTGGTTTTGCCAGTTGACAAAATGCCCGAAGGAGGGGAAACTCTCTTTGGTAAAACATATTCCTATATCCCCGGAGGCAAGGGCTCTAATCAGGCGGTTGCAGCGGCCCGAATAGGAGCAAAAGTAAGTTTTTGTGGTCGTGTGGGTCAGGATGTTAATGGTGAAACGCTTGTTAAAAATATGGAAAATGAGGGCATAGATATTTCTTTTATAGTGCCTGATGAAGCAGCTCCAACAGGGCTTGCTGTAATACCGGTTGAGGCTAATGGACAAAATCGCATTATTGTGGTTTCGGGCGCTAATATGGCCGTTTGCCGCAACGATGTTGATAAAGCTCTTGCAAGCGGTTGTGATGCTGTTATAATGCAGCTGGAAGTTCCGCTTGACATAATTTATGAAACGCTGACAGCGGCACAAAAGAAGAATATACCTGTTGTGTTGGACGCAGGACCCGCTATGAGCCTGCCGCTGGAGCGTCTTAGTGGGATTGACATAATCAGTCCTAATGAGAGCGAGGCATTCGCGCTGACCGGGATAAATCCTGATAGTGAGGAAACCGCAGAGGCTGCTGCTGCCTGTCTTTATAAGCGTTGTTGTGCAAAATATGTTGTGCTAAAGCTTGGTAAGCGCGGCGCCATGATTTATGACGGCAATTCGGCTGAAATCATAGGAACCTTTTTAGATGTCAAGCCGGTTGACACAACAGCCGCGGGCGATTCTTTTACAGCAGCTATGACCTTGAAATGGTTGGAATACGGGGATTTGCGGCGTGCTGTCAGGTATGCCCATGCTGTTGCTACACTGTGCGTATCGCGCGAAGGAGCACAGCCATCACTGCCTACAGATGATGAGGTTAGAGAATTTTTATCAAAACGAGGACTTGTGGAATGACTGCTTTAATAGGTTGTTTTTCCAATTTTCTATTTTTAAAAAAAGATATTGACATACTGAAGAAATTGTGATAGCATAAGATAGTCTTAGGGAGTTGTTGAGGTTTTTTATTATATTTCGCAGGTTATTTGGCAAATGTGACAAATTATATTGGCATAATATAAAAGAAAATCTTTTTATCTATTATTTGTAATAATAACTTTATGCATTTTCTTTCCATGTATTATTATAATACGGAGTATTATAATAATACAAAACAAAAATGGAGGAAAAGATATGAAATATTACAAATTAAATGAAAGTACTTTGGCAAAATTTCAGGAACACCTTATGTATCAAGAAAAAAGCGGAAATACTATACAAAAGTATTCGCATGATATAAGGACGTTTTTATCCTTTCTCAATGGGCGGTTGGCGTGCAAAGAAATAGCTCTGGCCTACAAAGAATATTTGACCGAGTTATATGCGGTAGCGAGCGTTAATTCTATGTTGGCGGCTTTGAATACTTTTATGGAATTCGTGGGATTTAATGATTGTAAAGTGAAACCGCTGAAGGTTCAACGGAGATTGTTTGCTCATTCGGATAGACAACTGACACGAGAATCGTACGAAAAGATGGTTGCTCTCGCACGACGGGAAGGCAAGGATAGATTGTGTATGCTGATGCAAACGCTGTGCAATACCGGAATTCGAATCAGTGAATTGCCTTATATAACGGTGGATGCTGTTAATCGAGGCAGAGTAACGGTAAACTGCAAGGGTAAAATTCGTGAGATTTTCATTCATAAACAGCTTCAATTGCTTCTCATAGATTATATTCAAAGACAAAAAATTGTAAAAGGTTCGGTTTTTGTCACAAGAAATGGCAAACCTATTCATAGATGCAATGTTTGGAAAGAAATGCAAAGCTTGAGTTTTAGAGCTCATGTGAAAAAGGAAAAGGTTTTTCCTCACAATCTTCGTCATTTGTTTGCGTACACATATTACAAAGCTAAAAAAGACATCGCAAAACTTGCAGATATTCTAGGACACAGCAATATTCAGACGACACGCATTTACACCATGACCTCAGGTATAGAGCATAGACGTGAGTTGGCCGGGTTGGGCTTATTGATCACTGATAATTTATTTACAACATAATAGGTATTATGTTGTATTTTTTTATTTGGTAAATTTCCAAACAAGAAAAGTATAGATAAAATAAGATCGTTTCGAAGGTTTTTTCTTTCGAAGCGTTTTTTTATTGCCAATTATTTTAGCAAAATGATTTTCCACATAGCTTAGAAAAATAGTTTTCTGGGCTTTTTTGGCTATGTATTTCCTTTATTTACAACATAATACCTATTATGTTGTAAACAGGGTTGAAAAATAAAAACATCATGGGGTAAAACAAATGGATGATAAATCTATGAATAGCTCAAAAAGTTTGGAAGAACTTCTGGACGAATTGGAAATACAAGTGAAATCATTTGAAGAACCTGAAGTGCTTGATATATCGCTGATTAATGCAGATTTAAATGCTTTTGATTTAGACATAGATGCTTTCAATTTGAATGAATCTGAAATTGCATTGGAAGAAGAAAGGATAATTGGCAAAGGTGCAAAACTTCGTAATTTGATTTTTGATATTTTAGTATATGGTTTAGCCTTAATGCTGATTGCAGTCAGTACAATGTTTGCTTTTAGCAATGATACCGGAAAGTCATTATTTGGCTATCGCTTTTATAATGTATTGAGTCCTTCGATGCGTCCGGTTTTTGATGCAGGGGATATGATATTTATTGAGTTGTGCGAACCAGAAGAGGTGAAAGAGGGGGATATAATCACCTTTTTGCCGAATGTTTATTTTGATGTGTATTTGACACACCGGGTTATAGAAGTTGAGCCAGCTACAGAAAAATTACCAATATATTTTATTACTCAGGGTGACGCGAACGATGCAGAGGACGCACCTGTATCAAGCGAGGCGTTGGTTGGTAAATACCTTTTCCGCATTCCCAAAGCCGGTACAGTGATTGCGTTTATTCGGGAAAATCTAATAGTAATGGGAGTATTGATTGTTGCATCTTTTGCATTATTGATTGTCCTTAGATCATATTTTTCAACCAAAAAAGAAATGAAAGAACAAGAGCTTGAATACGAATAATTTAATTGGTATAAACGCCTATAGGCGATTATATAAACAAAATTTTGAAAGGAAGAACAAAAATGAGCAAAGCAAGAAAAAACAGCAGAAGATCAGTATTGATTACCTCACTGATCCTCTCATCGATCATCGCAGTGTCAGCGACATTTGCGTGGGTCACAGCCAAAGCTAGCGAAGTAAACAGAATTGGTAACGAGGGTTACATAGCGAGCGGCGTTGTCGTAACGGAAAAATTTGATGAGGATAATGCGGAGATTAAGGTTGGCGAAAAAATTGAAAAAGTCGTTTCTGTAACCAACACTGGATCCACGCCTGTCCTCGTGCGCGTTGCATTTGAAGAAATGCTTAATGTCCTCGGTGCAAGCGGCGCTGTCACATGGCTTGACAGTGATGCGGCTCCTGCTTCCACGCTTACCAAAGCTAATTACAACGCTGGTACATTGGGCGCCAGCTGGGTAGAAATTGCCAGCACAGACATCGTGTATGATGCTGCATTGAGCACATATACTTTCCCTGCGGGCACAAAAATCTACAAAGATGACACTGATGATGAGCTGTTTTATGCGTTCCTTCCCTATGGCACAGATAGTTATCAGGCCGCTCAGCTGCCTGCTGACTGCATCTGGAATGGTACCACCAGCAAACTTGAAATAAAATCCAAGCTCCAACTTGGTTATTTCACAGCCGGCACAGACGAGTTTTTCTCATGGACTGGCCTGAACCATGCCACAGACAGCACAGCTAAGTGGTATAATCCTGTTCCGGATTTCACCTCGCAGGTAGGTCTTGGTACCGTTCCCGGCACATTTATTGCTGACGAAGCCGCGCCTTCCATGATGAACAGCAATATCATGATCAACTTTGCTTCCAACCTCACAGCCACCCTCAACGGCGGCTCATGGAGCGGAGATACCTTTACTCCTGGTACTGATAACGGCAAATGGTACTTTAATGCTACTGATGGTTTCTTCTACTACATTGGAGTAGTTGAATCAGCCAGCAAAACAACCAATTTGCTTGACAGCATCAAGTTCTCTAATCTGCTTCCTGACGAGTTCCAGAAAGCCGAGTACAAGCTGGTTATTACTGCCGAAGCTATTCAGGCCGTAAAAGCTGCTCTTAGCGACACCACCGGTAACGGCGGCTGGGCTTTATCTGGTACCATTCTTACCGCACTGCAGAGCCTCTGCGAGAAATAATAATCCTTAAAGGGGGAGAAACATTTGAAAAAGCACTTTATGCGGTTTTTGGTCTCTGCGTTGCTGGCGGTGTTGTTTACAATAGGTATTCCGGCGGCTCTGGCTGACCGCAATCTCCCCGATGGGTTTTTAATCGGAGATGATCAAGGCATTACGGTCGGTGTTGACGGCAGCTACTTTATTAATGTTGAGGATCCTCAACCAGAGGAAGTTATCACAAAAACATTGACTGTGCAGAATCTTACGGATACCGGAAAAGCGGATTTGACCATGACTATGGAACCGCTTCAGGATGTTGGTCCCGCGAATTTCATGGACAATGTGTTCTTGAAATTGACCATGGACGGCAAAACGCTGTACGAGGGAAAAATACGCGGAGATGGAACAAGCACCCCATCTTATCAGGGAAACGGGTTTGATGCAATCAAAAATGCTTTGGTAATAGGAACATTTGATAACAACGATGTCAAGAAAATCAACATAGAGTTGAAGGTTGATTCTCGTGCGATATCAAATGAAGATTTGGCCGAACCGTCACACGCAGAGTTTAAATGGAATTTCTATGCGGTTAAGCGTCAAGAAACCAAAGAAGGCCCAAAAACAGGCGAAATAATTATGTACGGAATATATATTCTGTTGGGTGTCTTGCTGGTTGCAGCTGTGATTCTTCTGGTATACCGGAGGAAACTTAAAAAACAACAAAAAGCAAATATTTAGCAAATGTCTAATGGGGAGCGGCTTAACTGTCGTTCCCCGGCAGATGATTAAGAAATGAGAAGTGAATATTTATAATTGCTGTTTATTTCTGATTTCTTAAAAACTTAAATGATAAGTAATTTTGAAAGGAAGCATAAGCCATGAAAAGAGCCTTAATGAAGAAAAATCTTTTGCGCGTCACACGGAACAAATGGACAGTATTAACTTTTGCGGCGTTTTACGCAGTTGTTGCAATTCTTGCTGCCACTTTGGCGTGGGTTACAGCATCCGACGCGAGAGTGAACTGGATGAAAAACAAAGGTCTTGTGGGAATATTGGGGGCAAAAGTCACCGAAGTGTTCGTGCCGCCTACAACTCCGCCAAATCCGGGTGACAGGATAGAAAAAGAAGTTCGAGTAAGCAATACCGGTGATAAGGATTGCTTTGTTCGCGTATTGGTGTCACCCAAAGTGCTCAGCTCTGAAATACCACCTCTCAGCTTGCCATGCAACGGACCCGATACGGCTGGCATATTAATTTATGATGATATAGACACCACGGCGACCAATTGGGCATACGGCGGGGACGGATATTGGTATTATCTAAAAAAGCTGACGCCCAATGCCTCCACAGAGCCGTTATTTACCGCGGTTGAAATAGATTCTGGTATCGACGAGGCATATGATGGCGCATCATTAGAGATAGATGTGAAGATGAATGCGGTGGAAACTTATAAGTGGCAATACCGCGAACAATGGTGGAACACTGATGCCGCGCCGGCTGGTGCCGCATTGTTGCTGGTTGACAGCAAGTTAAGCTTATTGGCTATATCGTGATAGCGGGAGGAAGAAACAATGCTTAAAAATAAAGTGAAATATTTACATCTTGTGCGCAAATTCTCAAAAAGGTACACATCATTATTACTGGTCATTACGACTTTGTTCGGCGTGATCGCCATGTTATGCCTTAACGTGGAGCCAACATTGGCCGATTCGGCAGACGGCGTTATTGTCAATGGACCCAGCCCAGGAGCGGGATACTACACAGAACAGCCTGAAATGCAGGATTTTTATATCAGGCCTATATCATCCTGGGATAATTTAGATCTTCCCAAGAGGGCCAAGGAAAAGAAAAAACCGGGTCCGTATGATGTCGAGCTTCCAAGCAGACGTCCAGGCTTTGATGCAATCGGCGCTAAAGCTTATACAAAGGCAAGATCGAAAACATATAATGGCGTTGCTACAGAGGAGCATATAATCATAACCGACAACGCAGTCAAATTCTTTGGCTATGGCCAACCATCAATGACAGACTACGTTTTTGATGACGGAGCCGCACTTGATGGCATCAATTTTCAGATAAATCCAGCCAGCTTGGTTGGCCATGTTACGGATAAAGCGGGTGTTTTATTCAACGGAAAAATCACGCGAACAGGGTATTATCCTTACACAAAAAGCTATTACACCGGATATGCCCTAATGCTTATAAATGGTTCTAAAAACAAGGAAGACGCTGAAACCAGTTCTTTTGATCTGGTAGTGTATTATCTAAAGGGCGTTCTGCTTCCGGAATTTAATGGTATTTTTGGTAGTGGTGACAATGATAGCGCCACCCTGAAAAGTTTCGCTGTAATGAGGAATGCAAACAGGTTGGACATCAATTCCGGCGGCGGATATGAAAACATTGCTACGATACGTACGGCTGTAACCAAAGCGCCAAAAGGCTACGCTTCCGCAACGCCGATCGATATCACTTTGAATGTTAAGAGTGACAGAAGCTTTGACATAAGAGCTGAGTGGAAGGAAGGTACAAAAACAAAAGAGAACAGCATAGAAATTGATGCAACATCCCCTAAATTTTTCGGCGGCGCAGATGAAATTGGCTTCGGGTTTTTCGCGTCATATGTGTCTCATGGCTGTTCGCAATTATCGAGAATATCTTTTGAATATCTGGCGATAAAGAAACGCGTGGTACCGATACCGACCGCCCAACGGATTGAATATTACGAGGTAGGAACCAACAAAGAGCTTCGTGCTGCGTCCGTATCCGACGGAATGACTACACAAACATTCACAGTTAATCCGCCCACTATTGCGGGCTATGCGTATACGGGAAGCTCGCAGCCTTTGGAAAATACAATTTATACAAGCAGTACATATGGCACTCCTGTAATAAAGCTATATTACTCAAAGATAGAGGTGGGAAAAGAAGCCCGCATACTGGATAGCACAGGCACGCCCAAGAGCGATGCATCCGGCCAGTGGCATGTCGGCACGCCCGATGAGCCCGTGGTTGTTAATGCGGGCGACCAAATTGAATACAGAATCACCGTTGAAAACAACAATCCCAAAGACCCTTATGTGAAAGCCCCAGATGTAAATTTACTTAACACGGAAAAAACACCAGCAACAAACTTTGATTTGTTTGGCAATACAACCAAAAACATGAAAAGCATAGCCGGCGTTGACCAGGCCGTTACCGTTTCGGGTCAGGGCTACCGTACATCATCTGGAGCAGGTACTAGTGCTTCCGGACTAACGGCATGGGAAGCGACCGCCGGATTTGGCGGCGATGGTAAGATAGCGCCTAACGGGGCAGGAACCACAGATTCCGTCAGAAAAGCGGTTCAACGCACGGTTACCAATACGTCCGGCTCCACTTATCATCCGCTTAGCGGAAGAACGGTTTACTATAAGGCGTATGTCAACAAAACTTTGGCGTCAGCCCGTGATTTCACCGTGTTTTGGGGCAATCTCACATATCCCACTATTGCTATTCGGAACGATAATCATCCGAGAACGATTGCCAACGCCACTGGAAATTTCGGCGGTGTGGCAAACAACGTTTCGGTTGCCGCGGTAGCGGACGGTGCTAGTGTGCTAGAAGGGTATATAACCTTCCCGGAGAATATCACCAACACAACAATATACATAAACGCTCAGATGGCTTCTGACCTTCAAGGTACCAATATAGGTGTTGATTCATATGTACGTTTTGATGAACTGTATGTTATAGGCGAAACAGCCGTAAGCTCAAGCGGATTGGTCGACGGCAAGCCGATAAATATTACAAACACAGGCTATAGCATGACAACGGGTTCTACTTCTGCTTCTGGCCTGACAACCTATGATGTGATTAATTCCAACAACAAGGTATCGCCCTCCGGCATGGCTGGCGTAAGAAAGGCTGTTCAAGTCGGCATTCAAAATATGGCCGGCACTCAGTACCATCCCCTTTCGGGAAAACAGGTGCGTTATAAGGTGCATGTTAATAAAACCCTCACAACGGCCAATCTCGCTATGTTTTGGAGTATTGCCGAATATCCTTCAGGTGTTGGCAATACGCTTCGAAACGATAATCATCCGCGCTCAAAGGCCAATTCCGCGGGCACGATAGTACAAAACCGAGCAACGGTTGCGATAGAATATGATACCGAAGGCACGACACTTTCGGGATCTTTCTTCCTGCCGAAAGAGATACCAAACGAATATATATATATCGATGCCCAGCTGGGTCTGGATACTGTTAACACCGCATTAGGAACAAAAGCCTATATACGGTTTGATGAGCTGTATATTTATGACACGGAGCCGACAGAGGATCTTTTAAAAACAGCTGAAAAGCCTTGGCTTATTGATGGTCAGGCGGTTAGCTTTCTGACTAGTAGGTTATACACCTCAACTTCTGCCACACTCACGCCTACGGGTAACTCGGATAATTCTTGGTATGCAGCGATGACTACCAAGTGGAATTATAACGATGTAAACCCCACCACATCAACAACTCCAACCAGTAATACATCCGCGCCTAATTATGATGGGTTGCTTACCAGTAGCTATACAAGCAAAGCGATTCAGCGCGGTGTTACTAACCTGTCGGGCAGTGCCAGACATCCGCTTAGCGGTAAAACGGTTCGTTACAAGGTGGAATATAGCGCCGATGCCGTAAACTCTAATGCAGTAATGTCGCTTTACTATCATACGGCAGCACACAGCACTGCAAATTCAACGCGTAATGGCACTGCTGTTCCTAATGGAACTTTATGGGCAAATGCGGATACCCGTCCTGCCAATCCGCGAGAGCCGACTGGACGTACAGTAATGGATCAGGTCACCGCAACCGTGGCAAATACCGTTATGTATTTGGAGGGGTATACCAAGCTCCCGGATGATATAACGGCCGAAACATTTTATTTTTCCGCCAGATGGCAAAGAAATCAAACTGGGACAGCCCAATCAAATGTCCCCGCCGCTTCATACGCGACAATTTTAGAACTAGAAGTCGTAGATACGATTGACATTTCGGATATAGTGCCGGAAGGACTTACCTATGTCAGCGGCAGTGCCAGCCCGTCTGATGCCACGGTCACAACCGAAGACGGCGAAACTACCATTGCTTGGGAAGATCAGGTAATGCCGGACTATGGCATGAGCAAGACCTTCACATTCAAAGCACTAGTAGGCCCCAAGGGCAACTTCGTAAATACGGCAAACGCTATTTATAAAGGCTTTTCTTTCAACACAAACAGTACCTATCACACAACGCCTGTATGGAAGGTTACGCAAGAGTTTCGAGATTATAACGCGATTGGTACAAAGCTGCGGGATAACGAAGTAGAATCCGTATTGCTGGGCGATCCGTTTGAAGTCCCATCGAATGTCTTTGTCGACCGCGCATACAACAGCAGGAATTATTCCTATTATGGATACTATATCGGATCCGGCACGCCAAATCAGGGGGATATCATTCTCGGGCTTCCGCCCGTGCCGCTTGTTTCAAGCGTTACATCGGATATGACCGTGCAGTATTTCTACAGGCTGAAGCCGCGTATTACGATTGAATACCTATGCACCGAAACAGAAACGGAGCTAAAACCATCCACGGTACACAATGTTGAATACGGCGGAAGCTTTAGCAATTCAGGGCTCACAAACCCCATAGAATACAGTTCGACCGATTACTATTATTGGGGCCATGCCATAAGCGGGATAAACAAGACCGAAGATTCGTCTGTTAAGACTTTGATTGATTCCGTGACGGCTGACACCACTATAATACTCTATTTCAAGGATTCGCCAGCAATAACATATCGGTTTATTGAATACATGAATCCGATGATTAGAACGTTTAAAGCAAACGCCACGCACCTTGTGGATCCCGGCGATACCCTCAACACGCCGCTCGCTTATATGGATCCCATAGAGGCGGGTAACGGAAAAACATATGTGTATGAAGGATGGTCATCGCCCGCGCACACAACCTCAGCCACGATAAACAAAACCGTTCCAGGGCCGTTCTCACCAACATCGGGCAATACGATTGTATATCTTTATTTCAGTACATATTATACAGTAACAGAGCAATACCATGTGCACGATGACTACAACGCGATACTCACGGGAACCGAGCTGATGCCGGATCGCATCCATCAAAGTCCGGCTACAGGTCAGGGCGCATATAAGAGTGGTGACATGACAGTCGCTTTGTGGCATCCAACTACGATTAACTCCAGAGCCAGCGTATGGACTTATCAGGGATACAAATGGCAGGAGGACGATAATGCGTTGTTGACCACTCCGTCTACCGGTCCGGCAAACTGGCAGGTGTTTGATGATGATATTCTGATTTACGGATATAACAGAACGAGTGCGGCAGCAACCATCACCATACCGCGGCATTATCAAGATTATGACAGAGGGATTTTCCTACAAACGTCCGGCACCTCTACTGTAAACAACAACGCAAACTATACTGCAAATCAAAGCGGCGTTGGTGCGCGGCCGGCCACAATAACTTACAGCAGCACATCGTACGCCGTATATGCCGGCTATGAGAAAACGGTAACGCCCGGAGCTACGGGGGTTCCGAACACAACGGTGTATAACGAGGTTTATCCGACGAATGCGACTGTTATTCACGCGGCTGCAAGTAATGCGAACGCTTATTCCGCCACTGTCTACTATCGCAGGTTGGGCGTTGTGGAGCGGTTTAGGTATTACAATAACGAAACAAATGCGACATACGGCACATTGTTGCCTGACAAATTTGTTGCGACTACCAGCGGCACTTCATATACGCCGAGCGTTGGAACACCGCCTACAACCCTGGTGAATCCAGACACAGGAGTTACACTGGAATATTATGGCTACCGTATAAACGGGGAGGACAACGGTGCGTTGACCAACACGTCAAGCTTACCGCCGTTTACCACTCCCTTGATCACGGGCATAACAAGTGGCCAGACAATAACCTATGTATACATACAAATCGTTAACGTGGACTTTGAATCCCATGGCGGCACTGCAGTTGCAAGCCAGAAATTTATGGCGGGAGGCACAGCGACAGAGCCGACCAACCCGACAAAAGAAGGGTTTGCATTCGGTGGATGGTTTACCGATGATGGTACATTCTTGATTGAATGGGATTTTGCTACTGCTGTGAATGCGGATATGATACTTTACGCTAAGTGGACAGAGATACCGAACATCACGATTTACATGCGTCAGGTGGTTCTTTATCCGGCAGGCAGCACATCATACATTCCGAAACAGGGTGACGCGAAGATAACCAATGGCACAAATATCACCTATGTAAAAATGATTTCAGGTTTGGATAGTTTCCCGAATCCTGCATTTACGAAATATACCTTGCCGATTGACATGGCAAATTATAATTTTGGAGTGGAATGTATCGTTCCTGCGAACTACAGTTATGCTGGATATTGTGTTTCAACAGCAGAACCTGAGCTAGCTTCTCAGCACACACCGCCCTCATCGCCTTTCTCAAATGCGGTGCTGGATGTCAGTGTAAACACTACCTATTATGTAACGGTATATATCACAGCTGAATCTGGCGGAGATGTGGTTATCGACGCAGTGACAAATGATTTTACCACATTGGATGTAACGCCGTAATATTGGTAGCTTTTTCGCAAATACTATCATATGGATGGTAAACAGTATAACAAAATATAACACAAGGGGGCAGGGTATGACCCTGCTCCCTTACATGTAGTGAGATATGAAAAAGAAGATAATTACAGTTTTTACGATACTAGTACTAATTTCATTGTTGATCACCGGCGGAAAGATATATACAGACCTCAAATCGGATGCGGCAGCTGATGCTGTCATTGATGAGGCCATGAATGAATTGAAGCTTTATGACAATGTTCTGTGCGATTGTGGGGAAGCTCATAATTCCGGTCGTTTTGATTTTGAATCCGGGAAGAAAGTAAACCCTGATGTTATTGCATGGCTGACCATACCAAATACGGTTATAGACTATCCGGTCGTACAAACTGCAAATAACGATTATTATTTGGAACGTGACATAAAAAAGCAACGCAACAAGAATGGCACGCTGTTTTTAGATTATCGTGTTCGCGGTGATTTTTCAGATTTCAACAATGTGATTTATGGCCATCACATGAAAAGCGGCCGAATGTTTCAAAATCTGGTTAAGTTTAAAGAAGAAGCATTTTTCAATAATAATAAAACTGGCTTATTGTGGACACAGAAAAAAACCCACCATCTTGAAATATTTGCTGTTGCAATAGTCCATCAAGACAGCGAGCTTTACAGATATGCTTTTGCTTCTCCCGCTGAGTGTGATGTACATTTGCAAAAAATAAAAAACAGCGCAAAATTTTATAGGGATATTGATGTTACAGAAAAAGACCATTTGATAATATTTTCCACCTGTTCTTATGAGTTTAAAGATGCAAGGACGCTGGTTATAGCCAGAATTGGCTAAGAATAAATATGGTGGTTTTCAAGAAAACATTGAATTCAGGATAGGATATGAGAATTATGTTAACAGGTATGTTCAAAAAAGCAAAAACTAACAAAAACAAATTTGTTTTCCAAATTATATCCGGAAAAAGTACAATAGAAAAAGATATATTGACGCAGATGTTGACAAGCTTGCCGTGCAACATTTATTCACATTCGGTTCGCGTCAGTGTTGTTTCGGGTATATTGGCAAAGAAAATTAACAATATTCCTAAGGACGCAAAAACAGATAACTTTTCCTTTTCGGTAAGCCTAGGCGGACTTTATCATCACATCGGAGAAATAGCGATACATTCAAAGGAAAAAAAGCATTTACCATGTGTGTCTGAGCTTATAATCGATGAAAACTTGCAAATTGAAACACTTATAAGTAATGCAGATAAAGAAGTAATAATGGATACGGTTCGTCATTACCATGAACGGATGGATGGTTCGGGCTATCCGGATGGACTCAGTGGAAATGAAATATCAATTACCGCAAGGATTGTAGGATTTGCGGATATACTGGATAAACTGCTGACAGGGAAAAATAAAACAACAAAAAAACATCTTGAAAAAGCATTAAAGTTTACAAAAAAGCAGGGGATAGTTCTATTTGGAATGGATGTAATTGAATGCTTTGATGAAACACAAGATGAAATTTTTAATTTGTATTTGAATCATCAAAAACGGATACAAGCCTCGGCATAGAATATTCTTGCCAAACAAATAATTACCCTTTTATTGGTTTATGGGAATTATTTGTTTGGCTTTTTAAAAGTTATTAACGATTTCCATAGCAATATCATGCCATCTAAACAAATTCTCGGGGTTGCTGCAAACGGTGGTGATATCTTTCAGCGTAATATCGGCGCAGCATCCATTCTTTCGGCAAGCTGATACGATATTTGTCAATTCATTGCGCACCGCAGCTTCGTCCACGTTAGAAAGCGCTAAAAATGCGGGATTTGGTTTCGATGATATGACATAATCACCGTGAATTATTTCAGCTGCATTATTTATATCTGCCCATGGTGTAATACTTATTTTTCTCAAGTTTGGAATTTTTTTGAGGATATGAATTTTTTTGTCTAATGGCTCGCAGCAACCATAATAGCAAAGCCCGAATGGCTCCATAGCTTTAATCATATATTGAATGTCAAATTCATCATGCATATCTGGCGAAAAGCTTGCAAATATCTGTGCAAGCCCACGGCCCCACATATCCTTTGAAGTGGCATGATTGTAATTGTGTGGCAAATCGTTGGTTTGAGCGGCAGTACCATGAAGCTGGTATTGATCACCGTCGAACAAACCCAATTCATTGTATTGCCGAACTTTATCAAGAAATACATCGGTAAAACGGCCAATCAGTTTGTGCATAAATTCGGGACGATCAATAAAATCGGTAAAAAATGAATCCAGGCCGCGTAGTTGCACTATATCATCCATAGTCTTACATCCGAGACCATATCCGGTTTCCTCTCCGGCAAGCCGAATCGGAAGGATATCACCCAAAAGCTCGCCAATTCGGTTGAAACGCTTGATGGAGACGGATTTGTCATATGTTATGGTTTCGAAATGGATTTTTTCAATGTCCTCTTCTCTAGAAAGTTGATCGGCATATGTAACGGATTGAGCATTGGAATCGTGTTCGTTTTCAATATGCCCAACGCCGATACCAGTTGTATGTATGATTTTTTTGACATTGAAATACGGCGGAAGCGCCATATCCCCGCGCATATGCTTCCATTGAAACAATTGGGTTTTAAAATGCCATTCGAGTTCACGGTGAAAATTGTCCTTACAATATAGGGTTAGCTCATTGTTTATATTCATTTCATTCCAGGGGATTTCAGCGATCAAAACGATGGGGCGTTCGCCATTTAAATCATTTACTGCTCGATGCTGCATTGTATTTTCATGATTAAGATCACTGTTTGCGATTTCAAAATAACGATTTGCTAATTCACGAACTATCTTTTTATCCTTTTCCATAAGCGCCATCCTACAATATAGTTTTCTGTATTATATATTTTGAAAAACTGTATATATAGTAGCATATTGCTCGATTTATTGTATAATATTGACCTTGCCCTGTATATGTGATATACTTTTATATAAGCTTAATCTTTATGGAGGATTTCTGTGTTTATTTATAATAGTGCTGATGAATACGCCGAAAAAAATTTGCTTATTGCTGATATTATGGGCATAGAGTCGGAAGCTGATTTTTATTATAAAAGAGATTTTGTGGATAGCTATATAATCATGTGTACTACAAAAGGAACACTTAATATTTGGCAGTTTGACCGGTTGTATGAGCTTGAAGCGGGGCAGGGGATTCTGATGGATTTGCGCAAACCGCACACATATTGTTTTGAAAATGGTATCGACTGCGAAATTTATTGGTTTCATTTTCATGGGTTTATCGGGGACCGTATGCTGGGTGATTCCGGCTGTGCGGATAAGATGCCATTGATATTTAATTCCGGCGATGTTTTTTCGGATATCAATAAGTTGTTTCACGATTCAAAACATCATTGTGCAGAAAAGGCCTTTCATATATCGCATATAATTTATGGCATTATTTTGAAGGTATTACAGCAACAGTTTCATAAAACCGCGGTACAATCGGATTTTTGTACAGCTGCCCAAGAATATATATTGAGTAATATTGGAGAGGAAATAAATCTTGACGATTTTTCCCGAACTTTAAATTTGAGCAAAAGTTATTTTTGCCGGCATTTTAAACGGGCGTTTGGAATTACCGCTACAGCATACATTCAAAACGAAAAGGTAGAGTTGGCAAAAAAACTGCTAATCAATACCAATAAAAGGGTCGCAGAAATTTCTGCGACCCTTGGGTTTTATGATCAAAGCCACTTTTCTCATGTGTTTTCAGGCATAGTTGGAGTTCCACCAGGCGTTTTTCGAAAAAAGAGAGATACATTTTAATATGTTAATTTCTAAATAGTAGCTTTTTTTCATAAAGTTCTTTCACTTTTGTGTACAGTGTGCGACGGGACATTTTGCACAGAGTGGCAACCTGCTGCGCAGTTATTTTTCCCAAACGCCATTTGGTATGAATGTCTTGAAAATTTTCAGGCAGGGATAAGGGATGTCGCCCGAATTTTATACCGCGTGCTTTTGCGGCGGTAATACCTTCAGCTTGCCGTGCTAGCATGGTTTCGCGTTCCAATTGTGCAGTAAAAGAAAGCACTTGCAGTACAAGATCGGCAATAAATGTACCCAGCAAGTCCTTATAATATGTAGTGTCGAGTAGGGGCATGTCCAAAACCTTTATATCAGAACCTTTTTCGCGTGTAATAAAACGCCATTGTTCAATAATTTCTGCATAATTGCGCCCTAAACGGTCTATTGACTTCAGATAAAGTATGTCGCCGGAATGCAAACGTTTAAGCAGACGTTTGTATGCAGGCCGTTCAAAATCCTTGCCCGATTGTTTGTCAACATAGAGATTGCGCGTCGGGATCTCAAAAGGAGCGAGGGCTATTCGCTGGCGATCGTCGTGTTGGTCTGCGGTTGATATACGGATATAACCATATATATTATTTTGCATTATATGTCCTCCAAAGTTTTTTGCTAATTTTAGCAGAAACTCCGGCGGAAATATAGGCATGCATGAAAAAGTAAGAATTGCGAAATACAAAAAATATCAATTTACAAATTTTGAATAGTAATTGCTACTTAAAATTTTATCGGCGATTAAGAAGCTGTCGGATACCCTTTTGTGAGTATCACTGACATATTGCGCAGTAACAGCTGTTTTACCAAGTTGGGTCACTTTTTTCGTTTTGGGGTCAAACCGGGCATAATTAGTTATCCAGCCCCGATTTGGAAACATTACAATAGGGTCGGCATCAGAAAAAATATCACGACCTGAAAGCATTCGTGAATCAAACGGCAATCCCAACATATTGGAAACAGTGGGTACTATGTCTACTGACGAACAGAGCTTATCAATAGTTTTAGGCTGCATTCCGTCAACATACATCAACAATGTACTTTCACTGAGCTCAAAAACAGGGTCTACAGTATGCCCCAGAAAAGCGCTGATTTCCGAATTTGTAAGTCCATAAGGATAGTGGTCGTTGCTCATTACAATAAGTGTTTTGTCCGCTATACCGGCATTACGCAATTGATCCAACAGGTTTTCCAATGCACGGTCAAGTTCAATATTTGCAGCAAGATACACCTTACATGCCGTAGGCAGATCGAGATGATCAACAAGCTTGCGGTTTTTTTGCGCAATAGAATTATCGGGGTATTTGTATTCAAAGTGTCCGCTCACGGTCATATAGTAAGCATGAAATGGTCGGTTGTCTATATATTCTTGAACTGAAAGCTGCATCATTTCCAAATCTGATTCAGGCCACTGTATTTTTACATCAAGTCCGCCTCCGGGGTATGCGCCCTTGTAGTTATAGCCCAAATCAGGATGTGTAATATTGCGGTCGTAGTAATTGTATTTGTGGTTATGATAGGCGTTGGCGCTATAGCCTTTCTGCCGCAGCTGGCTGCCAAAGGCAAAAATCATACTTTTTCCTGTTGTACCAGCCAAGCTTCGCCCGCTTCTTCTGGGCAGAAGTCCAATCATGTTTACATATTCACCCTCGGATGTATTGCCCCAAAATGGCGTGTAAAAATTGGTGAATTTGTATCCATTATTTACCATATGATATAGGGTGGGCGTGAGCTCTTTGTCTATGGCATAAGGCGCGAAAGCTTCGGCCGTTATATGTATAAAATTATAGCCTTTATATATGCCGGAATATTCATTTTTGTTCGTGGCAGTGACCGATTTGACATAATTATTTATAGATATTATATCTTTATTGCTTTCGGATTTATTAAGAGCATCAAAGTCAACATTCATTTTGTTTGTGTTGCTGTCAAACGGATATTTAAAAGAGTATCCGGGGTTTGGGGACTTTATATTGGACGATTTTTCGTTTTGTGAGATAGGCTTTTTTAGATCGGGCTTTTTTGATGATGTGGATTTTTTTGATGACGAAAGGGAGGAGGATAGCGCGGCTGATGATGCCTCTGCGGACGATAATATGTGTTCCGATGAAGATAGATCAGGCAAATCGTTTACAATTTCACTTGAAGAGCTATCTGGATTCATTATCATGTCTTTTATGTCCAGACGCATGGCAGTATAAACCCCAAAGCAGTTTACCGATTGTGATGGTGTAGACATATTGTAATAAAAATCATATGGCGAAAAGTAATCTTTTCCAAAGGCAAAAATTATTAACAGAGTTATTACATGTATCACCACGGACGCAGTCACACATACAACGGAAACAACCGGTGAGCGCTTAGCTGGCCTGCGGAACCCGAAAATAAAATAAAGCGTAAGAGGTATAAGCATTATAATCAATGATATAAGCCGGCTGAATATGCCCGAAGATATGGAGGATGTAAACTCCAGAGCCTCGCTGCCGTTTAGCATGATGCGAACTGTGCAGAAGGTTCCGAATATAACATAAAACACGATTTGAATCATATATACTATCATGGTGATAAATATAAAAGAAGCGCAGAAAAAGCGCGAAACCTTTGGGGGGAGCAGCAGACAAAAGGCTGTATAAACCAATGCAAGCGAACAGGAAAAAAGCAATACAAAAACTATATCCACCGAAAAAACAGAAAGCCCGGAGGAAATTCTCAAAACATATTCAAATAATATTATACTGCCAAACAGCCATGCAAATGTCATTATGGCTGATAAATGGATATGTAGTATTTTATTTAAAAATTTTTTCATAAATACTTGAATACCCGCTTCTATTATAATCTTATATATTATACATTATAACTTAATAGCAAATATATGTAAAGTTAAAGTTTAAATAAATCAAGTCAAAGCATTATAGATTGCTTAAAACATGTTGAATATCATAAATTTTTGTGATATTATTACATTTATAAGATTTATATATAAATTAATTATTGAAATTATTCACAAAAAGAAACTCTAACTGCGGCTTCATATGTTATAATCGCATAAATGGATTTTATCGTTAACAGGTAAAATAAAAAAGGAGATTATGCGTTATGAAATCGAGAGTAAAAAGCCTATATTATCTGGCTTGTTTTGTATTGGTTCTGGTGTTGATGTTTACAAATACGATTTTGCCCGCATTAGCGGCAACACAAACGGAGGGTAAAACCATGTGGGATAATGAAATTATAGATGGCTCAAAATTATCAGCAGAGCTAAAAGACCTTTTATATAAAAGCGACAGTGCTCTGGGATATGCTATGGAAATTTCTTACGACAACAGAGTGGTATTTAAAGACTATGACGGCAATCAATACCGCGAAGAATCTTCAAACAGCCGCGATGTGACAAAAGATTCTATTTTTTCGATTGCTTCGGTTACAAAAGCGGTTTTTGCTGTTATGATGTACAAGCTTGAGGAAATGTATCCGTCATATAACGTAAAAACCACACCGATAAAAAATTATGATAGCCGTTTCACTTATGGCGATATAACGGCATGGAATGTAATCACGCATTCTACAGGATTCGATTCCGAGCCGGGATGGGACGGAACATATGATGGTTTGGACGAATATCTCGGAAGATATCTCACAGAAACCACTAAAGCGTATGAAACCGGAACAAAGACCCATTACCTCAATTCATACATTCTTCTTTATCCTGTGATTGCAAAGCTTTACAGCGGTAATATGAGTCTTGCGCCTGAAAAATATGCTGATGAAGTAGAAAAGTTTGCCCAGGAGATTATTTTTGAACCCTGCAAGATGACATCGACCACAACGGATGACAGAAAGGTTGATAAATCCCGGCTTATATTGCACAATATTTACACTGCCTCATCAGACAATGTGCTGGATTTTAATAGGGTTGGTCCTGCTAACGGAAGCACAGGTCTGCTTACCACGGCGGGGGATCTTATGAATTTCACTCTTATGATATGTAACGGAGGTAAGTTTGAAAGCACTCAGGTTATCAATGCTGAAACTATAGCCAAGACCATGGAAAAAGTGGATAAATTTGGCCGTGCTAATGCATTTTGGATCAATGACAACCCTCTTATATCAAGCTTTTCCGAGTTTTCTTCTTATGAAACCTATGGGCATCCCGGGTCTAGTGGGGCATCGGTTTTTATAGACATGAAAAATAAAATCACAGGAGTGTTTTTATCACCTTTCCCCGGTGTAGTGAAAGATGACTATTTGAAAATAAAGGAGGCATATAACCTTGCTTATGCTAACTTTAAAAATGCCAGCCCCGCGGTTAAAGGAATACCGGCACAAATCCCCGGCTCAAAAATGCTGGATAAAAAAGGCCATTATAAAACGCTGAGCGGAGAAAATGGATGGGTATATTATAAAGAATGGCAAAACGCAAAATTTTCAGATTATGATTATCTCACCTTGGATTTTTATATTGACGATCTATCATACAAAACTGAAAATCTTGGGCTTCGTGCCGTGATTATTTCTGAGGGCGGCAAAGCCTTGCAATACACTTTTAATGATCAAGTTATTAAGGGCAATGACTACAACAGCATAAAACTAGAATTGCCGAAGGATGGAAATATAACAAATATCCCTGGATATTTTGTTCATGACCCGCTTTTTAATATTTCTAAAGCATACAGGGTTGAAATTAAGCTATTTGATGTAAACAGCGCTTCTCCAGAACATACGTACCGCACGGTTAATATAGCCTTGCTTTCAAAAAAACCCGTACTTATGACAAAACTTGAAGCCGCATCACCTGCAAAAACTGAATATACAAAGGGCGAGAAGCTTGACCTTACAGGTATGGAAGTAACCGCGACCTATTCAGACGGAACCAGTTCAAAGGTAACGGATTACACGGTTGATCCTAAAAACGGTACAGCTTTAAACGACTTGGGAAATAATACAATCACTGTCGCATATTCTCAGGATGGCGTTACAAAAACAGCTACATTTAGCATTTGTGTTAAGGAAACCAGTGAAGAAACTATTAAGCCCGGCGATGAAGAATCGATAGCTGTGGATAAGTTATACGAGCAGTGGGTTGCACTTATAAAGAATTTGCCCAGGACGGCCGATAATCGTTTTGATACTGATAAATTCACTGTCGAACAAAAAGAAGCCGTATCAGAGTTCTTGGCAGTATACAGGCAACTCACAAACAAGCAGAAAGCCGCATTTTTGACTAAGGCGGGCATAATGGAATCTGATTTGAATAATCTTATAGCGAACGGGAAAATACCCAAAACGGGCAATGCCTTGCCTGCGCTTTTTGTGTTGATGCCTATGGTTGCTGCTGTAATCATTGTATCTTCAAAAAGAAAAACAACGACTTAAAATCGTAAGGCTGGATTTACAAATCAATTATTTATACTACAGTAAACAATCCTCCCATATTTATATGGGAGGATTGTTTTAAAGCTATTTTTTGTCAAATGATGGGTTATATGCGTAATAATTTTTTGAATCGAGCTTATCCTGTGCAAGCCTGAGGCCTTCTCCAAAACGCTGGTAATGAACTACTTCGCGTTGACGTAAAAACTTTATTGGATTTGCAACATCTGGATCGTCACAAAAACGAAGAATATTATCATAGGTGGTGCGTGCTTTCTGCTCAGCGGCAAGATTTTCATGCAAATCGGTTATCACATCGCCTTTTGATGCTAATGCTCCGGCACTGAATGGTACACCCGAAGCTGAAACAGGATATATTCCAGTTGTGTGATCTACGAAATAATCTTCAAAACCGTTCTTTTTTATTTCGTCCAATGTTAGATTTCGGGTAAGTTGGTAAACAATGGTTCCTATCATTTCAAGATGCCCTAATTCTTCTGTACCTACATCTGTTAGTAAGCCCTTGAGCTCTGCATAAGGCATTACATAGCGTTGGCTTAAATATCGCAGGCTTGCGCCGAGCTCGCCGTCCGGTCCGCCATATTGCGTTATAATAAGCTTGGCGAGTTTTGGGTTGGGATGTGTAATTTTTACGGGATATTGTAATTTTTTTTCATATTGCCACATGTATTTAACCCTCCAGTTCCCATGGCCATGCATCATTTACCCATGCAAAACGCTGTTCGCCAAGCGACGATGCGGCACTGATAGGGCCATATTTTGCTTCGTATTCTTTTGTAAGTGTGTCGGACTTCGCTTCGTATTTCCTCATGTTGTTTATAGCATCTGTATCATAAGGATGTGTATCCAAATAAATATGCAATTCCCATGCTGCAAAAGCGGCACTTGTGATTTTTCGCATCAATGCCTCACGTTCTGTCATTGAAATGTCCTCCTGTGGCCATAAAAGGCTTGTCAAGAAATTTGTATAATGTGCCTTGTTCAAGTGCTTTTGCTTCATCATACATGGGCTCTATGGAGTCTTGGTTTTCTATATAAGCCATGGCCAATGGCCTTTTCTGTGCGGATGGCCCTGGTTGGGATATTGCCAAAGGTTCATCTAATATATTAAAATAACTTTCCATGTTTTTGTGTCCTTTCTTAAAACTCGGGGGTAATATATAATATGGCCTTGTCCGTTTTATGGTTACTTATTTTTATGGTATAAAACTTATGAGTTTTCTGTATTTTCAGACGAATAAATGTTGTACCATTTTTCTGGAAATATCGAATAAAAGATAGTGCTGGATTGTTCGCGCAGTGATACAAATACAAAGATACTCATTAATATAACCGATTCATGAATATGCAGACGAAGATTCCATAGAAGATCTTTTTTAAAAAACATTTTTTAAACCTCATACCGTTGGTAGAAACCAATGGTATGGGGTTTTGTATATAACGCTGATTTTATGAGAGACTTATAAACTATTCAATTCATTAAATCTATCACTAAGAGCAGGGTAAAGTGAAGTGAAAAGCTTATATACTTTTTTGTATTTATTATGGCTTTCTATATCAAAATCGCATATTTTGTCTGGCTTTATTACTGCCGAACATGCCTCCACGATATTGCTGTATACTCCTGTGCCAACTCCTGCCAATAAGGCAACGCCAAGCGCAGGACCTTCTTTGGAATTGACTGTTTTTACCGTGCAGCCATAAACATCCGATAACATTTGGCGCCAAAAGGGACTGGAACCGCCTCCGCCGCATGCCATCATGTCGTTCACTGTTATGTTCATTTCTCCAAATACGCTTAAGCAATCCATCAGAGAATATGATACCCCTTCCATTATTGCGCGCAGCATGTCACGTTTGGTGTGCATGCCTGAAAGTCCAAAAAACACTCCGCGCGCGTTAGCATCCAGGTGAGGGGTGCGTTCTCCCATAAGGTAGGGAAGATATAACAGCCTGTTGGCACCCAGTGGCACCGTTTCGGCTTGCTTGTCGAGCAGATAATAAGGGTCTATATTCATTAGCTTTGCAGTTTCCATTTCACTGCTGCAAAAATTGTCGCGGTACCATTTCAGCGAAAGTCCGGCACTTTGTGTAACGCCCATAACATGCCATTGTCCGGGCACAGCTGTGCAAAATGTGTGAACACGGCCTTTTTTGTCAATAGACATCTGTGATGTATGAGCAAATACAACGCCACTCGTGCCAATTGTGGTGAATGCTTTGCCATCTTCAACAACACCTGTACCAACAGCACCGGCTGCGCAGTCACCAGCTCCTCCAACTACGATGGTCCCTGCCTTGAGACCGCATATTTCAGCAGCATGGGCAGATAGAACCCCTGTGATTTCGGGGGATTCGTAAACCTGTGCCAGCATAGATTTGTCAATATCGAGCTTTTGTAAAACTTCATCAGACCAGCAGCGGTTTTTAATATCCAAAAGCTGCATACCCGAAGCGTCTGATACTTCGGTTGCATATTCGCCGGTGAGCATATATCTAAGGTAGTCTTTTGGCAGCAAAATATGCCGGCAGCGCTCGTAAATTTCCGGCTCATTATTTCGCACCCATAAAATTTTGCTGGCAGTGAAACCGGTGAGCGCGGGATTGGCCGTTATTTCTATCAGTCGCTCTGCACCAATACGGCTTGTGATTTCTTCGCATTCAACAGATGTGCGCTGGTCGCACCATATTATGGAGCGCCGTATTACATTATTGTCCCTGTCCAGCATAACCAAACCATGCATTTGGCCGGAAAGGCCTATGCCGCCAATATCGGCGGCATTAACGCCGCTTTTTTGCAAAACGGATTTGATTGAGTTTACAGCTGCATTCCACCAATCGGCCGGATCTTGTTCGGCATAACCGTTTTGAGGCTGGTACATAGGATACTCAACCGTTTCAGAAGCCTTAACGGTTCCGTTTTCGTCAAATAAAACCGTTTTTGTACCCGAAGTGCCAAGGTCAATTCCTAATAAATACATAGTGCTGCCTCCAAGTTGATGTTATTTTTTTGTGATTAATTATATCATACGAGCCTAAAAAGTCCAAATGATTTAATGAAAAAACAAAAGAAATTAATCCTTGTTCTTTTTTCTTTTCAAATATACGTGGCATATCATGCAAAAAACAGGAAACACAGCCGAAACAAGCAATCCGAACCGCAAAGCCGCCTGTTCGGTGGTGGCGCCTAGCATTTGCGCGAATTTGCCTATAAACGTACTGTTCATAACACTGTCTATACTCGCGCCTGTAAGATAAGGTAAGGAGGCAGCACCAATATCTCCGGCTACCGCTAATATTGCAAAAATCCAGGCACCTGACATGGGATATTTGTTAGAGGTTACAACAAGCGTTCCGGGCCATAATAGGCTTGTGGCAAATCCACAGGCCACGCAACCGGCAACGCTTATGGCCGTGATAGGGGATAGTGCTACGATCAAGTAACACAAAAACGCTCCAAATGAAGTCAATATAATGATCTTGTTTATATTTAGTTTGGAACCCCAAAAACCGTACATGAGGCGGCCCAGCCCAAGCATAACAGCATATCCGGTCATTCCCAATAGATCGCCTGTAAGCTTTGGAAGATTAAGTCCCTTTTCCATAAATGCAGAGGCGTATTGGTTCATAGTGACTTCAGCGCCGGCTCCGAAAAATATAGCAAGCATGGCTACTATAAAAAACGGTTTTCTGATCTGTTTTAAAATAGAAACACGCATATTTTCAGGCAAAGTATCCGGCAAAAACGACTTTCTGAAAACGAAAAATGTGGCAAGGGGAACGGCTGCCCATATTAATACAGTAAAATGCCAATATTCCTTGCCCCACCAATGTAGCAGCAGGGTTGTTATTATTATGGTGGCCACCTGTCCCCACGCATAAAACGAATGCATAAAGCTCATGGCGGCACCGCCGTCTTCATCGGAAACACCATCGACAATAGGACTAAGAATGATTTCCAGAAGACCGCTTGAAAATGCGAAAATAAAAGTGATTATTGAAATGCCCAGAAAAATGTGTTCTTTGGGAAAAATATATGGAATCAATGAAAACAAAACAAGCATTATGGTAGCAGTGGCACAAGCGGGCTGCACTATTTTACGATAGCCCAAACGGTCTATCAGGCCGGAAAATATAATATCCGCGATGACCTGACTTATAAAATTTATAGCGACAAGCAAGCCCAAATGACGATAATCAAAGCCATAAAGAGACATCATAGGCACAAACAATATTGCTGTGATGTTTGTGATTATAGCTTGAGTAAAAATCCCGCCGCAGCAGGCTGTTAAAGTACGTTTGTGTTTCAAATGCCACACCTCATTTGTATTCTTGCTGATAGTTTATCATATAAAAAAACGCCTGTCAAAGCAATTTTTAATTCAGAGTTGTTTTTATAAAAAAGTGTGTTATAATTGTAACTGAATTAATTCATTTTCAGGAGGTTTTTTATATGGACTATCCTAAAATAGGCATAAGACCCACCATAGATGGCCGGTGGGGAGGCATTAGAGAAGGACTGGAAGCACAAACAATGAATATGGCAGTGTGCGCCGCCAAGCTTATTGAAGACAATGTGCGTTACAGTGACGGAACTCCTGTGAAGTGTGTTATAGCCAGTACTACCATAGGAGGTGGCGCCGAGGCCGCCAAGGTTGCTCAGGAATTTCGCGCTCAAAATGTTGTGGCAACACTCAGCGTAACCCCTTGTTGGTGCTATGGCAGCGAAACCATGGATTTAGACCCGCTTACCATAAAAGCCGTTTGGGGCTTTAATGGCACAGAGCGCCCAGGCGCGGTATACCTTGCCGCTGTCATGGCTACTCATGCACAAAGTGGTCTGCCGGCCTTTTCGATATACGGACATGATGTTCAAGATTCAAATGACAGTACAATACCTGATAATGTTAGGAATAAAATCCTTCGTTTTGCTAGATGCGCTGTGTCTGTGGGAAGCATGCGCGACAAAGCATATGTTAATATTGGCAGCGTTTCAATGGGCATATCCGGATCTTATTGTGATATGCAGTTTTTTAAAGATTATTTTAATATACGCGCCGAATTTGTGGATATGTCAGAGGTCAACCGCCGTATAACTCTTGGTATTTATGATCATGATGAATTTGAAAAGGCACGTGTATGGTTTGAACTTAATTGTAAAGAAGGCATAAATGTAAACGAGGGTATGGTATTGCCTGAAAATCTTGTGAAGTCTCATGTTGTTTCCTTTTCAGAAGAAAAGGAATATGTTGTTAAAATGGCTCTTGTAATTGAAGATATTATTAAAGGCAATCCCAAATTGGCTGAATTGGGCTGGCACGAGGAAGCTTTGGGCCGAAACGGAATTGCTGGCGGATTTCAAGGGCAGCGCATGTGGACTGATTGGCTGCCAAATGCTGATTTTGCCGAGGCGATTTTATCATCAGGGTTTAATTGGAACGGCAAAAAAGAGCCAACAATATTGGCCACTGAAAATGATGGACTCAACGGTATGTGTATGCTATTTGGTAAGCTGCTTACCGGTTCGGCCAGTGTATTTGCTGATGTGCGTACATATTGGAGCCCCGAAGCTGTTCAGCGCGTGACGGGTAAGAGCCTAACAGACAAGGCCGCCAATGGCATTATACACCTTATAAATTCTGGAGCAGCGGCGCTTGATGGTGTTGGAATGGCAAAGGATGAAAATGGTAATGGTTGCATGAAACCCTGGTGGGACATAACGGATAATGATATATCCGAGATCATGGACAATGTTGACTGGCCTAACGCTAATTTTGGATATTTTCGCGGGGGCGGTTTTTCTTCTCACTTCAAAACACAATGCGAGATGCCTGTGACTATGCTGCGATTGAATATAGTAAAGGGACTTGGCCCAGTGCTGCAAATAGCTGAGGGATATACCGTTACGCTTGATGATGATATACACAAAACATTGGATGAGCGCACCGACAGAACATGGCCCACAACATGGTTTGCTCCGCGTATAGGAGCAAAAGGTTTTGAAACAGTTTATGATGTTATGGCCAATTGGGGTGCAAATCATGGCGCCTTTTCCTATGGTCATATCGGCAGTGACTTGATAACTCTGGCTGCCATGCTGCGCATTCCGGTATCACTGCACAATGTGCCTGACGATAACTTGTTCCGTCCGCATTGTTGGAGTGCATTTGGCACTAAGGATACAGAATCGGCCGATTATCGTGCCTGTGCTGCTTATGGCGCACTATATAAATAAGTTGCTTGAAACAAATGATATACAAAAAGGTTTTCGGATACTCCGAAAACCTTTTTTAAATAAGAAGGATGCATGTGACGTACACATATTTGCTCTATTTATTTAATTTATAATAATGATTAAGCCATCCTTCAATCGGGTATTCTTTAATATAGTCAAAGCCATATTTTGACATGATATATTTCAATTCTTCATCAGAATAATAAGAATAATGCGCAGGTGCTTCTATATCACCAATTCTGTCAATTATACCATCATGATTACCGGCTATTAACTGAATATAAAACACTCCATTAGGTTTCAGAATCATGCTCAGTTTATTCAAAACTGAGTTAAAGTCTTTTTTTGATATGTGAAACAGAGCTCCTCTTGACCATAAAGCATCGAATTTATTTTCAGAAAAGACGATTTCCTGAAAACTCATTTTTTGTATCTCAACATTTGTATATAGTGTTTTTGATTTTGTGATAAATTCATCGCAAAAATCTATTCCTATACAGTCAAAACCTCTTTCGCAGAAATAAGCCACATCTTTGCCGAATCCGGCACCGACATCTAAAATTTTAGCGTCCGGGGATAGTAAGTTAATAAATGTTTCTATCTTGCCATTATTTTCTTTATTACTATCTTTCCACTTTTCAATAAAAGCTCTGCTGTTTTCTTCATACGATTGCTTTGTAACTTTATAATTATTCATTCTTACTAGCTCCCAAACGAAACGGTTTACTTGAATTATACTAAAGTTCATATAAAAACACAAGCTGAAAAGCAATTTCTTTCAGCTTGTGTTTAATGTTTTTTAGGAAAAAAATGGGTTACCAATCGTGCTTACTAGCCAATAAAAGCGTCATGTACGGCCGAAACCGCTTTGTCAGCATCTTTGATATCGATAAGAACGGAAATCTTTATTTCGCTGGTAGAGATCATCTGAATATTGATTCCCAAATCGTACAGCGCTTCAAACATCTTGGCAGCAACACCGTGATGGGTTTCCATACCTGCGCCCACAACTGATATTTTGGCAACTGCATCATCACATACAAGTTCCTTATAATTAAGAGCGCTGCCCAGATCTGTCAAAGCTTTTTCTGCCTCTTTGAGCTGATCTTTGGCAATTGTAAAGGTGATATCTTTGGTCATATCACGACCCACAGACTGCAAAATAATATCTACATTTATTTGTTTTTGTGCCATCAACCCGAAAATTTTAAAGGCAATACCGGGAACATCTGGCAAACCTACTATTGATATGCGTGCAACATTTGTGTCCTTTGCAACTCCGCGGACGAGTAATTTTTCCATTTTTGCTATCTCCTTTACAATGGTTCCCGGAATGGGATTTAATGATGATAAAACTTCAAGTTCAATACTGTATTTTTTTGCCATTTCAACAGACCTGTTATGAAGCACCTGAGCGCCCAATGTGGCCAACTCCAGCATTTCATCATAGGTGATGTCGCTCAATTTTTGAGCGTTTTCCACCTTGCGCGGATCAGCCGAGTATATGCCTTCAACATCGGTATATATCTGGCAACGATCAGCATTGAGTGTGCAAGCGATAGCTACGGCACTAAGGTCTGAGCCGCCTCGACCCAATGTCGTAATATCATCATATTTATTTATTCCCTGAAAGCCTGCTACAATAACTATATTGCGCTTTTCAATCTCGCTTCTCAATCTCGTGGGATCAATGCTTTTGACACGGGCATTGTTGTAATTTGATGTAGTAAGAAACCCTGCCTGCCAGCCAAGCAGTGATATTGCCGGCAATCCCTTGCTATGCAAAGCGGTAGCAAGAAGGGATATAGATATTTGTTCTCCGGCCGCCATCAGCATATCCATTTCTCTTTTGCTGGGTTCTTCACTGATTTCCTTTGCTTTTTCAATCAAATCATCGGTTGTGTCACCCTGCGCCGAAACAACTACGATAACATCATTGCCTTCCTTGTAATCCTTTTCAATGATTGAAACGACGTTTTTTAATTTTTCGGTATTGGCAACCGAGCTGCCGCCGAATTTTTTGACTAATAATGCCACACTTATTCCTCCAAAAAATATATGAAATAATATTCAAAACACGGTTAATCTATAACATGAAGAATAGATATTACTTTGATGTCCTTTATCTGCTCAATTAAGCTGCGCAAATCTTTTTCCACAAAAGGCCCGCATATAAATGCAGTTTCTTTTTTAGATATCAGGGGCGGCAGGCAAAGAAAATCAAGCGAGATGTCCTTATGGTCAAATGCCTTTTTTATAGCAGTTACAGCTTGTTCGCTCTCTATTCCGGCTCGCACATATAAATTCACCACATCATTATTGTGGTCACATACATAGCCATCTGAATAATCTTCCCAAAAAAGATATTTACGCGCTTCAAGGTGTTTTACACAATCGATTATATCGGCGACAACCGCACTTGCTGTTGGCAGCTTTCCTGCACCCTTGCCATAAAAAAGCACATCCCCGGTGGCATCGCCCCGAACCAAAACCGCATTAAATACATCATTCACAGAGGACAATTGAGAATCCGAGCTTACCAGCGCCGGGTATACTGTGGCAGTTATACGATTGTCCTGAGCTCGCGCCACGCGGCCGATGAGCTTAATTGCATAATCCGCAGAAGATGCGTATTGTGCATCGCACAAATTTAAATTTTCAATACCTTCGGTATAAATGTGCTCAGGGTAGACATGCTTTCCAAATGCGAGCGCGGCTAAAATGCAAACTTTGCGGCATGTATCATGTCCTCCGACATCAGCAGTTGGGTCTTTTTCGGCATATCCTAATTCTTGTGCCATTTTCAGCGCATCTTCAAACGACATGTTTTCAGAAATCATCTTGGTTAAAATAAAATTTGTGGTACCGTTTAATATGCCCATTATTTCATCAATTTCATTGGCGGCCATGCATTGTGAAAGAGGGCGTAATATAGGAATACCACCTCCGACCGAAGCTTCAAAAAGAAAATTTACGTTTTGGGCTTTGGCTATCGAAAGCAATTCATATCCCTTTGCCGCAACGAGTTCCTTATTAGATGTAACAACACTCTTGCCCGCCAAAAGGCACCGCTTTACAAAGGTATATGCCGGCTCAAGTCCGCCCATAAGTTCGGCAACGATGCGAACATCTTTGTCATTAACTATACGTTCAAAATCCGTTGTGAATCTATCGAAAAGAGGGGACTCAGGAAAATCGCGCAAATCAAGTATGTATTTTATATTAATAGCTTCACCGGCACGGGCGGCAATATTGTCGGGATGCTTTGTCAACACCTCGGCCACACCAGAACCAACTACACCATGACCCATAATCGCTACATCAATCATTATAAAAACTTCCTTTCAGTGGACTATTCTTCTATCACTTCAAATATCGAGCGTACGCTGCCGAGCTCTTTCAATCTGGTTATTAGGCCATTCAGCGGGATTTTGAGTTCCTCAGTTCTTATAGACACATTTAAAACGGCAACACTGCCGATGGGCAAACTTTGGTTAATAGATAATATATTGGCGCCCACATCGGTAAGTGTATCTATAAAGCTGGAAAGAACACCGGCGCGGTCAAGCAGTGTGGCACTGAGTGTAACCACACGCATGGCGCTATTTTCAGTATAAAGATGCACAGCATCCCGGTACTTATAAAACACCGAACGGGATATCCCTGATTTCTCTGCTGCCTTTGTCGCTGAAAGGCATTCTCCGCTGGTTAAAAGCCGTTTTGCCTCAACCACCCTTACAAACACTTCGGGTAACGCTTCTTCATTGACAAGAAAGACCCGTTTTTTTTCACTTTGGGGCAGGGGAGTGCGATTCATGTGTTCACCACCCAAGCACATTTGTATTTGATACGAACACAATAATACCACACTGCTCACTGCTTGTCAACTGTCAATTTCAACAAAAACGCAAAATATTTCAAAACATGTGTTCTGTACGCCACTCTTTATGAGGTATACAATAATTTTTTCTTTACTATATAAAGTAGTTTACATAAAACAGTTTACATAAAAATCAAATAAAAGCAGGCGTCAGTTGACATAATATTATGCAAAATATCACAAGATGTGTTTTGCTCTGAAAAAACATTGAAATCACGCTGGTTTTGGAGTATAATAGGTTTCTATCAAAAAAGGAGGGATATCTTGTCAAATACTAAGATCGGATTTATTGGCGCAGGCAATATGGCGAGCGCTATCATATCCGGTGCTATATCATCCGGTTACATAATCTCTGATCAAATATATATATATGATATAAATGAAACGAGTATTTCAAGATTATCCGAATGCGGCGTTAATGTTTCTATTAGAATTCGGGATTTGTGTGGTTGCTGTGAGATTATTTTTCTTTGTGTCAAGCCACAAGTGTATGATACAGTGTTGCCTGAGTTGGCTGAATATATAGGCGATAACACAATAGTGTCTATTGCTGCAGGTAAAACCATAGCTTATGTAAAACAACATTTAAATGATAGCACTCCCGTTATTCGTGTTATGCCGAATACGCCGTTGCTTATAGGGAAAGGCGTAACTTCTATATGTTCCAGCAAAGAAGTAAAAGATGCAAATTTCGATATGGTAACAGGGCTTTTTTCAGCCTGTGGTATTACTATAGACATTGATGAAAACAACTTTGATATTGCTACAGCGGCGGGTGGTAGTTTGCCGGCATTTGTCTATCGTTTTATTGGTGCAGCCGCCGCGGCAGCCGTTGACCGGGGCCTTTCTGAAATCGATGCAAGGCGTATGATATGCAGCACTATTGTTGGCGCAGCCGAGCTTGCAGGGCGTTCTGACAATGCGATAGATGATATGATAGCGATGGTTGCTTCTCCCGGAGGCACCACGGTGGCCGGCCTTGAAGCTCTGAATGCTCATGCTTTTGATAAATCCGTGTACGATGCTGTTCTTGCGGCATATAACCGGTCAAAAGAATTGTAGCTCGGCTATATATTATGTAACCTTTTCATTCATACTTTTTACCTTGTCCGCATATGTTTTATTATATTAAAAACATGTGGAGGACGATAATGAGAAACCGAAAGAAAAGGATGTCACACACCGCCATTGAAACGTTAACACAAAATTTCAGGAACCAGCGGTGCTTTGTGTTATTGACAAGCCTGTTTATAATAGGGTTTTTAACAGGGGTATTGACTGTACGTACATATAAGGGCGCTTTTCCGGATTATATATCCAATTTATTTAACAATTATTTTGAATTGCGCAGCCAGCAACCTTTTTTTACAACCTGCTTCAATTCATTTTCATCAGATATATTCCTGTTTTTGGGAACATTTATAAGTGGTCTTTGCATTATAGGCTTGCCAGCAGTTTTATTTGTTTTGGTTTTTAAGGGATTAGGGTTGGGCCTTGTAACTGGATATTTGTTTTCTTGTTTTGGATATAAAGGCATGGCATATTCTGCATTGCTTATAATTCCCGTTAATCTCATATCGTGCATTGCGCTGATTTTTTTATCTGTAGGAGCCTTTCGGTTTTCATCAAAGCTCTTCGCGCTTGTGAAAAAGAATGGGACGCGAATGTTGGATTTCCAAGGTGAATTTAAACTTTATTGCTTGCGTTTTGGGGTGCTTCTTTTGATTTTATTTTTATCTGCTCTTGTGGATGCTACGCTGTCAAAGGCGTTTATCGGATTTTTTGAGGGGAAACTATATCAATGACCGACTATTTGAAGGAATTTGAACAATATTTATCTGAAAACAAAAAGGTTTCAAGCAATACGCTGGAATCTTATATTCGTGATACTGTTCAATATATAAGCTATGCAGATACTCATGATGTAACAGATATTACTGAAGCAGATTCGTTGCTGATAAATAAGTATATAGATTATCTTACGGGCAAAAAGCGCTCTCATTCTACATGTACACGGGCAATAGCTTCAGTTAGATGTTATTATAAATTTCTTAATTTTTATGGTTACACTAAGTCTAATCCTGCAAGCGAAATAAAATTGGTGCGCGAAGAAAAGAAGCTGCCAAATGTACTAACCGCGGATGAAATAGATCTTTTGCTGGCTCAGCCAAATTCGGCAGATCCTAAAGGATGTCGTGACAAAGCCATGCTGGAGTTGCTCTATGCCACGGGAATTCGCGTGAGCGAGCTTATCGATCTTAATATAACCGATGTGAACACAGAGGTAGAGGTTATATTTTGCCGGTCCGGAAAGGCCACACGATGTTTGCCTATATATTCCAATGCATCAAGAGCTGTTGAAGAATATACAAACCGTGTGCGTTCAACGGTAACCACAGAGGACGAACAGGCATTATTTACAAATTTAAACGGGACACGCCTTACTAGGCAGGGCTTTTGGAAAATCATAAAGCTCTACACTAAACAGGCCGGCATAAAAAAAGATATTACCCCTCACACATTGCGCCACTCATTGGCTACACAGATGTTATCAAAAGGGGCGCAGCTCAAAGATATTCAGGCGATATTGGGACATGCTGATATATCCAGCACTCAGGTTTATGCTCAAATAATGCGTGAGCAATACGCTTCAATTTATAAAAAATTTCATCCCCGTGCAAAATAGTTTGTAATGCAGTAAAAAACACAAGGAAGTAAAAAGGAGAATTGATTTGGCTGGATTTTTTGGGTTGTTTGATTATTCTAAGGTGGGGCCTGGTGTTGACAAAAACGGTCCCCAAAAAAATCGACTGATAGTTTTTTTTGAGATATATTTACGAAAGTTTTGGAAGATTTGCCTGCTGAATATTTTGTATGTCGGACTTTTGCTGATACCATTTTTGCTCACAGTAGCGATTGCACTTTTTATGTTTAGTCCGGAAATAGCGCATTGTATAGAATTAAATGACCTTGAAGCCAGTATAAAATTTCTGATTTCAGCCGAAAACTTACAGGGTATTGTTATAAAACTATTTCTTAGTTTTGCGCCAATGATTCTTACGCAACCCATAAAAGTGGGAATGGCCCGAATCACAAGGGACTTTGTGCGCGAGGAACCTGTGTTTTTAATGGCCGATTTTAAAAAGGCTGTGTTTAAAAATATGAAACCGGCACTGCTTGTGGGTTTCATACGATACGCTATTTCCGTGTTTATGGCAAGCGCGATCGTTTTCTATTTTGGCAGGCGGGGAATTATTGATTTTGTTGGTCAAGCGCTTATTATATTGTTTGCTTATGTCTTCACAAGCTCGGGGTATTACATTAATATCATGATGGCAACATTGGATTTGAAGCTGAAAAAGCTAATAAAAAACGCCATTATATTCTCGTTTTTGTGTCTGTTTAAAAATTTGCTGATGCTTTTTATAACCGCTGTGACCTATATTTTATTATTTGTTTTGATTTTGGGCGGGAACGGCATTACGTATATGATAGGCTTTCTTTATTTGCTTTTTGTTTTCTTTGGGCTTGTTTATTATACCTATAGCTTTATAACCTTCCCATCATTAAAACGATATATAATTGATCCTTATTATGAGCAAAACCCGCAGGATACAGCAGAAGGCTTATTAAATGAGATAAAGCTTTCCGAAGAAATGGGCAGGGAGCCTGAACGTGAGCTTCCTGAATATATTTATCACGACGGACGGATGATACATCGCTCATTGCTTGAAAACGACAGCGTTTTTGCGGAAGATTCCCAAAATATATCCAAGGACTAATAAGTCCGTATCAATCTGTTTGATGTCCGAAGGTAATAATTTTCGGGTGTTATTAAAAGGGCGGGCAGAGGATTTTTCCTCTGTCCGCAAAAATTAAGAATTTAGTCGGTCAAGTATAAAATACATATTGGGAGCTGATTCCAAATGAAACGCGATGATTTTCTTTCCTGGGATGAATATTTCATGGGTATAGCTTTGCTTTCAGCGCAGCGCAGCAAAGACCCCGGAACACAGGTGGGAGCTTGCATAGTCAATAATGAAAACCGCATATTGTCCATGGGATATAATGGTATGCCTTACACTAAGATGGATAATGACAATATATATCCCTGGGATCGCGAGGGCGACGCCCTGAGTACAAAATATCTTTTTGTGTGTCATGCCGAATTTAACGCAATTTTAAATTATTCCGGTGGCAGCATGAGGGATTCAATATTGTATACAACGTTATTTCCCTGCAATGAATGCACGAAAGCCATTGTGCAGAAGGGCATAGCCGAGATTGTTTATTTATCGGATAAATATGCCGATTCGGAAAGTGTAATGGCCAGCAAACTCATGCTTGATGCGGCCGGAGTAAATTACAGGTTGTATAAACCCAAAAACCGCACAATAAGCTTGCCGCTTTAAAACTCATCCACAAACCACACATTTTTCACAGTGAAATCCATGTTGTTTAAATATTCAAGAATCCCGGCTTCCGACGAAAATCGGAAGCCTATTTTATAGCAATATAACGCCTGACGATTAAATCCGAGGCGCTTGTCATCGTTTAGTTTTCCATACTTTCCATCGCCCACTAATGGATACCCAATAGAAGCGAGCTGTGCTCTTATTTGATGTGTACGACCCGTGATTATTTTCACATCAAGCAAAGATATATCGCCATTTTGCCGCAAAACCGAATATTCTGTAATAGCCAACTGAGCGCCTTTTTGTGTTTCTTTTGTAATATAAACACGGTTTTTTTTCGCATCTTTGAAAAGATAACTTTTTATAGTATCGCTGTTCTTTTTTGGGCAACCATGTACAAGGCAATAATATTTTTTTGAAAGCTCGCGTTGTTTGATTTTTTCATTCATAATACGCAGCGCTTCGGCCGTTTTGCAGGCAATTACAATTCCACCCGTTCCGCGGTCTATGCGGTTGGCGAGAGCAGGGGAGAAGCTTTGTTCATTTTTGGGGTTATATTCGCCCTTATTATATAAATAGTGTTGTATGCGAAACAGCAGGTTGTCATTATAATTATCCTTGTCGGGATGAACAATGAGTCCCTGTGGCTTGTCACATAGCAAAATGTTTTCGTCCTCGTATATTACAGAAAGCGATGCCGGCGCAGACAAAAAATCGTATCTTTCTTTGTGCATCGAATTTTCCGATCCGAGCACATCATCCTTCAAATAAATATCTATAATATCCCCGGCATTCAGCCGGCTGCCTATTTGGGCGCGTTTGCCGTTTAATTTTAAGTTTTTCTGCCGTATAGCCTTATATAGCATGGAAATCGGCAACATCGGGAGCGCCTTGATAACAAATTTATCAAGGCGTTGTCCCGCATCATTTTCTTTTATTATAAATTGTTTCATAAAATCCAATCACCGTTATATTCATTTGTAGTATTCAAACTATTATTAATAACTGAGTCGATTGTTTAGTGCATTTTTTACCTACTAAAAAACAACTGTCAACCCGTTAAAAGCTATACTCATATGTAAGCGTTTATTGCATTCATAAGTTTTGGCAAATATTTTGCATCCAATGTTATGTGCCCCAACCATTGATTTATACGCCAAAGGTTTATTCTTTCTTTATATCCAGGATCAATGGGGTAGCATTCGTGGTATGCATCAAAAAAGTAATCGGAAACAGGACAGAACAAATCTACGGTTGAAAGGTCCATTTCGCGATTTCCATAATAAATACTGCAATCAACCATAACGAGCCTTTTGCCATCGTACAATAGGTTTTCCAGCCATGGATCTCCATGCAAAAGAGAAAAAGGCTGTTCAGGACCACAAATGTCGGGCAACTTTCTAATTAGTTTTTTTAAAGAGTCTTCAACCAATTTGAAGTCCTCGATGCTCAACTTGTTGGCAGCTACAGCTAAATTGAATGAATCTTGCAGTCTTCTATTCGCGAAAAAATCCATCCAGCTATTAGATTGTGTATTGATTTGTTTGAATATTCCCAGATAGCTATGTGTTTCAAGCCCACACATATCCCTTTTTGTTTTGTGTAGTGTTGCCAGCCCTTGACCTAAAACAGACCAATCGTGTTTTGTTTCTAAAGGTTTCAAGTTGATTGCTTCCATAATCATCAATATGTAGAACGTCAATAATATCGGGAGTATAAACAGAGGAGGTTTCTCTTATGTGACTTAATCCCCAAGCTTCCTGTATAAATTGGTCGTGAGAAAAAGGATTTTCTCCCTCTTTCACAAAAACATTATATCCGTTACCATAAAAAAAGGCGGCACAATGCATTGAGTTCTTTCTGTTTTCAGCAATTGAGGTTATCTTCCACGCTCTGCCGATATATCTTTGTACGCAAATTTCAATCTGATTATTAAAGGCGCCCGTTAATATTTTTTTTGATAATGACATTTTAGTTTCTCCTGAACGAAGGATATTAATGAAAATAAAAACCGAGCATTCTTCAGAAAATTTAATTTCTACTAAGAATGCTCGGCATGGTCCGAGTGGCGATACAGAACTTTTTTAGAAAACCCAGTAATACCAAGGGTTTGTGGGCATTCAATAAGTAGTATTTACGTTAAAAACCACCCGAAAAAACACTGAATTTTCTGAAAAACCGTTCCGACACCCTTAAATATTATCATTATAATAACATACCAACAAACAAAAATCAATGGTTTAACTTCATTCTGAGGTTAAACCATTTTTTATATCCAAAAGCAGAAAGAAGTGAAGCCATGTATCATAAATGCAAGTATGAAAATTGTATTTGGGAAGTCATGCGGGCAGAGAAATTTGTGTTTTGTATGTTTCCCTTTTGCATAGTGGGCGACAAACCGCCCGATTCCGAAACTGACCATGACCCGCCTGGCACCGACCCAGACACCCCGGACAATCGTCCGCCATAGCCCCGGTTGATTTTTGCAC